>OCTA010001498.1_pt1 | contig 21467 bp, 15 predicted proteins | sample 1538991 | NCBI WGS metagenome assembly OCTA01 (sample SAMEA3539302, study PRJEB22396) | soil metagenome | biome: tundra; feature: field; material: soil | place: USA | collected 2010-05 | depth 0.15 m | reverse complement strand
GTCGCTGAACGCCTCGGTGGCCGCCGCGGTGGCCCTCTACGAAGCCGCCCGCCAACGCAGGGCCTCGCGCGCTCCATCGTGGCCGTCCGGCCGCGCTGCTGGTAAAGTCCGCGGCCTTTAGAAGGAGGTCCCAGCAGTCATGTCACGCATTCCCGTCGCCGTTGTGGGCGCCACCGGTCTGGCCGGCCAGCAGTTCCTGGCTTCGTTGGCCGGTCATCCCCTGTTCGAGATCCGCAAGCTAGCCGCCTCGAGCCGATCGGCCGGCAAGAAGCTGGCCGAGGCGGTCAAGGACGACAAGGGGGCCTCGCGCTGGCACTGCACCGAGCCGATGGCCGAGGAGCACGCGGGGATCACCGTCGAGGATTCGGCGAAGATGACCACCGACGGCGTGCGCCTGGTCTTCTCCGCCGTCGAGGCGGACGTCGCGCGCGAGCTCGAGCCGCGCTGCGCCGCCGACGTCCCCGTCATCTCGACCGCCAGCGCGTTTCGCTACGAGCCCGACGTCCCGGTCTTTCTGCCGGGCGTCAACTGGGACCACGCCGCGCTCATCGACGTGCAGCGCCGCCGGCGCGGCTGGAAGGGATTCGTCTCGCCCGGACCGAACTGCACCACCGTCGGTCTCGCCATGACGCTCAAGCCCCTCCACGACGCGTTCGGCGTGTCGCGCGTGATCATGACCTCGATGCAGGCGCTCTCGGGCGCGGGCCGCTCGCCCGGCGTCTCGGCGATGGACATCCTCGACAACATCATCCCCTACATCCCCAAGGAGGAGGAGAAGGTCGAGCGCGAGACCGGCAAGATCCTGGGTCGGATCGTCGGCGAGGAGATCGCGCCCGCGCAGGTCGCGGTCTCGTGTACCTGCACGCGCGTCAACGTCCTCGAGGGACACACCGAATCGGTGTTCGTCGAGCTGAAGAAGAAGGCCGGCCTCGAAGAGGTCAAGGCCACCTGGCGCGCCTTCGGGAGCGAGATGCGCGCGCTCAAGCTGCCGTCGGCGCCGCGCAACCTCATCACCGTCAACGACGATCCCTTCCGCCCGCAGGTCCGCCTCGACCGCGACGCCGAGGGCGGGATGTCGACGGTGGTCGGCCGCCTGCGCGAAGACCCGGCCCTGCCGAACGGCATCAAGTACCTGCTGGTCTCGCACAACACCCGCATGGGCGCGGCGCGGGGCGCGATCCTGGTCGCGGAGTACCTGACCCAGAAGGGCTACATCAAGTAGGCCGCACGGACGACGGCTACATCAAGTAGCGACGGGTCTCAGGGGCCTGCCGTTCCCACTTTTCGTTCGGCCAGATCGCGGCGGCGCCGGGTGCCGGCATTGGTTGGATCGAGCGCCAGCGCGGCGTCGTACTCCCGCAGGGCGTCGCGGTAACGTTCGAGTCGATAGTACGCGTCGCCGATCAGGAGTCGGCCATTGATCTCGGCGCCGGCGGCGACCGCCTCGCGGCCGCGGCGAACCGCCTCCGGATAGTCTCCCCGATCGAAGGCCATCTGGCCGCGGCTCAGGATCTCCCCGGTGTCGGGGCCCGCTCGCATTGGCGCAGAACCGACGCCGCTCTTGTCCCCGGTCTTCGCGACGTTCCTCGCGAGAGGGATCTCGTCGGGCACCGCCCGCCTCGCCGCGGGCATTCGCGTGGGCGCCGGCGCGGGCTCGCCCACATTTGCACGGCGGGCGGCGGAGGCGATCAGTTTCTGTGGCTCGGGGTCGGCAAGCACCAGGCTGGGCAGGGCGCTCGGTTGCGCCGGCGCAGGCGGCGCTGGCGGCGGCACGGGCGCCGCGATCGCCACGGTCGTCGCGGGTCCGGACTCAGCCGGCGGCGGTGACTCCTGGCGCGTTTGACGCACGACCAGCAGCGCGACCGCGACCGCCGCAATCCCCCCGATCAGCAGGCCCGGACGCATCTTGGCGCGTTCCACCCGTCCCGTCGTCGGCAAGACGGTGGTATCCGCGGCGCCGAAGGAGAGACGCGGCGTGATCGAGCTGGCGCTCGGAGCGCGGGTGGGCACCGACGCATCTTCGAACGCAGACAGACAGGCCAGCACCTCGTCCTTGAGGGCGCTCATGGACGGTTGTCGGCCGCTGGGCGCGCGGGCGAGGGCCCGGGTCACCAGCGCCTGCACGTCGCGCGGCAGATTGGGCCGCAAGCTGCCGATGGCCGGTGGGTCCTCGCGCGCCTTGCGGTGGAGCACTTCGATCGCGTCATCGCCCGCGCAGGGCGGGGTGCCGGTCAACATCTCGTAGAGCAGGCCGCCCACCCCGTAGATGTCGCTGAGGCCGTTGGCCTCCTTGCCGGCCGCCTGCTCGGGCGCCATGTAGACCGGCGTCCCGATCGCGACGTTGGGGCGGGTGAGGCCCGCGCCGGCCGCCGTGTCGAGATCCTTCGAGATGCCGAAGTCCAGCACCTTGACGAAATCCGCCTCGTCCTTGCGGTTGATCAACATGACGTTGGCGGGCTTGAGGTCGCGATGGATGACGTCCGCGGTGTGCGCGGCATCGAGCGCCCGGGTGATCTGGGCGGCGACCAGCAAGGCGCGCTCGACGGGAAGCGGGCCGTTCTGGATGATGAGCTCCTCCAGGTTCACGCCGTCGAGGTACTCCATGACGAAGTAGAACGCGCCATCGCTGGTGGTGCCCGAGTCGGTGACGTCGACGATGTTGGGGTGGCCGATCTTGGAGGCCGCGCGCGCCTCGCGGCGGAATCTCTCGACCAGATCGGCGCTGTGGTGGAAGCCGGCGTGCAGGACCTTGATGGCGACGCGCCGGCCGATGTCGATGTGGGTGGCTTCGTAGACCCGCCCCATCGCCCCCTCGCCGCAGAGGCGGCGGACATGGTAACGGCCCCCCAGGGTGCTGCCGATGCGGGGATCCTCGCCCGGACGGGCGGCGTTCTCGCCGCTCGGGTGGGGCGTTTCCCTCTGGGCGGTGGGCGCGACGATGCCGCCGGAGAGCATCGCGCGGGCGGCGCCGATCAGCCGCTCACGCTCGCGGCGCTCGTCGCGGGCGTCGTCGGCGAAGAGCGGTCGCATGAAGCCGGCCAGCCGCTCGGTGTCGGTCTTGGGCGTCGTCTCGGCCAGGAAGGCGGCCAGGTCGGCCCGCAGGATCTCCGCGTTCGGATAGCGGTCCTCGCGCTCGGGCGCCAGCGCTTTGAGGACGATCCGATCGAGCTCGGGCGGCACGCGGCTCGTGATGGTCGACGGCGGGACCACGTGCGGATCGCGGGCCCGCGCCAGCGCATCGATGTTTCGGTCGGAAGCGTCACTGCCTTCCCCGTCGACGGGGAAGAGCTGGCGGCCGGTCAAGAGCTCCCAGAGCAAGATCCCGACTGCGTAGATGTCGACGCGACCGTCGAGGGGCACCCGCCGCGCCTGCTCCGGCGACAGGTAGCTGAGCTTGCCGAAGACGATCCCCGGCGTCGTACGCTCGATCTTGAGGATCGACATCGCGAGCCCGAAGTCGGTCAGCTTGACCTCGCCGCTGTAGGACAGCAGCACGTTGGCCGGCGAGACGTCGCGGTGCACCAGCTTGAGATCTTCGAAGGCGTGCGCGTAGGCGAGGGCGCGCGCCAGCTCCTTGGCGATGAAGACCGCCACATCGACGGGGAAGGGGATCCGTCGCTCGGCGCAGCGGTTCCAGGTAGCCAGCAGATCCTTGCCCTCGATATGCTCCATGGCCAGGAAGATCTGGCCGTCCTGCAGGCCCGCGTCGAACACCGAGACCAGGTTCCCGTGCGCGAGCCGGAGCGCCACCATCACCTCGTCGCGAAACCGGCGGGTGTTCTCGGAGGCCACCAGATCGGGCAAGACCTGCTTGATCACGCAGGGCTTCTCGAGGCCGGGGGCCCCCGTGAGCGCCAGATAGAGCTGCCCCATCCCCCCCCGCGCCAGCGGTTTGAGGAGCACATAAGAATCGAATCGGCGCGGGAAGCCCGCCTGGCTCGGCACGGCCGCGGATTTTACCTTGGTCCGAGGCTCCGCGAGACGTGCCATTCGGGAATTTGAGGTAATCTCGTGGTCCGAACGGCCATGAGCGACCCCGCGACCAGCGAGACGAGCCCGGCTTCGCTCGACGGAACGCTCGCGACACGGCGGATCGTCCTCGGAATCACGGGCGGCATCGCCGCCTACAAGGCGGCCGAGCTCTGTCGCCTGCTGGTCAAGGCGGGCGCCACGGTCCGGGTGGTCATGACCGAGGCAGCCACCCGGTTCATCACCCCCCTGACGCTCCAGACGCTCTCGGGGGCGCCGGTCTCGACCGATCTCTTCGATAGCGGCAGCGAGGCCGAGATTGGCCATATCCGGCTGGCCGACGAGGCCGACCTCCTGATCGTCGCGCCCGCGACGGCCGACGCCATCGCGCGGCTCGCCGCCGGAATGGCCAACGACCTCCTGACGGCGGTCGTGCTGGCGACCCGGGCGCCCGTGCTGCTGGCGCCAGCCATGAACGTGAACATGTGGGAGAACCCGCTCACGCAGGCCAACCTCGAACGCCTGCTCGGCGCCGGCGGCGGGGGACGCATCACCAGCGTCGGCCCGGACCAGGGCCCGCTCGCCTGTGGCTGGATCGGGGCGGGGCGGCTCATCGAACCGGTCGAGATCGCGGCGGCGGCAATTCGTCTGCTGGCGCCAGGCGATCTGGATGGCCAGCGGGTGGTCGTCACCGCCGGTCCGACCCGGGAGCCCGTCGACGACGTTCGATTTCTCGGCAACCGGTCCTCGGGAAAAATGGGCGCGGCGCTGGCCGCCTCCGCGGCGGCGCGGGGGGCGCGCGTGACCCTGCTGGCCGGCCCTGGGACGCCGGCGATCCCGGGTCGGGGCGGTCCGATCGAGATCGAGCGGATCGAGGTGGAGACGGCGGCCGATCTCGAGCGGGCGCTGGCCACGGCGACGCCGAGCGCCGACGCCGTCGTGATGACCGCGGCGGTGGCTGATTTCCGGCCCCGAACGCGGGCCAGCGGGAAGCTCTCCCGACGCGCGGCCACCGGCGTGGCCTTGGAGCTGACGCCCGTTCCCGATCTGCTGGCCGGCGTGGCGCGGGCGCGGCAGAACGGACGTCCCTTCCTGATCGGCTTCGCCGCCGAGATCGGGGGCGGCGCGGCGATGGAGACCCGGGCGGCCGACAAGCTGCGCGACAAGGGCTGCGACGCGATCGTCGCCAACGACGTGAGCGCGGCCGGGATCGGTTTCGGGGCCGACGACAACGCGGTGACCGTGCTGTTCGCCGACGGGGCGCGCGTCGCGATCCCCCGGGCCTCGAAGCGCGAGGTCGCCGACCAGCTGTGGCACCTCTTCGCGCCGCGGCTGCCCCCCAAGGCCAAGGGCAAGGAAACGGCCGGTCATGCCTGATCCGCGCCTCAAGACCTACGCTGGGCAGGTGGTTCGGCATCTGGCGACCGCCGGCGGGGTGCTGGTCGCGCGCCAGGCGACGGCGGGGTCGCACTCGGGGAACGTCCCGCCCTGGCCGGGCGCGCCCGATCCGGATTTTCACGGCACCCTGGCCGCCGTCTGGATCTGGGCCCGCCACCAGCGCCTGTCGGGCGTCGAGCGTTTCGCGGCCGCGCGCACCGCCGCCTGGTCGTTTCTGGTCGACGCCGCCAAGCGGTTCGTGCCCGATGCGATCGACAGCGCCACCGACGACGAGGCCGCCTACGACTGCGCGATGGTGCTGCTGGCCGCGGTCGCGGAGCGCGGCCTCGAGCGCGTCGATGGTCGGCGCCAGGCCATCACCGAGCGTGCGGCGCGGGTGCTGGCGATGCACCTGGCGGCGCTGGAGGATCTTTCGGGCCGCGAGTTTCGTGACCCGGGCTTCCTGGCGATCGCGCTGGTCGAGTACGCGCGCGCCATCGACGATCGGGGGCTGCTGTCGAGCGGGCGCAAGTTCGTCGAACGCGCATTCGGGATGAAGGCGCCGCCGCCCTTCGCGAGCGAGCTGGCCGCGGCGGGAGGCCTGTTCGATTTCTCGTCGACGACCGCGACCCGGATTCTGGCGGTGATGGCCGCCGAGGGGAACACCCCCTTCGTTGGCGCCTGGCTGCGCGAGCGGATCGCGGCCACTGTGCCGCGCGCCTTCCAGGCCCGGCGGCTCGACGAGAACAGCTGGAACGCCTGCGCCGCCTGGGCGCTCGGGCGAGCCTACGTCGTTTCCACCGATCCCATCTTCATGCATGCCTATACCGACATCGTCGACGAGATCGAACGGCGCGACGGCGATCGCGACGGTGCGCTCGGCCGCGATGGAACCGTGCGGGCGGCCGAGGTGGCCCCGACCTTCTACTACGCGCTGGCCGTCGACGCGCTGGTGACGCCCGAGAGCGTGGGCGCGGCGCGCGCCGAGGCCGGTGGTCATGGCCGCTGAAAGGCGGGACGGAGGCGAAGAGCGTGAGGAGCTGCGGGCTCTGGTGGGCCAATTCAAGACCAACCTGGCCACCCGCGGCCGCTCGGGCCTCCTGGGCGCGTCCTTGAAGAAGCGTGCGCCCAAATCGCCCGAGCCCCCTCCAGCGGCCGCTCTCGCGCCGCCGTCCGAAACGTCGGTGGAGGCGGAGGGCGCCGGGCCGCCCCGGGGCGCGGAGGGGTTGAAGCTGCTGCGCGACGACATCGGCGACTGCCAGCGCTGCAAGCTGGCGGGCGGGCGGACCAACCTGGTCTACGGCGTCGGCAACCCGGACGCGGACATCGTGTTCGTCGGCGAGGCGCCGGGCGCGGACGAAGACGCCCGCGGCGAGCCGTTCGTCGGCAGGGCGGGCCAGCTCCTCACCAAGATGATCGAGGCGATGGGCTACCGACGGCAGGACGTCTACATCTGCAACGTCCTCAAGTGCCGCCCCCCCGGCAATCGCAACCCCGAGCCCGACGAGGTGGCCAGCTGCGAGCCCTTCCTGAAACGCCAGCTGGCCGCCATCCGGCCCCGGATGATCGTCGCGCTGGGAAAATTCGCGGTGCAGTGCCTCCTGCGCGACGACACGCCGATCAGCCGATTGCGCGGGAACTTCCGCACCTATGAGGGGATTCCGCTCATGCCGACCTTTCACCCGGCGTATCTCTTGCGCGATCCCAGCAAGAAGAAGCCGGCCTGGGAGGACCTCAAGTCGGTGAATACTGCGCTGGCCCGGGTCGGCATCACCCCGCCCAACCCACCGGCGACCTGATCGTGTAGCATCCGGCGCATGCCTGCGCTGGCCCCTCGCAGAGTCTGGAGTCTTGGCCTGATCGCGCTGTCGCTCGGCTGCGGCGCCTCCCCCGGCGAGCTCTATGACCAGGGGATGGCCGCCCAGGCGCACAAGCAGGCCGAGGTCGCGATCAAGGACTTGGGCGCCTTCACCGACAAGAGCTGTAGTGGGGGGGGGACCGATCGACGCTGCCGGAAAGCGTATCTGATCTTGGGCGAGGTCTACGAGGGTCGCGGCGCGCCCGGGCGGGCCTGGGCGGCATACGAGTCGGCGCTCACCTTTGCGCCACACTCCGACGACGTGACGGTGCAGGCCAACGTCGAGCGTGTGCGCCAGGCGCTGGGCGAGAGCCAACAGAAGGCGTCCACCCGGGCGCCGGTCATCATCCGCTATCGGGACGAAGTCACCGACGAATACAGCCCGCGCTCGGTCGCGATCTCGCTCGACGTCGAACCAATCTTGACCAAGGACAAGGACGCGAGCGAGTTTCACACGCCCGAGTTCCATCGGGTTTACGGCGGGTCGGTGGCCGTGGGCGAGCACGTGGTGCTCGTCGAGATGGTTCACGACTGCAAGGTGGGTGGCGGCGTCCGCTGCACCCGATCGCACGTACGGAAGGCCTGGTCCTTCGAGAGCGTCGCCCATACCCCCGCGACGATCGAGATCCGCGCCTATGCGGAGAGCGGGGAAGGGGACGCCGCCTCGCGCCCAACCCTGGAGTTTCTGAGTCGATAAAATGGAAACCCTGGGAGGGTTCCCAACCCCTCCCGCGACGGGCTCGACTCGGCAAAGCCGAGTCTCCCCCACGCGATAGCTACTTGGGCGCGGGTGGCTTCGCCGGCGTCTCGACGATCTGAACGGGGCTGCCGTCTTCGGCTTCACTGCCCAGATTCAGCGCCACCCGCTCGCCCTCCTCGAGGCCGCTCACGAGGTGCACGGTCTGGCCGTCGTCGTTGGCCACGACCACCGGCTTGAACCGCACGTGCTCACCGCCGTCGACGGTGGCAGCCTGGGTTTTCTCTCCCCGCATCACCAGCGCCTCGGCGGGCATCTCCAGGAGCGGCGGGACCTTCAGGTCCAGCGTCACCTCGACGTAGCTGCCGGGCAGGATCGCGCCGTCGGTATTCTGGATGTCGACCTCGGTTTGCATGGTGCGCGTCTTGGGCGACAGCTCGCCGCTGGTCCGGGTGACCTTGGCGGCGCGCGACCAGCCGGGGCGCTCGGGGACCCGCACCACGACGGCGTCGCCGTCGCGCACAAAGGGGGCGCTGGCCTGATCGACGTAGACATAGACGCGGAGCTGATCCCCCTTGGCGATGGCGACGATGGGGACGGCACCGGCCTGGCCGTTGGCGGCGCTCTGGATGAGCGTGCCCGGATCGGCGAAGCGCGCGGTCACGACGCCATCGAAGGGGGCGCGGATGACCCGGTAACCCCGCTGCGTCTCGAGGGCCCCCTGGTTGGCGTCGGCGACGTCGGCCGAAGCCTGCCCGAGCTCCAGCTCCTGCGTCGACACCACGCCCGAGGGCGCCAGGGCCGAGAGGCGCTTGGCGTTGATCCGCTTGTTGCGCGCGTCGGCCAGCGCGGCGTTGTACTGCTGGTCGAGCTCGGGCGCCGTGACCGTCGCGATGAGCTGGTTCTTCTTCACCCGATCGCCCTTGTCGACCTTGAGATCGCGCAGGAAGCCGGCCACCTTCGCGTACAGCGTGACCTCGAAGAACGGCCGGGCCTCGCCCTGCAGGACCAGGTGTCGGACACCGGCGGCGCGCTTGACCGTCGCCACCCGGACCCGCGGCCCGCGCCGGACGTCCGTCTGTCGCACCTGCGCCTCGTCGCGGGCCTCCGACTTGCGGTGGCTTCCGAGGCCGACTACCCCGAGCGCGGTGGCGCAGAGCACCCCGACGCCCGCGACGTAAACCAGGATCGATCGGTGGCGGGGCGACATCAGGCCGGGCTCCCGGTCGGGTGAGCCTGGGGCGCTGCCCCTTCCTTTTCTTCGTCGAGGAACTGCTGTTCCATCACGTGCTTGTTCGGCAGCTTCACGCGGAGGCTGGCATATACCACAGGGACGATGAACAGCGTCGCCACGGTGGCCAGGGCCAGGCCGCCGATGACCGCCCGTCCGAGCGGGGCGTTCTGCTCACCCGCCTCTCCGAGGCCCAGCGCCATGGGAATCATCCCGATGATCATGGCCAGCGCGGTCATGATCACCGGCCGCAGGCGGGTCTTGCCGGCTTCCAGCGCGGCGTCGAGGGGCGAGATCCCTTCCTTCTCGACGCGCAGATCGTTGGCGAAGCTGACCAGCAGGATCGAGTTCGACACCGCGATCCCGACCGCCATGATCGATCCCATCAGCGATTCGACGTTGATGGTGGTGTGGGTGAAGGCCAGCATCCACAAGATGCCGACCAACGCGCCGGGTACCGCGACCATGATGATGAAGGGGTCGAGCCAGGACTGGAACAGGATCACCATCAGGCAATAGACCAGCAGCGCCGCCAGGATGAGCCCCAGGCCCAGGCTGCGAAACGAGTGCTGCATGACCTGGTTCTGCCCGCGCAACGTGATCTTCATGCCCGGCGGCAGCTTGCCGAGCGCGTCGATCTTGTGCTGGATGTCGGTGGCGACCGAGCCGAGATCGCGATCCTCGACGTTGGCGTCGACGTCGATCACGCGCTGGACGGTGTAGTGGTTGATCTGCTCCGGGCTGCCACCCGGGTGGACCGTCGCGATGCCGCTCAAGATCTGGGTCGGCGCCTCGGGAAACGCCGAGGGGGAATCGGGAGCTGCCGCCGTCTCGATCGGAACGCCGGCGGTGAGCGGCGTGGACATCACCCGTTCCACCGACGACAGCTGGGGCAGCGGCGTCTTGACCACCACGAAGTAGTTCACGTTGTTGTGCGGGTTCAAGAAATACGACGGCGCCACCAGGCCGCTCGACGACAGCGAGACCAGCAGGTTGTTGGCGACGTCGCGCTCGCTGATGCCCGCCTGGGCGGCGCGCAACCGATCGACGTCGACCTTGAGCGCCGGATAGTCGATGTCCTGGACGATGTGGGAGTCGGCGGTCCCGGGGATCTCGGCGATGCCGTCGCGCAGCTTGCGGGCAAACTCGTACCCCTTCTGCAGATCGGGGAACTCGACCTGCACGTCGATGGGCGCCGACAGGCCGAAGTTGAGCACCTGGCTCACGATGTCGGCCGGCTGGAAATAGGCGCTCGAGCCGGGGAAATCGCGCTTGAGCATCTGGCGAATCTTCTGCATGTAGCGCGCGGTCGGCGGGTGGCCGGGCTTGAGCGCGATCAGGAGCTCCGCGTCCATGGGGCTGACGTTGTCGGTCTGGACGAAGGCCAGGTTGTAAGACACGGGTACGCCCAACATCGAGTTGATGGTCTCGATCTCGCCCGCCGGGATGATCTGGCGGATTCCGTTTTCGACCTGCGTCACCAGCTCTTCGGTCTTCTCGATGCGCGACCCGTTGGGGGCGCGGAAGTGCAGCTTCATGAGGCCCGCGTCGACGGAGGGGAAGAAGTCGGTGCCGACCACGAAGACCAGGCAGAGGCTGGCCAGGCCGATCGCCGCGGCGGCCGCGATGGTGAAGCGCCCGTGGTCGAGAGCGCTGCGGAGCAAGGCCGCATAGCCATTTTGAAAGCGTTCGAACTTCGCGTCGCGCCACCGATTGAACCGGAACGCGAGCCCCTTCCAACCGCCGGACGGCTCCGGCTGTCCCTCCTCGTGGTGCGCCTCGCTGCGCATCAGCAGCCGGGCCAGCGCCGGCACGAGCGTGCGCGACAGTAGGTACGACGCCAACATCGCCAGCACCACCGAGATCGCCAGCGGCGTGAACAGGAAGCGGGCTGGGCCGACCAGCAGCACCACCGGGCAAAAGACGATGCAGATCGACAGCGTCGCGACGATGGCGGGCACCGCGATCTGTTGCGCGCCGTCGAGGATCGCGCGGGTGAGCGGCTTACCCATCAGGCGGTTTCGGTGGATGTTCTCCACCTCCACGGTCGCGTCATCGACAAGCATGCCGATGGCCAGCGCCAGCCCCCCCAGCGTCATGATGTTGATGGTGTGGCCGGTCAGGTTGAGACCGACGATGGCCGAGAAGATCGCCAGCGGGATCGAGGTGCAGACGATCACCATGCTGCGCCAGCTCCCCAGGAACAGGCCCACCATGAGCGACACCAGGATCGACGACACGATCGCCTCGCGGACGACGCCCCCGATCGCGCCCCGCACGAAGACCGACTGATCGAAGTCCAGCTTCAGCTCGAGCCCGTTGGGCGCCGCCGCCTTGATCGCCGGCAGCGCCTCCCGCGTGGCGTCGACCACCGCCAGCGTCGACGCATCCGCGTGCTTGAGGATGGCCAGGTAAGTCGCCCGCCGGCCGTTGACCCGCACCACGTTGGTCTGGTCGGCGAAGGCGTCCGAGATGCGCGCCACGTCCCCCAGCAGCACCGGCGCCCCGTCCACGATCTTGACCGGAATGTTCCCGAACTCGGCCACCTCGAGCGGGCTCGAATTCAGCAGCACGTTGTACTCGCGGCTGCCGATGCGCGCCGTCCCCGCCGGCAAGATCACGTTCGAGGTGTTGAGCGCGTTGACGACGTCGTACGGCGACAGCCCCTTGGCGGTCAGTTGCTGGGGATTGATGTCGACGTTGATCTGCCGCTGCTTGCCCCCGAAGGGCGCCGGCGTCGACAGCCCCGGGATGGTGAACAGCTTGACCCGGATGAAGTTGAGGCCGTAGTCGAAGACCTGCTGCTCGGGCAAGGTCTCGCTGCTGGCGGTGAGCTGCGCGACGGGAACATTCGAGGCGTTGAACTGAATGATCGACGGCGGCGTCATCCCCGGCGGCGCGATGCGCAGGATGGTGCTGGCGACCGAGGATATTTGAGCGATGGCGGCACCGATTTCGGCGCCAGGCTGAAAGTAAATCTTCAGCATCCCGATCCCCGGAATCGACTGCGATTCGATGCGCTCGATGCCGTTGACGGTGGTCGAGAACCCGCGCTCGCTGATGAGCACCACCCGCCGCTCCATGTCCTGCGCCGACAGGCCCGGATAGTTCCAGACCACCGCCACCACCGGGATGTCGATGGCGGGGAAGATGTCGACCACCATCCGGGTGAGCGACAGGATCCCCATCACCAGGATGAGACCGCACATGACGGCAACCGTGTAGGGGCGGCGTAGCGCGAGACGAACTATCCACATGGCTGCTTACGCCGTTTCCCGCCGTTCACTTCGACGGGAATCTATGCGACGAATGGCCAAGGTCAAGGCCGAGCTGGCTCATCGTCAAGCTTGGAACCCTGAAAGGGTTCCAAACCTCCCGCGACGGGCTCCGCTGGGCGAAGCCCATCGGAGCCCACGCGATCGACCTCGCTGGCTCACCCGCCCGAGGTAGCGGTCGTGAAGAGCATCGGCGCGCCCGTGGCCTTGACGATGGTGTCGCGGTGGACGCCCTCGGCCTTGGCGATGCACACGAAGCAATCGCCCCCCACGTCGAAGATGCCAAGCTCGGTGATCACCCGGTTGGTGCACCCGAGCGCAGTGGGCGGCAGCGTGAGGCGGTGAACCAGCTTGGGCCTTCCGTCCTTCGAGGCGTGGCTCTGCAGGACCACCACCCGGCGGGCGCCGGCGGCCAGGTCCATAGCGCCGCCCATCCCGGTGATGAGCTTGCCCGGGACCGTCCAGTTGGCCAGATCGCCGTTGCAGGCGACCTCCAGCCCGCCAAGAATGGCCAGGTCGATGTGACCGCCGCGGATCATCGCGAACGACTGCGCTGAATCGAACATGCTGGCGCCCGGCAGGGCTGTCACCGTCTGCTTGCCGGCATTGATCAGGCGGGCGTCGATCTCGTCTTCGGTGGGGTAGGGGCCCATCCCGAGCAGGCCGTTCTCCGAGTGGAGCGTCACGCCGCCGGCCGGATCGAGGTAGTTCGCGACTTCCGTGGGAAGGCCGATGCCCAGGTTCACCACCTGGCCGGCCTCGACCTCGGCGGCGGCGCGCCGGACCATCTCTTCGCGCGTCCAGCTCATTGTCGACCGATCTTGGTGCGGGTCGCTTCGGTCAGCTTCTTGCCGCTCTTGTCGCGGGTGGTCCGGTGCTCGATGACGTTCCGGTGCTCGCGCACCTCGACGATGCGTTTGATGTAGAGGCCCGGCAGGTGGACGTCGTCGGGATCGATCGTCCCCTTGGGGACCAGGCGATCGGTCTCGGCGATCGTCATGTCGGCGGCCGTGGCCATGAGGGGGTTGAAGTTGCGGGCCGTGCGATAAAACCGCAGGTTTCCGAAGCGGTCCGCGACGGCGGCCCGCACGATCGCCAGGTCGGCGCGCAGCGGTCGTTCGAACAGATACTTGCGGCCGTCGAGCTCGCGCACCTCTTTGCCTTCGGCCACCACCGTGCCCACGCCGGCGGGCGTGTAGAACCCGGCGATGCCGGCGCCGCCCGCGCGGATCCGCTCGGCGAAGGTCCCCTGTGAAACCAGCTCCACCTTCACCTTGCCGGCCATGAACTGCTCGGCCAGGTCCGGGTTGCCGCCCACGAAGCTGCAGATGACCCGCGAGACCTGTCCGTTTTGCAGCAGCACCGCCAGCCCCTGTCCTTGGTTGCCGCAGTTGTTGCTGATGATGGTGAGGTTCTTGACCCCGCTGGCCGCGATGGCGTCGATGCAGGCCTCCGGGTTGCCGCATAGACCGAAGCCGCCCGACATGATCGACATCCCGTCGCGCAGCACCCCGGCGAGCGCCTCGGCGACGCTGCCGTAGACCTTTCCGTCGGTCTGGCGCTTGGGGCTCACGACAAGGCCTCGTCGAGGGCGCGGCCGAGCTCGTCGAGCGCCGCCGCCAGCTCAGCCTCGCCGATCACCAGCGGTGGCGCCAGGTAGAGCAGGTTGTCGCGCTTGTGCATGTGGATTCGATCTCGACGCAGGATGGCCGCCAGCTTTGCCATGGTGACGGCCGGAATGGGCTCCCGGGTGCGCGCGCCGCCGGGACCGGGAACGCAGAGCTCGAACGCCCAGAGCAGCCCCAGGCCGCGCACCTCGGCGATGGCGGGGCGCGCGCGGGCGAAGCCCTTCAGCCGGTCGCCCAAAAATGTGCCCAGCGCCGCCGCGCGCGCGATCAAGTTTTCATCGCGGAGGGTCTCGATGGTGGCCACCACCGCCTCGCAGACCAGCGGATGGGCATAGCTGGTGAGACCGCAGACCAGCACGTGGTCGTCGAAGTGCCGCGCGATCCGGTCGGTCACGATCACGGCGCCGCCCGGCACGTAGCCGCCGGTCAGCCCCTTGGCCATCGTCAGCAGATCCGGCGTGACGCCGTCGTGATCGACCGCGAACCAGCGCCCGGTGCGCCCGAACCCGGAGAGGACTTCGTCGGCGATCAGCAAGACCCCGTGGCGATCGCAGATGGCCCGGATCTTCTTCCAGTAACCCGGCGGGGGCACGAAGACGCCGTTGGCGCCGACGATGCCTTCCAGGATCACGGCCGCCACCGTCTCGGGCCCCTCGCGCAGGAGCGCCGTCTCGAGATCCGAGGCGCACTCGTGCGCACAGGAGGTCGGCTCCTTGCCGAAGGGGCAGCGGAAACAGTAGGGATCGCCCATCCGCACCACGCCGGGCAGGCCCGGCTCGAAGGGCGCCCGCCGCGGATCGCCGGAGAGGGACAGCATGGCCAGGCTGGCCCCGTGGTAGCTGCGCGTGCGGGCGACGATCTTGCTCCGACCCGTGTAAAGGCGCGCCATCTTGACCGCGTTCTCGTTGGCCTCGGTGCCCGAGAGACAGAAGAAGGTCTTCTCGAGGCCGGGCGGCGTCACCTCGGCCAGGAGCTCGCCGGCGCGCGCTTTGGCGGCGAACGCCGCGGTCGGCGTCACCAGGAGCCCGCGGGCGGCCGCCTCGCCGAGCGCCTTTTGCAAGCGCGGGTGACCGTGCCCCAGGCCGGCATTCCAGGTCATGCTGCCGAGGTCCCACCATTTCCCGCCGTCCGCGGTGACGAAGCGCGCCCCCTCGCCGCCGACGATCTCCAGCGGCACCGCGCTCGACTGGGCGCTCCAGGTGTAAAAGACGCGGGCAGCCTGTCGCTCGGCGATGGGGATCGGCGCGGTCATGCGGGTGAGGCGGCGTTGGCCTCGGCGCAGGTGTCGGCGAAGACCTCGGTCACGACCTGCGCCTGCGCCTCGGTGAGAATGAGCGGCGGCGAGAATCGGATGGCCTTCTTGCCGCACTCGAGCACCAGCAGGCCGCGCCGAAAACAGAGCTGGGCGATGGCGCCGGCCCGCTCGTGCGAGTCCAGCTCGACGCCAATCATGAGACCGACGCCGCGCACGTCGGTCACCCCGGCGACGCCGGCCAGCTTGTCGCGAAGCCGCTTCTTGAGGCTCTTGCCGACGCGGTCCGAATTGCCGACCAGGCCGCCTTCCAGGAGCGCGATGGTTGCCATTCCCGCCGCGATCGCGACCGGGTTGCCGGCGATGGTCGATCCGTGGCTCCCGGCCGGCCAGGTCATGATCTGGCTCGGCGCCATCATCGCGCCGAGCGGCATTCCGGAGGCGATCCCTTTGGCCACCAGGAGGATGTCCGGGACCACGCCGGTGTGCTCGGCGGCGAACATCTTGCCCGTGCGCCCCATCCCGGTCTGAACCTCGTCGAAGCAGAGCAAGATTCCGTGCAGGGTGCACAGCGCGCGCAGGCCGGGCAGGAAGTCCGGCGGCGGCACGATGTACCCGCCTTCGCCCAGGATCGGCTCCACCACGATCGCGGCGACGTCCTCGGGCGTGGTGAGCGTCGCGAACAGCTCCTCGACGCTGTCGAGATCGCCGTAGGTCGCGTGATAGACCCCGGGCAGAAGCGGCCCGAAGCCGCGACGGTACTTGGACTTGCTGGCCGTCAGCGACAGCGCGCCCAGCGTCCGGCCGTGGAAGCCGCCGCGAAAGGCGATGATCCCGGACCGCCCGGTGTGCTGCCGCGCCAGCTTCAGCGCCGCCTCGACCGCCTCGGTCCCCGAGTTGGTGAGGAAGGTCTGCCAGTGGTGCCCGTTGGGGCCGATCTTCTGCGCCAGCTGGCCCAGCTTCTCGCAGATGGCGCCGTAGCCGGGATAGTGAAAATCGGTGCCGCAGATGTGGATCAGGATCTCGGCCTGCGCCGCGATCGCCGCCGCGACGGCCGGGTGGCAGTGGCCCGTCGACGCAGTGGCGACGCCGGCCTCGGCGTCCAGGTAGACGTTGCCGTCGACATCCTCGACCATGCAGCCCGAGGCGCGCCGCACCATCAGCGGGTAGCAGTGGATGAGCGAAGGGGACAGGTGGGGCAACGCGCGGGCGATCATCTCGCGCGCCCGCGGGCCCGGCGGCGGGGTGGTGATGGTGATCGGCTGGGCGGCCAGCGCCTCGAGCGCCAGCTTCACGGCGCTCACTGGCACACCGTTCGGCTCTGCTCGCGCAGGTAGCACAGGAGGGTGTAGTGCCCGCCGATGTTCTTCCCGGTCGAGCCGCTCCCTTTCCAGCCGCCGAACGGCTGCACCCCCGGCCAGGCGCCGGTGGTCGCCCCGGCGGCGCGATTGACGTAGACCACGCCGGCCTCGATGCGATCGAAGAAGGTGTCGATCTCTTTCTGCTCGCGCGAAAACAGTCCAGCGGTCAGGCCGAACTTCGTGTCGTTGGCCACCGTCAGCGCCTCGTCGAGGCTCCCCACGACGGCCACGGCGACGATGGGGACGAAGAGCTCCTCGCGCGCCAGCTGGTGATCGGGCGGCAAATTCGCCAGCACCGTGGGTCGGACGAAGTAGCCGTCCGCCTGCGTGCCGTCGGTGAGCACGGCCCCGCCGGCCCGCACGACCCCCTCGCCGGCGGCCCGGGCCTGCGCCACGTACCCCTGGTAGTCCTCGTAGCTCTGCTTGGTGGCGACCGGGCCGACGAAGACCCCCTTGTCCAGCGGATCGCCGGGGACGATCGCCTCGGCCGCCCGCGCCAGGCCGGCGATGAAGTCGTCGGCGACGTCGCGGTGAACCAGCACCCGTGAGCAGGCGGAGCACTTGTGCCCGTTCATCCCGAAGGCCGAGCGCTGCACCCCCTGGATGGCCTGCGCCAGATCCGCGCTCGGCATGATGAGCGCCGGGTTCTTCCCGCCCATCTCGACGACGCAGGGTTTGGGGAAGTCGCGGGCGAATCGCCGGTAGAGCTGGTTGAACCCGACGTCGTAGGAGCCGGTGAAGGTCACGCCCGCGACGTCCGGGTGGGCGATGAGGCCGTCGCCGACCACCCGTCCGCTGCCGGGCAGACAGCTCAGCACGCCCGCCGGAACCCCGGCCGCCTCGAAGATCTCCGTCAGCTTCACGGCCGACAGCGGCGTCTCCGACGACGGCTTGCAGACCACCGTATTGCCGGTGAGCAACGCCGCCGCGATGGGGGCGCCCAGCAGCGCGTACGGAAAATTCCAGGGCGCGATGACCGCCCAGACGCCGTAGGGGCGCAGCACGCTGGTGTTCTGGTCGGTCGGGGCCAGGCGATCCATCTGCCGGATGAAGCCGTCGTTCCGTCGCATCTCGCCCGCGTAGTAGTCGAGGAGATCGGCGGTCTCCTCGATCTCTCCCAGCGCCTCGACCCGGTTCTTGCCCATCTCGAAGATCAGCCAGGCCGAAAGCTCGAACTTGCGGTCGCGGACGATCTGGGCGGCGCGCTCGACGATCGCGACGCGTTGCTGCCAGGGCCGAGCACGCCAGGCCGGGAAGGCGGCGCGCGCCGCGGCCACCGCGTCCTGCAGGTCCGCCTCGCCCGCGCCGGCGACCCGCGCGACGACCAGCCGCGCGTCGGTCGGGCTGCGGCTGTCGATCACGACCGCGCCGGGGCGCGTCTGGCCGGCCAGGTGGAGCGGATGGCTCTGTCCCAGCGCCGCTCGGGCGGCGGCGATGGCGATCCCGAACGCCGCGTCGATCGCGGGGTCGTCGGCCGACAGGCTGATGTACGTCACCTTGCCGGCCGAGCTCATGGCGATCTCACCCCGCGCACTCTCCTAGAATAGACCAATCGCGCGCGATCGTTGACACCGCAATTTCGAATCCGTAGTCTGACGACCCCCAATGAGCACTGGGATAGGGAGAGACACGAAATGACGAAGGCGGAGCTCATCGAGCGCGTGTACGGCGGTAAGTACCTGCCGCGCGATCTGACCAAGAAGACCGTGGCCCAGATCGTAAACGCCGTCTTTACCGAGATGGGCGACTACTTCATCCGGACGCGCGTCTCCCGCAACCAGGGCGCCCGCCTGACCTATCCCGGCTTTGGCACCTTCTCCAAGCGCCGCCGACCGCCGCGGATGGTGAAAAACCCGCAGACGGGCGCGCCGATCACGATTCCGCAGCAGGAGACCATCATCTTCTCCCCCGGTCAGGAGCTGCGCTCGCTGCTCAACCGGAACGGGAAGTCGACCGCCGCGCGCGCCCCCGCCGCCGCCAAGCCCGCCTCGGCTGTGCGCTAGCCCCGGCGGCGCGATAGAATAGTCAATGCTGTCTCCGGGCCTCGAGCTCTGCGACCTGCACATACACGTGGGCGCGGCCGTGGCGCCGCACATCCTCTGGTCGATCGCGCACGAGCAGGGCATCAAGCTGCCCGTGCACACCTTCTGGGAGTTTCGCGATCTGGTGACCGCCAACCCCGAGACGGTCTCGTCGCTGGGCGAGTACCTGGCGATCCTCGATCGCTGGACCGAGAAGATCCAGTCGTCGCCCGCCGCGATCGAGCGGTCGGTCTACGAGATCATCGGCAAGGAGTTCCGTTCGAGCAACGTGTCGCTCATCGAGCTGCGCTTCAACCCGATGAAGCGGAACCTGGGTGGCGAGCGGGACCTCGACCACATCATCCACGCGGCGCTGCGTGGGATGGACCGCGCCTGCCTCGACTACGGGGTGCGGGCCGGCCTCATCTTCTGCCTGGCGCGCGAGTTCTCGCTCGACCTCAACGAGATCCTGGTGAAGAAGGCGGTGAAATACAAATCGCGCGGCGTGGTGGGGATCGACCTGGCCGGGCCGGAGGTCCACACGCTGGAGCTGGGCGCCGAGGTGGAGGGCTACCGCGATCTGTTCGCGCGCGCCCGACACGCCTCGCTGGGGACCACCGTCCACACCGGCGAGACGCCGTACACCGCCGTCCCGGGCGTCCTGGCGGTGCTCAAGGAGCTGGCGCCGGCGCGGATCGGCCACGGGGTGGCGGCGGCGTCCAGCGAGGAGGCGGTGCGCAAGATCGCGGAGTCGGGGACCGTCCTCGAGATCTGTCCCAGCTCGAACCTGCGCACCCATGCGGTGGCCAGCTTGGCCGAGCTGGGCACCGCGCTTCGAACCTTCGAGAACGCGGGCGTTCGCTACACGATCAACACCGACGGGCCCTACCTGCTCAACACCCACCTGCGGCAAGAGTACGACCTGCTGCTCGACGCCAAGATCCTCTCCGAGGCGGAGGCCGAACGGAGCGTCGAGGTGGCCCGCGCGGCGACCTTCATCCGGTAGTGATAGTTTCAGCCCCGTGAGATTGGGGGATCTGGCCCTGCCGGCCGTGATCGTCGCGCTCTGGGCCGCCGCCGGACCCGCGCGCGCCGCCGACGATCCGTTTGCCTGGGCACCCGCCCACGCCCGGGCTGTCACCCGCGGGCGGGTCGACGGCGCCCGCTTCGGGCTGCTCGGCCTGCACGAGCTGGACGTCGAGGTGGACGACGTCTACGACGCCGCCAACCGGCAGGCGCTGTCGCTGGCCGAGCAGCACCTCCTCGAGGTGCCGGGGGTGCGCGCCGTCTTCGGGCCGGCCGGCCTCTTGGACATCACCGTCGACGGTAGCGGCAATCCCAGCGCGCGGCCGGTGCTGGCGCGCGGCGAGAGCGAGAGCGAGGGGGAGGCGGCGCGCCAGCGGGTGGTTCGCCGCGCCGATGCGCTCGGCTGGTTCCTGACCGAGAACGGTCGCCGCGTGCGCTTCTTCGTCGACGCGCCCGACTGGGACCAGACGGCGCCCCAGCTGGCCACGGCGCTGGCGTCGTCCGGTCTCGGCCTCGGCCCGACCTCCGGCGCGACCATCGATGCGCGGCCGCTCTGGCCCGATCCTCGGCGGCGCGGGGCTCGCTTTCTGCCGCTGGGATTCGCGGCGGCCTGGGCCTTCTTCGTGCTGCTCGCGGCGTCGCGGGTCCGGTTTCCGCTAGACCGCCGGCGCCTGCCGCGCACGCTGGCCGCCGCCGTCGCGGCGGCCGCGCCCTTCGTCCTGGTGCCGGTGACGGGTATCCGGCTCGCCGGCCTGTTCGCCGCGGCGGGGGCCGGGGCGATCGGCTTGTGGGCGCTGCCGCTGTGCGCCGCGTCTGCCGACACGCGACCGCCGCGGCCGCGCTTCTGGCGTCTGCTCCTGGTCCTGTCGGCCGCGATCGTTGCAGCGGGCGTGGCCCTGCCGCCCCACCTGCGGGTGGGGACCCGCCAGTGGAGCGGAGCGCCGATGTTCTTCGTCAGCGTGCGGGCCGATCTCGACGAGCCGGTGGTTCTGCGGGAGGTGCGCCGGCTGGCCGACGATCTGCGGGCCCAGCCCGGGGTGGCAAACGCCTGGTCGGTGGCGGATCTCTTCCTGGGGATCACCTTCGAGGGCGAGGAGCAGAGCGGCATCCCGGACGATCCCGCCGAGGTGCGGCGGATTCTGGTCCAGGCCAGGACCGACCCGGCGGTTCGGCTGGAGCTGTCGCCCGATCACCGGGAGGCGCTCATCGGTGTCCGTTTCGTCGACGACGATCCCACCGTCGATCGCCTGGCGATCGTCGCCCACACCGAGCGCTACCTCGAACGCGAGCTGCGCGGATCGCTGGCGCATCTGGACTTCTCGGTCGCGGGCGTGTCGCCGGTGAGCCGCCTGGTGGGGCAGGGGTTGCTGGCGGACGACGCCCGTGAGCGGGTGTTCCGGATCTGCGCCCGCTCGGGCCGGACGCTCGGGCGCTCCGAGGCGCTCTCGGTCGAACGGGTGGCGCGCGCGGCGGCCCTGCTGCCCAGCGCCGATCCCCCCCGGCTCGACGCCGAGATCGCCGATGCGGTTCGCAACTTCGCGGCGCACCATCCGCTGTCGATCGCCGTCCCCCAGGTCGACCGGCTGATCCTGGCGGCGATCGCGCTGGGCGCGGCCCCGGTGCCCGACGACATGCGCGGACCGGTGTCGATCGCCTACGGCGGGCGCCTGTCGGAAGCGGCGCTGCGCACCACCGCCGCCGGCCTGGCGCGGCGGCTGGCGATCGTTCGCCGGCGACACACGGCGCGGCTCGATTTCAAGGAGATGCTCTAC
>OCTA010001496.1_pt1 | contig 21469 bp, 16 predicted proteins | sample 1538991 | NCBI WGS metagenome assembly OCTA01 (sample SAMEA3539302, study PRJEB22396) | soil metagenome | biome: tundra; feature: field; material: soil | place: USA | collected 2010-05 | depth 0.15 m | reverse complement strand
GAACGATGGACATCAGGATGATTCCGGCCGTGCGCGCCGTGGAGCCGGCGTGGGCTGACAAAGTTCGTTCGCTCGTCATTTGCTTTTCCTCCGTCAGTCCCGCGAGGAATGCACCGGTGCGCCATTCCGAGGATAGGACCGGCTATAAGATGCGGCCTTTGCGCGTTTCGCTTCGGATCCGGGCCGGTATTTTGAAAAACCGTTTAGTGGCGGCCTTCATACGGATCGAAGAATTCCAGGGCTGCCACACGCATCGCGTCCACGTAGTCCTGAACGGCCGCGGCCCGGTCCGCGTACAATCCGCAAGCGAGCCTGCGCCCCGGGTTGTGCGAAAGGTCAAGATCGGTACAGTCGATGTGCGGTAGCTGTGGCGAGGGTACTATGTCCCTGAGAACAATCGTGTCTGCTACCGCCGCGTAGTGCCTTGCGCGATTCGCCGGCGTCTCCCAGAAAAGCGGCATGCCATAGAAATGTGTACCTGTTCGATCCGCTTGCGAACACTATCGAACCGCCTGCCAAGCCGGGGGCGGATTTGCAGATAGTCATGGGCTATCGTCATCCGGGCCCTGAGGGCAAGGCGACGATTGAAGTCTACCCCATCGCGGGCAATAAATTGACGGCTGCCGCACAGGCTGCAGGCCTGCGCACTGCCGCGATTCCGGCGTTGCTGGTGGAAGGCGACAACAAGCCAGGATTAGGTTATGCTATCGCACAGGCGGTGGCCGGCGCGGGCGTGAACTTTGCCTTTTTTGTGGCCCATGTTATCGGCAGAAAATATTCGGCAGTAGCGGGATTCGAAAGCGAGAACGACGCCAGGAAGGCGGTTCCGCTTATCAAATAGGCTCTGGCGCCCAAAAGGAGCTAAGTAAGGCTGATCGCACATCCCAAGCGGCCGTTAGAGCCATTGAGGCCCACCCGTCGCCTTCCACGCCAGCCGGCCACCCAGACGTGCGAGAAATCGACTGCTTGCCCTCGTGGAACTCAGGCGCCTATATAGTGGGAGGCAGATACAAACTGGGCATCCTCCAGGCGCGGTACGACTCCGGAGCCATTAGGTTGAAGACCTGTGTGCCGGTGTCCGTGCCGGGAGTGAGAAGGACTTCGATCGAGTAGCTGACTTCAACCTTTAGTGGGACGATTGCCGCCAGGAAAAAGTAGTTATTGTTGGCCAGCATTTGGGCGCTTCCCATCGCCACAGAGTAGACCCCCAAGTCCACGCTCAGCACGGGCGTAACCTCGCACGGCGTCGATGGGCTGCAGCCTGTGCCTAGGGTCTCGGTGACCGTCAGTGCCATTCCGCGGCTGTCACCGCTGCCCAACCCAACCGGCGGCGGGGAAACCCGGGTATTGCCGTTGTCGAAAATCGTCATGGGCCCCAGGCCCTTGTTCTCGATACCGGCCTCGTGCTGGTGCGAGAACCACGGCCAGGGATCGTTATAGCTGTTATTGAAGGTGAAGTCGCCGTCCGCTCCCATGCGCCACAAAATGTTTCCCGTGCCCGTTCCGTTGTTGTAGTCGACCTTCATGACCCAGTCCTGATGTCGCGAAGACCAGATGATCGAGCCGTCCTGCGGCTGATAATAGAGACTGTTGGCGTGCAGCCAATCCTTCGCCAGAGGCGCGATGCCGGTGCCTGACAGGAGTATCGGCGGGCAGCCCGGTTGATTGTTTACACAGGTTTCTCCTAACACGGCCGGCCGATTGATGTCCAACTCACTTCCGCCGCCGTCGTGTTGAAAGCTGTCAAAGTACCAGGTCACTTGCCAGTTGGTATCCAGGACGATAATCATGTCTCCCACGATGTCGACCGGAAGGCCGCTGGTGTCCCCCTGGGTTCCAGGTGGGAAAATCTTTTCAATGTCGGTGATCATCGCGGTCTGGCCATTGGGGAGAGTCTGAATGGCCTCGTGGTGAAAAGAGCCGAGGCACGCCGCGCCGACCGGCGCCGGGCTGGGAATAGCGCTGCACGACGCCGCGTCTTTGGCTCCCAAGGCGAGCAGTTCCTGCTGGATTATGCCCGTGTTGGTTTCCCGTATGATGTTGCCCGCCAGGTCGATCTGGCGTATGACTTGCCCGTTCACCGAAGCCGGATTCCAGGCCGTGTCATTTTGAATGCTGATAAACGTGCCGCCTATGAGGGGCCGCGTGACAACCTCGAAATGGTCCGCCGTGCCCGGGTAATAGTACCAAATAATATTGCCCGCTAAGTCAGTCGCCACCGCGGGCATGTTGGTTTTGTTGAGGGCCACCTGGTCGGGACTAAGGAAGAGGACGGAACTGGTGTCGGTTTTTGGGCCAGGCGCAACTACAGTTCTAAATTGGGGAAAAGGGATGTTGCCCGGAAGCGCGCTGGTTGTGAAGCTCAGCGTGGGTCCGTTCACTGTTGTACTCCCGGTAACCGTCTGAGCTAACATGTTGTACGTGGTAAAAGGGTACATGCCTGCTATTTCAAACGTCATGGTGGCGGAAGGATGGCACTTTGCCAAATTCGTGACGGCGGCGGGCATCGTCCGGGATTGTTCTTGAAACCAAACCCGCATGGAACTCCCCGCGGCGCATGCGGGCGCGCTGAACAAGGCCACTATAGGGTTGGCGGTCGGTACCACCACGGGCGTGCTGCCGGTCACCAGCGGCGTCACCTGGAACAACGCCGTATACGAGGCTGTTTCGCCGGACTTGAAGTTTTTGACGACCACCTGGATGTGATAGGTTCCTTCGATACTGGTTGGGCTCCACGCGAATGGCAGAGAGCTCCAGTTACCGGAGCTGAGCGTGCCTACGTTGAAGTCCCGCACCAGAGCCAGCGCCCCTCCCGGGGGAGCGACGTTGAATTGGAAAGTCAGAGCGCCGGGACGGCTGGTTGTGGCCGTCACTGTCCAGACGATCGCTGCGCCGATGGGTTGCGGCGCGCTGGGCGTCGGCGTCATGGACACAATGCGGACCGTAGCATGCGCCGGGACACACAACACCGCCAGCAGCCCTGCGAGAAACCACACCCTGGTTTTCGGCGCTTTCGTGAAAGCCGGGAACCGGCTCACTCCTGAGTATTTGTGAAGCATAGGGTTAATTCGACGCGACTGTAGCCGTGATCGTTGCGGTAGTGGTCGACTGGGGATTCCACACTGTCACAGTGAGCTGGTCCCCGGCCGCCAGCGGACATACTCCGTTCTGATTCACGTTCGCCACCAGTTGGATCAAGTTAGCGGCCCAACTGGTGATGGCTACGCTGCAAACGTCCCCGCTATAACCCGCGTTCCAGTTTTGCGTGGTGTCCGTGATTTCGAGATAGTTCGAAGTGCCCGTAAAAGGAAGGCCGTTTGGAAAATCCCCAAAGCCGCCGCCGATAATGCTCAGCGGCGGCTGGGGCTGCGCGACTACTTGGTTGCATCCCGGCGCGGCGCATTGCGTGGTCACCGCGGTAATATTGATCGGGTTAGGAGTGACCACTCCGCAGGATGGCGGGAGTCCCGCTGAGCCATCCGGAAAGATGGCGCAGCCACCCGTCGCCGGCGGCGGGCCCGCGACCTGTATCAGGTTCGCGGCTAACGGGTAGTCCACGAACGGCGCATACTCACCCATTAGTCCACCGCCAGGGGTATATTCCCCCGTGTCCCAGGGCACTATGTCACCGGCACAGTTGAACGTGCTTGCCGGGCCGAGGTTCCGCAAATTCAGCGAACTGAGCTGCTGATACCCGGAAATGGCCGTCAGATCCAGGAACGTATAGCCATTAGCCGCCGTTATCCACGAAGGAATGGCCGCGCCGGTTCCCACTATCAGCGTTACATTGCCATTCGACTGGGCGAAAGCGTTGTCCGCGACGCTGGCGAGGGTACCTCCACCGGGAATTTGAAACGACAGGCTCATGTATCGCAGTTGCTCGTTCCCGGATCGGGAACAGCCGCTGGTGCAGGGAGTCGGCGGCGTTGTCGGTATTTGAAAGCGGACCCGCATCACTCTCCCGGCCGCGGCAAGCGCCGCCGGCTCGCCCGCCTTCATCGTCGCGGTCAGGTAACTGCCATCCGGAATAGACCCAGGCACATACTCCGTTCCGCGCCTCCATTGAAGCGGGTTCAGCGGGTTGACGGCAAAGCAAAGCTGGTGGAGATAATCGTTCTCATAAACGCGATGCAGGTCTGCCTGACTGCTGTCCAGCCACCCATTGCCCGCGGTCGCGTTGGTAGCTACGATCTGAAGAGTTTGCACGGCGTAAGCGGCGGGGTACGCGCAACCCGAGGCCACGTCGCGCACAATGACGAACGGGCCGTTCTGGGGGCTGGCCGGGGTAATGTCTAAGTAGCTCCGGGTCATCACCACGCCCGCGGTATTTGGATTCGTGTGCTCTGGCGTATCGACTATGTGAAGCGGGTAAGCGGGATTCACCTTGAAAACGTACGGATCGCTATTCCAGTCCATCCCCGCATGCCGGAAAGTGGCATCCAGCGCGTTGACGTCGACGTTGAACCCGTTCATCGTGCAGCCGGTCTCCAGCTTACCCGGAGTGCCTTCAAAATCGATGGGCACCGCATACTTCTGCCCGGCTACCCAAGCGGCTCCTGGCTGGAATGGGTTTGTGTAGCTGGAGGTCAAAGGTACGATGTTGTCGTCCAAAATGAATTGTGCCGGAGCGGAGTGGGCATCGTAATTCGAGATCGAGAAGTACCGTGAATTGGGGAAAGTTCCCACAATGATGAGCTGGTAGCGGGGGTCGACCTTGTAAAAGATCTTGGCATATATGCTGTTCAAATCGCCCCCTTGGCTCCCCCCGCCGCTGCCAGTTCCGAAAGGAATGAGGTAGCAGGAATTGTTGAAATTGCTGAAAAAGTTCCCTTTAGGGAACTCGTTCCCGGTGAACGAAGTCGGCAAGCCCGAACAATTGATGGCATGGGCCACGCCGGGGAACAAACAGACACTCACAAAAAGCGTGTAAACGCCGAACCTCGATTTCATAGCCGTCTCCTTCACAAATCCGCGCGACTTCAGCGAGCCAACCGCATGCCGCCGCCCCCGCGCCGCGGAATTTTGCCTGTGGCGAACCCGATGTGGATTAGTATACCCCAGAGGCCTCCGTTATGGCAGTACTTTCCATCGTAATTCCTATGAAATGTCCTACTAGTACTATTTCGCCGGGCTCGCCGTTCCTCGCGCCGCAATCGAGGACGTGTGGTTTGTTGACCACACTAATCAAGCACCACTGCCAGTTTCGGGATACGCTGGAACTTGGCGGCAAAGCATTTAGCCACGGATGGATACAAATGAGTTTGCCAGCGCCCGGCGCCCGTTACCCAGCACCCGAGCCATGATTCGCTTCGATCGCAAAGTCTGCCAAAATCCGGAAATAGCTTTCCACCGCGAATGGTTGGAGACCAACGGCCTGGGCGGCTTCGCGTCATCTACCATCGCCGGGCTGAACACGCGCCGCTATCACGGCCTGCTGATCGCCGCCACCAAACCTCCCGTGGGCCGCATGCTGCTGCTCGCCAAGTTGGAGGAGACCCTGGTCGTCGATGGGCGCCGGCACGATCTATCGGCGAACCGCTATCCGGGTGTGGTTCATCCCCAGGGCCATCTGCTTCTGAAGGAGTTCCGGCAGGGCCCTTTCCCCGTCTTCGTCTACGAGATCGAAGGACTCGAACTCGAGAAGTCGGTCTTCATGCTTTACGGCGAAAACACGTCCGCGATTCAGTACGAACTGCGCGCGCCCGCAGGCGCGATCCCCGCCGCCTGCACGCTCGAGTTGCGGCCGCTGATCGCGTTCCGCGATTACCACGGCGCCACGCATGAGAATAGCGCGCTGGACCCGCGCTTCGAAATCGACGCCAACTCCGTGAAGATTACCCCGTATCCTTGCCTTCCATCGCTCTATTTGAGCCACTCCGGCGCGGACATTCAGCCGGCCGGATATTGGTTCCGCAATTTTGAGTACGACCGGGAGCGCGAGCGCGGCCTGGATTTCCGCGAGGACCTGTTCAACCCGGTCGTTCTGGTCTTCGACTTGCACCGCGACGCCACCGCCTCCGTCCTGGCATCCACCCAGCCGCCCGGGTCCCGTTCGATTGCCGGGCTCCGCGCCGCCGAAATCGAGCGCCGCGATCGAGTGCTGGCGTCCACGCCTTCCAACAGCCCGCTCGTTCCGCTGCTGGCGCGCGCCGCCGATCGGTTCATTGTCGAGCGCGGCAGCCAAACCACCGTGATCGCCGGCTATCATTGGTTCGGCGATTGGGGACGGGACGCCATGATTGCCCTGCCGGGCCTTGCGCTGGCGGCCGGCCGGTACGATGCGGCCAAAAGCATTCTGCTGGCCTTCGCTGGGTATGTGGATCGGGGGATGCTGCCCAACCGTTTTCCGGACGCTGGAGAATCGCCGGAATACGACACCGTAGATGCGACGCTCTGGTTCTTCGAGGCCGTGCGCGCGCTCGCGGACCGCACCCAGGATTACGATTTTGTCCGCGCCAATCTCTATGCCGTGCTCGCCGATATCGTCGCCTGGCACGAGCGCGGCACCCGGTACGGCATCCACACGGACGGCGATGGGCTGCTACGCGCCGGCGCGCCGGGCGTATCGTTGACTTGGATGGATGCCAAAATCGGCGATTGGCTGGTGACGCCGCGGCACGGCAAGCCGGTCGAAATCCAGGCGCTCTGGTATAACGCCCTCCGCGTGATGGAAGATCTGGCGCGCCGGTACGGTTACGCCGCGGACAGCCGGCACTATCGCGCCATTGCCGATCGCGCCCGGAACAGCTTCCCGCAACTATTCTGGAACGCGGCGGCCGGATGTCTCTACGACGTCGTCGATGGAAATGCCCGGGATGCCTCCATGCGGCCCAACCAGATCTTCGCCGTGAGCCTCTTCCACCAAATGCTTCCGCCCGATAAAGCCAAAGCCGTGGTGGACACCGTCGAGAGGCATCTGTTGACGCCTTACGGCCTGCGTAGCCTGGCCCCCGGCGATCCGCGTTATCGCGGCCGGTACGAGGGCGATCCCGCCAGTCGCGACAGCGCTTATCACCAAGGCACCGTCTGGCCCTGGTTGATGGGACCGTTCGTCTCCGCATACCTCTATGTGCACGGCCATTCGCCCGAAGCTCAGGCACAGGTCCGGCAATGGCTGGCGGAACTGCACCGGTACGCCGCCGAGGAGGGTCTCGGCCAGGTTCCCGAAGTCTTCGATGGCGACGTGCCGCAGCGGGCCGGCGGCTGTATCGCGCAGGCCTGGAGCGTTGCGGAACTGCTGCGCGCCATGCTGGACGAAAGCCTGCTGGAATAAACCCCAGGTGGGGCAGGCCCTCGGCCTGCGGCGGCCTCTCAGGCCGCTTCGGCGCCGTGGAATAAACCAGCCATCGTGCGTCTTCTATAATTGAATATATGCTGGTCAAAAGAGGGGCTGATATCCGTTACTCGGAGGTCACCCCCAAAACCGCCTACCTGAACCGCCGGCGCTTCCTCGCCAGCGTGCCCCTCGCGGGCGCGGCATTCTTCACCGCCCGCGCTTCCGCCGCCGCCAAACTGGCCGCCATCAAAGGCCCGTTCAGCACCGATGAAAAGCCCACGCCGTTCGTGGACGTCGCCAGCTACAACAATTTCTACGAATTCGGCACCGGCAAAGACGAGCCATCCAAGAACGCCGGCCGCCTGAAGACCTCCCCGTGGAGCATCGCCGTGGAGGGCGCGGTGGCGAAGCCCAAAGTTTTCGACTTGGATGCCGTCATGAAAATGGCGCCTCTAGAAGAGCGCATCTACCGGCATCGCTGCGTGGAGGCGTGGTCCATCGTAGTCCCGTGGATCGGGTTTCCGCTGAACGCCCTGATCAAAGCCGTCGAGCCTACCGCGAAGGCCAGATTCGTCGCCTTTCAAAGCCTGTACGACCCCAAGCACATGCTCTCCGAGCGTGACGCTGGCATCGCTTTCCCTTATGTGGAAGGCTTGCGCATGGACGAAGCCATGCACCCTCTCGCGCTCCTGTGCTTCGGCATGTATGGTCAGGTCCTGCCCAATCAGGACGGCGCACCCGTCCGCCTGGTGGTGCCTTGGAAGTACGGTTTCAAAAGCATCAAGTCCATCGTGAAGATCAAGTTCGTCGAGAAGGAGCCGCCCGCCACCTGGAATCTCACCAACGCACGCGAGTACGGTTTCTATTCGAATGTGAATCCCACCGTCGACCATCCCCGCTGGAGCCAGTCGAGCGAGCGCCGCCTGGGCGAGTTTGGCAAGCGCAAGACGCTCATGTTTAACGGCTACGGCGATCAGGTTGCCAGCCTGTATACAGGGATGGATCTGCGCAAGAACTACTGAGCCACCGGCATGCATTGGAAACGCCTGCCATCGCGCCGATGGATCAAGATCCCCATCTTCCTCCTCTGTTTGGTCCCCGTGCTGCTGCTTCTCTGGAAGTACTTCCACCAGGACCTGGGCGCTAATCCCATCGAATTCATCACGCACGCCACCGGCGACTGGACGCTGCGCTTCCTGGCCATTACGCTGGCGATCTCGCCGCTGCGGCGCCTGCTGGGCCTGCCCGAGCTGATTCGCTTTCGGCGCCTGCTGGGCCTGTTCGCCTTCTTCTACGGATGCCTGCACTTCGCCACCTATCTTTGGCTGGATAAGTTCTTCGATTTCCACGAAATCGCCAAAGATGTGTGGAAGCGGCCCTTTATTACCGCCGGCTTTCTCGGCTTCATTTCCATGGCGCCGCTGGCCCTGACCTCCACCGCCGGTTGGATCCGGCGCATGGGCGGCCGCCGCTGGCAACTGCTCCACCGGCTGATCTATCTCAGCGCCATCGCCGGCGTCGTGCACTACTATTGGCTGGTGAAATCGGATGTCAGAAAGCCGGTACTCTACGGAGCCATCGTGTTCCTGTTGCTCGCCGAACGGGCCGTCGCCGCGCTCCGAAAACCCGCCGCCAGCCGTCGTGGGAGGGTGGGGCAGGCGGTTTCGCCTGCCAAGGGCTAACCTGCCAGGCTGCTTATCCGCGTTTGTCTGCGTTAATCGGCGGCCAGTCGCCTTCTTCGTTACTGCCAGGGTTAATCTGGAAGCTTGGGAAATCGGGTAGTGGGTCAGTTTGAAATGCGAACGCCTAAATATGCCCGCAGTTTGGCAGGAGGATTGCCGTGATGGCGTCCTCCGCACGTTGCGTTCCTGCCACGCCAAGCCGTCCAACTCTTCTGGATCTGCCCAGCCCACAAACAACGAAGCGCGTAGGGTATGATCCTACCTATGGGCCGAAACGCAAACGACCACGGCCTGTAGGAGGAAGCGCCTTGACGATTGGTATTGGCTTCAGATGCGTTGATGGTATTGTGATTGCATCTGATACGCAGATTACATACGGCGGCAGCCATAAGCGTTACGAGTACAAGATTTTTGAACACCGTGAAGCCTCATGGTCTGCAATTTTCACCTATGCCGGAGATCCAGATTTGATGAGGAGGTTTTTTGCGGACTTCCTTGCGGTCGCTTCAGTCCCCGGCAATATCCAATTCCTATCGTCTGTTAGTGGCATCTCCCAGATTGTTGAAATCACATTGACTGCGATGTCATCAATACTGGCCGCTAACAGTATGGGCCTGTCTATATTGGGGGCCGTAGCCGTACACAACCAAGAAATAGCGCTGGTTAAGGCCTCCAATGGTGCCGTGTGCATCGCGAGAGACTACGAATATGTTGGGATTGGCGATTCTTCTCTTTTGCGGTTTTTGGAGACGTTGATATGCGCGCCTATTGGCATGGGAACGTACCGCTATGAGCAAGCATTCAGGATAGCCACATATCTCGTTTACCAAGCAAAGCAGTACATCGATGGATGTGGAGGCGATACCAGCGTTAGTATCCTCTTACCTAACGGAGGCCGCCACATAAGAGATGGAGAGACGAAGGACGTAGAGCAAGAAATAAAAGATCTGGAGTCAAGGTTATCCATCGCCGCATCGTTGTCATTTAATAAACTAATTCCAGCACGCGTATTGGAGGATAACTGGAAGTTAGTAATTGACAAGTTAAAACACGGGCACCGTTGATTCTACGCAAGCAACCCAACGAGATCCTCTATCTCCCACAGCCGAGCAGTCACACCAGCCGCCATCGCCGGAGTCACCCGAAGGGTCTGGTGAATCCTGACGAAGTTGTAGTACATGCAGTGAATCGCAATGGATGCAATGTGGTTCTCTAGCTTCTTACTGAAAGCATTCGTAAGTCGAGTGAATCTCCGCATGCCCATGCGCATCGTGAGGTTCTGTCTCTCGATATAGCTGGTGCTTATGTGCTTAGGTTCTGGAGATCCGGTGATAGTCTTAGGTTCGCAGCTTGTGCATATCGCTGGGCTGTAGCGTTTCTCCGCCGCTGGGTCGTTTCCGTAGACCTTGACCAACATCGCGTAGTCGATATCGTTTCCAAAGCCATCGGCAATCGCGTTAAGGTACATCTTGAGTCCGTCCGTTGTGAGTTGTACGCGATTGGCAAGCCGGGTCGCTAAGTCCTGAATGAATGCCGTAGCGCAACCAGGATCTCGCTTGCCTACCAGCCAAGAGCAAATGAGCTTTGAGTCAGCATCGATGGCTACCCAAGTCCATACGTCGCCAATGCCAAATTGGTCGCGCTTCTCAACCGGGACATTTTTCTGTTTGGCTCCGACGAATTGCCAGATTTCATCGCACTGAACCCGCTTAGCGTTCAGGTTAACTAGATGCGTATCGAGGCACTCCGCGCAAGCCGCGCCAAGCTCCACCAAGAGCTTCGCAATCGTGTTTTTGGATGCGCCGGTCATGCGGCTTGTCGAGCGGATCGAACAGCCTTCAACCAGCGCCCGGACGATTTGTGCCCGCTTTGCAGTGTCTAGCTTGTTCATGACTCTATTCTAGCACAGTCAAGCAAAAGATCAAGTAGAATATGAAGAGCGTTATCAACTATATTTGCCGTAGAATCATTAAGTTGCGTGGATGCGATGATGATGCCGTGCTTGTGGCTATTGAATCGGTCCTTCAAAAGAGCGAAGAAGCTCATCGAGGGACTGAGGCTCTCTGTTACCTATTGCGTCAGCCTGTTTCCGAATGTCAGCCCATTGCTCTTGAGACGCTTCCTTTGCCCTATCGTAAGTTTCTTGAGTCAGTGCTCCGTTCCGAATCAGTACACCGAACAGCATCCGGTGAAAGTCTAACTCTTCGCGCATTTGAACATCCTTGACGATAAGGCCTTTGATGAGCTTAAACAGCATCCGCTTGTCTTCGGTGCTCACGGCTTCTTTCCCCACCGCGCCTTAGCGGCTTTGGCCGCGATTGCAGACCGTTTGCGGGGCGATAGCGCCGCCGCCCTGGCTTCGCCACCCTTCAGGCCACCCAGCCGCCCTAGCGCGACGGCATGGGGGTTTTTCTCGGGTTCGACCGGGGGCTCCGTTTTGGGTGCTTGCCCGGTAGCCTCAAGGATTATCTGGAATGCTCTTTGGTTCGGATCGCGCGGACGCGGATCGCGTGGTTTTGTTGACCGCTCAGGCATACTTCAAGCATGTGCACCGGGCCTGCCCGATGTCAATATCAACGTATTCTTTAAGAGTTCAAACTGACCCACTACCGGAAATCGGATGTCAGAAAGCCGGTACGGAGCCCATGGTGTTCCTGTTGCTCGCCGAACGGGCCGTCGCCGCGCCCAGATAATCCGCCGTCAGCCGTCGTGGGAGGGTGGGGCAGGCGGTTTCGCCTGCCAAGGGCTAACCTAACAGCCTGCTTATCCGCGTTTATCTGCGTTAATCGGCGGCGAGTCGCCTTTTTCGTTACCTGCCAGGGCTAATCTGGAAGGTTGGGAAATCGGATGTCGGAAAGCCGGTACGGAGCCATGGTGTTCCTGTTGCTCGCCGAACGGGCCGTCGCCGCGCCCAGAAAATCCGCCGCCAGCCGTCGTGGGAGGGTGGGGCAGGCGGTTTCGCCTGCCAAGGGCTAACCTAACAGCCTGCTTATCCGCGTTTATCTGCGTTAATCGGCGGCCAGTCGCCTTCTTCGTTACCTGCCAGGGTTACTCTGGAAGCTTGGACATCCAAGAAGCCTGGCGGCGCAAATACCGCATCCACCTCGAAACCCCGCGCTTCCTCCTCCGCCCGCTGATCGCGGCTGACGCGGATTGGCTCGCCGACCTTTTTGCGGATCCGGAGGTCAATCGGTTCCTATTGGATGGCGCGCTGCCACCGGAAGAAGCCCGCCGCGCCGCCGAAGCGGTCGTTTCCCTCGACCTCATGAAAAGCCACTTCGGTCATTGGGCGATTCAGGATAAGAGCACTGGCGCGATTCACGGCTGGACCGAATTGAGCAAGCTCCGCCCCTGGTCCGGCCCGTCCGACGAAATTGCGCTCAGCTATGTCCTCGGCCGCGCTTCGTGGGGACAAGGCATCGCCACCGAAGCCGCTGCTAGGCTCCTGCGCTGCGCGTTCGAAGTGCAGCAATTAGACCGCGTGATGGCCGTGATCATGGCCGGCAACACGCCTTCCGAACAAGTGCTGGGGAAGCTGGGAATGCGCTTCATCAAAGCCGATGGCGCCCTTCGATACTTTCTGATCGATGCGCCCAAGTGAAGTGGGGCGGACGCCCTCGTCCGCGCGCGACCCCTGGTCGCGCTCCTGCCCCGTCAACGCTCAGCCCCAGTGCAGTAGACTTGAGATCATAGGCGAGGAGAGGCGCGACTGACAGACTGTCGGAACACGGCAAGGAAGGTCTTGGATGAAAATAGCAGAGGCATTGGCTCTACGTGCGGATCTCCAGAGGCGTCTGGAGCAATTGAAGCAGAGGCTGGTCGGCAACGCGCGCATTCAGGAAGGCGATGCGCCGGAAGAGGACCCTACCGAGCTGCAGTCCGAGTTGGAGAAATCGGCGCGAGAATTGACTCTGCTGATTCAACGCATCAACCGGACTAACTCTGCATCCCGATTCGGAGCCGGAACGCTCGCGGACTCCCTTGCCGAACGGGACGTTCTGAAAATACGATACAACGCATACCGGGAGCTGGCCAACGCTGCCTCCACATCGCAGGGCCGCGCTACACGCTCCGAAGTGAAGTTCATCAGCACAGTGAGTGTCGCGGCGATCCAGCGGAAGGCCGACGATCTTGCCAAGGAGTATCGGGAGCTTGACACACGCATACAGGAAGCAGACTGGCTGACGACATTGCTGGAATAGGACGAGCAGGTAGTTGGCGTAAACGAGAGGCGAGCACAACCCTCCGGCGGGGAAATGCCGATCGGCAATGCGAGGGCAGCATTAGACGGTTCGATTCCGACCCGTACAGCGTATGCCCCGTATTGCGTACAAACGCACGGCGTATTTTCACCGTGTACAACCATGTGCTGATCTCGTAAGCGTTGGCGAGGGTGGGGAAGGGGCACTCGTCCGGACACGGCCCGGAAGGCCGGTTCAGTACGTAGCCGGACCAGTGCGCTGGCTCAAGGAAGGATCCTGCCTTCGCGCGCGGCGTTTACCGATGTTAGTTAGGTTCTGGTTCCGGTCGAATCACGGAGCACTCGGAAGTTCGCCGCTGCTTTCACCGCATCGCCCCGTGCCCGCGCAAAACACCCGCGATCTCCGCATGCCCCATCTTCTCCGCCCAAGCCAACGGCGTGGCCCATGCTTCGGTATTCGGCTCATCGGCCGGCGCGCCGCGCGCCATCAGCAACTCCGCCAGTTCCCTTCGCCCCCAGCGGCACGCCCACCCGAGCGGCGTGGATTCGAGCAACTCGTCCCGCACGTCGAGCCTGGCGCCGTGGTCGAGCAGCATCGCCGCGAATCGCACGCGCTGCGCCTCCGTCGGATTGGCCCGCGCGGCCGCGAAATGCAGCGCCGTTTCGCCCCGGCGCGCCACGTTCGGATCGACCCCGCGTTTCAGCAGCGCCGCCATGCACCTGAAGAAGTCCTCGTCGTCCGCGCGATCGCCCACGCTCCGAATCGGCTGGATCAAAACCCAGTGCCACCGCGGATCGTTCGCCGCCCACGCGAGGCGCGGCAACGCCAGATCCACGATGGCCGGGCATCCGTTGCACGCCGCCGACCAGACCAGCTCGCGCGCCAGTTCTTCGCCGGCGTCCGCCTCCAGCATGCGCCGCGCCCCGCCGGCATCCTGCGCCATCGCGATCGTCCAAGGCTGCGGCTTCGCGCCACGCGCCAGCAGCAACTGCTTCATTCGCTCGTCCCCATGACGGTACGCGTGGTCTATCGCCCAACCGGATGCGTAGACATTGGCGTTCGGGTCGGCGCCCCGGTCGAGCAGCAACTCCGCGATGTCGCGCCGCCCGGCCAGCGATGCAAACCACAACGGACTGCCCCAGCTTGGCGTAGGCTCCTCCAACTCGCGTAGCTTGGTCCGCTCGTCCACATCGGCCCCCAAGTCGAGCAACAGCTTGATGATGTCGATATGCCCGTGCTTCACGGCCAGCGTGAGCAATCCGCCCGTCTGCCAGTGGATGTCCCGCAGCACGGCGGGATCGGCCGCCACCAGTTCGCGGATGCGCTCCGCGTCCGCCAGCGCCACCGCCGCGCGGATCGTCACGTCAGCGCCATGGGCCAGCAAACGCCGCGCGACAGGTGAAAAATCCGCCGCGGAACCATTGCGCGGATCGGTGGCCATCGCGGCGCGGTCAATCGGCGTCCAACCTTGCAGATCCTGTTTACGCGCGTTGGCTCGCCTGGTCAACAGCCACGCCACCATCTCCTCGTTCATCTCTGCGGCGGCGGCGTGCAGCGGCGTGGCGCCGTCGCGGTCGCATGCCCGAATCGACGATTCGTCCGCCTCCAGCAGCCGGATCGCTTCGCCATTGTCGCCGTTGCGTATGGCGCGGTTGATCTGCTCCTGCACCGGCGAGACCGTGGCGTTGGGACAGCTCATCTCTTCGCGGCGGTGCTGCTCCTCCTCCTCGATGGCGGCGGCAATATCCCCATAGCCGCGGTCCCGCGCGAGAGCGAATGCCGTGGTCGCATCGCGGTGCGGGAAGATGCCCTTGCGCGCGTCGGCGCCCGCCGCCATCAGCAGACGCACCATCGCCCGGTCGCGCCGCAACACCGCGTAATGCAGCGCCTGGTGTTCGTTGTCGCCGGCCATGTCCATGGTGGCCAGTTCAGGGCGGGCACCGAGCAGCACCCGCGCCTGGGACACGTCCCCGGCCTTGACGGCCTCCGCCAGCCGCGCGACATTCGCTCCGTCGACGAATGCCTTCAGCTTGGCCCAGCTCTCGTAGCCATACGCGCGCGCTAGCTCCCGCTGCGCATCGTGCAGGGCGAATGCCGCCGCTGGATTCCCGGCGCGATACTCCTCCAGCAACTCCTTAGCCTGTTTTCGCAATTGCTCCAGGCTGGGCTGCGGCGGCAAGCGGCGCAATGGATGGGGATTTCCGGTAGTGGGCAAGACGATTCTCCTTTTGAGTCGTTGCCCGGTGTCCGCGTGACGGGCGAAAAAGAAGATTCGTCGTGAATTTATGGCGACGCCGGCAATCGGTGGGCTCAGCCCTTCCCGCGGACACGGCGGCGCCCGGCGCGCTCAGTCCGCATCGTACCACGAGGAGCCCGTCTGCCAGCCGAACCGATTCCAGCAAGCCTAGCCTAGGTCCAGTACCGCCTAACGGGACTATGGGACTCGTTTGAGTGCGCCGGCGGTGATAGACTCGAACCTGCGCTGTCTGTAGATCGCGCATTGTCTTGGAGGATAACAAAGTGAGATTCGCAACGTTTCTGTCTGTGATTGCGGTCTGCGCCGGTTCGCTGTTGGCCCAGTCCGCCGAGTTGGTCGGTAACACAATCCAGCGGGTAACGCCGTTGGCCGAACCCTATGTCCAGTCCGACGCCACGCCCGCCGCCTCTGCCCCCGCGGTCATGAATATCCTGACCATAATGGGTCCCAACGTTATTGGTCCACCGTGCTACAACTGCATCACGAGCGGGGTCGCGCCTAATATTGGTCTCCTGAGCCCTTCTGGGATCGTCCATCGAAATGTGAGATACCAGGTCGACGTATTCGTGGTCGACAACAGCTACACCGGCGCCTGCACTTTCACAATCGAGGTGGTGAATAAGACCTCGGGGGTAATCGTCTCCACTAACCCGACGTTCAACGAGACTGCCCCTACCAGCATCCTTCTCGGGACGGCCTTCACGATTCCCTCCACTGCCCCACTCGGCCCATCGAGGGTGACCACCAGTGCGGTGTGCGGTACAAGCACAACCAAATCGGCCAGTCCTATTTACATCTTGAGATAAACTCGGCGCGCTGCGGTGGCACAGACTTTAGCCTGTGAAAGCACAGTCCGTCTTGCTCCCCGTGCCCGTCAGCGGAATGTATTGGGGACTGGCGCCTCCGTTATCGCCGATACGCACATCGGCGCTGCGTGCGCCAGTGACAGTGGGCTTGAATGTGACTGGTGCAGTTCAGGCCTGCTCCCAGGCTTGCAGACCCGCCCCAAAATACCCATCACCATTGATTCCAAAGGTCTTATTGGCTTTGTTCGTCCAAAAAGAGCTTCAAGCCCATCCGAATCGTGCGCACAAAAACGCCCAAATTCGCCCAATGCGCCGTCGCCACAAATCGAGTGGTTTCCCCAAAACGGTTAAGCACCCATAACCCATAACCCACAACCCATCGCCCAGCACCCTTCATGCTATGATGGCAACAGCCGCCATCTGCTTGAAATGAAAAGCCTCACGCTGCTCGGATCGACCGGCTCCATCGGCGCCAATACCCTGGACGTAGTCCGGCACAACCCGGGTCTCTACCGCGTCCACGCCCTCGCCGCCGGGCACAATGTCGAGGCTATCCTCCAGCAAATCATAGAGTTCCGTCCCGATTTCGCCGTTCTCGCCACATCCGCGGACCTCCACCGCCTGGCCGCCGCACTATCCGATTCCGGCCTGCCGCGTCCAAATTGGCCAGAGCTCGCTTTCGGAGCCGCCGCACTAATCGAGGCGGCAACCGACTCCGCGGTCGATATGGTAATTTCGGCGATTGTCGGCGTCGCGGGACTGGAAGCGACCTACGAAGCGGTGCGCTTGGGCAAACGGGTGGGATTGGCAAATAAAGAGGTACTGGTGTCCGGCGGGCGCCTGGTTATGGACGCCGTGAAGGCGAGTGGCGCCGAGTTGCTGCCCATCGACAGCGAGCATAACGGCGTCCACCAATGCCTGCGCGCCGGCAACCGCGACCAGGTCTCGAAGCTGATCCTGACGGCCTCGGGCGGCCCGTTCCGCAACACACCGAAGCAAATGCTGGATTCAGTGACTCCCGCGCAAGCCCTGAATCATCCAACCTGGAGGATGGGCAAGCGCATCACCATCGACTCCGCCACCTTAATGAACAAAGGTTTCGAGGTCATCGAAGCCTGCTGGTTGTTCGGGTTCGCGCCCTCCCAGGTGGATGTGGTGATTCACCCGCAATCCACCGTGCATGCCATGATCGAGTATTCCGATGGCAGCGTACTTGCCCAGATCTCGGCGACGGATATGCGCATGCCCATCCAATACGCGCTCACCTGGCCCGAGCGGTGGCAGGCGCCCGTACCCAAAATCGACTGGAGCCAGGCGCGCCACTGGGATTTCGCGCCCCCGGATTTCGAGCGCTTCCCTCTGCTCAAGCTGGCCTACCAGTGCCTGGAAGCCGGCGGGTCTGCAACCTGTACCTTAAACGCGGCGGACGAAATCGCCGTCGAAGCTTTCTTGAAGGGTGAAATCGGCTTTACCGGCATAGCCGCCGTCGTGGAAGAGACTCTCAGCCGGATGCCTAACCGGCAGCCCCGCACGGTGGGCGACATTCTCGAAATTGACAAGGAATCGCGTTCCACGGCCCGCGCAATCGCCCGCGAACTCGCTGGCCGCCAGACCGCCGCGCAACCGGTTCCGGCAAGGGTTTAAATCGTATGGCATTTTTTCAAAGCGCTTTCTGGTTCCTGATCCTGATCGGCGTGATGATCCTCATCCACGAGTTGGGACACTTCTGGGCAGCGCGCTTTTTCGATGTCCGCGTTGAAACTTTCAGCTTCGGCTTCGGGCCGCGCCTCTTCGGTTTCCGCAGGGGCGAGACCGACTACCGCGTCTCGGCCGTGTTCTTCCTGGGCGGCTTCGTGAAAATGGCGGGCGAACTGCCCGGCGATGAAAGCGCGAACGATCCGCGCGGCTTCCAGGCCAAGCCCCGTTGGCAGCGCCTGATCATCGTGCTGGGCGGTCCTCTCATGAATGTGGTGCTGGCCGTCGCGCTGCTTACCGGCCTGTACATGGTCAAATATCAAAAAGTGGTGGACGCCGATAACGGAGCGGTGATCGGCAGCGTCGCGCCCAACACGCCGGCGGCCAAGGCCGGCATCCAGGAAGGCGACCGCATCGTCAAGCTGGAGCGTAAGCGCAATCCTACCTGGGACGACATCATCCTCAAGGAAGTCGAGAGCGCCTCGCGCCCCATGCATCTAACCATTCAGCGCAATGGCCCCCATGGCCCGAATGGCAAAGACTTCGATACCACCGTCACGCCCGTGCTCGACGAGCGGTCCGGCGCGGGCACGGCGGGGTGGTTCGAGAAAGGTGAAGTGCAGTTAGGACCCGTTACCGCGGGCATGCCCGCCCAGAAAGTGGGGCTCCAGCAGGGCGATCTGATCCAAAGCGCCGGCGGCCATCCGATCCACGCTACCGTTCGCTTCCATGAGGTCATCCGCGGCAGCGGCGGCAAGCCGGTCTCGATCGAGTTCCAGCGCAATGGCAAACCCATGCAGGTCACCGTGCAGCCGGTATGGAGCGGCGCCGATGGACCGGCCCGCTGGGTGATCGGCGCCTATGTCGAACCCAAGTTGAACATCGTGACCTCGCGCCTCTCGCTGCCCAATGCCCTGCGCCAGTCCGTGGGCGAGAACGTGCGCAGCGCGGGTCTGATTTTCCAGGTACTGGAGGGTGTCATCGAACGCCGCATCTCGGCGAAATTGCTCTCCGGACCGGTGGGGATCGCGCAGATGTCCGGCCAGGCCGCCAAGGCAGGCCCCTCGGCGTTCATCGCGTTTATGGCGATGGTCAGTCTGAACCTGGCCGTCATCAACCTGATGCCTCTCCCCATCCTGGATGGCGGCAGCGTGGTCATGCTGGTCATCGAGATGGTGATGCGCCGCGATCTGAGCATGTCCGTCAAAGAGGCGGTTTTCAAGGTCGGCTTCGTGTTCATCATGATGCTGGTGGCCTTCGTGCTGTACAACGACATTACCAAGATTCTGCCCGCAGGCTAGCTGTGGGGCAGGCGTCCACGCCTGCAGCGGGTCTCCAGACCCGCTCTTTGCATCTTTGAGCATCTGACAGTCATCTCTTAGCTTCGGCCATGAACTGTACCTGCGTCCGCTACACGGATTTGCCGCACACCAGCAAGCTCTTCGCGGACTTCACCTACCATCCCGATCGTATCCGGTCTTTCTATCCCCACCTTCCCTCGGACCCCGGTGTTTACGAAGCCGCTGCCCGCGAAATGCAATTCCCGCCCGAGCGGCGCGCCGCCTTGGTCGCGGCCCTGCGGCAACCGAATGGCGATAGCCCCCAGCTTGATCTGCTGGCGCGCGAAGGCACGGTCGCAGTGGTCACGGGCCAGCAAGTCGGCCTGTTTTCCGGTCCGGCTTACACAATTTACAAAGCTCTCACGGCGGTCAAACTGGCGCGCAACTTAGCGGCGCAGGGCATCCCCGCGGTGCCCATCTTTTGGCTGGCGACCGAAGACCACGACTTCGCCGAAGTCAATCACTGTTGGGTGTTCGATGCCGAGCACCACCCCATCAAGCTGGAGAAGGCTCACTCGCCGGCCACCAGCCAGCCCGTCGGCCAGTTTGTCCTGAGTGCGCCGCCCGTCGCCCAACTGCGCGCCGCGATGGCCAGCTTGCCCTTCGGCGACGAGGTTTCCGCGCTGGTGGAGGAAGCCTATCAGCCCGGCCGGACCATGGGCGAGGCGTTCAGCGCGCTGCTCAAGCGCCTGCTGGCGCAATACGGGCTGCTGCATGTCGATCCCATGTCGCCCGCCATGCGCGACTTGGCCGCGCCGGCGATTCGTTCCGCGCTGGCCGCCGCGCCGGATCTGACCGCCGCGGTGCTCGAGCGCAATCGCGCGCTGGAAGCCGCCGGCTATCATGCGCAAGTCCACGTGGAGGACCAGACATCCTTCGTCTTCCTGCTGGAGAATGGCCGCCGCTATACGCTACGCCGTTTCGGCCGCGACTATCTGCAGAATGGCCGCCGCTTCTCAACCGAAGAATTGATGGACCGCGCCGCCCAGCTTTCACCCAACGCGCTGCTGCGTCCCGTGGTCGAGGATTCCATGCTGCCGACGGTGGCCTACATCGGCGGTCCGGCCGAGTTGGCGTATCTGGCGCAATCCGAAGTCGTCTACCGCGCCATTCTGGGCCGCATGCCGGTCGCGCTGCATCGCGCCGGGTTCACGCTGCTCGATCAGCGCAGCCGCAAGCTGATGACGCGCTACGGATTGTCGCTGGCCGATTGCACGCATGGCGAGGATGCCGTGCGCGACCGCATTGCCGCGCGGCTGATTCCGCCGAGCCTCCTCGTCAGCCTGGCGCTAACCAAAACGTCAGTGGAGCAGGCCGTCGACCGTCTGACCCGCGACCTTGCCGGTTTCGACGCCTCGCTCGCCGCGGCCCTCGGCAAGAACCGCCAGAAGATGCTCTACCAGCTCGCAAAAATGGAGCGTAAGATCGGCCGCGAAACCATGGCCCGCGACGCCCGCGTGGCCCGCGACGCCGCGTATCTTTCCGGTCTGGTCTATCCGCAGCGCCACTTGCAGGAGCGGCTGTACTCCATCCTGCCATTCCTGGCCAAGCACGGTACAGGTTTAATCGACGAGTTGTATGAGTGCCTGAACCTGGACTGCCCCGACCACCAGCTAGCCGTGGTATAACGTTGTGGCGCAGACCTCCAGGTCTGTCGGGATGGGCCTGCGGCCCATGTGGGGCAGGCGTCCACGCCTGCGGCGGGTCTCCAGACCCGCCCCTTTCCCTTAAGCTGGAGTGGGTTTTCGACCGTGCGCGGGTCCTCCAGGACCCGCTAGGCCGACGTGGACGTCGGCCGCAGGACTGGAGTCCTGCCCCACGATAATTCGCAAGTGCTCGATCTCGGGAAGCATCGGGATTCATCTGGACGCCTGGAGCTAAACACGAAGATGCGAAACCTCTCTGCCCTCCTGCTCGCTGTTGCGACCCTCCCCGCCGCCGCCCAGCTCTCCCAAAACACCCCTGAACCTAAAAACGGCAGTAGGCCGTGCGCCTTGAACGTGGAAGTGGTTATTATGGTTCAACATGCGCAAAGAAGAAGAGGTCGTTGAGGTTCACCCGGAGGGTGAGCTCCAAATCTCAGGAAATCCGGTGCCAGAGTTGGGCGCCAGTGTAGACACCTTCGCGGGCAAGGTCAATGTAAGGTGGGTGCCGGACAGAAGCTTCGCACGATGGAGCGGTTGGGTGGATGAGGTAGTGGAATCACGGTGA
>OCTA010001494.1_pt1 | contig 21470 bp, 18 predicted proteins | sample 1538991 | NCBI WGS metagenome assembly OCTA01 (sample SAMEA3539302, study PRJEB22396) | soil metagenome | biome: tundra; feature: field; material: soil | place: USA | collected 2010-05 | depth 0.15 m | reverse complement strand
TCTTCCGCGTCTGCGGCTTTGTATGGCGCGGATCTCGATGCGCCGTGCTGCCGCGAACGGCTTTAGCCCCAACACTGTTCACTTATACCAGTTGCGGGCTTGGGTTCTGATGGTCAATCACGTTCACATCTTGATCTATCCCGAAGCCCGCCTCTCGAGGATCACTAAAGCCATCAAGAATCATTCGGCACGCCAGGCCAATGCCATCTTTGCGCATCATGGGGCGCACAGGCTCGCCGTTTTGGCAAGACGAATCGTACGATCATTGGGTGCGGGGGCCGGAAGAGTTGGCCAAGATCGTTCGCTATATTGAGGAGAATCCGGTGGCGGCGGGGCTGGTGAGCCGCGGAGAAAATTGGCGGTGGTCGAGCGCGTTTGGCATGGCAGGAGGACAGGCCAGGAGGCCTGTCCCACTTAAGTGAACAGAATTGGCTTTAGCCCCGCTCTGCGGCGCGCTTTGCGCGCCCTCAAACCCGCTCAGAAAGTGAAGCCCACCAGAAATTCCGCCTGGTTTAGATTCGAGTGCAACAGGCCGGCCGCGTCGCTGATTTGCGCCGAGTTCCATCGCGTGAAGCGTATTTCAGGCGAAATGTGCAGAAAGATGGCGTGGATATCCACGCCCCCACCCACCACAAATCCCATGGTGGTGTTCTTCTTCAGCTCTGAAGGGCTGGAGGTGGAACTGAGATCCAATCGGCTGACCCCGGTAATGGTCTGCTTCAGGCCGGCCAGGGTGTCCCACGCCACACCCGCGTCCAGATATGGCCGCACCACCGGAAAATGGAACCGGTATTTCAACAGCAGCGGAAACTCCCAGTTATTCGCGGTCGTGGCGCTGGCGGTAAAGACGTCCACCAGGTTGCCGGAGCCGCTGTAGACGAGCCGCCGGTATAGCGCATCGAACTCCACGCCGAGGCCCAGCGGGAGCCGGACTTCCGCCACTCCGCCGATGATGTATCGCTGGGTGGGCGCGGTATAGTTGAACACGCCGTTGCCGGCGGCGTTCAGGAAATCCGTGAGAGGCACGCCGCCCTTGATCCCCGCCGAAAAGGGCTGCGCGAAAACGGAAATGGATCCCAACAGGAGCAGCAGCACTGGTCGCATGTTGCTTCCTACGGATGGCTGCCGCCGCGGGTTACATCCATGCCGCGCTTTGGTATGATTCTAGTCGTTTCTTTAGCAGCGGCATTGAAGGAGCAAGCATGAGCCATTATTACGAAGACTTCACCATCGGCGGCGTGCATGAATCGCGCGGGCGCACGGTGACCGAAGCCGATATCGTGAATTTCGCCGGTCTTTCCGGGGACTTTGTCGAATTACACACCAACGAGGAATTCGCCCGCAAGTCCCCGTTCGGACGGCGCATCGCGCACGGCGCGCTGGTGTTCAGCATCTCCACCGGACTGATGACCCAGATGAACCTGATCAACGACACCGTGCTGGCGTTTTATGGCATCGACAAGCTGCGGTTCACGGGTCCGGTATTCATTGGAGACACCGTGCGGGTCACCAAGCGCGTCGTCGAACTGAAGGAGAAGGACGCGGAGCGCGGCATTGTCACCTTCGAAACGCAGGTGCTGAATCAGAACAACGAGCCGGTGATCGTTTACACCGACAAGCTGCTGGTGAAGAGAAGGCCATGAGACCGCTCGACGGCCTGGTAGTGCTGGATTTAACACGATTGCTGCCGGGCGCGGCCGCCACCATGCAGCTTGCCAACTTTGGCGCGGAGGTGGTCAAGATCGAAGAGCCGGAGCGGGGCGATTACGGCCGGTGGATTCCGCCATATCTGGATGGCGAGGGCGCTGTGTTCCACATGGTGAACCGCGGGAAGAAGAGCGTCGCGCTGGATCTGAAAAGCGATAGCGGGCGCGACGCTTTTCTGAAGCTGGCCCGGACCGCGGATGTGGTGGTGGAGAGCTTCCGGCCCGGCACGATGGCGCGCCTGGGCCTGAGTTACGAAACGCTGCGCGCATCGAACGAGAGGCTGGTCTACGTGTCGATCACCGGCTATGGGCAAGAGGGGCCGTGGGCGGATCTGGCGGGGCACGACATTAATTACCTGGCGCTGGGCGGAGCGCTGGAGGGTAACGGCGTGTGCGGCGGGCCGCCCGCGATCCCGGGGATTCAGATTGCGGACCTGGCGGGCGGCGCGATGCAGGCCGTGACCGGCGTGCTGCTGGCCCTGGCGGCGCGCGCGAAAACCGGCAGGGGCCAGGCAGTGGACGTTTCGATGGTGGATGGCGTGGCATGGCTGCTGCCCGTAGCGCTGGGTCTTCATGCGGCGACGCGCGAACTGCCTGCGCGCGGCGATGGCGTGCTGACGGGCCGCTACGCCTGCTATCGCGTTTATGAGACGGCGGACGGGCGCTGGATCGCCGTCGGCGCGCTGGAGCCGAAGTTTTGGCAGGCGCTTTGCCGCGCGCTAGGATGCGAGCGGCTCATCGCGGAGCAGTTCGCCGAAGGTCCGCGGCGCGAGGAGATCGTCGCGGAGCTGGCGCGCATATTCCACACCCGCACGGCGGAGGAATGGTTCGAGCGCCTGCGGCCGGCGGATGCCTGCGTGACGCCGGTGCGCAACGTTGCGGAAGTAGCGGCGCAATGTGGCCTGTGCCGCGGCGATTCGGTGGTCGCGCCCAAGCTCAGCGACACGCCGGGGCGGCTGGGCGGTGCGCCGCCGCGGTTGGGGGAGCACACGCACGAAGTTTTGGGATATGGGGAGCACAAATTGGGGGGCGGCCAATCTTGGCCGCAGCCGCCTTTCTAGGCGGCCAGAGCCGGCTGAAAGCCGGCTGCGGGCAGGATTGCCCGCCCTCCAACGGTTACCTTTTACAACTGCGGGCGCAGGTGCAGCGTCTTGCCGGCCACGACGTAGATTTGCTCGACGAACTTCGTCCGACCCAATTCCCGAATCTCGATCCTGTAACTGCCGGGACGCAGGTGCATCGACTTAGCTTGTTGCGTCATGCCCGCGAAGGCGCCATTGATGAACACTTCTGCGTTCTTCACCTTGGTATCCAGCTTGACTTGACCGGCGGCCGGATAGCCGTAGTAGTAACCGCCGTAGTAAGCTGGACGCCAAACGGGCCCCCAATACGCCGAAGCACTCATCGGCGCCAGTGTCATCAACGCAACCGTCAGAATTAACAGTCCCTTTTTCATGTGCCACCTCCGGCATGGACAAGGCATTCCGCTTACCACAAGGCAAGTCTTTTGATGTCAGTCCATTTGCGACATGTCCGTTGGCCGGAAGCCACCGAACTGGTCGAACTCAGCCACCGCCCTGTGCTAGGATCACGCTTGACCCCCTATCTCGAAATTGGCGGCGATTATCGCGAGGTGGTTCCCGGCATACACATGCTGGAGTTGCCGCTCCCCTTCTCCCTGGGCATCGTGAACGTCTACCTGGTTCGTCTGGAATCGGGCTGGCTGCTGATCGATACCGGCATGCAAACCGAGGCCTGCTTCGACGCGTTAGCCCGCGCGCTCGAAGGCCTGTCGGTCGACTGGCGCGATATTCGCCACATCCTGCTCACCCACATTCACCCGGACCACATGGGCCTGGCCTCCAAGCTCATCGCACTGACCGGCGCGCCTCTCGACGTGCATAGGGCGGACAACGAGTTGCTGGTCCACCTCACGGACACGGATCTCCATCGCGACTGGCAACAGGAAATCCTGACCACGGCCGGCGTCTCGCCCGAGATGCGCGCGCTGGTGCATTCCTCCATGTTTGAGATCCAGCAAAGCTTTGAGCGGCTGACGCCCGACCGCCTGCTCTCGGGCGGCGAGACCATAGCCACGGCCCACGGCGCGCTGGAAGTAATCTGGACGCCGGGCCATTCACCCGGCCACGTCTGCCTTTACGACCGGGAGCGGCGCGTGCTGATTTCGGGCGATCACATCCTGCAGCACATCTCCCCCAACATTGGATGGCAGCCCGGCCGCGACGCCTTGGGCGAATTCCTTTCCTCGCTCGATCGCATCGCCGCCCTCGATGTGGATCTGATCCTGCCTTCGCACGGCGCCCCCTTCACCGGCCATCGCGAGTGGGTGCGCAAGACGCACGAGCACCATGCCGAACGCTGCGCGCGTATCGTGGAGTTATTGGACGGCGGCGCGACTACGGCCCACCAGATCGCCGAGCGGCTGTGGAACCGCCACCTTTCGCCTTTCCATTACCGGTTTGCGATCTTCGAAGTGATGGCGCACCTGGAGTACCTGGAGCGCCGCGAAGTCCTGCGTGCCGACCGGTCGGGCGGCGTGTATCATTGGACGCGGGGCGCCGGTTAACATATCGCCGCGCCGGCGCGTCCTGAGGGTGGAAGGCAAGTGAGTGCCTCGCCGGTTGTTTCGATCTCCGATGACGCCGAACTGGCGCGCGCGGCCCGCCACGGCAGCCGCGCTGCGTTTGGCCGGCTTTACGACCGGTACGCCCGCATGGTGCACGGCATCCTGCTGGCGCGCGTGCCGCACGGCGAAGTGGACGACCTGGCGCAGGACGTGTTCCTCTCTGCACTGCGGCGGCTTCGCGCTGCGCGACGATGGCGGTTTCAGCGGCGGGGATCCGTTCCCAAAGCCCGCAAATGTTGCTCTCGTCCAAGGGCGCGACGGCCCGAGGCCTCCACCGGCACCTTTGCGGCGCGTCCGCTAGGCGGGTCCGCACACGCGGGCCTTACAGGTCCATTTCAGGTCGCCGAGGCGTTCGCAGGCAGCTTCGGCCGGCGACCAAAACCAACCATGGGGGTCCCAGCATCTCGCGTACGTATATTTCGCGGCCGCGCAGTACGCAGCCTTCGCCTCGTCCGGTAATTTAAGTTTCTCGGCAGCTTTGCCCTTGATTAAGTAGCATGTCGCGACGTCGTTGAGCAGGCCCCTTTGATTTATCGCCGTCTTCTCTTCAGGGGACACCGCCCCAAGGGGCGATTGTCGCGCCTTCAGTCTCTCCAACTCCGCCTGCTTGGCGTCGGCCTGCGCTCCGAACTTATTTATGCATCGCTCGGCCTTGCTAATGGCCAAGCGCGGGTCATGACCCTGATCGAGCGCAGCCCATGCCGCCTTTGTGAGCAGGACGTTGGCAAATTCCTCGTCGTCTGCGGCGGGGCTGGCGAAACCGACCACACACAGGAAAGCAACAAGGCACAGCGAAGGGAGACCACACAGCGGTATACGGTATCTCATTTTGACGACGCCTCCATTTTTAGTTTATCCTACAAAGCACACATGAGTGCCATCATCACGGCAAAATCGCAGGGATACCCACGGCTTCGGCACCCAGCCAATGATGAGTGAAGCAGTCGCATCTTGGCGTTAGCGTCAGCAGCCTGAGAATCCCGCTTGTTGCATCAGGAACAGGTTGCACGAAAGAAAAACCAATTCAGTAACGACGCACCGAGGCCCAGGACAAGGCAAACTGCAAATGCGACGGCCGGGTGATCCTGCTCGTCACGGACAAACTTCGGAATTACCATAACAAAAACAAGGTACAGTATTATAAGCCCAAACGGGGCCATGGATGCACCGAAGACACACTTCTCCCTGGCCATCAGACTCGTCAGTTTGTCACTGCGGCTCAGAGCGGAAGCAATCACTTGCTCGTGCAAATCTTCCCCACGAAGGAATAGGTCCGCCAATGAGACCATCCACAGTAGCACTGCGCTTACGAGTAAGCTTGCACAGGCTTTCCGCGCAGCCCGTTTCATAACTTGCCAGGTCCAGGCCTCCGCCATCAGGGCAATGAAAATGCCGATAAGCCCTGCTATCGTCGGCATTAGAACATAACGCGACAGGCTACTGGTTAACCACATTCCGCTACAGTGCCTCCAAAGCTCACTTGTTTGTCGTTCGATGAACGGCCGTGTATGCCATTCGGAAGTGAGCGCTTCCCAGCGGAGCGCTACCGATTTGCTGGATTCGCTTCCAGGCGAGCGGCGCGACCTGTGGCCTCCTCCGCTGGAGACCAAAACCAACCCTTCGGATCCCAGGCTCGCGCATATGCATAGCGTGTGCATTGCTTGTAGGCCTGTGAGGCTTGGTTCAAATCCTTGAGCCTCTCCGCCGCTTCTCCCTTAATGAAAAAACAGGTCGCCACATCATTTAAAGGTCCACGCCTCAGGATCACTTCCCTTTCATCATCGGGTACTTCACCCGTGGGCGGCGGAGAGGACTTTCCATCCTCAAGCTGCTTCTCCTGTCGGTCAGCGGTGTTCCCAAATCGGTTAATGCAGTCATCTGCCTTGGCGATTGCAGCGCTCCACTTGCTCTCCCGGAACGCTTCCCAAGCCTCGGAAGTTAGTCTTTCGTTGTCCGAACGGTTCTGGACTGCCCTTACGTGAACCGTCAAAGCGGAAGCACCGATTAGTGTCAGCGCCACCCCCATTACAAGGCCAGCCCTTGCACCATTGAACTTCGTTCCTCTCTCCGGTGCGGGACGCTTTCGGAACATCTTTTGCAGTGCAACTTGTGCCTTTTGGGTACGGCCTACCAAGGTGGCTATGCCGCCGATTAGAGCAGCGATCGCACCGACCAACGTAGCCGCGCTTCGGGCGGCGTCAGCAAGCCCTTCCATACTGGACTCCTATTCAAAACTCTCCAAGCTTGCGCAAGGTTTGGTCAAAACCCAACGCTAATACCCGCCGTGAACAGATTCTGGTCCTTGTTCAACGCGTAAAAGCGCTGGAAGTCATATCGGATAGACCCCATAAAAGAAATCCCGGATCGAGCAGTATTGTACCACATGCTGTCGAGTTCAACTCCGGCCTTATAGTTGCGATAGGCGGCAATTCCCTGGCGGGCCACATCATCCCGGAGGGGAAAGACCAGGTGGAGGAATGCCAAGTGAGTCCCATGCCTGTTTCCGGGCAGAGCTGGCGTCTTTTCTTCATCCACGATCCGATAGAGCACAACCACGTTCGTTCGGTATTGGGCGTTGTCCTGAGTGCGATCGGGCCTCACAGCGGACGAAAAGAAGGTCGGCTGGAACGTCACATCCCAACGCCCGCCTGCCAGTCCACGCGCGGCTATGCCGCCAAAGTAGTCCTTCCGCCACACCAGAGTGTCCGGTTCGTTGATTCCACGCGGCTCCGGGTACGTCTCCCGATCCAAAAGGGTTCCCCCAAATACCTCGATGCCGCGAGTTTGGAAGTGCTCAGAAAAAGTGTAGGGTCGGAAGAACTGATAGGAAATGGTAGGCGCCAGCATTCGCCGCTCTCGGTTTGGCTCACCAGCCACCTCCGGGTCTATGGCTTGGTAGACGTATACCATGGACACATTGAGCTTGTCGCGGCCAACGTATCGGGAAAGAACGGCGGATCCTTGGAACTGATTGATGTGTTCGATCCCTTCCGGATAGTACTCAATTAGCCCCTGCCTCCATGTTTGCTGGAACGAGCCTTGAATTGAGACATCGACGGCTTGGGCTACAGTGAACGGCTTTTCCATGGAGATGCCCCATGTATTGAGCTGCAAGGGGACAAATACAAACGGAGGTTTGTAGACTTCTGGTGCGACGTCACTAGTGTGCCGAAAGTCGTAAATAAGGTCAATTACCGGCATGGTGTCGTGCCGAAACCGCAGCCGATCGAATGTGTCCAACGGCCGCTCAATGCGGATCAGGCTGCGCAATTGGTCGCGCGTCAGGGGAGATCCCTGGCGCGCGGCACTCTGCGCAAAGGCGGCGGCGGAGGTGTAGTCGCGAACGTCTGAGGTACGATCGAGGTCCGCGTTGCTTTCGGCGAATCGGAAGACCGAGGCAAGAAACAGATCGGGGTTGCCGCCGCTTCGGAGAGCCAATGGCAGGCCGTCCCTTTGGTGGAGAGCGACAAGGCTGCGGGCGAGGCGGCTCTCGATGAGTGGGTCCCACGCTGCGCTCAACCGGCCCTTCACGCGTGCCAGGACCTGCTGTGCGAGGAGATACTGCCTTTCCGCCTGCGGAAACAGAGGTTCTTGCGGACCGCGAAAGTTCCGCAGGTATTCACCGTAGAAAAAGTGATAACCCGCCTCATTGTCGTCGGCATCGATGGCATTCCGGTAGTACTGAGGCGCCCTATAGTCCCCTATTCGTTTCATTAGCTCGGCGATGAACAAAAACCAATTGCCTCTGCCGCTTTGCGCGCCTCTCCTCGCGTCGAGATTCTTGGCACACGCCTTCAGTTCGGGCAGTAGACCGCCAGACACCGCGGCCTGAACATATTGCCGGATTGCGCCCGTCGCTCCGTTACCCGCTTTCATTGCACAGTTGTAGGCTACAAAGGGATCATCCCCGCGCTGCTGCGCGTTGGCCAGCGAAGGCAGTGCGATGACGATCTGGGCGAGCAACACAAGGCGGATGGCGTTCATGCCCGCTCACTGCTTAACCGTCACGAAGACGTTTGGTTGTGTTTTGACGCCTGCGAGGTCCATAACGATCAGTTGGTCCCCGTCGGGAACATCGGGCACGGTAACATTGAACTGATAGAGACCCGACTCGGTCAACCCTCCCCAGCCCACAGTTGCAGGCGTATTGCCGATCTCGATATGGACTATCGACAGATCTGCCAGTGGCAGCGGGGTTTGCACCAGTTGGCCGGGTACATCAGCGGGGTTGGTCAGCCCGAAGCCCGTCCCCCAGACCTCGATAATTTCGCCGGGCGCAGCGGGCCGCAGGGTCACGCCAGGGCCAAAAAGCCCTGGCGGCCCGACCAGGGTTCCGTCGAGGTGCTCGGCCGCCGCGTACTCGGCGCCCCCATTCGAAAAGGTGAACAGCGCCGGAAATGTAGGCTGGACGGTTAGGGACACAGGCACGCTCGTGCCCAACGCATTGGTCACGCTGACGTAAGCTTGGCCCACCGGGACGTTCGAAGGGATCAGGGTGTTGATTTGAGTCTGGCTGATGTACTCAACGACCATGTTCGCGCCGTTCAGATTTACGCTGATGCCGTCGAGGGCCGTAGGCAACTGATTCCCAATGAAGTCGGAGCTGCCCCACGCGCGCGTGCCAGGAGAAAGATTCTGACCGAAAATGCTAGTCCACGTGTTCGGGCTCGCACCGGGCAGGAAGCTTGCGCCGTTCGCGACGGCCGCGACGCTGGGTGCCGGCGCGGAGGTAAACTCGATCTTGTCGAACCAGATGCTTTCAGGGTTCGAACCACCAAAAACGAACTCCGTAACGACATAAATGTTACTGAGATTCGCGCCCACGAAAGCGCTGAGCGGTATAGTGTAGGTTGTCCAATTGGCGAACACCGGAACCGTAACCTTGGTCTCCGTGCCGGTATCCGGCTGAGTTGCGTCTTTGATGCCAATCTGGACGGTCTGAGCGGTGCTGCCCTCGTCGCCCCGGACCTCGACGACCAGTGTTTGGTACGCGGACAAGTCGATTCCGGGACGAGGAGGATTCGTGGGGTTTCCGACCGTGACATTGACGAAGCCCCAACTCTGCCCAGCCGGATAAGCCATTTCCATCTGGCCGGAGCCCTGCGATAGCCAATTGGTCACGCCAAGATCAGTGTTGACGCCCATGCCGAAACCGAGTTGTAGCTGGGTGCCGTTAAGGATTTCTTTCACCGCTACGCTTTGGGCCATTAGAAACTCGGAGCCCAACATAGCGACGGCGAAGGTCAAAATGTAACGCTGTATTCTTCCAGTGATTCTCATTGATCCTTACCTCCTTCCGTGCAAATCTGCGGACGCGGCTAGAAACGGAGCTTGGCGGCGCCATTGAGGTCATGGCCAAATTCACAGTGAGGATATCATGATTCAGCCGCCTTGGATTAGAATTTTGCAGTTGTATTCTATTCCATAGTGGTAGTGAGCTATAAAGGATAAACGTTACAACCTGTCGGCAGTCTTTGAGCATAGTTTTAGCTAATCCAGCAGCGCTGGGAGCAGCTCCGGCCCGCCAAATTGAGGGGAGTAGCCGTGGAATCAATAGCTTAGGAAATCTGCCTACTGCGGCGGCGCGGGCACCCGGAACCTGCCAGTGACGCCGCTTACCATAAGGGTCGCATCGGCGTAGGGCGTGCCGGACCCTACCCCGGACGGGTATGTAAAGTTTACCTGGTCGATGATTTCGCCGGGTGCCGCTCCACAGTAGTCCACGATGGCGGGCTGGCCGCCGATGGTGAGTTGGCAAGCGGCCGCGCCGCCGGGCACTTCCAGTGGCGTCAGCGAACCGCTGTACACCATCGGCACGCCGTCCTTCTCCGGAGCGTTCTTGGGTCCCAGTCCGTTGGCCCAGAGTTGATAGACCGTTCCGGCCTGGGCACCGCATTCCGTCGTCTCACAACCGGCCCCGGTCATCCATGCGATGCCAAGTGTCGAGTCCTCGAGGAACATCGAAGGGGCCGCGTTAGCCCCAATGGTGATCGGCTCGACACCACTGTCGACGCCGGCACGGGTCACCTGGACGTTCGCCGCCAATCCAGGAGTGGGCTCCCACGGAACCTGGAAGTTAATTTGGGTCGGGGAGACGTAGGTTAGCGCCGCCGGTACTCCGGCGACGGTCACCGTCACGCCACCAAGCGTCCTGACGAAGTTGCCATTGGCGTCGATGACGTTCGTGTAGGTGCTGTCTGCCAGGTTCGTGCCGAACAGCGTCGCGAGAGCGCCCGGCGCGATGGTTCCCAGGTAAGAAGCCGCGTTCGCCACGCTTCCGGGAGTGATGATGGGGGTCGTCGGAGTGATGGCCTGGTAAACGCGCACGTAGTCCACCAGCATCTCCTGATTGGGGAAGGGCGCATTGGGATCGGGCGTGCCCAGGAAAGTTCCGGGGCCGCCGATGGCCAGGTTCAGCAGGATGAAGAAGGGAGCGTTGTAAACCCATTGATCGCCCGCCGGGATCGAAGCTGTGGTCACCGTGTGGTACAACGCGCCGTCGAGGAACCATTGAATCGAGTCCTGCGACCACTGGATGGAGTAGATATGGTAGTCGTCGTAGACGGTTTCGCCGAAGGGGAGCGTGGCCGCCGCGGTGAGGCCACTGCCGCCGGAATAGCCGGGACCATGCGCGGTGCCGTTATTGATGGAGGCGTTGTTGTTGAAGGTCCCGAAGTTCTCCATGATGTCGACTTCGCCGCATGTGGGCCACGAGACCGTGGCGATGTCTTCGCCCAGCATCCAGAAGGCGGGCCAGACACCCTGGCCGAAGGGAAGCTTGATGCGGGCCTCGATCCGGCCGTATTGCCAGCGCAGATCGGTGGTTTGCGTGGAGGCTCCCGGCGCGCCGGTCTGCAGGCGGGCCGAGGTGTAATTGCCGCTGGCATCGCGGATGGCGCGAATCACCAGATTGCCTTGGCCGTCCTGAAAGACGTTGTTCGGCGAGTTGGTGTAGGTCTCCGCTTCACCATTGCCCCAGCCACCCCCGCCCAGGTCGTAGTTCCACTTCGTAGCGTCCGGCTGCGAGCCGGCGGGCCCGTTGAACTCGTCGCTCCAAAGGAGCTTCCAGGAGGTCTGCGCCGAGGCAGAAGCTGCGGCGAACAGAACCGCGGATGCAATCACTATCACGGTGCGCATACGTATATATTAATCTTTTGATCCGGAACTCTCTATGAGAACATTCATTCCCGTCATGGCGCTGGCTTGCGCGACGCTTCACGCGCAGCCCGCCGCCCCACTGCTGCTGCGCGAGCATTGGGCTATCCAATCGTCGGCGCTGGTCCAAGATGCGGGCGACGTCATCTCCAAGCCCGGCTACAAGACGCCGGGGTGGTACCCAGCCACGATGCCATCCACCGTGCTCGCCGCGCTCGTGAAGGACCACGTGTATCCCGATCCGGCGTTCGGCATGAACCTGCGCGCGATCTCCGGCACGAGCTATCCGATCGGGATGAACTTCTCCAATGTCCACATGCCGCCGGACAGCCCCTACCGGGTTCCCTGGTGGTTTCGCACGGAGTTTCAGGCGCCCGCCGAGCACAAGGGCAAGACGCTTTGGCTGCGCTTCGACGGCATCAACTATCGCGCCAATGTTTGGCTGAACGGCAAGCGCATCGCGGATTCCGGCAGCATGGCCGGGGCGTGGCGCTTGTTCGAATACAACGTGACGGAAGCCATCCGGCCGGGCGCTGCCAATGCACTGGCGGTGGAAGTATATGCGCCGCTGCCCGACGATCTCTCCATCACTTTCGTGGATTGGAATCCGGGAATGCCCGACAAAGACATGGGCCTCTGGCGCGACGTGCAATTGGACGCCACCGGGCCCGTGGCCGTCCGCTTCCCGCAGGCGATCACGCATCTGAACCTGCCCGCGAACGACAAGGCCGAACTGACGGTAAGCGCGGAACTGGTGAACGGAACGAAGCACGCGGTGAGCGGCACGCTGAAGGGCGAGATCGAAGGGATCGCCTTCGCGCAGGAGGTGCGCCTGGCGGCGAACGAAACCAAAGTGGTGAAGTTCACGCCCGACAAATTCGCGCAGCTCTCGATCGACAATCCGCGCTTGTGGTGGCCCGTGCAGGTGGGGACGCCGAACCTCTACACGCTGAAGCTGCAGTTTGAAACGGGCGGCGCGGTGTCCGACGAGAGCGCCACGCGCTTCGGCATTCGCGAGGTGACCTCCATCCTCGACGAGCAGAATCACCGGGTGTTCCGCATCAATGGCAAGAACATCCTGATCCGCGGGGCGGGCTACACGTTCGATATGATGCTGCGAACCTCGCCGGAGAAACAGGAAGCCGAGCTGAAGTATGTGCGCGACATGAACCTGAACACCGTGCGGATGGAGGGCAAGCTCGAAGACGATCACTTCTTCGATCTGACCGATCAGATGGGGATCCTGGTGACGGCCGGCTGGTGCTGCTGCGATCACTGGGAGAAGTGGGCCAACTGGAAGGACGAAGATCATTCCATCGCGGCGGCATCGTTGCGCGACCAGATCCGCCGGCTGCGCGGCCACCCGTCGGTCTTCAACTGGATGAACGGCAGCGACAACCCGCCAGTTGCCGAGGTGGAGAAGAAGTACATCGATATCGTGAAGGAACTGGACTGGCCGAATCCGTTCGAGTCGTCGGCCACCGAGAAACCGACCGACGTGAGCGGAAAGACGGGCGTAAAGATGACCGGGCCGTACGATTGGGTTCCGCCCAATTACTGGCTGCTGGATAAGACGCGCGGCGGCGCGCACGGCTTCAATTCGGAGACCGGTCCGGGGCCGGCGATTCCGCCCATCGAGAGCCTGCGCAAGATGCTGCCCGAGGATCGCCTGTGGCCGGTCAACACATGGTGGGACTACCATGCCGGCGGTGGCGCATTCAAGGACTTAAAGGTCTATACCACGGCGCAGAACGCGCGCTACGGACCGTCGGGCGGCGTGGAGGAATTCGCGCGCAAGGCGCAGGTAATGGCTTACGAAGGGCATCGCGCCATGTTCGAGGCTTTCGGACGCAATAAGTACACTTCCACGGGCGTAGTTCAGTGGATGCTGAACAACGCGTGGCCGTCGATGATCTGGCATTTGTATGACTGGTATCTGCGGCCAGGCGGCTCCTACTTCGGCGCCAAGAAAGCCAACGAACCGCTGCACATTCAATATAGTTACGACGATGCGTCGGTGGTGGTGGTGAATTCTTTCTATCGGGCTTATCCGGGCATGAAGGCGCGCGCCTGGGTCTATAACATCGATATGAGCGAGAAGTTCGCCAAGGACGCCGCGCTGGATGTGGCCGAGGACAGCTCCACGCGCGTATTTACGATACCAGCGCTCGATGGCCTATCTTCCACTTACTTCGTGCGGCTCGCTCTGGAGGACGCTTCCGGCAAGACGGTGAGCACGAACTTCTACTGGCTTTCGACCAAGCCGGACGATCTCGATTGGGACCAGTCCACATGGTTCTATACGCCGGAGAAGAGCTACGCCGACTACACTGCGCTGAACGGCCTGCCGCCGGTGGAGCTGAAGTATTCGGCCGAGTCCGAAGTGAAGGGCGACGACGGTATCACGCGCGTCACGGTAGAGAATCCGTCGGGCAACCTGGCGTTCGCGGTTCACTTGATGGTGAAGACGGTGAAGCACGACGAAGAGGATGGGCGGGAGGAAGCCGAAATACTGCCGGTGCTTTGGGAAGATAACTACTTCCCGCTGCTGCCCGGCGAGAAGCGGACCGTGGCGGCTACTTACAAGGCGGCGTATGGGGGTAAGAGGCCGCCGGCCGTGCAGGTGGAAGGGTGGAATGTGAAGTAGTGTGGGGCAGGACTCCAGTCCTGCAGCCGGCGTCCACGCCGGCCCGAGCGGGTCCTGGAGGACCCGCGCACGGTCGAAAACCCACCGCGACCTCGTGCATCGTCCGGAGAGATCCTTATGATATTCGGCTGCCCTGTGGCGCACGCTTCAGCGTGCAGCGGCGAACTTAAGTTCGCCGTGGACGGTCCAGAGCCTCGCGCGTGGCGCGGAACTGTCGGCTGAAGCCGACAGCGGCACGCTGAAGCGTGCGCCACAGGGGGTCCGGGTTTTCCATCCTGGCAGACCTGGAGGTCTGCCTCACAACAGTTTCAGCGCACTGCTGATTCCACCGGGACGCCGCGTTGTTCCAGCGGCACGACGTTGCGGGCTTCGTAGCCCGTATAGATCTGCCGCGGACGGGCGATCTTCTGCTCCGGGTCCTCCAGCATTTCCTGCCATTGCGCCAGCCAGCCGACGGTGCGTGGAATGGCGAACAGCACCGTGAACATCTCCGGATGGAAGCCCATGGCCTGATACATGATGCCGGAGTAGAAGTCTACATTGGGATAGAGCTTGCGCTTGATGAAGTAGTCATCTTCAAGCGCGATGCGCTCGAGTTCGAGCGCGATTTCGAGCTTCGGATTGTTGCCGGTGACTTCGAAGACTTTGCCGGCGGCCCACTTAATAATGCGGGCGCGCGGATCGTAGTTCTTGTAGACACGGTGCCCGAAGCCCATCAACTTACCTTTGCCGGCCTTGACGCTTTCGACATAAGCGGGCACGCGGTCTTTGGATCCGATTTCATCGAGCATGCGGAGTACTTCTTCGTTCGCGCCGCCATGCAGCGGACCCGATAGCGCAGCCGCGGCAGCCGCGGTGGCCACAAACGGATCGGCCTGCGAGCTGCCCACCGCGCGCATCACGTTGGTGCTGCAGTTTTGTTCATGGTCGGCGTGCAAAATGAACAGGATGTCCAGGGCGCGCGCCAGGACCGGGTTGGCCTGGTACTTCGGCTCAACCATCTTCCACAGCATGTTCATGAAGTTCTCGGCGTAACTGAGATCGTTGTCGGGATAGATGTACGGAAAGCCCAGGCTGTGGCGGTAAGTGTAGGCCGCGATGGTGGGAACCTTTCCGATAAGTCTGCGGATTTGCAGCCAGCGGACCTCCGGGTCAAGCACGTGACGGGACTCCGGGTACACGGTGGAGAGCGCCGCCACCGTGCTGATGAACATGCCCATGGGATGAGCGTTGTAGCGGAAGCCTTCCAGGAATTTCTTGGTGGTCTCGTGAAGCATGGTGTGGCTGGTGATGCTCTCCACCCATTGCTTGAGCTCCGGCGCGGTGGGCAGCTCGCCGTTGAGAAGGAGGTAAGCGACCTCCAGGAACGTGCAATTCTCGGCCAACTGCTCGACGGGATATCCGCGATACCGGAGGATACCTTTGTCGCCGTCGATGAAGGTGATGGCGCTTTGGCAAGACGCCGTATTCAAGAAGGCCGGGTCGTAGGTCATTACGCCGAAGTCTTCGGGTCCGGTCTTGATCTGGCGCAAATCCGTGGCCCGGATGGCGCCTTTATAAAAGGGGAGATCGTAGGCGGCGCCGGTGCGCCGGTCCACGATGTTAAGGACTTCTTTGTCCATTTGCCGTCTCCTGGCGCGGCGGTTGCCGCGCGCAAGTTCCATACATAGGATACTCCAATGCGGGCGTAGCCGGCGAACTGGAGTTCGCCGCTGCGGGTTCTGGAGAACCCGCGCAGACCTGGAGGTCTGCCCCACAAGGGTAGATGCGCTCTGGTAGACAGTCTGCTATAGTAGGGGACATGCCGGACCGCATCGAACTCCGCATTGAGCTAATCCAAGGCACGCTCGACCTGCTGATCCTCCAAGTGCTCCAATGGGGGCCGCAACACGGCCATGGTATCGGACAGGCGATCCGCAGCCGGTCGCAGGAGGCGCTGCAAGTCGAGCATGGCTCCCTCTACCCCGCGCTGCACCGGCTGGAGCGGCAGGGCTGGCTCGCGTCGGAATGGAAAATGTCGGAAGCCAACCGCCGCGCCCGGTACTACAGGCTCACGCCGAAGGGCAGGCGGCAACTGATCGAAGAACAATCCAGGTGGAAGCAACTGGTGCGCGCGGTGGCCCGCACCATGAAGCCTGTCAAGGAGTGAACCCATGTGGCGGCTATTTAATAAACAAGCATCGGACGCCGACCTGGAAGAGGAACTCCAGGCTCACCTGGAGATCGAAACGAAGCAGTTAATGGAGCGCGGCATGACGCGCGAGCAGGCCGAAATAGAAGCCCGGCGGCAGTTCGGCAGAGACTTCGGCAGCCGGGCGCTGGTCATGGAAACCAGCCGCGAAGTTCGCGGGCACGGGGGCCTCGCGCGCCTTTGGCAGGACATTCGCTATGCCGCGCGCGTTTTGCGCCGGGGACCGGCGTTCACTGTCGCGGCGGTGCTGTCGCTGGCGTTGGGAATCGGCGCCACTACCGCCGTCTTCAGCATCGCCGATACGGTCTTCTTGCGGCCGCTGCCCTATGCGGACGCTCTACGGCTCGTTTGGGTGGGGATCCGTTATCCCGGCATCGACTTCGAATTTCTGCCTTCGCCGGATTATGTGGCCTGGCGCCGCGATAATCGCGTCTTTCAAAATCTCGCAGCCACCCAAGTTACCTTGAGCAGCAGCATGCTGCTGGGTGGGTCCGACCCTGCCGAGGTGCATGCGGGCCGCGTTTCGGCCAACTTCCTCGATACGTTCGCCGTCACGCCTGCGTTGGGCCGCACGTTCCGGGCGGAGGAAGAACTTCCCAACGGCCCCAAGGCGGTCGTGCTGACGGACCAATTCTGGCGCGATCGTTTCCATGGGCGGCGCGACGTTCTGGGCTCCGTCATCACGCTCGATGGGCTGCCATACGCGGTCATCGGAGTGCTGCCGCGCTCGTTCATCTATCCGGTCGACGTCCAAATCAATCTTCTCACCACGCTGCCCGTTTCTCCCACCGCCAGCCATCGCGATCGCAGCATGTCGACGTGGGCGGCCTTTGGACAGCTCAAACGCGGCGTCACGATGGCGCAAGCGCGAGCCGATGTCGAAACTCTGTTCACCGCTAGCAAACGGGATGACCCGCAAATGTTCCGAGCGGACAACAGCGTCGTGGTGCAACCGCTCCAGGAGCATCGCGCAGGCAATGTGCGCACACTGCTGCTCATTCTGATGGGCGCGGCCGGATGCCTGCTGGCGATCGCCTGCGCCAACGTCGCCAACCTCCTGCTGGCCCGCTGGTCGGCGCGCGCCCGTGAGCTGGCGGTGAGGGCGGCGGTGGGCGCCGGACGCGGACGCCTGGCGCGCCAGTTGTTCACGGAAATCGCGCTCCTGATCGCCGCGGGCACTTTGGCCGGCATGATCCTGGTAGCGGCCGCCCTGCGCGGCTTCGTCCACTTTGCCGCGGGCGAGCTGCCACGGTTGAGCGAAGTTACCACCGATTTCCGGGTCTTCGGCATCGCCCTGCTGGTCTCCCTTGCGACAGCACTGATCTTCGGCGGCCTGCCCGCGTTGCGGACCGGCCGGGTCGACCTCCAGGCCGTTTTGCAGCAGGCGGGCCGTGGCGGTGCAGCGAGTGGACACCGGCTCATGCGGCGCGCTCTGGTGGCGATGGAAATGGCGCTGTCCGTAATCCTGCTGTCGGGCGCAGCGCTGCTGTTCGAAACGCTCTGGCACATGCAGAACGACCATCTCGGTTTCCGGCCGGAGCACTCCCTCACCGTCCGGCTGCGCGCGGCGGGTTTCCAAGGTTCCGCGAGCGATGCGCTGACTTCCGACGTCCTAGCGGGTATGCGCCGCATTCCCGGAACCGTGGCAGCCGCGCTCACCCAGTGCACGCCCCTTTCCAGAGGGGCCTTTTGGGTTACGTTCTCGCGTTCCGACCGGCCGCTGCCGGAGGCGTTCCATCGCGGCGATGGGATTGGCGTGTGCGGCGCAGGGCCGGATTACCTCAAGAGCGCAGGCACGCGGCTCGTTGCGGGCCGTTTCTTTGCGGAAGGCGATCCTCCAGGTTCGTTTGCGGTCATCAACGAAGCGGCTGCCCGCGCGTATCTCCCTGGAGAAAGCGCACTCGGCAAACAGATCCTCGGAGGACGCGCGAGCTCGTGGAAGACGGTGGTCGGCGTGGCGGCCGACACGAAAAACCAGGGACTGAATCAACCGGCGTCACCCGAAGCGTTCGTCAACGACCCCAGAACAGCCAACGCGGCGAGCGTTCTCTTTATTGTCCGTACCATTGCCAGCGACGGCGCTTTCGCACGCGCCCTCCACGATGAATTACGGGCGGACCATCCCGGCGTCTTCGCCAAGATCGAGACCCTGGATGAAGAGATTGGCCAGGCGACCGCCAGCCCGCGCTTTAACACCGTGCTGCTCTCTACGTTCGCCGCCGTCGCATTCCTGATGGCCCTCGTCGGCGTGTATGGCGTGCTGGCGTTTGCGGTGGCGCAGCGCGGCGCGGAGATCGGCATCCGCATGGCGTTGGGGGCGACGCCGGGGGCCGTGCTCAGGCTGGTGATGAAAGAGGGCGCGGTATTGGTAGCGGCGGGGGCGCTGGCGGGCGTGGCCGGGGCATTGGTTCTGACGCGCTATCTTGCGACGCTGCTCTATGGCGTCACGGCAGCCGATCCCGGCACATACGCGGCAGTTGTCATTGGGCTGGCCCTGGCTGCGTTGGCTGCGAGTTTTGTGCCGGCGCGCAGGGCGGCCATGTTGGATCCGGTGGTTGCGCTACGGCATGAGTAAGGTGAGGCAGCAAGAGCCGGGCAAACTCCCGTTCAAGGCCAGCGCTGCGCGCTGTGAATGATGTTCGATATCTCTTACCGCTTCGGGCAGCACCCGGTACACGATTGCAAGTGGCAGCGGCGGCAACGGCAACTCTCACGTGCCTCCCACAAGGCCGATTCTGCCGCGATGGTAGGAACGGGACCGGCCGCTGCAAACGCCGCAGGAGATCGTTCCATTCTGGCCGGTCTGCCTCTCTAGCGCGCGAGATGGAGCAAAGGGGCCTGCGTACTCGCTCGTACTCTTAAGGTCGAGATTGCATCCTTGTCGAACTGATCCGGCAGTCCAGAGAGGAACCTGCTGTCCTCTTCTTCTCGACGTTGCTCCTGTTGCATTAAGGGATGGCCACCAATCCTGCTCTCTTCTTCCGGCGAGGATACAACCGACTGCTTCAAGCTGCCTAGGTACAGGTAAACGGAGTCCCGCGCGAGCGTCGAAACATAGGCGATGTGGTTTGCAGAACCGTCCAGCGTAAATTCCACGATGTCGCTCATCGCAAGAGCCGCATTCAAGGCGTACGAAGTCAGCTCGTGAGAAAACTTCTCCGTGTCCGGCGCACTTCTAATTCTAATGCACGCTTGGTTCAACGCCTGTTCGACGACGCCATTCTGCAATGCTGCCCAAGCCGCATCCTTGGCCTGCAAATAGCAGGAGTCGTCGAAACCTGTGTCCTTCGAAAAAGCAATCAGACTCGGCAGCATCCTCTCAAAAACCAATAGTGCAAAAGCAAGCTGCTTTTTCGGAGAGAGCGTCGCTACAGAAACCAGAGATTTTTCTTCACCGAATGAGCCGAGCATTTTCTCGATTCGCGCGCCCACTTCCTCGTGGGTAAGGAACTCGCCTCGATCCAGTTGTTTGAGGCCTTCTTCACCTGTTGCCGAGAGCAGGCGGCGTGTTCATCTCGCCGTAACGACGTAGGCGGACGGCAGACTAAAGTCCGCCGCAGCACGCTAAAGCGTGCGCTACATGCCCGGCAGCGGCCGCATCATCAGATTCCGGAACTCCACCATGCTTCCTTTATTGTGCTGCTGCAGCGCCAGGAGGCCCTTTTGATACGTGTTCTTCTCGTCCACGTAATCCACGACCACCTTATCGTTCACCTTGATAATGATGTGATTGCCGTTGGCGATGACCTGCTGCGTCCACCAGGTGTCGTCCGGGATGAGCTGCTCCTTGATGTCGGCGAAGCGGTACAGGCTGCCCGTGCGCCGCCAGTCGGAATGCGTATTGTTCACCTGCGCCTCGTAACCGGCCGGCCACTCGGGTCCAAACTTCGCGCGGAAATACATGCCGGAATTGCCGCCATGGTTGATCTTGACTTCGGCTTTGAACTCGCAGTTCTCGCACTCGTGCAGCATGTAGAACAGATGGCTGCGCTCGCCATCGCCCACGATCTTGCCGTCCTTCACGGACCAGCTCTCGGGATTGTCACCCGCTTTCCAGCCATCCAGCGTTTTGCCGTCGAACATGGCGATCCATCCGCCGCCTTCATCCGCCGCTAACAAACAGGGCGCGGCCAACAAACAGCCCGCCGCCAACAGACCGGCTGCCAACAGCCGCATTTCGAATCTCTGCAACCTCATGCGTGAGACCTCCCTTTCGCGGCCATTTTACTACACCGCCCTGCTATCCTGAACACTGATGTACCTGAAAATCCTGGCACACCCGGTCTTCGTCAACCTGAACTTCCACATGCCCATGATCGTGGATCTGTCGCATCCGCTCATCATACTGCAAGGCGAAAACGGTTCGGGCAAATCCACGCTGCTGCATTCGATCTGCTACGCGCTGCGCGGCCAGCAGGTGGACGGCTACATCTACCGCCTGGATACCGGCCAGGTGAAGCTCGGCGAGATCTACCTGTTCGACGCGGAGGCGCACAATCCGCGCACGAATCCGGAGTTCTTCAAGGAGGACCCACGCCTGCAGGAGTTTCTGAGCATGGCCAGCCACGGGCAGGTGATGCTGAGCATGTTCCGCGAGAACTTTCCCAGTTTGCCGGATGGCACCGTGCTGTTGCTGGATGAGCCGGAGATGGCGCTTTCGGTCTCGAACCAGCGGCGCATTCTGAAAATGCTGCTCGAGCTGGTGGACCAAAAGAAATTCCGCGTGATTTGCGCCACGCACTCGCCGGTGCTGATCGAAGCGGCCGAGACCTACACGATCAACCTCGACAACCACATCAACAAGAACGTGCTGGCGACGGATCTGGGCGTGCAGGGCGCCAGCACGATTCAGTAGGGCAGGCGAGGCGCGCCCCGGCTCAACAATTATTTTCCCGCGCTGTGTCGATTCCGATCGTGCCCAATCGTTATGATGACGGAGGAGATCAACTATGGCAAACGCCTTCGTACATGTGGAACTGAATACGACCGATGTGGATAAAGCGAAAACCTTCTACGGAAAGCTTTTCGAATGGACGCTGGAGGATGTCCCGATGGGAGGGGGCACGTACACGATGATCAAAGTCGGAAAAGGAACGGGCGGGGGGATGGTGAAGCACCCCGTGC
>OCTA010001493.1_pt1 | contig 21472 bp, 5 predicted proteins | sample 1538991 | NCBI WGS metagenome assembly OCTA01 (sample SAMEA3539302, study PRJEB22396) | soil metagenome | biome: tundra; feature: field; material: soil | place: USA | collected 2010-05 | depth 0.15 m | reverse complement strand
AGCGCAGCCTTCCGTTTGAGACCGCATCCGGGTTGGTGGGTTTCGGGATTGGCAGACATTGAATTTCCTGTCAATCCCCGGCCTTGTCTCGAAAAAGCGGGCTGCCGTTCAAGGTTTTGATGAATCGGACACGCGGCCCGTGTGGCGCGGATTGGCGCGGAACATCGGCCAGGAACTTTTTGCCAGCGGCGGTGAACCGTTGGTGGCGGCCAGGGCGTCGACATATTTTCCTTCCGTCACATAAATCGTCCCGTCCGCGCCGATGGCGGGAGACGCATTGACAGCGGTGTCCAGTGTCAGCCGCCAGCGCAGGTTTCCGTCCGGTCCGCGCGCAATCAAATCCCGCCACGGCGCCGAGAAATAAACCGTCCGGTCCGCCGCGACCGCCGGTGAAGCGTCAACCGGCAGAACCGCTGGATATTCCCAAAGCTTTTTCCCATCTTCGGACACGGCGGTCGCCAGGTTGTTGACATCCAGATAAATCACGCCCTGCCCGTCGAGCACCGGCGATGATTCCGTCGCGCCGCCCGTGCGCAAGCGCCACCGTTCCGTTCCGTCCGGGCGCAGCGCGTAGAGGTTCCCGTCGGCGGAACTGAAGTAAATCGTCCCGTCCGCGCCGATGGCGGGTGACGAACCGATTTGGCCGCCGGCGGCGAAGGCCCATTTTTTGGAGCCGTCGGGGTTGAGCGCGTAAAAATGTTTGTCATGCGACCCGAAATAAATCGTTCCGTCCGCGCCGATGGCCGGGGAGGAATCAATGACGCCGCCGCTGGGGAAGCTCCATTTCCTGGTGCCATCGGGATTGAGCGCGTAGAAATTTGTGTCCCAGGAGCCGAAATAAATCGTTCCGTCCGCGCCGATGGCGGGCGACGAATCCACCCACGCGCCGGTCGGGAAAGTCCATTGCAATCCGCCCCGCGCGCTGACGGCGTATAATTTCCAGTCGCGCGAGCCGAAATAAATCGTCCCGTCATCCGCGATGGCCGGGGAGGATTTGATTTCGCGGCCGGCTTTGAACGTCCATTTGGGCCGGCCATCCGGCGTCACGGCGACGAGATCGCCGATAAAGGTCGCCTGATAAACCGTGCCATCGGGCGCGACGGCCGGCGATGAGCCGGCACTGTAATCGGGCAGGATGAACTGCCACAGGTTGGTTGCCGGCTGCGCCGGGCAGGCGATGGCCGCGCCCAGGGAAAAGACCCAAACGGCGGCGCGGATTGAATGCGGCAATCTCATTCGCGGAGTTTCAGCTTTCGGGTTTCAAGTTTCAAGTTTTCAGTTTGTGGCGTGGCGGCATTTTCAGCCGTGTCCGAATTTGAACGGAGCGTGGATTGTTCCCAATCCGCGGCGGCCACGGCGGGCACGAGCACCTGGATAAAGTCAGCCTGAACTCCGAAACCGAAATGGCCTTGGTAGTGGGACAGGCTTCCAGCCTGTCGGCGACGGTGAAAGACTCAAAAAAACTTCCAATTGGCAAGCGCCCGTCCTCCGCAGCAGCACTGCGGAGGGTGGACGCGCTCCGCTTGCAATTTTGAAATTCAAATTAAGTCACCACCCTGCCAGAGGGCGGTGCGCGGACGCATTGGCGTTGAATTGCACCCGGCTGTTCGATCCAGCAACAAAAATGGTCATCGCGCCAGCGTCACGCTCATCAAGCCGATGACCACTTCATTGGCGAGCGCGCGGACGGTCAGCGATTTCAATTCCTTGGCCGGGTCGAGCGGCAAATCCAGAACCGTCGCCGCCCCGCCGGAAACTTTCCGGCCCTGGCCCTTGAAAGTTTCGACATCGAGAATGCGGATTATTCCCGTCCGCAAATCCACGCGCGGCGGAATCGGCTCGTTGCGGCGGAACGCGAAATCATCCATGAAATAATCCTGGTCAATCGGCCACCAGTTCACCGGGTTGTTCAACGCGAGGCGTGTCGTCGTGCCGTTGGCGTAAGTCGCGATCACCTCGCCATTGTCAAAACGGCTTTGCATCGCCGCCGTGGAACCGGCCATCAGCAAAAACGCGTGCGACGATTTTCCGGCCAGCGGCACGGAAACTTCGCGCGGATAATTGTCCCATTGCGACGTGAAAATGATGTTCTTCGCGCCGTTTTCGCCCGGCGTCGCAAAGGTAATCCCGTCCGGCAAACTGACTTTTCCGGCGTTTCCCGCCGCGAGCGCGCGCAGGCCGGAATCGTCCACGTCGGCACTGGCGGTCGGCTCGCACCAGCCGCCGATGCCGTGATCGGGCGTCGCCAGCGACGCAAACGGCGAGCGGGGCGTGCGGTATTCGTTGCGGAAAATCTGCGTGACCTTGTCGTTAAAAAACGGCGCGAGATTGACGGCTTCCAATTTTTCGTCAGAGGATATTTTTTGGTTCCAGTCAAACGCCGCGATTTTTTCCGGCGCGGCGGGCGCAACTTCCGGCGCGATTTTCGCGGCTGGAATTTCGCCCTGCCAGTTCACGACGACTTCAAACTTTTCCGCCGCCGGACTGGCGACTTCAATCCGCCGCACGCCGTAAACATCTTCAACCCAACTCCATTTCGCGGGTTGACCGTTGACGGTGACTTCCGGCGCGGTTCGCAGCGCGCAAATCTGAAGCGTCAATTTCATCGGCTTGGAAAACTTCGACTCGACCAGATAAGTCTCCGTCAAACCAGCACGGCGAAAAGCAAAGCTGAAATCGGGATGATGGATGCTGGCGTGATCCCATTTCGCGGGAAAGCCGGGAACGATTTTCAGTTGGCCCGCGAGCGCGTCGGGTTTGACGCCAAAAAGCCCTTCGACCAGCGCGCGGGAATTGACACCGATGGCGTCGCAAAAATCGCGTTGCGCCTCGCCACGCGCCATGTCATGCGACGTCATGCAGCCGACATTTCCCGGACACAGGCCGAGATACATCGAGTCGAGCAATTCGCCCTTGAAAAGTTGGAACGCCGTTTCCGGCCGGTTCGCCTGCCAGAAGCCGAGCGACGTGTGCGCGGCCTCGGCCATGACGACGTTGTTGAGCGACCATTGATACGGCATCCAGCTCGTTTCCGGCAGCGTGAACAGATTTTCGTCCGGCACGTTCGCGCCGCGAATCGGAATGTGCGCGATGTTGTTGTCAATCCAGCGCGACATCTGCCACGCCTGCTGCGGCGTCGGCACTTCGGAATCAATCGTGTGGTAAAATGTCCACAGGCCGGAGTTCGGATGCACGAGTTGCAGGCCGAGCAAATCCTTCGACTCGGCAAAATTTCCTTCGTCCGCGAGCCAGAGATATTTGTTCATGCCGCGCAAAATCAAACCAGCCTCGGTCTCGTAAGGCGCCGGGTCTTTGCCTAAAATCTTTGCGACGCGCGCGGCCATGGTGTTCGCAAAATAATTGTAGGCGCTGGCGTGTGCCGTGCCGCCGCCGTCGTAATTCAAATCATCGCTGGCCCAGATCGCGGCGTAGGCTTCGTAAAGCGGCAGTTTGTCCGGGCCGAATTCGCGCCGGAACAGCCGGCGTTCCCACGCCAGATGCCGCTCGATGACCGGCCACATTTCGCGCGCGTAATTCGTGTCGCCTGTCCAAAGCAGGTGCCGGAAAAAAGCGTCCACGGCGACGAGATTCATGTCGTAATGATTTTTCGACATGTCGCCGTTCGAGTGGATGGCGGCTTCGCTGCGCGCGAGGTTGAACTGTTCATCGGCGGGCGGAATGGTTGCGGGAATCGGACTGGTGTTTTGCTGTTTGGCAAAGTCCGCGAAGTGCGCCGCCGTGCGTTCGTGCCAGCCCAGCGCATCGCCCGCATATTGTCCGCGCCAGCCGAGCAGGCGCGTCCGCCACGCGACCGCGCCGTGCATAAACGCCTGTTGCTTTCCGTCCCAAACCGCGTCGGCGGCGACGTTCAACGCGGCCGCGGCGGCATTGATGAACGGGTCGGGCGTCTCAACGGCAACCCGCTCCGCAATCACGCGACGATGTTCCTCGGCGGCGGAAAATAGTTTCGCCAAATCGGCGGTGTTCACAGAACGCGAGTCGTCCGCGAGTGGCTGCAACGCGAGATACACCGGCTGGCCTTGGGACAAAGCAACGTGTCCCACGACCACGGGCAGGCTGCTCTTCACGTTGCCGGACGCCAGCAACCCGGCCGGGTTTGCCCACTGGTTCGCGTCAGCCACGTTGAATTCCGCGCCCATTGACGCCACACCCGCAATCGTCGCCGCCTTGCTGCGCAGAATGAATGTGTTCTTGGCGATGGAAAACTCGTTGCTCTCGCATTGCCTGGCGCGCAGTTGGAAGAATTGCGCCACCGGTTCGCGCTCGCAGCCGATGTCGCCGTTGCGCTGGCCTTTCATTCCGTTCGCGCCGCCAAACGCGAAAACAAGTTCAACGGGATTTGTTGTCCCCCGCCATTCCGCCCGCGCGATGAGGCCTTTGGTTTTGCTCAACGGCAGCACGGTCAGATTCAATTCGCCATTGCCAGGCAACGGATCGAAGATTTCGTAAAGCAGCGAGCCGGGACGATAGCGCGTGATGATCTGCTTCGCGTCGTTCAGCCATTTCGCGCCGGCGGAAGTTTTGATTCCGAAACGCAGATTGCCGCCGCGCCCTGGCAGGTAGAGCGAGAATTCCGGCTGGTCGCCGCCGTCCACGCGGAAGGTGGAATTCATGCCGTAAAGCGGGCGGTTGAAAAATTCCACGCCGTTGGTGATGACGAAGTCCGTTCCCATCGGGAAATAACGCAGCGGGCGGTCAGTCTGTCCCGCAAAATTTCCACGCGCCTTCAACACCCAATCCTGCGGGTCGGGCACGACGAAGCGATTGGTCTGCGCGAAGCCAGGTTGGCGCAGGAACATGGCCAGAACCATCCACTGGAGCAGAGGAACAATTCTTTTATGGAGCTTGTATTTCATGGTATCATCTAAAAGCGACCGGCGAGATTTAGATGCGTCGGCCCTGATCGTTGAAACAGGTTTGATGCGGTTCATGGCAGTTGCAAGCGGTAAAATGTTTGCGGCACGGCGGGCGCGATCGCGTTGGTGAAGGTGAAGATTCCCGCGGCGCTGAACTGATTCGTCGCGATGCGCGTCCAGCTTGCGGACGGCAAGGCCACATTGGTCGAAGTCAGCACATAGTAAGCGCCATTCGTCGGGCCGCTGCCGGCGATGACCAACTTACCGCCAGTCGCGGAGATGTTCGCAAAACTCGGCGGCGTAATCGCCACCACCGAAATCGTGCCGTTGGTCGCAAGTGCATTGGTGTTCCACGCCAACCCGCTGCCTAGGGCGGGCAGGCGAACGAAGCTGAACCATCCGTTGTAAGCAGCGGCGTCAATCAACTTGAAGCTGTCGCCCGGCGCGAGCGTGCCGGCGACGTTCGTCACCAGCAATGTTCCACCGAGCGTTGCCGTGCCGGAAACTTTCACCGCATCATTCGTCAGCGGCGATTTGCTGATTTCAAAGAGGTTCGTGCTGCCGCTGGCCAGCGTGAGTGAATTGCTGAAAGTCAGCGTGCCGATGGAATTGCTGCCGGGCGAAAGCATGGCAGCGCTGCCGAGCGTGAAATTTCCTTTTACGGAACCGTTCCCCCAAAGTGTTTTTCCGCCGCCCAGAGTCAATGCCCCGGTTCCGCCCGCCGAAAAGTCGAGCTGCGCACCTGCCGCGATGTAGATGCCGGCTGAATTGGAAATGGAAGAAATCGGCGGAGCATAAAGAGACAAGACACCGGCACGGATATAGGTCGCGCCGCTGTATGTATTGATGGCAGCCAGGGTCAGCGTTCCATTGCCCAGCTTCGTCAAGCCTCCGTCTGGCGTTGAACCGAGCGATGAATCATGAAGCAGAGGCGCGGCAATGGCGACGATGGCGAATCCGCCGTCGTCAAGGATGGCGCCGCCGGATTTCACATTTGCGGTCAGGCCACTCAACGCGGGCAGGAACGCGGCGTTGGCGGCTGTGGCCGCGAGCAGACCACCGTTGAAATTGATGGTGGAAGCCTGGCTCGCGCCGGTCTGTAATTTTGTGAAACCACTCACGGACAGCGTCCCGCCATTGAGGTTCACCATGGTCGTGGCCGAGGCGCTGGTGGAATTATGCAGATTGAAACTATTCACGCCGGAAGAAACGATGGCGTTGTCCTGAATTGTCAGGCTCATCGGGCCGGGCGATGCCTGCGCGCCGCCGAATTGCAATCCGCCGGTGAACGTGAGGCTCGCATTGTCACGCGCCGTAAAACTCACGCCATTGACACCCAGGGTGGAGCGGCCAATCGCACAAACCGATCCGCCGGCGGCGATGATTCCGTTTGACGCGATCACGACGTTGCCGCGCGGCACGATGAAGTTCGCCGTGCCGATGCTGGCGTTGCCGACATAAACCAGCGTGCCGGAGCCCGTGGAGGTTCCCGGCCGGAACGAACCGCCACCGCTCAACAAAACCGGGCCGGCCCACGTTCCCATGCCGGCCGGACAATCCATCATGACGTCCGCGGTCGAACCGGTGATGACCCACGCGTTCGTGATCGTCACGCCGTCCGCGATTTGCACGGACGAACCGGTGATGCCGGTGAACGTCAGCGGGCCAGTGCCGAGCGCGGCGTTGTTGGACAGCAGCAACGAACCGACGGAATTCGTCGTGCCGCCCGTGTAGGAATTCGCGCCGGCTAGGATGATGGTTCCCCCGCCGATTTTTACGACGTTGCCGCTCCCGCTGATGACTGACGAAACGGTCGCCGCATCCGAACGATTGAAAATCAGCACGCTGTTGTTCGTTACGTCGCCGCCGCCGAGCGTGCCGGACGCCGCGCCCGCGCCCATCCGCAACGTGCCCGCGCTGATGAGCGTGCCGCCCGCGTAACTGTTCGTGCCGCCGAGCGTGAGCGTGCCCGGCCCAACTTTCACGAGCGCGCCGTCTCCGTCCACATTTCCGTTCAACGTGAGATTCGCGAGAGTGTTTGTGACATCCGTCGCGCCGCCGACGTTGAGCGTCGCGCCGCGGTCGGAAGTCGCCGTCACGCCGAGATACCGCAACGTCGCGCCGCTTTGAATAACCAAATTGCTGGAATCGGTTGTCGCCGCGCCGATGGCGCTGGGCGAGCCGCCGTTGTCCAGAAACGAAACCGCGAGCGTGCCGCCGCTGATGGTGGTGACGCCGGTGTAATCGTTCGTGGTGAGAATTGTCAACGTGCCGGAATTATTTTTGGTGAGACCGCCGTCGCCGCTGATGTTGCCGCTGCCGATAAAAGTGTAATTGACCGAAGCGTTCACCAGCACGGACGCCGGATTCAAATCGCCGACGAGATTTACCGCCGGACTGGTCGAGCCGGTGTTGTCGAAGGTCACGTTGTCATCAAAAGCAAAAATGTCCGACGCCGCGCCGTTCAGCCAGTTGCTCGTGGCAGCTTGATCCCAGGCGTTCGCCGCGAGGCCGCCTTTCCAGACGACGTTGGCGGGCGGACGACTGGGAATGACCACGAGCGCGAGTGTTCCCGAAAAATTTGTCAGGGCAAAAGGTTTGCCGACCACACCACGCACAATGAGGTTGGAAGTTCCACCGGTCAACGAGCCGGTAAATTGTATCAACGGATAAACGCCCGCCGAAAGTTCTCCGTCCAGCGGGTTGACCAAAATGGTGTTCGTCCCGGAGAGCGCGACGTTGCCGAAAACTTTGATGAGGTCGTTGGTCTTCGTCACGCCGGCCGGATCGTCGGACAAATCAAAACGATTGGTCACGCTGCCCGATTCGGTGAACGTGTTCGTGATGGTCAACGTGCCTGGACTCATGCCGGGTGCGAGGAAACTTCCCGAAAGCATCGTGAGTCCCGCGCCAAGCCGCCCCGAGCCGCCGAGCGTCGCGCCGTTGCGAATCGTGACGGCGCTGGAATTGAGCGAGCCGTTCACGATCAATGCGCCGTTCGTCACGCTCGTCGCGCCGGTGAAGGTGTTGGTCGTGTTGATCGTCAGCATGCCCGGTCCAGTTTTGGCGAGCGTCAGCGTGCCGACGAGTGAACCGCTGCCGTTGAACGTAAAACTTTTCATCGCATAAACCGTGGCCGAACCGGGCGAGAGAGCGCCGGTGAGATTGATGGCTGGATCGTTCAGTCCCGTGTCGTCGAAGAGCACTTTGTTTCCGGTGTTAAACACGCGGGCGACGGTGTTGCTCGACCAGTTCGCAGTCGCGGCCAAGTCCCAGAGGTTGGACGCGAGGCCGCCCGTCCACGACAAATCATAACCGGCGGGCAGCGGCGGTTTGGCTGGCAGTTCCAGGTTCAGCGCGTCATACATGAAATGCGCGGCATCGCTGCTGGTTGTGGTCATGACGAGCGTGATGGTGTTCGTGCCGGCGTGGAAATTGGAAACCGGAATTGAGATTTGCCGCGTGTAGTATTTGGCATGGATGCCTTCGCGGAGCAGCGCGTTGCCGCCGCCGGGCGGTGACGGCGTGGTGAAGCTGGTGAACGCCGCGCCTTCGTTGTTGACGTAAAGATTCATCGGCGCGCCGCTCTGGCTGTTGCCGCCGTTCGAACTGGCGAAGGCGATGTTCAACGTGGCGTTGCCGCCCGGGGGAACGCCCGTCATCAAAAAGTTCAACCGCCATTTCCACTGGTTGCGGACGCCGTTCACCTTGTAGTAGCTGTGCGCGTAATTCAGGTCGGTGGACCAGTCGCTCGCGCCGATGTTGTATTCGAGCGGATTGGAAAATTCGCCGGCGAACGTGTCCCAAATGAAGCCTTCGTAGTAATTGCTCGAGCCGTGGCGATATTCGCTCGCGGTGCGATCCGGCACGCCGATTTCCCAGGCGAGAAAAGTCCCGGTGCGCGGCACGTTCCACGTCCGGTCGCCGAGCGCGTTCGTCGTGCCGGCGGTGACGGCGACGCTGCCCAGGGTGTATTCGCCCATCTCGCCGTCGGTGAACGCATGCAACGTGTAGGTGCCGGGGCGGACATTCGCAATCGTGAACGAGCCATCCGCCGCCGCGCGCACCCAATACTCATAATGGTCGGAATCAAACTGCCAGTCCGCCACCGGATCGGCCAGGCCGACCCACGCATTGGAAGTGGAGACGGATGATTTCAACGGGTCGCTCACCAGAAATTTTCCACTCACCGCGCCGCGCGCATTCGCGGGCGGATAAACCGGATTGCCCGTCAGCCACGCGTAAGGCCAGGCGCCGTGTTCGGCCTGCGCCTGCGCCTTCGCGTCGGCCCACAAGGCGTCGCCGCCGGCGGAGTTGGTGTTGAAATACAGGAGGAACGGCCCGTAAATTTTCGACCACGCCACGCCGCCCGTGCCATGCGTGAGACTGCCGGGGCTGAAATGATTCCGGCCAAAATGAATGAGGCTGTAATCCCACGCGAGCGTGAGGTCCTGCTTCGTCGGGCCGTCGTTGAAGTACTCGTAATTGCCGGTGACGAACCACGCGCCGATGTTGCGGATGTTGCTCGCGTGACCCCAGCAGCCGATGTTTTCGTATTCGGCGGCATATTCGTATTTCGAGTCGTAATGACCGGCGCGGACTCCGGTGGTGAGCTTGACGATTTCAGCAATGCTCGTGGCCTCCGCCGCCGCGACGTCAGCCGAGGAGGGCATCTGCCAGTTGCGCAGGTCGTCAATATAAACGCGCTCCAGCAAATCGTTGGGTATCCGCCACACCATGCGCCATTCGCCGACGCTCGTGTCCGGGTAACCCGCCGGGTGGTCGAGAATCGCATACGCATACAAACCGGAAGCGCCGCGCCGCAACACCCAGTGCGCCTCGATGTCGAACGCCTGCGTCTGGTTGCTCCACGTCTGGCGGAACGAAACATCCACCAGGTCGGATGAATTGGTCTTGATGACGCAGGAGCAGCCGCTCAGAGTCCGGTAATCTGTGCCGCCGTCCATGCTGTAATAGACATTCCCGCCGCCGGGCAACACCATCTGCGTGCCGCGAAAAACCAGCGAATTCAACTCGGCGCTGTCCTTGTCAATGACGACCGAAATGATTCCGTTGGACAGCGTGATCGTGCTGCCGTTGTCGGTGAGTGTGACGTCGGCGCCGACGCCATTCGTGCCGCCGCCGGGGTCATTGGCGAAAACAACATTTCCCGCCGCGAGAAAAATCGCGGCGGACAGCACGAGTTTGAAAAGTTTTTGTTTCATGGAAGTTGCAGGCGATAGAATTGTTGGGGCACGTCTTGCAGAAATACATTGGTGAAAATGAATTCACCCGTGGCGTTGAACGAGTTTGTGGCCACGCGCGTCCAGTTGGTCGCCGGCAGCGCAATGTTTGTGGTCGTCAGCACATAGTAAGGAACGTTCGTCGGCCCGCCCGCGCCGCTGAACACGATGTTGCCGCCCGTGACGGCGACCGTGTTGAAGACCGGCGGCGTCTGTGTTTGTACGATGAGCCTAACCTGTCCCGCCGTGTTGGTGTTGACGGTGCAACTGTAACCGGAAGGTTTGCTGCCAATCACGGGCAGCGTTCCGCTCAACGCGCTGCCGCAGGTCATCAACGTGTAAGTGCCCGCGCCAAAACCCGCGACGTTGGTCACGTTCAATGTTCCGGCGAGAACCAGATTGTTGCTGATGACAATTTTGTCGCTCGCCGCAACCGCGCCGAGTTCAAAGTTCAGAATGGCCCCCGCGTTCAACGTCAGGTTGCTGCGCAGCGTCAGCGTGCCGACCGAATTGCTGCCGGGCGCGAGCGCACCGCCGGCGTTGACGATGACCGGGCCGAAGATGAAACCCTTGCCGCCGAGCGTGCCGCCGCTGTTGACGGTGACGGAGTTCGTGCCGGTGGCCGAGCCGGACGTGTTGTTGACGAGCAGCGTGCCGTCGTTCACGGCGGTCGCGCCGGTGTGCGTGTTCGCGCCGGTCAGCGTGAACGTGCCCGTACCGACCTTGGTGATGGCGGCGGTGCGGGCGGGGATGACCTCCGAGATTTTTCCGGCGAACATCGTGTCCAGATTTCTGCCGCCGATGACGTAGGTGGTGGGGACGCTTGCCGACGAAGCGCCTTGCAGGATGGTGTTTGGGCCGCCGATCAACGCGCCCAATTGGATGGTCAGTCCGCCGTTGCGATTGTTAAGCATCGCCGAGGTGTTTCCCAAATCGAACGTCGCGTTGGAGCTGCCGGTGCCGAGGTTGGGGTTGGAGCTGCCGAGGGCCGGATAGAAGCGCGGGTTGGTGATGGTGCCCACCGCAATTGTGCCGCTGAAGGCGGTCATGTCGCCCGCGAAGGAGAACGTCGTGCCGGTGTTCAAGGTCAGCGTGCCGTCGCCGGTCATGCCGGACACGAGGTTGTTGCCATTGTTGACGGTGAAATTATTCGTGCCGACAACATTCAAGGTATTGTTGAGGGTTCCGCCACTGATGCCAAATTGCAGCGTGGCGCCGTTGGTGTCGCCGTTGAGTGTGATGATGCCGGTGCCAAAACCGGCGTTGTTGCCGAGCACCACCGCGCCCTCCGTCACCATCACCCCGCCGCTGAAAGTATTGGCAGCGCTCAACGCCAGCTTGCCCGGTCCGTTTTTGGCCAGGGTTCCGCTCCCCACAATGACGTTGCTCATCGTCAACGTCGTGGCGCTGGAACTGACCTCAAATGTTCCGCCGTTGGGATTCAGCGTCACGCCATGGTCGGTGCTGGCGGTGGGGCCGGTGTAACGCAATGTGCCGCCGCTGAAAATCAAATTGCCGGGGCTGCTGTCCGCCGCGCCAAGCGGGCCGGGCAGGGTTGAGTTCGCCATGATGGGGACACTCAACGTGCCGCCGCCAATCACCGTCGGGCCGGCGAAATCATTCGTGGCCAGGATGGTCAGCGTGCCGGAATTGGTTTTCGTCAGCGTGCCGAAGCCGCTGATTCTGCCGTTGCCGCTCAAAGTGTAACTCTTCGTCGCGTTGAAAGTCACGGAGGCAGGCGTGTTGGTGCCGACGAGATTCACGGCCGGATTGGTGGAGCCGGTATCATCGAATAGAATCGTGTCGAAGAAATAGAACGCATCCGGGCTGGCTCCATTCAGCCAGTTCATGGTCGTGCCGGTGTCCCAGGTGTTGTTCACGCCGTTGCCGACCCATTTGAGATTTCCCGGCGTGCGGAGGTTGTTGACGAGGATGGCGATCTCGCCCGGTGGATTGGTCAGGATACCGTTGGCGTTGATCAGGATGAAGTTAGTCAGGCTGCCAACAAAGCTGCCGTATTTGATCAGCGTGTAGGTGCCATTGAGGAGCGGCCCGTCCAGCAGATTGACCTGGATGGTGTTTTTGCCGCTCACGGTCAGCGTGCCGAACACTTTGATTTGATCGTTCGTTTTGACCAGGCCGGTCGGGTCATTGCTCAAGTCAAAGCGGTTGATGATGCCGCCGGATTCGGCGAGTGAGCTGGCGACGGTCAGTGTGCCGGCCGTGCCGATGCCGTTGCCGGGGGAAATGTTCGCGCCGGAATTCAGCGTGGGCGCGAGGCCCAGGCTTCCGCCGCCGCCGATGGTTCCCCCGCCGAGGACCGTCACGGCGCTTTGACTCACGCTGCCATTGACGAGCAACGTGCCGTTGCTGACGGTCGTGGGGCCGGAGAAATTGTTGCTGGTGTTGAGGGTGAGCGTGCCAACGCCGGTCAGGTTTAACGTCATCGCACCAGCCAGCGAACCGGTCCCGCCGAAGACATAATTCTTCGCGGCGCTGAACGTCACCGACGCGGGCTGCAGCGAGCCGACGAGGTTGACCGCCGGGCCGGTTGAGCCGGAGTCGTCAAAGATCACGTTGTCACCCGGGTGAAACGGATAGAGCAGCGACTGGCCGTTGAACCAGTTGAAATCACCCAGGGTGTTCCAGTTGTTGGTCTGGTCGTCACCGCGCCAGATGGGATTGAAGGACTGCTCCAAGGGTGTGAAAAACAGGTGCATCGGGCGCGTGAGCGTGCTGCCGTCGGCATCCACGACGGTGAACTGGAAACCGGCTGGGCCGATGTAGCCGGCGGTTGGAACAAACCGTGCGAGATGGCCATTGAACAACGTGACCGTGCCGTTGGTGGCATTGGCGATGGAATAAACGGGGGTGGAATTGGTGAACCCGCAGGTGAACTGCTGCAAATCCACATCCACCGTCGTGTTGGTGAGCGCGACGCCATGCGGGTCGGCCAGCCAGTTGAGATAGTCTTCCAGCCGCGTATAACCGGTGCCGTTCGGGCTGGGATCGTTGTTGTTCGCAACGCTCGGGTCCGAGCCGGTGCCCAGTTCCCAGAAATCCGGCATGCCGTCCTGGTCGGTGTCGGGGGAGGGCGTGCCGTTCCGGACCGTGCCCGGGCCGTTCATCGGCGCCGCGAATTCGCTGTTGATGGTTTCACCGAGGGTGCCCCACGACGTGAGTTCGGCCAGCATGCGTTCATCCACCCCGTCGCGATGCCACGAGGCGCCGACGTCGCTGATGGCGAGTTTGAGCGCGGACAACGGCGGGAGCGTGTTCGTCGTCGGGTAAGCGAAGGGAACGGTCTGCCAGTCGTTCACGTCGTAACCGGCTTGAGTGAGCCGAACGCCGTTTAACGCGCCATCCACATTCGAGTCGAACCAGTTGTTCGTCGCATACAAATGGAAATTCAGATTGCCGCGATCAAATGCCGGCGCGGTGCTGCCCGGCCCGCTGATGAAATAATTGCCGATGACGTTCGCGTAGGAATCGCCGGCGGAATCGCCAAGGATGTAGGCGTCCGTTTCCCAATTGTAGATGACGTTGTTGACGTATTCGTTGACGCCTTTGACCTTCGGGTTGCGCGTGTGGTTATCAATGTAAAAACTGCGCAGGATGCTCACGCCGCCGTCAGTCTGGATCAACCCGCCCGCCGAGTGCGTCTGCAATCCCTGCGAAATGATCGTGCTTTGAATCGTGATGTTCGTCGGGTTGCTGCCGCTGATGGAAAAAGTTTCGTCCTGCCCCCACGAGACGGAGAGATGATCGAAAATCATGTCGTGGCCATTGGCGATGGTGATGGTGTCGTTGCCGTCGCCATTGATGCCCATGCGCGCGCGGAGGAAACGGGTGATGGAATTGTTCGCGCCGGAGTAGGACAGGCGATGGCCGTAAATCGTGACGCCGGCGCCGGGCGCAGTCTGGCCGGCGATGGTGACGTTGTTGGCCACGGCAATCACGTTGCTGATGCGGATGACGCCGCCGACGTCAAAGACCACCGTGCGATTGGGTGAGGTCACGCCGGTGCGGAACGAGCCGGCGCCGGAGTCGTTGATGTTCGTGACGTGATAGACCGTTCCGCCGCGTCCGCCGGTGGCGAACCGTCCGAAGCCTTCCGCGTCGGGAAAAGCGAGGGTTTGGGCGGAGCCGGTTGAAATGAATACGAAACCTGTCGTCAAACAGACGAACGTGCGGTAAAGAATTTTTTTCACAAAATGTTTGCTCCCGGCACGGTCAAGGCAACTGAAGGAGAAAATAGCTTTGGGCAAAGCCAGGGTTGACCGGGTTGGTGACGGTAAAGTTTCCGCTTGGGTCAAAATAGTTCGTTAAAAGGCGCGTCCAGTTCGCCACCGGCAATGCGATGTTCGTCGAAGTCAGGACATAGTACGGCACATTGGCCGGCCCGCCGGAACCGCCGAACACCACTGCGTCATTCAATATGACAATGTTCCCGAACACCGGCGGCGTCTGCCCCTGGACCACCAGCCTGACCTGGCCGGCCGTGTTGGTGTTGACCGTGACACTGTAGCCGGAAGGCTTGCTGCCAATCACGGGCAGTGTGCCGCTCAACGCGCCACCGCAGGTCATCAGCGTGTAAATGCCCGCGCCAAATCCGCCGAGGTCTGTGATGTTGAGCAAACCGCTCAGAACCAGATTGCCCGACACAACCACTTTGCCGCTGTTCGTTCCCAGACCGAATTGCAGCACGGTGAGGTCGCTCAAATCCAGTTCGTTGCTGATCGTCAGCGTGCCACCGCCATTGCCGGGCGCGAGAATTGCGCCGTCGTCAAACGTCGTCGGGCCGCCGATGATGCCGTTGCCGGAAAGCGTCGCGCCGCCGGCGACCAAGACCTGATTCGTGCCGGTCGCGCTGCCGCTTGGGTTGTTGACCTGTAATGTGCCTGCGCTCACCGTCGTGCCGCCGGTAAATGTGTTGCTCGTGCCGATGGTCAGGATGCCCGCACCGGATTTGGCGAGCGACATCACGCCACCGAGCGAGCCGCTGCCGCCGAAAGTATAATTTTGGTTCGCCGCAACTGTGACCGATGCGGGCTGAAGCAGGCCGACCAGATTGATCGCCGGATTGTTCGAGCCGCTGCCGTCAAACGTGACGGTGTCGCCGGAATTGAACGTGACGGGATTTGCTCCGTTCAGCCAGTTTGTGCTTTGGCTGTCCCAATTGTTGGTCACGCCATCGCCACGCCAGATTAAATTTCGTGGCAGCCCGGTTGCGGTCGTAAGCACGCCCACGGTGTTGGTCATGGCCGAGCCATCGTTGGCGCGAACCGAAAAATTGAAACTGCCGAGGCCGGAGAAATTTGCCGTCGGCGTGAACCGCGCCGTGTGGCCGTCAGCTTGCAATGCGACGGTGCCGTTCGTCGCGGAAAACGCGCCATAAACCGGGCTGGCGTTCGTGAAGCCGCCGGTGTATTGCCGCAAGTCAACGTCCCCGAAGGAATTTTTTGAAACGACGGCGTGCGGCCCGGCGAGCCAGTTCACATAATTTTCCAATTTCGTGTAGCCGCCGGTGCCGGGCGTGAGGCTGTCGGCCACGTTGGGATCCGAGCCGAGCGCCTGCTCCCAATAGTCCGGCAGGCCATCCTGATCGGTGTCGAGCGGCGCCGTGCCGCCGGTGATGAACCCGTAGCCGTTGTTGCCGAGGCCGGTTTGGGTTTGGCTGGTGTAAAGGCTGCCATCGGGGCCGGCCGTGCCGGCGCCGGCGCCGGTTGGGCCGTTGCCCAGGGTTTTCATCTGGCTGATGACCAGGTCGTCCACCTGGTCGCGCGGCAACGCGCCCGCCCGCGAAATGGCGATGCGAAACGCGGAGACGGTGCCGTAAGTGGGGACATTGGTGGTGATGGGCGACCAGGGAGCGGAAAGAACCGTGCCGCCGCTGCCACCCTGATACCAGTCGGGCGTGGTGATGCTGCCGTTGAGCGCGCCGTCGGAATTGGAATCATAAAGATTGCCGGTGTAGTAAATGCTTTGGTTGTTATCCACCTGATACCAAGGGAAATTCGAGCCGCTGGAGGCCGGTCCGGCGATGAAGTAATTGTTCACGATGTCGTGGCTGAACGAAGTGCTGGTGTGCGTGGTGTAGCCCGCCGAGCAGTTGTAGAGCACGTTGTTGACGAAAACGTCGTTGATCTTGGAGAGCGGGTTGCGATTGTGCGAATTGGCGAAGACGCAGTAGAACCACGACATGGTGCTTTGCACGGATTCGGTGTGCGCACCAAACTGCTGGCCGGTTGGATTGGCGTCGAGACAGTTTTGGAACGTGATGCTGGTAACGGGGTGGTTCTGCCAGTCGTCGCTCACGGCATCAATATTGTTCCAGGGACCGAACTCCAATGAGACGTGGTCGCAAATGACGTTCTGCGCACGGTAGAGGCTCAACGCATCGTCCGTGCTGCTGGCGGTGTCGCTGCCGGGACGAATGCGGATGTAACGGCAGATGATGTTCCTGGAATTGGCGAATGAAATTTCCCCGCCCTTGAAGCCAATGCCGCCGCCGGGCGCAGTCTGTCCCGCGATGTAAAGGTTGCCTTGCACTGACACCGCCGAGGACAGGCTGATATAACCGCCCACATCAAAGACGATGATGCGTCCGCTCTGGCTCACGGCGTCGCGGAACGAACCGGCGCCGCTGTCGGCGAGCGTGGTAACGTGATAGACCGTGCCGCCAATGCGCGCGCCCGTGGCGCCCGCGCCGAAGCCCAGCGCGCCGGGAAAGGCGGGAATGTTGGTCTGGAGCGTCCCGACAACCAAATTCACCAAGCCCGGCGTGTTGGTGTCAATGGTGCTGATGGTATTCGCGGGCAACGTGACCGTCAGGCTGCCCAGCGTCAGCGCGCCGCCGTAAGTGAACAGCGTGTAGGTGGCGCTGGTGAACCCGCTGCCGGCGGTGATGTTCAGCGTGCCGCTCAAGTTCAAATTTCCGCTGACGACTGTCTGGTCATTGCTCGTGCCGAGCGTGTAATTCAAAACCGCGCCGCTGCCGGCGGTGAAATTATTGCTGACCGTCAGCGTGCCGGCCGGATTGCCGGGCGCGAAAATTCCGCCGCTATTGATCGTAACCGGTCCACCGATCACACCGCCGCCGCCCAGCGTGCCGGTGCCGGCCACCACCACCGCGCCGGTTCCCACGCCGCTGCCGGCGGAATTATTCACGAGCAATGTGCCGGCACTGACGGTCGTGCCGCCGCTGTAGGTGTTGTTGCCGGTCAAGGTCACGGTCCCGCTGTTGGCTAAAATTATCGTTCCGGTTCCGCCGATGACCGCGTCAACGGTTGAATTTCCTGAACCGTTAAAAACCAGCGCGCCGTTGTTCGTCACGTTACCGCTGCCAAACCAGGCGCCAGTGTTGATTTGCAACGTGCCGTTGCTGATGGTCGTGCCGCCGCTGTAGGAGTTGCTCGCGGTCAATGTGAGCGTGCCGGAACCGGCCTGAATCAGGTTGCCCGTGCCGCTGATCCCGTTGATAAAAGTGTTGCTGCCCGGCAGATTCAAAACGAGCGTGCCGGAATTTTGAATGGCGCCAGTTCCGAGCGCGCCGGAAGTTGTGCCGTCGCCCAATTGCAAAATTCCCTGGCCGATGATGGTGACGCCGGAATAATCGTTTGTGGTCAGAATGGCCAGCGTGCCGGAATTGGTTTTGGTCAGCGTGCCGGTGCCGGAAATCTTTCCGCTGCCGCTGAAAGTGTAATTGGCGGCCGCATTCACCAGCACGGTTGCCGGTTGTAGTGTCGCCGTCAAGTTGATCGGCGGCGTGTTGGAGCCGGTGTCGTCGAAGGTCACAAGATTTCCGTCGCTGAACACGTCCGTCGTCGAGCCGTTCAACCAGTTGGCCGTTGTGTAATCCCAGTTATTGGTTGAACCGTCGCCTTTCCAGGTGCGTTGCGTGCCGCCGACGGGCGAAACAATCAAATCCACTTCCGTGACCGTCACGCCAACGGCGGACTGCAGACTGGGGCCGAGCGTGCCCGTCAGCTGAAAATTGGCCGCGCCGCCGCTGCCCAGGATACCAAACTTGATCAACTTGTAAGTGCCGGCGGACAAGGACGCACCCAACGGACTGACATCAATCGTGTTTGTCCCGCTCAAATTCAACGCGCCGCCAACAACGATCAAATCGTTTCCCGCCGCGTTCGGGTCGAGCGCGAGATCAAAATGGCTGGTTGTACCGCCGTTCAGCGTCAGGCCGTTGGTGAAGGTCAAGGCGCCTGCCCCGCCGCTGGTGCCGGGGGAAATCAAGCAGTTTGCCGCCACCACATTGCCGGTGACAGTGCCGGAGCCGGACAAACTTTGACCGGCGGATAGCGCGAGTCCGCCCATCCCGGACACATCCAGGATGGCGGTGGAATTGCTCAAAACAATCGCCGGCCCGGTGAAGGTCGAACCGGCTCCGCTCAGCATGAACTGCCCGCTGCCGATAAAAATGTTGCCCGCGTAATTGTTCTGCCCGCTCAACGTCAGATTGCCGCCGAGAAGTGTCAGGGCGATTGGTTTGCTGCCGCCGGCGATGATGCCACCGAAAATTGCATTCGCCGCGCCGTTGCTGAAGGTGAGCGTGGACGTGTTGACCGCGCTGCTGTTGGTGACAATTTGACTGGCCGCGACGCCGCCGGAAGCGAGGCCGGAAATTTGGGCGTTGTATCCGGCCAAATCCAAAATGCCCGCCGTGCCGCTGCCACCCAGCGTCAGCGCGGTTCCTTTGGGCAATGCGCCGGCGTTTCCAAGCACCAGCGATCCCGCGCTGACAATCGTGGCACCCGCGTAGGTGTTGGCGCCATAAAGCGAAAGTGTTCCGCCGCCGGTCTTGGTGAGGTTCGCCGCGCCGCTGATGACGTTTGTGAGCGTGATGTTATGCGCCGTGCCGGCGTCGGCGGCGGCTTTGAACGTCACCGTGCCACTGCCCGTCACCATGTTGACATTGCCGGACCAGTCGGCGGTCGCGCCCAGAAGACTCTGGTCGTTGAGCGCCACCGTGTAAGTGCCGGAATTGAGAACTTTGAATCCACTCGCGCCAAGATAAATGCTGCCGCTGTTGGTGAACCGCGCCACCGCGCCCGAAACTGCATTGGGATAAAGCCGGATTCCGTCCGCGGAAAATGCGGAGGCCGCTCCCAGCACGTTGAACCATGTCGTGTATGTGGAAGCCACGGGCAAATCCACCGTTCCAGCCACCGCGACTGTTCCTCCGGTCTGATGATAACGAACCTCTCGTCCTGCCGTGGCCGAACCCGTTCCCAATCGGAGATTGCCGGCATTGGCAACCGTGCCGCCGGTGACTGCCATCGTCGCGTAGGAATTACGAGTGCCGATATCAATGCTGCTGGCCGAGACGCTGCCGCCCGCAATGATCAATCCGATCGTGGCTGATTGGTTATGTCGGCCAACACTCACTGCTCCGAGGCTGGCGGTCGCACCCGGGTTGACCGTCAACCTGCCCGAGCCGTCATTGCTGCCGTTGTTGCCCACTTGCGTCGTGCCGTTGGTGAGAATGCCGCCGCTGTTGACGTTCACGAGCGCATTACGACTGGCCATGTTGAGCGTACCATTGGTCATCACGCCGCCGCTGTTGATGTTGAGAACCTCCGCCGAGCTATCCACGAGGGTGTTGCTGCCGGTGACATCGAATCCTGCCGCAGTGATGGTGAGGGTCGGTATGCTGGTGGCGGAACCGAGTGTGAGCGAGGCGATGCTCCCGGCGGACATGGGAGAGTTGTAAGTGACCGTGTAAGTGCCCGCGATGGTGATGGTGGCGTTTGTTCCCTCGCCGGGCACAATGGCCGGAGTCCAACTGGAGGCCATGTTCCAATTGCCGCTGGCCGCCGCCCAGGAAGTCTGCGCCGCACTCCGCTCCGCAAAAAGCAAAATAAACGTGGCCGGCACAAATAAGTGCGCGAACTTTGGCAAAGACCGCTGGAAAATTGTTTCTAAGAAATTCATAAACGCGGTTTCTACGGAGTATGCCTGTATCAGCATGTCATGGGTTTAAAATGCAGCAAACCCATAGAATTACTCTCGATTCGCAGCACCTGTCGGTGACCGTCCCCATTAAACCACACTTTGCCCCGTTGCAGCATCGGATGTTTATCCGAGACGATATGATATCTAATTCCCGTACGGTTGCCACTTGGTTGCGGCAGGAGACGACAATGACGTTGAAATGGATGGTGGACCGGTTAAAGATGAGGACATGGACTCACGCGGCCAACCGGCTTTACCACCTGAAAAAGCAAATTTGTGTCAATACTCAAGACCGACCGGTTTAAGGAATGACCGGTTTACGTTTATGAATGCCCGTTTTGCCCTCCTTGCCTGTCTGGCGCTTTTACTGGCCGGGATTTGTCCGGCGGAGAACACGAATCCGCCGGCCACCGACCGCGTCATCTCCGCCGATTTCCGGCAGGTGCAGGGGCCGTTGAACACGATGTTCAAGAAGTGTGTCGGGGCCGGGCGGGCGAACGAAGGCTTGCGCGCCGACTGGCAGCGGCAACTGACTTACGCGCATCGCGAATGCGGTTTTGAATACATCCGCATGCACGGTTTGTTCTGCGACGACATGGGGGTTTACCGGGAAAGCAAGGACGGCCAGCCGGAATACAACTGGCAATACATTGACGAGCTTTACGATTTTCTCCAAAGCATCGGCATGAAGCCGTTTGTGGAATTAAGCTTCACACCATCGGCAATGGCCAGCGGTTCCAGGACGATTTTCTGGTGGCGCGGCAACGTGACCAAGCCGAAGGATTTCAAGAAGTGGGGCGATTTCATCCGCGCCTTCGTCACGCATCTGCGCGAGCGTTACGGCGACGCCGAGGTGCGCTCCTGGTATTTTGAAGTCTGGAACGAACCGAACTTGCGCGGCTTTTTTGACGGCACACAGCAGGATTATTTCGACCTCTATGCCGTTACGGCACGAGCGATCAAGGACGTTTCGCCCGCCTACAGGGTCGGCGGGCCGGCGACGGCGGGTTGTGCGTGGGTGCCGGAGTTCATCCATTTCTGCGTGACGAATCATTCGCCGGTGGATTTTATTTCGACGCACACTTATGCCGTCATGAGCGGCTATCTGGATGAGAACGGCAATGCCGGCACGGTGTTCTCACCCGACCAGTCAAGCATCTATGGCGAAGTCATCAAGGTGCGGCAGCAAATCGCCGGGTCGGCCATGCCGGATTTGGAGCTGCATTTCACAGAGTGGAGCGCTTCTTACACGCCGACGGATCCGATTCACGACAGTTACCACAGCGCGGCGTTCATCCTCGACAAGCTCAAGAACACCGGCAACGCCGCGCAGTCCATGTCTTACTGGGTGTTCACGGACATCTTCGAGGAGGCCGGCCC
>OCTA010001492.1_pt1 | contig 21472 bp, 15 predicted proteins | sample 1538991 | NCBI WGS metagenome assembly OCTA01 (sample SAMEA3539302, study PRJEB22396) | soil metagenome | biome: tundra; feature: field; material: soil | place: USA | collected 2010-05 | depth 0.15 m | reverse complement strand
CGAGGTCTTTCATAAGATCCTCAAATCAGGCTGCCGCGCCGAACAGGCGCGACTAAGAACCGCCCCGCGGCTGGTGAATCTGTTGGCCGTGTTCTGCATCCTGAGTTGGCGCGTCTTCTGGCTCACCATGACCAATCGCATCTCACCGGACGCCGATCCCGAACTGGTCTTCACGGATCTGGAACTGCGCATTCTGAATCGATTGGTCAACGACAAGCCCACGGCCAACCTGCCGCAGCACCTGCTCTCGCATTATCTGATCAAGCTGGCCCGCCTGGGAGGATATCTGGCACGCAACTCGGACTCTCCACCCGGAAACGAAACGATATGGAGAGGATTAACACGCCTTGTCGACATCCAACTCGGCGTCATGCTGGGAGCACAACTTGTGGGTAATTGAAAGCGGCAAAGCCGGGGGATCTCCCTTAGCCTTTAGCTCGCCGAAGCCCAGCTGTTCATCCAGCTCACGAACAAGGATGAGGCCACCGTCGGAGGTGACGCGTGATCCCTGGAAACTGATCTTCAAGGAGGCGTTGAAAGAAAGCTGAAACGGCCCATTTTGTTTCTCACCCATTGGGTGTTGACCTCCTGAGCGTCCACGTCACGTTCAAACCGCTATGGATATTGATGAGGAAGCCCATCCGAAGATTCGCAAGTCAAGTTCAAAATGGAAATGTGGGATTACCGCTGGCGCAAGAAGTACGGTGGTCTCAAGGTGGACCAAGCCAAGCGACGAAGGGCTGTCGCCGGGGCCCCGGAGGAAGAGGGGAGCGCCCGTTCGAGACGGCGGGAGGAAAGAAGAAAGCTAGACTTTCACTGCCGGCTGCGTTGCGTAGTGCAGAAGCACGGCGACCGCGCAACTGGTGAGCCGCGTTTCCGCCGAATCGGCGCGACTGGTGAGGATGCCCGGCACGCGGCCGCCGAGCACGATTCCGGCCAGTTGGGCGCCGCCCAGATATTCAAGCTGCTTAGCCAGCATGTTGCCGCTCTCCAGATCGGGGACCACGAGGATGTCGGCCTGGCCGGTGACGGGCGAGACCAGCTTCTTGATGCTGGCGGCCTTTTTGCTGACGGCGGTGTCGAAGGCCAACGGGCCGTCGAGGATGCCGCCGGTGATCTGGCCGCGGTCGGCCATCTTGCAGAGCGCGGCGGCGTCGAGTGTGGACTGGATCTTGGGGTTCACGTTCTCGACGGCCGAGAGCAGCGCCACCTTGGGTTTGGGAATTCCGAGCGCGTGGGCCAGCTCGATCGCATTCTGGACGATGTGAATCTTGTCTTCAAGCTCGGGCTCGATGTTGATGGCGGCGTCTGTGATGAGCAGCGTACGGGCGTAAGCCGGCGTGTCCATGATGAAGACGTGGGAGACGCGGCGGGCGGTGCGCAGGCCGAGTTCCTTGTGCAGGGCGGCCCTCATCAACTCGTCGGTGTGGAGGCTCCCCTTCATAATCGACTGCGCGTCGCCGGAGCGGCATAGGGCGACGCCAGCCGCAGCGGCTTTGCCCTCGCTCTCGGCTTCCTGAATTTTGAAGCGGGAAATATCGACACCGATCTTGGCAGCAAGCGCCTTCATCTCGGCAGAGGGCCCGACAAGTATGGGCTCGATGAGGCCATGCGAAGCAGCTTCGACCGCGCCCAGCATGGCGACGTCGGAGAGCGGCCAGACAACGGAGGTGGTGATGGCCGGCAGGTTTTTGCAGCGGGCAATCAGTTTATGGAAAACGTGATAGTCGGCCGGGTGGCCGACCAGTGGGTCGACCGCGACAGCGTCGACAAGCGTGTCTAAATCGCCCATTCCAAGCTCCTTCGTTGGGCCGCGGCCAGGAGCCCGCGTACCTCACACATTTATTGTTACGCGGGGGAAGGAAAGGCGCATGTGCCACGGGTCACAGCGCGGGCATGCGTCCCGTAATGTTGGTGCATTGTGGCAGTCTCCTCCATGTTCCCGCGCCCCTAATCCCCAGCTATGGCCCCTCCGCTACACTAGCCGAAGTTCGTCACGAAATTGACAGATTCGGCTATTTTGACCTGTCGGCGGGGATCAAGTCTTGTTGTCTCAATGGTGGTTTCTGAAAACGCGATGTAGTGCAGACCTACCCTCTTGAAATTGAGTTGGGGTCATGGCACGATCCTCGCAGAATGTATTTGCGTTCGCACAGCCGCAGTAAGGACGGCAAGGCTCACGCGTACTGGTCGCTGGTGGAAACGGTGCGCACGCCGGATGGTCCGCGTCAGAGAACGCTCTGCTATCTGGGTGAGTTGAACAGTTCGGCGCAGGCGCGCTGGGTGAAGACGGTTGAAGTTTTCAACGAGCAGGGCGATACGCGGCAACTGAAACTGTTCCCGTCGCATGTGGAGCCGCCCGAAGACGATTCCGATGTGGCGCGGGTATTGCTGAACAAAGTGCGTCTGGAGAGGACACGTACGTTCGGCTCCTGTTTCCTTGGACTGGAACTGTGGAAGCGGCTTGAACTGGATCGTTTCTTTGAAGAACATATCGATCAGGAACCGGCCGATGTGCCCTGGTCGCGCGTTGCGGCGTTGCTGGCCATCAACCGTCTCTGCGCGCCGGGCAGCGAGCTGGCCATCGAGCAGCGCTGGTATCCGTCGACCGCGCTAGACGATCTGCTGGAGATCGAAGAAGGCAAGGTCAACGACACCCGCCTGTACCGCTGCCTGGACCAGATCCTGCCGCACAAGACGAAACTGGAGCGGCATCTGAAAGAGCGCTACGGAGCGTTGTTCGGCGCCGAGTTCGACGTGCTGCTTTACGACCTGACGAGCACCTATGTGGAAGGCGCGGCGGAAAAGAATCCCATGGTTCGGCGCGGCTATTCCCGGGATCATCGGCCCGACTGCGAGCAATTGGTAATCGCACTGATCGTCAACAGCGAGGGCTTCCCATTCAGCTACGAAACCTTTGACGGCAACCGCAGCGACGTCTCAACCATGGAAACGATCCTGCGCATGGTGGAGCGCAAGTATGGCAAGGCGCGCAGGATCTGGGTGTTCGATCGCGGCATTGTGAGCGAAGAGAACCTGGCGGCGATACGAAAGCGCGGCGGCCAGTATCTGACAGGCACGCCCCGCAGCCAGCTGAAGCGGTTTGAAGAAGAACTTCTGAAAGAGAACTGGACCCGGGTGCGGCCGGAAGTGGAAGTAAAGAAGGTAGCCACATCGCAAGGCGAGGAAACCTACATTCTGTGCCGGACGGCGGGTCGCAAAGAGAAAGAGAAGGCGATCCGAAGCCGCTTTTCCAATCGCATGGAAGCCGCGCTCCAGGAACTGGAGAAAGCCATCGTCACGGGACGGCTGAAAGACCGCAACAAGATGGAGCGGCGGCTGGGAAAGATCCAGGCCCGGCACCCGCAGGTGAGCGATCTGTACGACCTCGATCTCAGAGAAACGGCCGAGGGAGTTCGCTTGTTCTGGCAGATCAAGCAAGATCGCAGAAACTGGCGCGAAGCGCGCGAGGGCGCTTATCTGCTGCGCACCAATCTCACCGCGGAAACGGCCGAGGAGTTGTGGTCCAAGTACATGCAACTGACCGAGGCCGAAGCATCCTTCCGGGCGCTGAAAAGCGAGCTTTCCGTCCGACCCTTGTATCACCAGTTGGAGCCGCGCGTAAAAGCTCACATCATGGTCGCGTTCCTCGGATACGCCCTGTGGGTCACCCTGAAACATCTGCTGAAGCGCCGGACTCCGGTTGTTCCAAAGCCAACGGCAAGCGGTGTCGATAACGCCCATCCCATGACGCCGATGAAAGCCCTCGCCCTGCTATCCACTCTCCAAAGCGCCGACGTCGTTCTGCCCACTACCGACGGCCGCGAGATCAGACTCCGGCGGATCACCGAGCCGACCACAGAGCAGAAATCCTTGCTCCGCCAGCTCGGAATCAACCTCCCCGAACATCTCCGGTTTCAACGCGAATGTAGTGCAAACTCGGCAGTAGCCTGAACTGATTCTGAACCACTTAAGCGATCTGTGACCTCACTCGTGACGAACTTAGGCTAGGCTCCAGGAGGGTAACACAATGCAGGCTCGCGTTTTGGGCACCACCAGGCCGGTGCTGGAGGTCGATCTTCAACCCAACGAGAGCGTCTTCTCCGAGAGCGGCGAGCTGTCGTAGATGACAGGCTCCATCCGATACTTTCAGAACCGGGCTGAACCGTCGCTCAACTTTCAACCGGGACTCTGACCGCGTGATTTCGCACTTTGGGGTTCGCGCTTTCCCACCCTTTCACCAGAAAAAAGGCGAAAGGATGGGGCACGGAGATGGTACAAGAACAAGGGGTCAGAGACCCAGCGGTGGGACATCCTCAGGACAATGGGCCGCGTCAAAACGTAAAGACCGGTCCAAATTCCGCTCGCTGGTTTTGCCAGATGCGGGAGGGCGTTCCTGCAATCGTCCAGAACTTGCCCAGTTCAGGGATGGCGCGGGAGCTGTAATGTGTCGGCTCGAACCCAAATGTGCACCACTGGTTGATCTTGTAGTACAAGGTCGCCCCAACAAACTCGCTCTCGATCATGGGAATACCCAACCCCTGGCCAAGCTGGTTTGGGCCGGCTCCGTCGAGTAACCCAAGCTGCATGGCGGCATCCCTGTGCACAAGCTGGTCTTTGCCTGCGTGCAGATAGAGCTGCCATCCCGCGTTGTAACCTTTCGGATTGGCGTTAAACCAGCGCGAAAGTGGCAGTCCGAGTTCGGCGAATGCTCCATAGGCGCGCACTCCATGCTCCGGCGCAACCACAACGTCGCCGGACAGGCAGGTTCCCGAGCCTGGATTGACCTTGCAGCCCAGGACGGCAAAGCCAGAGAGCATGCCCGCCACATTGTCCACGCCCGTTCCAAGGAAGAAGGGCGCCGGAGTTCCACCGTTAGTGTTCGCAAGCGGAATGGGGAAGAGGCCGCGCGTATCGGTGTAGTTCGTCGTGAGCTGACCGCTCAGCAACTGTCGCAGGTCAGCACCTCGATAGCCGCTTACGACGAAGGTCAACCAACGGGTGGGCAATTGCACCGCGATTTGGTTGCCGTATATGTCGCTGCTGGCGGTATAGCCCTTGGCCAACGGAGTGCCCGCTACGAGGGCGGCGGGATACTCATCGCCGATCAGATCCTCAGTTGTATTGGGAACAACGGATGTGCGGCGCCCGTAGAATCCGGCCCAGAAGATTTGCGCGGGGGCAACGGCAGGCGCCTTGTCGAGTTGGAACTGCAGAGTCAGCCCGGCCGCAAGCTCGGGGCGGCTTGAGTCGGCGCCCTGGCGCTCGGCCTCTCCCACCTGGCTCAGGAAACCGACGGTGGGTGAGATCCCAGGCGGGCAATCTACAGCCGCCAGCGTACAGAAGGTGAGCTTCTCCACCTGCCCCGAACTCGGCATCATGATCGCAAACTCAGGCGAGAGCTTGAAACTGCGCTTAGAGGCGCCCAGCTTCTGAACGACGCCGAAACGGAACTGCGGCGAACGGTTGTAGGTGGCGCCGTAAGCGGCAGCGTTCCACGTGGTATCGAGCATGTTGGGCAGCGCCCTGGAACCGAACAATGTCCAGTCCTGTCCTCCTACAAAGAACAGGCTGGTCCTGTCCGTAGCATGGTAATCCAGGCGCACGTAGGCCAGGCGCAAGCGCAGGTTGGGGTTGCGAATGGAGGTGACGTCGGCGTTATCGGCCTCATTGAAGTTGCCTTCGAAATCCGCCTCGAACCGGCCGGTAAGGGTCATCTTCTCAGAAAGGCCAGGCCACTCGAGATTGAGGCCGATGCGGCTTTGACGCGCTTTCATGTGGAACTCAGGGCCGGCATTGGGGCCGGTGTTACTGCCGGGCAGCAACATGAGACCGCCGGGAATGGGAAAGTCGTCGCCATTGGGTGAACTGCTGTCTTGTTCCGCAGTTGCTTTGATGAAACCGTAGGGCGTAAACGTCACCGGGCCGACCTTGAGACCGACTAAACCGCCGGATTGAGGCGGATCGAAGGCGAGCGCGCGCAAGGGAACACTCGCCGGGACCGCGGACACAACTGCGGGTTTCGTTTCCGCAAGTTCGGATCGCGGCACGGGGGCAGCTTGCGGCTTAGGCGCGGGTACAGGGCTGCCAGCCGGGACCGCGGCCGCGGACAGGTCCGCCGCATTCAATACGCCTTTGCGGGTGAGGACTTCAACCAGGAGTTGCAGTTCGGATTCGGGGGCTGCGAGGCGCAGAGCATCGACTTCGGAAGACGTGAGCACTCCTTTCTTCAAGAGCGCATTGACCAATGCCGGGAGATTCACAGCGTCTATGGCCGCGGCTGGCTTTGCATCCGGACTGGGACTTGGAGCCGCGGCTGGCGCAGCGGTTCCGGCAACCGCGCCGGTTGCGCCGGGCGCATTTTCATTTGCTTTACCCGGGATGGCCGCTCCGGTGCTGTCGGTAATCGTGCCCTGGATACTTCCGCGGAAGGTTTGGGCGCTGGAGATACAGACGAAGATGAAGGCGAAAAACACATACAGTACAGCGATCAAGCGGCTTCTCATAAGGCCGTGCTCCTGAAGCTTCTGATTCGGAAAATTGCAGGAATTCTAACACTAGTGCGGCTGATCCCGAATAAGGACTGCATAAGGGTGAAAACAGGGGATTCTAGAGCGCGGGATGATATTGGGGCGAATTTGGCACTCGGAACTAAGCGACGCCCTCAGCAGATTGTGCTGATTCTAAGGAATCTTGGTAGGAAATCTCGCAGTGGACGCAGCCTCAAGGGAACCCGTATCTCCCCAGATCAGGAAAAAGCTACTGCCGGTAGGGGGTTCATATCACTATGTAAGTCTCTAGCGATCAATAAACTGCAATCGTCGCACTCGAAAACACCCCTAAGTTCCCCCGAAGGTGGGTGCTAAGGTTCAAACAATGGATTGGCCAGGGTCCTGCCCGCGAGCCACCAACCGCCTTGCTGAAGGCCAAAGCAAGCGCCTAGACACCGACGGACTCCACGGTGATCCTCGTGAAAACTCTTGCGGGGTACCCAACTAGCCTATTGGCCGTCACTGAGTCCCCTCGAAAAATGAGAAGAAGCCGGCCGGTGAAAGAACGGCCTTCGGTTGCCGGTCGGGCTCGGAGATGGCCTCTTACCCCCTTCGGGGCCCTTGACGCCAGCCTCGCCACGCCTGTGCCTCCGTATGCTCTTTTTTCGCAAATATTTGCTCCCATCCCCCTTGACAAGACCGACGCCCTTATGGATGCTTGTTGCACTTAGCGTGTCAGGGTCGATTTCGCCGGATGCCGTGCCCAAGGAGATGGGCTGGGACCCGACGAAAGTAAACATGAATGGCGGGGCCATCGCCCTGGGCCATCCGATCGGAGCTTCGGTGTGCCGGACTCTGGCGACCTTGCTCCACGAGATGCAGCTGCGCAATGCCAAGAAAGGCTTGGCTTCCCTCTGTATCGGTGGTGGCATGGGCGTGGCCATGGCCCTGCTGCACGATTGAATCCATAGCGGTGGGTGTGTACCAAAGGCATGCACCCAGGATCCAGATAGAGCCAAACAGCGGACGGTAGCGTCGCAAGGAGCACATCATGAAGGGAAAAGTTGCGATCGTAACGGGTGGTGCAAGCGGGATTGGGCTTGCGATTGTGGAGTTGCTCGCCCAGGCAGGCGTGAACTGCGTGATTGCCGACATGGACGTTTCCGGTGGGGAACGAGCCGTGGCGAAACTTCAAGAGGCAGGGTTTACCAGCCTATTCGTTAAAACAAACGTTTCCTCACCCGACGACGTGCGCCACCTCGTCGATGCCACCATCGAAAAATTTGGACGTCTTGACATCCTGGTCAACAATGCGGGTCTGCAACACGTGGTGCCGGTTGTGGATTTCCCCGAAGAGCGCTGGAACCTGCTGATAGGCGTCATGCTTACCGGAACGTTTCTTTGTTGTAAGTATGCCTTGCCCCACATGATCCAGCAGAAGTGGGGAAGGATTATTAACGTCAACTCGATCCACGGCAAAGTGGGGTCGCCCTTCAAGGTGGCCTATGTTTCGGCCAAGCACGGGGTGCTGGGGTTGACGAAGGTAGTGGCGTTGGAGGTGGCCGAGAACAACATTACCTGTAATGCCATCTGTCCCGCCTACGTGCGTACCCCGCTCGTCGAGAAGCAAATTGCGGATCAGGCCCGTCATAACGGTATTTCGGAGGAGGACGTGATTCAAAAGATCATGCTTGTACCCGCCGCCATCCGCCGGCTGCTGGACGCCAGCGAGGTCGCCTCGCTGGTGCGGTACCTGTGTACGGACGAAGCCGCAGGTATCACCGGCACGGCACTGGACATCGATCTGGGCTGGATGGCGCGCTAGGACAAGATACTCGAAGGCGTGCCGCAAGGCACGCCTTCATAACTCGCAGGGAGAATTGATATGCCTACCAATCCTCTGATCACTTCTCTTCAGACCCACCCTATAGCCACGCTGGCCGCCGGGCGTTCTCCGGAGCGGCACAAAATCGTCTCCGCCGCCGATGCCGTGCGCTTGATACGCGATGGCGATACAGTTGCGACCGGCGGCTTCGTGGGCGTCGCCTTTCCCGAAGGCATTGCCATCGCCATCGAGCAGCAGTTCCTGGCGTCCGAAGAGGAAGCCGGCCCTACCCGCGGACGGCCTCGCGATCTGACGCTCGTCTATGCGGCCGGACAGGGCGACGGAAAGGAACGGGGACTGAATCACTTCGGTCATCCGGGTCTGGTGAAGCGCGTGATTGGCGGACACTGGGGCCTGGTGCCCAAGCTCGGCGCGCTGGCGGTTGCCGGCCAGATCGAGGCTTATAACTTCCCTCAGGGAGTGATTTCGCATTTGTATCGCGATATCGCCGCCCATCGCCCCAGGCACATTAGCAAGGTCGGGTTGCAAACCTACGTCGATCCGCGTTATGGCGGCGGCAAGATCAACGACCGCACCACCGAGGACTTCATCGAGTTGGTGACCATCGACGACCAGGAGTACCTGTCTTACAAAACCTTCCCGATCAACGTCGGCATCATCCGCGGCACCACCGCCGATCCCGAGGGGAATGTCACCATGGAGCGCGAGGCGCTGACGATCGAGATGCTCTCGATCGCCATGGCCGCCCACAACTCCGGCGGCATCGTCATCGTCCAGGTGGAACGCATAGCCGAGAGCGGCACGCTCAATCCGCGCCAGGTGAAGATACCGGGAATTCTCGTCGATTGCGTGGTGGTTGCGGAAAAGCCGGATTACCATTGGCAGACCTTCGCTACCGTGTACAACCCTGGTTTTAGCGGGGAGGTCCATACGCGGATGGCAGCTATCCCCCCGATGGAGTTATCGGCGCGCAAGGTGATCGCGCGGCGGTCGGCGTTCGAGCTGAAGACCAACAGCGTGGTCAACCTGGGAATCGGCATGCCCGAAGGTGTGGCCAATGTGGCCAATGAGGAGAAGATCACCGATCTCATTACCCTCACTGCCGAGCCCGGAGTGATCGGCGGAGTTCCGGCCGGAGGGCTGGATTTCGGCGCCGGGGTCAATGCCCAGGCCATCATTGATCAGCCGTACCAATTTGATTTTTACGACGGCGGCGGGCTCGACCTGGCCTTTCTCGGTCTGGCCGAAGCGGACCGCGAGGGTAACCTCAACGTGAGCAAGTTCGGTCCCAGACTGGCAGGCATGGGGGGATTCATCAACATCAGCCAAAACGCGAAGAGCGTGGTCTTCTGCGGCACCTTCACGGCGGGCAGCCTGGAAGTCGGGTTCGCAGACGGCAAATTGCAAATCCTCAAGGAAGGCCGTACGCGAAAGTTCGTCCACGAAGTGGAACATCGAACCTTCAGCGGCAAATACGCCAGCCAGCGCGGACAGCCGGTGCATTATGTGACCGAACGCTGCGTCTTCCGCCTCACGCCGGATGGCCTGGAGCTGATTGAGGTGGCCCCGGGAATCGATATCGAAAAGGACATCCTGGCGCACATGGATTTTAAGCCCATCGTGAAACAGCCCAGGCTCATGAATGCGCGCTTGTTCCTGCCCAAGCCCATGGGTTTGCGCGACGATCTATTGGAAGTGCCCCTGGAGAGCCGGCTCAGCTACGAGCGGCAACAGAATCTGTTCTTCGTCAACTTCGAAGGCTACACGGTGCGCAGCATGGAACAGATCGGCCGGATCGACCAAGTGGTGCGCGAGTATTTGGCGCAGGCGCCCGGAAAGGTATACACCATCGTCAATTATGACAACTTCTCGATTTCTCCCGAGCTGTTGGGACCGTATACCGACATGGTGAAGAAGCTGATGAAGGACTGCTACTCGGGCGTCACCAGATACACGACCAGTGGCTTCTTGCGTATGAAACTCGGGGACGCCCTGGCCGAGCGCGATGTCGCTCCTCACATTTACGAGAGTGCCGAGGAGGCCAGCGAGCACCTGCTCGAGCTCGAGGGGCAGCAGCAGACGAAATAGCTCGGGCTTGTCAGGGCAGAGGGCAGATCGGGTTCTTGGCGGGAACCGCCGGCACTTGGATCTCTGAGAGTTTGAACATTTCGTACGGAAGGAGTCATTGTATGGCAGATAGCAACTCGCTCAAAGGCAGAGTCGCCCTGGTGACGGGCGGATCGCGCGGTATCGGAAGGGAAATCGCACTGGAACTTGCCCGCAACGGGGCAACGGTGGCCTTCAGTTATAACAGCAATCTGGCTAAAGCGGAGGAGGCGGCGGCCGAGATGCGCGCCATGGGCGTCGAGTGCCTGATGGTGCAGGGCGACGTCGCTAAGAAAGATGACGCGCGCCGTATCGTCAGCTCAACCCTGGAGAAGTTCAAGAGGCTCGACATCCTGGTCAACAACGCCGGGATTACCCGCGATCGCACTATGAAAAAGATGACCGATGAGGACTGGGAAGCGGTCATCTCGGTGAATCTGAACGGGACGTATTACTGCGTAGCGGCCGCCATGCCGGCCATGATCGAGCAGAAATACGGGCGCATCATCAACATCGCTTCCATCGTCGGCGAAACGGGAGCCTTCGGCCAGTCCAATTACGCCTCCAGCAAGGGCGGCATCATCGCCTTCACTAAGTGCCTGGCGCTGGAGCTGGCCAAGGAAGGCATCACTGCCAATGTGGTGGCCCCTGGCTATACCGGCACGGAGATGGTGAGAGCCATGCCGCAAGAGGTCCTGGATAAGATCACCTCCAAGATTCCGCTGCGCCGGCTGGCAGCACCTCTGGAGATCGCCAAGGCGGTTCTCTTCCTGGCCCGGGATGCCGACTACATCACCGGATTTACGCTGGACGTCAACGGCGGGCTGTACATGCCGTAAGGCCGGCTCATTAGAGAGGTCTGCTCAATCAAGGAAATGAACATGCGCCGGGAGCAACCGCGCGCTTGTGGGAGCCGCGGTGCCAGCAGGGGCTCCTTCGCATTTCAACGGCAGCATTCCAACGGCTAGAAACGGGCGCTGGCGAAGTCCACTCTCCGCTTAATCCTGGGTTTCCTGGCGCGGACCGTCCAATCATCTTTGAACGTCGACCACCACCCGTCCCCGAACCTGTCCCGCCAGCAGAGACGGTGCCAGCGAAATCGCTTCGCCCAGACCAATCACCGTATGAGAAATCGCGTCGAGCCTGGAGATATCGAGATCGCGTGCCAAGCGCGCCCACGCTTCCAGCCGGCTCGGACGCAGACACATCACACTGTCGATCCCGGCGAGCGTCACGCCGCGCAGAATGAAGGGCGCGACCGTCGCCGGAAAATCCATTCCCCCTGCCAGACCGCAAGCGGCAACTACCCCGCCGTACTTGGTTGTGGCGCAAACGTTGGCAAGCATGTAACTGCCAACCACATCGACCGCCCCCGCCCACCGCGCCTTCCCGAGCGGTCTTCCGGGGTTCGCGAATTCCGCCCGTCCCAGCACCTCCGCGGCGCCCAGACCCTTCAGGTAGTCGGCTTCTTCCATTCTTCCGCTGACGGCTGCCACCCGATAACCCAGCTTGGAAAGTATGGCAACCGCTACGCTGCCCACGCCTCCGGCTGCACCAGTGACAAGGATCTCGCCTTTGTCTGGAGTGATGCCGTGCCGCTCAAGCGCTAGCACGCACAACATGGCGGTATAACCGGCTGTGCCAATGGCCATGGCCTGCCGGAGAGAAAAGGCTGATGGCAAAGGAACCAACCATTCGCCTTTTAAGCGCGCCTTCTGTGCCAGGCCTCCCCAATGGGTTTCCCCTACGCCCCAGCCATTCAGCAGCACAGAGTCTCCCACTTGGTAATCTGGATGGCTCGACGCTTCGACCGTGCCTGCCAGATCAACTCCCGGAATCATGGGGAATCGCCGAACAATAGGAGCCTTTCCTGTGATCGCCAGGCAGTCTTTGTAGTTGAGTGAAGAATACGCGACCCTTACGGTGACATCGCCCTCCGGCAGAAGAGAGTCGTCAATATCCTTCAACGTGGCGCTGTAACTGTTCGCGTCTTTTTCGATCAAAATACCTTTGAACATGTTTCCCTCCTCGAAAATGAGACCATTCCCGCTCGAAGAGGCTGGAGAGGCCTAACGGTTGATGGCAGGCGGGCGTTGTGGCAAAATTGCTGTCTGCCCGTACTCGAGCGGTTCCACAGTTTCCGTGCCCTTTTATGGTGCGTGAAAGGTGGCATTCGCCACGGCGGGCAGGCAATGGCGGGGCGGGCGCGCCCTCGACTCGTTCGCTTGAGCGAACCTGCTCAGGACGACAGAGTTTTGATTTGTTTCCGAATCACCGGAAGCGCACGGGCGCGCCGGTGCGCTGCTCGACCATCTCGCGCGTGACGCCGTCGGCGAGCTCGACACATTCAAAGCCAGAAGGCGTGATGTCGAGGACGCAGAGGTCGGTGATGACGCGATGGACGACGCCCTTCCCGGTGAGCGGCAGCGTGCACGCGGGCAGCAGCTTGGCGCTGCCGCCGGGCCCGGTGTGCTCCATGATAACGATCACGCGGTGCACGCCGTTGACCAGATCCATGGCGCCGCCCATGCCCTTCACGCGCTTGCCCGGAATCATCCAGTTGGCCAGGTCGCCGTGCTCGGAGACTTCCATGGCGCCGAGGATGGCGATATCGACGTGGCCGCCGCGGATCATGGTAAAGGAGTCGGCGCTCGAGAAAATGGAGGCGCCGGGGACGAACGTTACGGTCTCCTTGCCGGCGTTGATCAGGTCGGCGTCCACTTCGGCGTCCAGCGGGAACGGGCCCATGCCGAGCAGGCCGTTCTCCGATTCCAGGGCGACGGTTATGCCCGCGGGAATATAGTTGCCGACGAGCGTGGGAATGCCGATGCCAAGGTTGACGTAAAAGCCGTCCTGTAACTCACAGGCGGCGCGAGCGGCCATTTGCTGACGGGTCCAGGGCATAGATGCGACTCCCAACTTCTAACTCCCAGCTCAATCGGTGGCGACTGAGGGGGTAGTGGATTCAGTGAACAGTGATCAGCCTTCGCGAACGGTTCTCCGCTCGATGCGCTTTTCCGGATGCGGATTGTGGATCAGGCGGTGAACGAAGATGCCCGGCGTGTGAACTTCGTCGGGGTCGAGCTCGCCGGGCTGGACCACAATCTCCGCTTCCGCGATGGTGTGCTTGCCGCACGTGGCGGCGTTGGGGTTGAAGTTGCGCGCGGTGCGCCGGTAGACAAGGTTGCCGTACGTGTCGGCCTTCCAGGCCTTGACCAGCGCCACGTCGGCCACGATGCCGCGCTCAAGGATGTAGGTTGCGCCGTCGAAGTCCTTGTGCTCCTTGCCTTCGGCGATGATGGTGCCCACGCCGGTGCGCGTGTAGAAGCCCGGAATGCCGGCGCCGCCGGCGCGCATGCGTTCGGCCAGCGTGCCCTGCGGGGAGAACTCGACCTCCAGCTCGCCGGTCAGGAACTGGCGCTCGAACTCCGCGTTCTCGCCCACGTAACTGGAGATCATTTTCTTGATCTGGTGCGTTTCGAGCAGCAGCCCGAGGCCCCATCCGTCCACGCCTGCGTTGTTGCTGGCCACAGTCAGGTTGCGCACGCCGGTGTCGCGCAGCGCCTGGATGAGCGCTTCCGGAATGCCGCACAGGCCGAATCCGCCGATGGCCAGCAGCATGCCGTCGCGAACAACGCCGTCGAGCGCCGAGCGCGCATCGGGATAGAGCTTGTTGAGGCCGCGCATGGGAGAAGGAACAGTCGCCATAGGATCACACTCACTCGCTGTCCTGGATGCGTCGAACGGATCGGCGGTGCCAAGACAGAATAGTTTGCAAGGGACCGCAAGACCAGAGAGGTTCTTCGCCTACTCTTTGGCATTCCCGTTCGATGCAAGGGAGCTACCGCAACACGTTACCACAACTGAAGGCTACCGTAAAGCCCCTATGCTGCATTCTTGGTGCAATTCACAAAAGAATCTCTCTGAGCATCAGGCGCGGCGGTGGCCCGATTAGATTCTTTGTCCTGAGGCGCACGCTTCTTCAGCCGGAATCTCCTTTTTCGGCTCCGATTCAGTGGAGTTTTACTGCTTCCGAGAGGAATTGAGAGACCATCCCGGCATTTGCGGTGAAAAACCGGGCGGTTTCGTGTCGTCCTGGACTCGCCCGCATAATTGAGAGCCCTCTTCGTCAATTTCTCCGACACTGGTCCCTCTCACTTTATCCTCCTCGATTCGGTTCACCGCCTTTCCAGTCAGTTGTCAGTTTGCCGGAAGCGGCAACAGCGCGATCCTGCGCAACATCTCCGCGAACTGCACTTGCGTCAGGTGTCCTTCCGTCCGCATCAGCCAATAGTACCGCGCATGCTTTACCAGACGCCCACACGTCTTCACCAACCTCTGCTGCAGGCTGGTCAGAAACCAGTCATTTATCGCTCTTCTTCGGTTTTATGGAAACGCTTGGCTGGAAGGTCACTTCTCCAAACCACTCTGTCCATCGGTCACATCTCTAACCAAGTCGACAGTGTCAAGGGCGCATTTCTGTTGTTTTTCCTTTGCGCAGGCACACAGGCTTCAGAGAATAGGAACCGCCTTCCATGCTTAAACGATGCGCCGCGGATCGAGATCGTGCTCCCTGACCGCAAGGATGTACTTGCGGCGGGGGCAGGCGAAACAGGCATCGTGTGCCTTGCGTCCGCGGCAGGCAACGCCATCTTTGCCGCTACCGGCGTACGCCTGCGCAGGATGCCCATGGCCCCACGCGACGCGGCAGGGCAAGCGGAAACATCATTGCGAAGTTAGGGCATACGCGCTGGCCATGGATAAGGCGCAGCGGAATCGCGGGTTGCCGCTTAGCTGATACGCTCGATCGCCATGGCAGTGGCTTCTCCGCCGCCGATGCAGAGCGAAGCGATGCCGCGGCGCAGTCCGTACTTCGCGAGCGCCGCAAGCAGAGTAACGAGGATGCGCGCGCCCGACGCTCCAATCGGATGACCCAGAGCGCAGGCGCCACCGTGGATATTCACTTTTTCGTGGGGAAGGGCGAGATCGCGCATCGCCGCCATGACCACAACGGCAAAGGCCTCGTTGATCTCAAACAAGTCCACATCGCCGAGAGCCCAGCCCGTGCGCTCCGCGAGGCGGCGGATGGCGCAGATGGGCGCAGTGGGAAACAGTGCTGGCGCGTTCGAGTAGCTGGCATGACCCGCGATCCGCGCCAGGGGCTTGAGGCCGCGGCGTTCCGCTTCAGAGCGCCGCATCAGCACCAGTGCAGCCGCACCATCGGAGATGCCGCTGGAATTTGCCGCCGTCACGGTGCCGCCCTCTCGAAACACCGGCTTCAGATGGGGAATCTTATCCGGTGTTGCTTTCAGCGGTAGCTCATCGTGGATCACCACGCGTTCGGTCTTGCCGGCGTTCACTGTGACCGGGATGATCTCCGCCGTAAAGCTTCCATCGTTGGTGGCTTTTTGTGCCCATGCGAGCGAGGTCAATGCATATTCGTCCTGCGCCAGACGCGTGAATCCATAGCTCTGCGCGCAATCTTCAGCGAATGTGCCCATCAGACGGCCCTTGTCGTACGCGTCTTCGAGGCCATCGAGGAACATGTGGTCGAGAATGCGTCCATGGCCCATGCGATAACCGCCCCGCGCGCGATCGAGAAGATACGGAGCGTTGCTCATGCTCTCCATGCCGCCGGCGACGGCGGTTTTCGCGCTCCCGGCAAGCAACATATCGTGCGCTAGCATTGCCGCCTTCATGCCGGAGCCGCACATTTTGTTGATTGTGGTTGCGCCAGTAACAAGCGGCAGCCCCGAGCCAAGGGCAGCCTGGCGCGCGGGAGCCTGTCCCAAGCCAGCAGGAAGGACGCATCCGAAGACGACTTCCTCGACAGAATCAGGCGGAATGCTGGCGCGCTCGATTGCGGCGCGGATAGCGGAGGATCCGAGTTCGGGTGCGGTAAGTTCTTTCAGATCGCCCTGAAACGCTCCGATCGGAGTGCGTGCGGCGCCTACGATGACGATGGGATCGGGTGCGGCCATTCCTGCTCCTGAACCGGAATCTCCATTTTGAAAGCAGGTTCCCGGCGATTGTACGCCCGTTCGCGCAATTCGCGGGGCCGTCTGATATGAAACCGTGGGCTCACCCCCGGTCGGGCGCCGGCTTCGCCAGCAGCACTCCGAGTGCGCAGCTTGCCATGCGCGCCTCTTCTCCGTCCGCGCGGCCGGTCAAAACGATCGGTACCTTGGCTCCCACCACAATTCCGGCCGCCAGCGCTCCGGCCAGGTACTGAAGCTCCTTGAAGAGGATATTCCCAGCCTCCAGATTGGGAACCAAGAGAAGATCGGGATCTCCCGCGACCGGCGATTTGATCTTTTTGATCCGTGCGGCATCGCTTGAAATGGCATTATCGAATGCGAGCGGACCATCGACGATGGCTCCGGTAATCTGTCCGCGATCGACCATCTTGCAAAGGGCGGCGGCATCTAGCGTGGAGGGGATATCCGAGTTCACCGACTCGACCGCCGACAGGATTGCCACCTTCGGGTTCACGACCTCAAGTTCGAGCATCATGTCGATGGCATTCTGCAGAATGTCTATCTTGGTCTCCAAGTCCGACTGAATGTTGACGGCCGCATCGGTAACGAACAGGGTCTTGTGATAGGACGGAACATCCAAAGCGAATACGTGGCTGATGCGCCGCCCGGTGCACAATCCTCCTTCGCGCGAGGTCACGGCTTCCATGAGTTCGCCTGTCTGCAGCGAGCCCTTCATGAGCATTTGGACCTCGCCTTTACGAGCCATCTCAACGGCCCTGAAGGCGGCTGTGCGGCTAACGTCGACGTCTACGATCTGAATAGATCCCAAGTCAAGTTGCAAGGTTCCGGCAATGTTGCGGATCGTCGCTTCAGAACCCACAAGAACCGGAACAATCAATTTGTCTTTGTATGCCTGGATGGCGCCTCCGAGAGATAGTTCGTCGCACGGCCAGACGATCGCGGTTTTCACAGCCGGCTTGGTAGATGCGCGCGCGATAAAACCGAGGGAGTGACGATGGCGATTGTTCACAATGAGTTGGGGTACCGGGAGTGTGGACAAGCGCAGTTTTTCCAAAGGTGCGATGAGCTGTGCAGTTCCCGAAAAGACGGACGCACCGGCACCATTGCTTGCTTCGCAATCGAATGTAACCTTCTTCGTAGAATCGTCCTTGGCCGTAACCTCGACCTTGACGAAAATGCGATCTCCGACACGGATGAGTTTATGGAACGCGAGCGACACGTTGGTCAGTGAGCATCCAGGCCCGGGTAGATTCGTGGCGAAAAGACCGGAGATGAGCGAGGCGCACCACATGTTTGGTCCTGTCGGAAGCATGCTGCTCACGGCGCGATCGATGAGTCCATCGGAGTCCAGAACGGCGGTGAATCCGGAAATCGAGGCCCAAGCCATCGCGTCTTCCATGGTTAAAACGTGCTCCGTCCTGGCTGTGTCGCCAACCGAAATCTCGTCGTATGTCTTGTTCTCAATAAACCCGAGATTCATACAAATCCCTTCCCCGTTCAAATGTCAGCCAATATCCAGTTCGCATGCCATAGTACGACCCAGGAGCGCCGTCCAAAGTGACTGCAATCACGTATGCCAAAGATCGGCGTACACTAAGGAAAAACTCTACTCAAGGAAGCTGGTTCTTATCCCCACGAATGGAGAAGAACTGAATGGGAGGCTTGATCCCATTAAACGGAATCTCCTTTTTCGGCTCCGATTCAGTGGAGTTTTACTCCTTCCGAGAGGAATTGAGAGACCATCCCGGCATTTGCGGTGAAAAAACCGGGCGGTTCCGTGTCGTCCTGAACTCGCCCGAATAATCGTGGTCGTCTAGTTTGACTTAGCAGGCCGGAAGTTGGCTCTCGACGGCCAGATTCAAGCTTGCGTGTGCTCTTGGGACTCAAAAGCTTCGGGACGGAGCAGGAAAGTTCTAAAATCATTCTCTGGCTCTAGCGCCGACCAATACCTTCAATGGTTCGCAAACGAGCGTGGCGGACCACCTGGCACTAGCCCAGGTACCCTAGTGCCGGGAGGTGCGTCAGTATTGGGTTTCTCGCTGAGTCTTGGATGCAAGGCCATCTACAAAAACATCTACAATCGGAAGAGATGATCCAGTCTTACATCCAGACAGCGAAATTGGATACGTTACCTATCTGTTTGATTTAACAGCAGATCGGTATTTTGGCGAGGGACAGCGGAAGACGAGCGCGGTCCGTACCCTCACCCCGCCATTGGAGGAATCTTTCGCTCCTGAAGGGATACAAATCAGAAGTGCAGCAGGTAACTTACCTTGACGTAAATGGTCTTCCCATCATTCATCAGCGACGAATACGTCGGCGGCAGGATCGGGTCCAGCGGGTTGCAATCGCCGCCCGCCTCGCGCGTACACAGTGACCGATCGATGTTAGCGAAGTTCCCGATGTAGCCGACGTACAGCGCGGTGCCCGGATGAGGCATGTACGTGAACAGGGCATCGGTAAAAAACGTCTTCGAGTTCGGAAGGTCCGTCGACTCCTGGTGCGGCAGCGTGGAGATGTATTGGCCGATCAGGTTGAACGAAACGGCCTTGGTGAGCTGGTAGTTCCAGCGCGATATGAACTCGTGGTTGTCGTAGACATCCTGGCCGTCCTGAAGCTGCGTGAAGTGCGTATAGACGTAGCTGTTCTGGAGGTCGAGGCCGGCGCGAGGTTTCAGTTCCAGGTTCAAGCTCGGCGACGACATGTTGACGGGCGCAGGACCATCGTTCGCGGGAGGCGAGTAATTCACCACCGTGCCCTGGTTGTAGCCGCCGCTCACGGCCAGGTACGGCTCGGGAGCCGAAGAGAAGGTGATTCCCTCGGTATGGCTGTGCCACTCCACGTTGCCCGGCAGAGCTGAGTAGTCGATGGGCCGCAGGCGGTCCTGACCCAGGTTGATGTAAGCCGAGACGCTGGTGCTGTGGTGAAAGCTGAGGTAGTAGGACGGGTTGAGGTAAAAATCGAGCGGCAGGCCGGTGTGGTCCAAGATGCGCTCCATGTAGATGCTGGGTCCGTGCGAGAGGATGGGCCCGCTCGCCGGCCGGAACGTGTATCCCAGGTGGGCGCTGGGCTCGCGCACGTCGGGCCGCTGGAAGAAGCCCGTATCCGTAACAAGACCTGCTGAAGTATCGCCGTACGCCGTCCACCAGTTCCAGTGCAGGTCGCTGTAGCTTACCTGCTGCGTCCATGCTTGGCCACTGCAGCTCAGCGCGTGATTTTCGCACTCTTGTTCGCCGGGGGTTGAGTTACTCATATTGCGCGTCTGCGACGTGATTCCCTGTCCGGTGACCGTCCAGCGGTTGCGGAGGCGCAAGCGGTAATCGAAGCCGCCGGCGCGATTGAACGAGTCGCCAAACTCGCGGTCGGCGTAGATCAAGCCGGCATTGGAGAGCGCGCCCAGGTCGTGGTTGAGCCGGCCCACCCAGGAGTGCGCGCGCGTGCCGAATCCGGGGTCGTCCTGGACCACCGCCTCGCCGGGACTGCGGTCGTCGACGCCCAACACTCCTACGGCCCAGCGCCCCAATTTGCCCGTAAGCCGAGCGCCGTACTGCGGCTTGACGATGTTGTTGGTGTAGTAGAGGTTGATCGGAGTCATGAAATAGCTGCTGTTCTCGATGAAGAATGGCCGCACTTCGGCGAAATAGGGTGGAAAGCGCTGGTTGGGAACTGCAGGATTGTCAATGCCGACTTGGCTGAAGTCCGGATTCACCGTGGCATCCAGCACCAGACTATTGCGCAGGATGAACTTGGAGTCGAGCCCGCCATAGCCCTGCAGATGCTTGTCTTCAAAGTACGGATCGCTGGGATTGACGGTGTTCAACTGGCGCAGGCTGCGCGCGATGGCGTACGGCTCAAGTTGCATGTTCTGCCCGCGCCCCACGTCGCTGAAGCCCTCGATTTCCATATCTTGCGAGAGGCGTCCGGCGATGTCGTGATTGCTGCGCGGCCAGAAGTCGCTCTCGTTGGTGTGCGACACGTTGCGCTGGAGGATGATGCCCCAGGTGCGCATCTCACCGGGATCGCTCTTGGCAAAGTAGAGGCTGGCGAAGGGAATGCGCATTAGCGCCACGTAGCCGGTGCGCGTGCGCTTCCCCCATGTGTCCCAAACCGTATCGAACGAGAAGTCGTACCCGCTCTGCTCGCTGTACATGGCGTCGGCCTGGATGCCCAGCGGGTTGCTGGCGAAGACGAACGCGCGGCGCTCGTCATGGAACGTATCGAGCATGACCTGGACGCTGTCATCATCGGATAGCGAGTCACGCGCCAGCATGTGCGCGCGGATCAGCCCCGGGTGCTGGTCGTTGCAGACGAAGGCGATGAAGAAGTACTCGTGAGTGTAGCCAACAAAGGCGGTGGTCGGCTCGTTGGGTGCCTTGCCGTCTTCGGGATAGCGCTGCACGAATGCGCTGATCCGTAACATCTGCTGCGCGCCGCCGCTGAGCGACGATCCCAGGAATTCTTCGAGCCTGGGCGCCGCGTCTAGCCGCGGGATGAAGACGCGCCCAGCGTGGAGCGTGACTCCGCCCTTCGGCGCCGCCGCACCGGGTGCACCGGAGGCGGTCGGAAGGGGCGCATCTGGGAGACGCGACGCAGGGGCGGCGCACAGTGTGGTGCCCAGGCACAAAACGGCCAGGACCAAAGGCAAACGTACCCCTCGGAAAACTCGAAAATCCATAGATTCAGCCAAGATTCCTGATCCTCAGTCGTTGGATTCCCCGACATGCAGCAATTCGCGGCTCGCCAGCAACCGAACTCTCCTTCCAGTTTAATTGGATCGGAGGCGCGCTGCAGGTAACGGGAAAGACTAGCTATGACGCGAGGTCCCGCGGGCTCTACCGGGGTAGTCTCACTTGCCGACATCGATGGCCAATCCCCGCGTCGTCCCAGGTAGCGAATCGGGGTGTAGGGAAGAATAACGGCCAATCTTTGATCCTATGAACGGGTTCAACTCAGAAATCGGTCCCGCAAAACGCCCCAGTGTCCAAGTGAAGTTTCGCGTGTAGGGCCGAGATTGGAAGCACGCCTCCTGC
>OCTA010001491.1_pt1 | contig 21484 bp, 17 predicted proteins | sample 1538991 | NCBI WGS metagenome assembly OCTA01 (sample SAMEA3539302, study PRJEB22396) | soil metagenome | biome: tundra; feature: field; material: soil | place: USA | collected 2010-05 | depth 0.15 m | reverse complement strand
ACCATCAGCTACCAGAACTACTTCCGCCTCTACAAGAAGCTGGCCGGCATGACCGGCACCGCCGACACCGAGGCCGAAGAGTTCCACAAGATCTACAAGCTCGGCGTCACGGTGGTGCCGACCAACAAGCAGATCCTGCGCGCCGACGCCGACGACGTCGTCTACAAGAACGAGCGCGGCAAGTTCCGCGCGGTGTGCGACGAGATCGAGGACTGCCACAAGCGCGGCCAGCCGGTCCTGGTCGGCACCGTGAGCGTCGAGAAGTCCGAAGTGGTCGCCTCGCTGCTGCGCAAGAAGAACATCCCGCACAGCGTGCTCAACGCCAAGCAGCACGAAAAGGAGGCCTTCGTCGTCTCGCAGGCGGGCCGCAAGGGCGCGGTCACCATCTCGACCAACATGGCCGGCCGCGGGACCGACATCATCCTGGGCGGCAACGCGGAGTTCATGGCGCGCGCCGAGGTCGATCCCGAGAACGCCGGCAAGCCGGGCCACGAGCTCGATCCCGCCAAGCAGGCCGGCTACGACGAGGCCTTCGGGCGGTTCAAGCCCCAGTGCGACGCCGAGAAGCAGGAGGTCCTGGCCGCGGGGGGCCTGCACATCCTCGGCACCGAGCGCCACGAATCGCGGCGCATCGACAACCAGCTCCGCGGCCGCGCGGGACGCCAGGGAGACCCGGGAAGCTCGCGCTTCTTCCTGTCCCTCGAAGACGACCTCATGCGCATCTTCGGCGCCGAGCGCATCACCGGCCTCATGGAGCGCCTGGGGATGGAAGAGGACGTGCCGATCGAGCACGGCCTCATCAACCGCGCCATCGAGAACGCGCAGAAGAAGGTCGAAGGGCACAACTTCGACATCCGCAAGAACCTGCTCGAGTACGACGACGTCATGAACCAGCAGCGCAAGACGATCTATGCGTTGCGCCGGCAGGTGCTGGAGGGGCGCTACGCGCCCGAGCCGACCGACGAAGAGAAGAAACGGGGCATCGCGATCGAGGTGGTGCTGCCGACCGAGTCCGGCAAGCACACGGTGACCAGCATCGCGCAGGTGATCCGACCGGTCCTCGCGCGCATGTGCGACGCGCTCAGCGAGGATCGGGTCCCCGATGCGGCTGCGCCCGGCGGCTTCACCGTCACGACGGTGCCGCCGGAGCCGTCGCACCTCCGCTCGCTCATCTATCGTGATTTCGGAGCCTATCTGGACCCGACCGGCATCGTCGAGGACCGAACCGCGACGCTCGATCGCCTGGCCGACGAAGTCGCGTCGTCGATGCTCCAGCAGCGCGAGCGGCTGCTCGACCTCAGCGAGGAGATGGTCTACTCGATCGTCGGCGAGCACTGCCCGCCCAACTCCCACGCCGAGGATTGGGATCTCGGCGCGCTCAAATCCGCTGTCAAAGAACGCTTCGGCTTCGAGCCGACCATCGACGCGACCGAGGCGCTCGATCGCGAGACGATGATCGAATCGCTCGGCGCCGAGGTCGAAAAGGTGATCGAGGCGCGCGAGGCGGAGTTCCCGCTCCACGTGCTGCTCCACTACGCGCGCCGGTTCTACCTGGAGGAGATCGATCTGCGCTGGATCGAGCACCTCAAGGCCATGGAGGCGCTGCGCGAGGGCATCCACCTGCGTGGCTACGGCCAGATGGACCCCAAGCAGGAGTACAAGAAGGCCGGCTACGTCATCTTCGGCGAGATGATGGAGAACATCGGCCGCAACGTCTGCGAGAAGCTGTTTCACATGCGCCTCTCGCGCGGCCCCGACGCGCCGGCCGCGGGTGCCCCGGCGACGCCACCGGCGCAGCAGCGCCGGCCCCGAAAGGTCGTCGAATCGGGCGGCGGGGCCGAGCCGACCAGCGCCGGCGGCGCCCAGGCTGGGTCTGCCGGTGACGACGGATCGGCGCGGCCGGTCCGTCGCAACGAGCCCAAGGTAGGCCGCAACGATCCCTGTCCGTGCGGGAGCGGGAAGAAATACAAGAAATGCCACGGACTCGCCGCGGCCTGACGACGGCCCCGGCGGCCGGCGCGCTGCTGGCCGCCGCGCTGGGTCTGTGCGCCTGTCAGGCCGACCTGGGGAACGCCGATTGCCAGCTCACCCAGCAGACGGTGCTGGCGGGATCGCCGAGCTCGGTCCTCCTGCTGCTGCCAAACCTCCGCCTCGATCAGGTGGGGGCCGGGTTCTTTCTCATCGGCAGCGACGGAACGGCGGTGCGTTGGGCGGCCATGGCGGCCGACGGGACTCTGTCGAACGAACAGGCGTTTGCGCTTCCGGCCGGCGCCACAAATTCGTTCTATGCCGTTGCGGGTGCGAGCGCTCCGGGTGACACGGTCCTCATCGGCACGCTCGCGGCGAGCGCCACGGCAGGCCAGGGGGAGCTCGATGTCGTGGCCGTCTCGGCCGACGGTTCGCAAGCGCCCACACCCCCGAATCCCCTCGTCACGTTCCCCGGGGGTGTTCCCTCCGCCTCGACGGTGGCGATGATGTCCTCGCGATCGGGGAGCGTCGCCGGCCTCGCCTGGGTCGACGCTCAAGCTAACCGGGCGATGTTCACGACCGTCACGGGGCAGGGCGCGCTGGTCGGGGCGCCGGTCGCCGTGGGGGCCTCCGCCGTGCTCGACGCGACGACCGCGTTCGATTGCCTGGCGTTTTCCCCGGGTAAATCCCCGCTGACCCTGAGCTACGTCAACGACACCGCGGACCAGCCCGACAGTCCGATCGGGGTCATCGCCGAGGCGAACGACGGCGGGACGATCGATTCGACGACGACGTTGAACTACAACAGCCCCGTCGGGTGCGCGACGGTGACGCCGACCGACACGGGCTACGGCCTCGTCTGGCAGGACGACCAGGGGAGCTGGTTCACGGACTACATGACGGGCGTCAACCATTTCACACCGCAGACGTTCGTTCTCGCGTCCAGCTTCGGGGGCGCGGATCTGCAGCCCCCGCTGGTCGGTCTGGCGCCGTTCGGGACCGACTTCGGCGTGGTCCTCGCGCGCGCGCACGACGTCGAGCTCTGGAGGCTCGACGACATGGGCAACCGCAGCCCCGGCTCGTTGGTCTTCCCGTCCCTAAACGGGAACCTCGGCGGCGTTTCGACCTTGCTCTTCAATGGCGGGTTGTTGGCGACCTACGCCGACTACAGCAGCGCCCCAGGCGCCCCCACTTTCGCTGGCCGCCGACTTCTGGTTAACGCGGTCTGTTATTGATGGGGACCCTGGGAGGGTCCCCAAACCCCCCGCGATGGATCTCGTCGGGCAAAGCCCGACGAGCTTCCGACGCGATCATTCGCTATCTCTCTGGGTTCTGGGGGGGCAAGTCGGCTGGGTTGGAATAAAATGGGGGCCTTGGGTGGTTTTGTAGACTGAATGAAGCGGCGACCCCTCCAGTCGGATTTCGAGCGCGAAGCGCTCCCCCACCTGGGCGCGCTCTATGCCGCCGCGTTGCGCATGACGCGCAACGAAAAGGACGCCGAGGACCTGGTTCAGGACGCGCTGCTGCGGGCCTACCGCTTCTTCGACACGTTTCAGGCGGGTACCAACTGCAAGGCCTGGCTCTTCCGCATCCTCACCAACGTCTTTTGCAACCGCTATCGGGAGCGGGAGCGCGAGCAGGTGGTGCTGTCGGAGGCGGAGTCCTCGCCCGCCAACCTCGAGCAGTTCCTGGGTGGCGTCGGAACGGACGCGCGCGACACCGAGACGGCGCTCCTCGGCCAGATGGTCTCCGGCGACGTCGAGAGGGCCCTGGCCGCGGTTCCGGCCGACTTCCGGATGGCGGTGATCCTGTCCGACCTGGAAGACTTCTCGTACAAAGAGATCGCCGAGATCATGGAGTGTCCGGCCGGGACGGTGATGAGCCGGCTCTTCCGGGGCCGCAAGATCCTGCAGGGCCTGCTGCGCGAATACGCCCTCGAGCAGGGGATCATCCGAGAGCCGTCGGCCACGCCGTCCAAGGACACCAACCCGGCGGACGCGCCGGTCGATCTGGCCGCCTATCGGCGCCGCCGCGGTCAGGGGGAGGTTTCGTGACCTGCGCCGAGGTGGACACCTGCGTCCAAACCTACGTCGACGGCGAGCTGGCCGGGGTCGATCGGGAGGGGGTGGAGCGGCACCTGGTCGGCTGTCCGGCCTGCGCGGGCCGCGTGCGGCTGGAGGCGCGGTTCAAGGCGGCGGTCCGGGCCCACCTCCCGCGGCCCGCGGTGCCGGCGGCCCTCAGGCTGCGCATCGAGCAGACGCTGGCCTCGCAGCCGATCGCGCCGCTTCGCTGGCCGTGGCTGTCGTATCCGCGGCTGGTTCCGGCGGCGGCGGCGTTGGTGCTCCTGGTCGCCATCACCGGCACGGTCCGGCAGTCCCAGTCCGGTCTGCTCGAGCAGGCGCAGCGCAGCTACCGCGCCGAGATGCCGATGGACATCACGGGGTCGGACTGCGGATCGATTGCCTCCTGGTTCCGCGGCCGCCTCGATTTTTCGATGCATGCGCCGGCGCTGGGCGGCGGCGCGACCTGCCAGGGTGGGCGCCTGGTCAACGTGGGCGTCCATCCCGCCGCCTACCTCATCTATCGGAATCCGACCGGCCACCGGGTGGCGTTCCTGGTCTTCGATCCTCGCGATCAGTCGCTGGAGGCGCCCACCCGCCGGGTGGTCAATGGCCGTGAAATCTACGTCGACGCGGGCCCCGGCATCTCGACCGCGACCTACCGCGACCGGGGCCTCGGCTACGTGGTGACTTCGGACATCGATGAGGACGCGCTCACCCGCCTGGTCACCACCTCTTTCGGCCGCTGAGGCCAAAGATTCTGTTAGGATAGGCGGTCCCTCGCGTGCGGAGATCGTCGGGTTAGCGCCCGGGGATCTCTCGAGCGGGAGGGTTGGGAACCCCTGCCGGGTTTCCATCTCACAGGAGGCGAGATGGCCGACCGAATCGCGCTGTGTATCGAACCCGACGCCGACACGGCGGATCAGCTCCGCCGGCTGCTCGAGCCGAACGGTTTTCAGGTCAAGAACATCCCCAACGGCGACGAGGCGATGGAGTGGGGTCGCACCCAGAAACCGGCGGTCATCATCCTGAGCGTCGAGCCCAAGAAGGTCGGCTACGCGACCTGCAACAAGCTCCGCCGCAGCCCCAGCCTGCGGGAGGTTCCGCTGGTGCTGATCTCGTCCGAGGAGACACCCGCCACCTTTGAACAGCACCGCAAGCTGAAGTCGCGCGCCGACGAGTATCTCATCAAGCCGATCGACGGCAAGGACCTGCTGGCCAAGGTCGGCGGGTTGCTGCAGATGAACCTTTCGGCGGCCAAGATCGACGATGAGGAAGTGCACGAGCTGGATGCCGACTCCGACATCGTGCTGGCCGAGGACGACGACATCGACATCGTGAGCAGCGCCTCCACCGACGAGGACTCGACCATCGCGGTCGATCCCAGCGCCTACGGCGCCGTGGTGGAGAGCGCCAGCCCGCGCGACACCTCCGAGGAGCGGCTCCCGCCAGAGGACAGCCAGCCGGTCACACCCTTCGAAGGTGAAAAGTTCGATCCGGAGACCCAGGCGGCGTTCGCGGCGCTCGAGGCCGGCTCGCCCGAAGGGGGCTCGTCGCAGCAGCACGCCAACGACATGGTGGATCTGCGGAACCTCTGGACCGACGACGATCTGCCGCCAAACCTGGGGTGGGAGCGGCCCCCCGCCGGCAAGGAGGCGTCCACGGGCTGGACGAGCGACGTGCTCGCCGCCACCAGCGACGCGGTGCCGACGCCCGGGGACATCGATCCAGACGCCTACCGGACCGGCGAGACGCTCGGTCCCGAGCCGATAGTGTCGGACGCGTTGCTCTCGTCGGCGCTCTCCGATGGCAGCGACGGGGAAGTGCCGCCGACACCCGACGAAGTGGCCTTCGAGGACGTCGCCACCGAGACGGGTGGACGCATCATCTCCGAGGACTTCGGGATGCCCGCCGCGGACGATACTCGCGCGCGCGAGGCCGAAGCCCGCAACACGGAGCTGCAGGCGCGGATCCAGTCGCTCGAGAACGAGCGGCAGACGTTGCGCAAGGAGATCGAGGAGGCGCGCGAGCGCTTCACGCAGTCGGCCACCTTCTCCAAGGAGCGCGAGTTCCTGGGCCTGCGCGAGATCATCAACAAGAAGGAAAAGGACATCCTGGATCTGCGCGACGCGCTCGACGCCAAGGAGCGCCAGATCCTGGACCACAAGGACAAGATCCGGGAGCTCGAGCGGGCCCGGCGCGATCTGGAGGAGAGCACGATCGGGTTCGAGCAGAACCTGGTGGCGGCCAACGAACGGGTGGCCGAGCTGGTCCAAGACCGCGAGAAGTCCGGCGAGCGCGAGAAGGGATTCCGGGCGCGGCTCGACGACGCGCAGGCGGAGCTGCGCAAGGCCCACGACGAGATCGACGCCATCAAGAAACGCGCGATCCAGGACGAGGTGCGCGCGCGCTCGGACGCCGATCGCTTGCGCGGCGAGATGGAGACCCGACTGGCCGAGCTGGAAGAGGCGCACCGGGCCGAGGTGGCGCGCTTCTCAGACGAGCACGGCCAGTCGCTGGCCTCCGCCGAGGCGGCGCGCCAGACCGAGCTTCACCGCAACGAGGTCGCGCACCGGGCCGAGGTCGAGGCGCTACAGCGGCGTCTCACCGAGGAGCAGGCCCAGGCGGGGGAGCGGCTCTCCGCCGAGGTGTCCAAGCTCCGCAAGGAGCACGAAAAGGCCATCGCGGCCGCGCGCGAGGAACAGGCGATCCAGCTGGCGTCGGAGCGGCAATCCTACGAAGCGCTCACCGAGCAGAAGGAGCGCGACCACCGCAACGAGATCCTGGGGATGCGGCGCCGCCACGAGGAAGAGGCCACGGCGGCCGAGGAGCGCCGCCAGCGCGACATCGCCGAGCAAGAGGGACGGCGCATCTCGGAGCTGGAGTCGGCCGAGACCCGACGCCGGACCGAGCTGGCCGCGCGCGACGAGGAGCACCACGTCCGGGTCACCGAGATCGAGCGGCGTCACCTCACCGAGAAGACCGATCAGACCGAAAAGCACCGGGCCGACTACGACCAGGCGCTGGGCCGGGCGGCCCGGGCCGAAGGGGAGCTGGCGGCGCGGGTGCAGGAGATCGAACAGGCCTACCGCCGGCTGGCCGGCCTCGAAGCCGACGTCGACGAGGCGCGCGCCGAGCTGGGCAACCGGGAGGTGCGCCTGGCGCAGGGGCGCGACCGGATCTCGGAGCTGGAGGCCAAGGTGGCGGACTACGAGGATCAGATCGTGCGCGCCTTCCAGCGCATCCGGGCCGACGACAAGACCACCGAGAAGACGCGGCGGGCGCTCTCGGTGGCCCTGGCCCTGCTGGATGAACGGGTGAGCGCGCCGCCGGCCGCCCCGGCGCCTCGTCCGGCGCCCGACGACGCCGAGCTCAAGACTTAGCGGCTGGAATCTGCGCCTGCACGGTTGACGTTCAGTCGGCGCGCCGTCTAACTTCCCCGGTGGCGTCCATGCGTGTCTCGGCAAATCAGGTCACCTTTGCCCGTCTGTTCGGGATGCCGTTCGTGGGGCTCACGCTGTTCGGCAGCCTGCGCACCCAGGTGGTGGGGGTCATCGTGGGGACCCTGATCGGGCTCACCGATTTCGTTGACGGCTACCTGGCGCGCAAGTACGGACCGACCGTGCTCGGATCGCTGCTGGATCCGGTGGCGGACAAGATCTTCATCGTGGTCTGCTACGGCTGTTTCGTCGCTCGCGGGAGCATCGCTTGGTGGGTCGTCGCCGCCATCTTTTCGCGCGAGCTCCTGGTCACGGTGCTGCGCTCCAGCCTCGAGCTCGGTGGCCGCCGTCTGCCAAGCACGGGCCTCGCCAAGGCCAAGACCTGGATTCAGATGATCGGCTTCGCGTTTCTGGTTCTCATTCCCATCGTGGGACCTTCCGGCCTGCGGATCCTGTTTGCTGTCCCCCTCGGCTTCGCGATCTTGATCGTTTCCATAGGGCGTCTCTTCGCTGGAAGGCGCTGGCGGGGCTTCGAGATCGCGGCGTTGACCCTGGTTCCATTCCTCGCGGTGTCGTTCGTTGGTACGGCCGCGACCCAGATCCTGCTGATGGCTGGGGTGGTTTTCATCACCTGGTACAGCGCGGTCGACTACCTGGCCGTGGGGTTGCCGTATCTTCGTCGCGTGGCGCCCAACCGGGCTCTCCACTGGCTTCGTCTGGCCGCCGGCGGCCTGCTTCCGATCGTGGCGCTCGCGGTGCTGGCGACGGGGCAGGTTTCGACCATCACGATCCTGGTGCTGCTGTCGTGCGTGATGGCCAGCGGGGCGCTCGACAACTTCGCGGCCCATCGGGGGATCGCCGACTTCTCCTGGGCGGCCAGCTTGTGGGCCGAGGTGGCGCTCCTGGTCGGTGCGCTCGCGGTTCCGGCGTTCGGGAGCCGGCTGGCGCTGGTGGCCGCGGCGATCGGGGTGGTGGAAACCCTGCGCGGCCTCGGCAAGTACCTGCGGGCGCCCACGGCGGGGCGGGCCGTCGAGCCTAGCCCCGCTTCTCCCGTGCGTGGAACGCACTGACGGCGCGCTCCGCGGCGACGTAGATCCGACTGTAGGACAGCGGCAGACGGGCCGGCTCGCCCGCCCGCGCGTCGTCTTCGATCGCCTGCTCGACCCGCTTGGCGAAGCCCCGATCGCGGCAGAACAGATCGACCTCCTCGTAGTCCCCGTGCGAAAGCTGCGTGAAGTTCGCCGAGCCGAGGTCGACCCATTCGCCATCGCCGACGATAGCTTTGCCGTGCACCATGCGCGGGTGCAGCACGATGCGCAGGTTCTCGGGGCTGCCGGTTCGGCGCAGCAGCTCGGCGCAGGTGAAGAGGTTCAGGTCGGCGCCGACGTTGGAGCGCGCCGCGGTCAGCATCGTCACCTTGACGCCGCGCTTGACGGCGGCGACCAGGATGTCGGTCGAGGCGGGGTCGCCCAGATAGGCCATCTCGATGGTCAGACGCTCGCGCGCGCCCGCGATGAGCTCGAAGCGCTCCGCAGCCAGTCCCTTCCGGTCCTGGCTGCGCAGGGTGTGCAGGAGGTAGTCGAACGAGCGCGCGGGATCGAACGGCGCCCGCCCTTCGTAGCGATCGGCCAGGCGGGCCGCGGCGCCGCCGCCGGTGATCTCGACCATGAAGTCGACGTTGGTGTCGCGGAAGTCGTCGCCGATCCCCATCCCGCCGAGGATCACCGTCTCGTCGTCGAAGACGTAGAGCTTGGCGTGGTCGAAGCGTTTGTTGTCGACGAACTTCACGTTCGGATGGGCCACCAGCGCGGTCGCCAGCCGGCTGGGATTCTGTCGCAGCGACCCCCAGCGGCCGTAGAAGGTCATCAGCGCCCAGGTCTGCAGGCGCGCCGTGAATTCGATCTTCTTGTGAAAGAAGCTCTGCTTCGTCGCTTCGAGGTGCTCGTAGTGGCGGCCGACCCGATCCTTGTAGATCGTGACCGCGACGCCCCGATCGGCGGCCTTCAGCAAGGCGCGCGCCAGGGATTGACCCGTGTCGTCGTCGCGCCACTCGAAGCAGCGGAGCATGACCGTGCGCCGCGCCTGATCGATCCGGCGGAGAATACGATCATAGGCCGCCCCCCCGTTCGCGAGGAGGTCGAAGCTCGGTGCAGGCTCCGCACCGGTGATCGGCCAAGAATTGAGCGACACGGGCGGCGAAATCTAGCTTAGGTGTGGGGTAGCCGCAATCGATGGATCCGGGTCGCCTACGGGCGGCTGACCTCAGCCGCCCAGGCCCGGTAGCGGGCGAAGAACGCCCGCCGCTCCTCGGTGTGCAGCGGGATCCAGGCTGTCGCCGCATACCCGAACAGCCAGAAGAAGAGGACGTCGAAGGTGTAGGGACGCGCCAGGAAGAACGCGGCGACCGGCGTGACCAGGAACCCGACCGAGACCAGCTTGACGTACCCCTGCATACGCCGCGCCCCCCGGTGGGTCATGTACGGGATCGGCAGGAGGTTCATGAGCGCGAAGGCCGTGATCAGCAGATCGCCGGCCACGAACCCGGCCTCGCCGCGGAAGAAGAACCGCGAGAGCACGAAGGCCATGGCCGCGTAGCCGCTCACGGTGCGGGGTAGGCCGCAATACATCAGGGGATCGCCGAGCTTGGCCACCGAGAACAGCGCCTGTCGGATCGTCGCGCAGGTCACGATCACGCCCAGCAGGACGACACCCGCCGTGGTGTGCCCGCCGCGGGCATAGACCGCGCACACCACGATCCCCGGCACGATCGCCTGCACGAAGTGATCGGTCGCGGTGTCGAGCTCGCTGCCGAACTGATTCGAGGTCTTGGTCGCCCGCGCCACCACGCCGTCGAGCGAGTCGCCGAACAGGTAGCCGGCCAGCAGCGCATAGCCCGCCACCTCCGGCTGGCCGACGAGGACGAAGTGAATCGCCGCCACGCCGCCCAGCAGGTTGACGAGCGTGAAGAGATCCTTGACCCCGAAGGGTCCGATGTTCCAGCGCATTCGCCCCAGAGTACCAGGTGCCGCGGGTGGCCCGGTTGCGCCAGTTCGCGATCGCGCCGAGGCGGCTGCTCTCCGGCGATAGATGCACCGGGGTTCCGGTGCTAACCTGCACGGCCTGCACGTCGTCACGGGCAATACGACCGGGCTCAAGGCGAGCCAGAAGCATGCCCTCGAGCGCGTGTACCGGCGGCGGTTGCGGCCGGGAGAGGTGGCGTCGTCGGAGCTCGCCTCGCTGCTTTGCGGCATCTCTCGCGAGATCGAGCGGCAGGTCGGCATCCTGGTCGGCCGGCGGGGCGACGTCGAGCACGTCTTCGTGGGCGACGCCTCGCGCATCTACCTGCCGGAGATCGGCCGGGTGCGCGCCGGTCGCGGGCGTTTCCGCGGCCTGCGCCTGGTGCACACCCACCTGCGCAACGAGCCGCTCACGCGCGACGATCTGGTCGATCTGGCGTTGCTGCGGCTGGATCTGGTGGCGGCGATCGGCGTGCAGCCCGACGGGCGTCCGGCCGATCTCCACGCGGCGCACCTGCTGCCACCGGTCGAGGGCAAGCCGACGTCCCCCTGGCAGATCCTCCCGACGGTCCCGTTCCACCACAGCACGCTGGACGCGGCCGCGCTGATCGAGGCGCTGGAGGAGGAGTTCGATCGGGTCGCGCCCTCCGCGGTCGCCACCGACAACCGCGACCGCGCCTTGCTGGTCGTCATCGACATCCGCCAGCGCAAGGCGGGCCCGGCCGGTCAGCTTTCGAGGGGACCGGAGAAGGTCCATGAGCTCCGGGAGCTGTGTCGAACGGCGGGGGTGGGCGTGATGGGCGTGCTCGAGCAGCGGCGTCCCGAGGCCGATCCCAAGTACCTCATCGGGCGCGGCAAGCTGGAAGAGGTGCTCATTCGCGCCATGCAGCTCGACGCGAACGTGCTGATCTTCGATCCGGATCTGACGCCGGTGCAGGCGCACGCGATCGCCGACTTCACCGATCTCAAGGTGATCGACCGGACGATGTTGATCCTGGACATCTTCGCGCAGCGGGCCAAGAGCCGCGACGGCAAGCTGCAGGTCGAGCTGGCGCAGCTGCGGTATCGCCTGCCGCGCCTGCACGAGAAGAACACCATGATGAGCCGGCTGACCGGCGGCATCGGCGGTCGCGGCCCCGGCGAGACCAAGCTGGAGGAGAACCGGCGGAGGGCCCGCGAGCGGATCCATCGACTGGAAAAGGAGATCGATCGATTTGGCGAGCAGCGCGCCGGACGCCGCGCCGAGCGGGTACGCCGCCGCCTGCCGGTGGTCGCCATCGTGGGGTATACCAACGCCGGAAAGTCGACGCTGCTCAACGCGCTCACCAACAGCGACGTGCTGGCCGAGGACAAGCTGTTCGCGACCCTGGATCCGACCACCCGGCGGCTCCGGTTTCCGCACGAGCGCGAGATCATCATCGCCGACACGGTGGGGTTCATCCGCGATCTGCCGCGCGATCTGGCGCGCGCCTTTCGGGCCACCCTCGAGGAGCTCGACCAGGCCGACTTGCTGCTGCATGTGGTCGACGCCGCCGATCCGGCGCGCGAGCAGCAGATGGCGGCGGTGGAGGGTATTCTGACCGACCTGGGTCTCGGCGAGACGCCGCGCCTGCTGGTCATGAACAAGATCGATCTCGTGCCTCCGGAAGAACGGGCGCCGCTCGCGCGGCCCGCGCGGTTGGCGCGGTCGGCGCGGTTGGATTGGGGGCTCCCGGTGGTCGCGATCTCCGCGCAGGACCGGGCCACGACCCTGCCGCTCCTGAACGCGATCGAGCTGGCGCTCTGGCGCGACGGCCTGGTCGGCAAGTCGGTCGAGCCGGAGCCGGGGCCGGAGGCGCTGCCGCTGTGAGCCTCCTGGTCTGGGCCGGCGCGGTGCTGGTGTTGCTGGGCGTGCTCATCCTGGTCCACGAGCTGGGGCACTTCGTTTTCGCCAAGCTGTTCGACGTCAAGGTGATCCGTTTTTCGCTGGGCTTCGGCCCGCGCCTCTTCGGCTTCACCTACGGAGAGACGGAGTATCGGCTGTCGCTGGTGCCGCTGGGCGGCTACGTCCGCCTGCTGGGCGAGGATCCGGGGGAGCCGATTCCGCCCATCGATCGCCCGCGGGCTCTGGCCGCCAAGCCGCTGTGGCAGCGCTACACGGTGGTGGTGGCGGGCCCGCTCTTCAACATGCTGCTGCCGCTCTTCATCTACTTCGTCCACTACGCCGGCCAGCGGACGTTGTTGCCGCCGACCATCGGCACGGTGCTGCCCGATCTGCCCGCGGCCGCGGCCGGGCTATTGCCGGGAGATCGCGTCGAGGCCGTCGACGGTCGCCGGGTTCGATACTGGGAAGAGCTGGAGCGCGTGATCTCCAGCTCGGCCGGGCGGACACTGCGGTTCGCGATCCACCGCGGCTCCGACGCCGAGGAGCGCGACGTGACGCCGATCTTGCTCGAGCGACTCGGGCCCATGCGGGTCCGCGAGCACGTGGGCTGGATCGGCGTCTCGCCCCGCTTTCACCTGCCCGAGATCGGCGTGCTCGATCCCGCCTCGCCGGCGGCGCAGGCGGGGCTGCGGACGTTCGACTTCGTGACGGCGGTCGGCGGCGTGCCGGTCGGCACCTGGACCGAGTTCGAACGGGCCGTGGAGCGGGCGGGCGCCTCGCCGCTGCGCCTCAACTACCTGCGCGGCGGCTACTCGGCGGTTCCCTTCGCGCACGTCGAGATCGAGGAGCCGGGGTCGGCGATCGTCATCCCGACCGCGGTGTTCGACCCCGAGGGCCATCGACACTACGAGACCGGCATCCTCTCGGCGGAACTGTTCGTCTTCTCGGTCGAGCCGGGCAGCCCGGCCGACCAGATCGGGCTGCGGCGCGGCGATCAGATCCAGACCCTCAATGGCGACCCCCTACCGCACTGGGATGTCTTGCGCGAGCATCTGGCCGATCACCCGGAGCAGACCTTTCGCATCGGCTGGCTCTCGCCGGGGGGCGTGCACCACGAGGCGAGCTTCAAGCAGGAGGTCCGCTCCGAGCTGGACGCCTACCGGCAGGACGAGCAGCACCTGGTCTTCGGCGCGCTCAACCGACTGGCCTGGAAGACCGATCCCCCGGTCCCCATCACCAACCGCTTCGGCTACGCGCTGTCGCATTCGTTCGAGCGGACCGGCCAGATCATCGCCGCGATGACCACCGGTTTCGCCGAGATCGTGCGCGGCCGGGTGCCGCTCACCACCCTGGGCGGGCCGATCATGATCGGCTACGCGGCCGGCGTCGCCGCCGAGCAGGGATTCGATCAGTATCTCTGGCTCATGGCGCTCATCAGCATCAACCTGGGCCTGCTGAACTTCTTGCCGGTGCCCATCCTCGACGGCGGCCTGCTGGTCTTCTTCACGCTCGAGCTGTTCAAACGGCGGCCGCCCTCGCCGCGCGCGAGAGAGATAGCCACCTACGTAGGCCTGGTGGTGGTCGTGACGCTGATGTTGTTCGCGATGCGCAACGACGTGTTCCGGTATCTGCTCCCCAGGTAAAAGACGGCTAGAGGCGACGAATGACTTCGACGCGCGATCTGTTTCTCTGCCTCGACACCTCGACGCCGACCGCGCGGGTGGCGATCCTCGACGGCGACGGCGCCGTGGTGTTCGCGACCGAAGCGACCGCCGAGCGGCATTCGAGTCACGTGCTCACGCTCTGCGCCGCCGCGCTGGCCGCCGTCGGCCGCACGCCCGCCCAGCTGGCCGGTATCGGCTGCGGGGGCGGCCCGGGCAGCTTCACCGGGCTGCGGGTGGGCCTGGCGGCGGCTAAGGGCCTGGCCCTGCCGACCGAGGTGCCGCTCTTCGTCGTCTCGTCGCTCGAGGCGCTGGCGCTGGACATCCTCGACGCCCGGCGCGGGTCCGACGTCCTGGCGGTTCCCTGTCTCGATGCGGGTAAAGGCGAGGTCTACGCCGGCGCCTACGCGGCCGACCCGGCGCGCCTGGTCCGCGAGACGGCGCCTGCCGTCCGGCTCACGCCGGCCGACGTGATCCTTTGGCTGGCGCCTCGCGCCTCTCCGGCCGTCTCGTTGATCCTGGCGGGGAACGGCGCCGAGCGGCACCGCGCGGCGCTGGCCACGGTGGGGTGCAGCGCGGTCGCGGGCCCGAGCGCGGTCTCCGTCGGGCGGTTGGCGCTGCTGCAGCGGGCCCGCGGCGAGGCCGCCGATCTCACGACGGCGGTCCCGTTCTACGGACGGCCCCCCGACATCACCGTCAAGCGCCCGCCCGGTTGAGGCCGGGCAGCGGCACCGATCGGGCCTCCCGGGTGAGGCCGTCGAGGAAGCGCGCGACCGGTTTCGTTCGCTTGAGTGTCGGACGGCAGACCAGGCGGACGTCGATCTCGGGCACGTCGGCGCGCTCGATGGCCAGGTGGCGGCGATCCCCGCGCCGGATGGCCAACCCGGGGACCAGGCCGACCCCCAATCCCTGCCGGACGTACGAGAGCAGCAGCGACACGCTCGGGACGTCGATGGTCGATAGCGGGCGCAGGCGGATGCGGCCGAGATACTCGTCGAGAACGCGGCGGCCCTGACTCCCCGCGCCGAGGCGCAGGAGCGGCTCGCGTGACAGGCGATTCCGGATCGGCTCGCGGCGTCTGTTGGTGGTCTTGGGTGCGACCCAGTAGAAGGGCTGCGCGGCCAGGGTGGTCTCGTCGGCGGTGGCGGCCCGATCGGTGCTGACCATGGCGACGTCGACCTGCCCGGCCGCGCACAGCCGCGCCGCCTCGATCGAATTGGTCGTCGTGATCTCGAAGCGCAGCGGCGCGCCCTCGGCGAAGAGGCGCCGCAACACGGGCAGCAGCAGCGCCTCGCCCAGGTAGTCGCTGGCGGCGACGCGCAACGTGGTCACGCGCGCCGTCGCCACCTCGGTGAGCAGCGTCTCGAGCGAGGCCGCCTCGTCGAACAGCCGGGTCAGGCTCCCCAGCACCGATTCGCCCGCCAGGCTGGGGCGGATGCCGCGTCCCACCTTCTCGAACAGCGCCACCCCGAAGCGGGCCTCGATCCGGCGGATCTGCTGGGACACCGCCGAGGCGGTCTTGTGCAGGCGACGCGCGGCCTCTCCGACCGAGCCCGTCTGGGCGACCACCAGCGCGTCGTGCAAGGCGGGGATGAGCGAGGCGTCCATGGTCGACCTGGGCCAATTATATACTTTAGTAAAACTTAACGATGGGGGCCGTGGTTGTCACTGGACGGGGACGGCCGCCCCGGGCCAGAGTGACCCGGATGAAACCCCGCACCATGTTCGAGAAGATCTGGGAGGCGCACCTGGTGCGCGCCGCCAGCGCCGACACGCCGGCCATCCTCTACGTCGATCTGCACCTCATCCACGAGGTCACCTCGCCGCAGGCCTTCACCTGGCTGCGCGAGAAGAACCTCAAGGTGCGGCGCCCCGAGCGGACGGTCGCGACGATGGATCACTCGACGCCGACCACCCCGCGCGGTCGTGACGGCAAGATCGCGGTGCTCGACAACGCCGCCGCGCTGCAGATCGCGGCGCTCGAGAAGAATTGCGCCGACTTCGGGATCGAGCTGCACCCCCTCGGCACCGAGGGGCAGGGGATCGTGCACGTGATCGGCCCCGAGCTGGGCCTCACCCAGCCGGGCGCCATCATCGTCTGCGGCGACAGCCACACCAGCACGCACGGCGCGTTCGGCGCCCTGGCCTTCGGGATCGGCACCAGCGAGGTCTCGCACGTCCTCGCCACGCAGAGCCTGCTGCAACAGCCGCCGAAGACGCTGGCGGTGACCGTCGAAGGGACCCTGCGCCCCGGGGTCACGGCCAAGGATCTGATCCTGGCGGTGATCGCGCGGCTCGGCATCGGGGGCGGCACCGGGTACGTCATCGAATACCGCGGCTCGGCGATCCGGGCGCTGTCGATGGAAGAGCGGATGACCGTCTGCAACATGTCGATCGAGGCGGGGGCGCGCGCCGGTATGATCGCCCCCGACGAGACGACCTTCGCCTATCTCGAGGGGCGACCCCGCGCGCCGCAGGGCGCGGACTGGGACCAGGCGGTCGCGGCCTGGCGGTCGCTGCCCTCCGACGCGGGCGCCGCGTTCGATCGGGAAGAGAAGTTCGACGCCGCCAGCCTGGAGCCGATGATCACCTACGGGACCAACCCGGGGATGGGGATCGCGATCGGCGGGCCTATCCCAGCGCCCAGCAATGCCACCGCCGAAAAGGCGCTGGCCTACATGGGCCTCACCGGGGAAAAGCAGCTCCTCGGGCACAAGATCGACGTGGTGTTCATCGGGAGCTGCACCAATTCGCGCCTGTCCGACCTGCGCGCGGCGGCCGGGATCTTCAAGGGCCGCAAGGTGGCCGAGGGCGTGCGGGTGCTGGTGGTGCCCGGCTCGCAGGCGATCAAGAAGGCGGCCGAGGCCGAGGGGCTCGATCGGGTGTTTCGCGAGGCGGGGGCCGACTGGCGCGAGGCGGGCTGTTCGATGTGCATCGCGATGAACGGCGATCAGCTCAAACCCGGGCAGTACGCGGTCAGCACCAGCAATCGAAACTTCGAAGGACGACAGGGAGCCGGCGGGCGCACGTTCCTGGCCAGCCCGGTCACGGCCGCCGCATCCGCCATCACGGGTCGAGTCACCGACGCCAGGGAGCTGGTCTAAAATGGAAAAGGTCAACCTCATCACCTCGCGCACGGTCGTGCTGCCGGTCGAGAACGTCGACACCGATCAGATCATCCCCGCGCGGTTCCTCAAGGCCACCAGCAAGATCGGCCTCGGCCAGCATCTCTTCGCCGACTGGCGATTCGACGCCCAGGGGAAGCCCAAGGCCGATTTCATCCTCAACCGCCCCGAGGCGGCCGGGGCGAACGTGCTGGTCGCCGGCGACAACTTCGGGTGCGGCTCGTCGCGCGAGCACGCCCCCTGGGCCTTGCACGACTACGGCTTCCGCGCCGTGGTCAGCACGTCGATCGCCGACATCTTCCGGAACAACGCGCTCAAAAATGGGCTCATTCCGGTAGTCGTAGACGGGGCCGTGCACGCCAGGCTGCTCGCGGCGCCGGGGGGCAGCGTCACGATCTCCGTCGAAGACCAGACGCTCACGCTGGCCGACGGGACCCGGGCCTCGTTTCCGATCGATCCGTTCGCCCGCTTCTGCCTCCTCAACGGCCTGGATGAGCTGGACTTCCTGCTGGCGCAGGAGCCGGCCATCGCTGCCTTCGAGAAGCGCCGCGCGGGCTGAGCCCGCCCGGCGCTTCTTCACGGTTGAGGCCGAAGGAGGCCGGGGCGTCGCGCGATTGATCCGCCGGCCGAGGCGGCGTTATCATCGTAGGGACGGAGGCTCGGTGCATGGAGAAGGTCCTCGTGGATTCGGGATCGATGGCGGTGCAGATGGTGAAGCTGCGGGAGCGGCACGGAGAGCTGGAACGTCGACTGGCGGCGCTGGAGCGCCACCTCTCGCTCACCCCCGACGAGCAGATCGAGCGCAGCCGTCTCAAGAAAGAGAAGCTGCGCATGAAGGACGAGATCAGCCGTCTGAGCGCCAGCGGCGCCTGAGCGCGGCGCGTGACCGACGCGGCCGACGTCGCCTGGATCGAGAAGCTCCGGCAGTCGGGGATCCGCGTCGATCGGGAGGGGCGCTTCATTCATGAGGGCGCCGAGGTCACGCACGAAGGGCTGAAGAGCGCCCTTTTCCGCTGGCTCGATCGGCTGCCGCCGCCCGATGGCCGCTACGTCCTCCGTCTCGATGCGCGCCGGTTCGCCTATCTCGACGTCGACGACACGCCGCTCGTGGTCCGGGCGGCGCGCGTCGACCCCATGGGTGTCGTCCACCTGGCCCTCTCCGACGGCGCCGAGGAGCCGCTCGATCCGGCGACCCTCACCCTCGACGCCGCCGGCATCCTGCGGGCCTGGGTGCGCGGCGGGCGTCTCGAGGCGCGACTCTCCAGCTCGGCGGTCGCGGCGCTGGCGGATCTGCTCACGGAGTCCGGCGGCCGCTCGGTGTTACGCGTGGCTGGGCAATCGGTTCCCCTCCCGGCACGGCCGGCAAGGTGACCACGAAACGCGCGCCCCCGAGCGGCGAGGGCGCATCCGTGAGCCGGACGTCGCCGCCGTGGTCGAGGACGATCTTGCGCACGATCGCCAGGCCCAGACCGGTCCCGTGCTCCTTGGTCGTCACGTAGGGATCGAAGATCCGCTCCCGCGATGGCGTCTCCACCCCGGGTCCGTTGTCGTCGACGGTGAGGCAGGCCGACCGTCCCCAAGCGTCCAGCGCGACGCTCAGCCGGACCACTGGCTTCTTGCCGGCCGTCGCCGCCGCCTGCACCGCGTTTTCGACCAAATTGGCAAGCACCCGCCGGACCAGCATCCGATCGCAGAGCGCCTCCACCGGCGCGTGGCGCTCGACCTGTAGCGCCTCCTGCCACTCCGGGTGCGCGCGCGCGAAGTCGTCGACGATCTGCCCGAGATCGACCGGCAGCGGCTCGACCTTGGGCAACTTGGCGAAGGCCGAGAAGTCGTCGACGAGCCGCCGGATGGCGCCGACCTCTTCGTTGAGAATCTCCTGGGCGGTCTCGAGGAGCCCCTGGTAAGCGGGATCCCCGCCGCGGTACTTCGAGGCCAGCTCCTGCACCGCCAGCTGGATCGGCGTGAGCGGATTCTTGATCTCGTGGGCCAGGCGGCGCGCGACCTCCTGCCAGGCGGAGACCTTCTGCAGATAGACCAGGCGGGAGCGGGCCTCGCCCAGCTCGGCCACCATGCGATCGAAGGCCCGGCCCAGATCGTCGAGCTCGTCGGAGCCGCGTGGCGCGACGCGCACCGCGAGATCGCCCTCGCCGACCCGCCGGGCGGCGTCGCTCAGCGTGGCGACCCGGCCGGTCGCGCGTCGGGCGATGAACAGGCCCAGAGCCGCCGCCAGCGCCAGCACGGCCACCAGCGCGACGCCGAGGCCATGGAAGATCCGCGGCAACACCACCGGCAGCAGGCGATCCAGCTCGTGCTCCTCTTCCATCGCGGCGCGCAGCGCCAGGAAGTTCGAGTAGATTTCGCGCGGGATCCCGAAGGTCACCTCCAAGAGACGCGGCTCGGGCCCGACGCCGGGCAGCGCGACCAGATTCGGTGGCGCCTCGTGGGCCTCGGCGATCACGTTGGCGGGCGCCGACCACTCGTCGACCACTCGGGTGCCGGCCAGGATCCGCGCCCGCAGCAGATCGGGCACCTCGGCCAGGTCGGCGGCGCTATCGACCGGACCGGTCGCGATCTCGTTCGCCCGGGCGCGAAAGCTGTCTTTCATCTTGTCGAAGTAGGCCTTGTAGACGTCGACCGCGCCGCCCAGCGACTGGCGGACCGCCTCCTGGTGCTGATCGGTGATGGCCTCGATGCGGCCGATCGTCACCGACATCAGGTAGGCCGCCGCGCCGAGCGGAAGCGACGCGACGGTGAAGAGGGCGATCAGGATCTTCCACTCGAAACGGCCGGGCATGCGCAGGAGCTTCATCGAATGGTCCTTCCGGTGCCGAGCGTGAAAGGCTGCGAGACGAACCGGACCTGGCGCTCGCTGTCCTCGATGCGCGGGTTGACGAAGATGCTCACGAACGATCCGAAGAAGCTGTCGCCTGCGCCCAGGCGGCGCTCGCCGCGGGCGGGCTGGACCAGCCAGCGCCGCACCTCGATCAGGAGGTCTTCGGAGATCGGGTTGAGATCGCCCCGGACCACCACCACGTATCGTCCATCCGGGCGCAGGCGTTTCGCCTCGGCGAGGGGGAAATCGAGCAGCACGGTGGCGCGCCAGATGGCCTCGTCGGGCGTCGGCGCCGCGGTGCGCTGCTCGGCGCCCAGGCCGCGCGTCGTGCGCACGCTGAACCGCTCGTCCCAGATGTCGTAGACGATCTCGGCGCGCTGGACCGCCAGCGCGATCGGCTCGCCGGTCGACTCTTCCTGGACGGCGGCGCGGATCAGGACCCGGGTGGCGAAGCCCGACGACAGATGTTGCCGCTCGGTCGGGTCGAACAGATCCTGCAGCCCCACGCTGATCGTGAGCTGGCCGCCCTTGACCTCGATGCCCGCCCGGCGCAGGGGAGGCTGATCCGCGGCCTGGGCCGAGCCCCGCGCGCCCGCGAGCCCGGCGGTCAGCGTGCCGGCGAAGATGACGACGAAGTGGGCGGCGGCGCGGCGACTGGTCATCAGAACGAGCTGCGGCTGAGCGCGTTCGCGATCGAGATCGTGAAGACGCCGACATAGGTATCGAGCCGCAGGCCGAGATCGCCCGTCAGATCGATGGGGAGGGACCGCAGCGAAAACGGGCCCGGCGCGGAGAAATCACCGTCGCTGGCCATGCCCAGCAGGCCGACCGCGACGAAGGCGTCGCCCCCGTAGACCAGCCCGCGGTGACGCCAGATCGGCACGGCGTACTCGACCAGCAGGCGCCCCGCGTAGTTGTCGTAGCGGTGGTGCGCGATGTTGGCGCCGAGGAGATTCGGCGACGGCTGGGTCGAGAAATTTATCCCCAGCGCCCGCCGCGGAAGCAGCAGGTTGAGATCGCCGACGAAGAATCGATCGAAGTAGGGGGCGTCGCCCCCGATCGCGCCGGCGAAGACGTGGAAGCCCAGCGCGTGCCCGTGGGGCATCTTCTTGTAGAACGATCCGTCGAAGACGGCCTTGAGGTAGTTGTAGTTGGATCCGAGCAGTTCGGTGCTCCCCTCGACGGAGAGCGCCAGCCGCATCCCGGACCGCGGCAGGATGGGGTCGGAGCGGGTGTCGAGATCCAGGCTGGCCGAGACGGTGCCGATCTCGCTGGCGCCGTTTTTCACCATGAAGTCGATCGGCGCCACCACGCCGCTCGGCAAGACGCGCGCCTGCAGGGGCGGGAGCGTGGCCGCGATCTCCTCCTCGCGAAACCCCAGGGTGGCGTGAAACCCGGCCGGGAGCATCTTGCCGACCGACAGCAACCCGCCGGCGCGCCGGACGCGCGTGGCGACGAAATCGGCGGGGCTGGCGTCGCCGTCGTCGCCGGCGGGGCGATAAAACTCGCTGCC
>OCTA010001489.1_pt1 | contig 21507 bp, 17 predicted proteins | sample 1538991 | NCBI WGS metagenome assembly OCTA01 (sample SAMEA3539302, study PRJEB22396) | soil metagenome | biome: tundra; feature: field; material: soil | place: USA | collected 2010-05 | depth 0.15 m | reverse complement strand
CTGGTGAAACGCCGCCGCCAACCCGAGCGTCCTCGCCGGAATCGACGGCCGCACTAGCAGCCGCCAACTCGTCGAACACAACCTCGGGGGAACGGTCAATCTCCTGGAATACTGCCGGCAACGCCGCGCGGGGTTCATTCTGCTCAGCACCAGCCGCGTCTACGCCATCTCCCCGCTCGCGTCGCTGCCGGTCGTCGTGGAAAACAACGCCTTCAAGCCTGCGCCGGGCCAACCGTTTCCGCCGGGCATTTCCGCCGCTGGCGTCGACGAGACGTTCTCCACCATCGCCCCCGTTTCGCTCTATGGCGCCACCAAGCTGGCCTCCGAGATCCTCGCCCTCGAATACGGCGAGTCGCTCGGTTTCCCGGTTTTTGTCAACCGCTGCGGAGTCCTGGCAGGAGCGGGCCAATTCGGCCGGCCCGACCAGGGCATTTTCGCCTATTGGCTCAATGCCTGGCTGAATCGCCGGCCGTTGCGCTACCTTGGATTTGGGGGCCACGGTCACCAGGTGCGCGATTGTTTGCATCCGCACGATTTGGCGCCGTTGCTCGAGCAGGAGTTCGCTGCACCTCCGCTCGCCGCGACCGACCGAGTCGTGAACGTCTCGGGCGGCATTGCCTCGGCCATGTCGTTGCGACAGCTCGGTGATTGGTGCGCCGGCAAATTCGGCGCGCATGAAGTGATCGAAGACGGCACGCCCCGCCCCTTCGATATTCCATGGATGGTACTGAACCACGCCAAGGCGACCCGCCTTTGGAACTGGCAGCCACAAACCCCTGTCGCCGCCATCCTTGACGAGATTGCGACCCACGCCCGGACTCATCCCGAATGGCTGGATCTCTCAGCCCCTCTGTGAAAGCCGCCCGATCGAGCCTCTGCGCGTGACCGTCGGGCACAGCACCCACCCAACGTTCGCGCGCGATCTTCCGCAAAACATGTCCGACCAAACGTCAGGGCTGACACTTCTGTCGGTCATCATCCCCGCGCGCGATGAGGAGGCGTCTCTGCCGCCGATGGTGCGTAACCTCTACCGGACTCTGGCGCAGGAGAAGATTCCGAACGAGATTGTCGTCGTGGACGACGGCAGCCGGGATTCAACCGGGCAGATCCTGGACATGCTGCGCCAGGAAGTGCCCACATTGGCGCCGATTAAGAACCCGGGGCCGCACGGTTTCGGCAGTGCGGTCGTGCATGGTCTCGATCACAGCAAAGGCGACGCTTGTGTGATCATGATGGCCGACGCTTCCGATTCGCCAGCCGACGCGGTCAAATACTGGCGCTTGCTCAACGAAGGCTGGGATTGTGTTTTTGGGAGTCGATTTGTGAAGGGTGGCGGCGTGAGCGACTATCCGCGCGTGAAACTCTTCATTAACCGGCTCGCGAATCTGTTTATCCGCATTCTCTTTCACATCCCGCTCAACGACACGACCAACGCCTTCAAGGCCTACCGCCGCACCGTGATCGACGGCTGCCGCCCGTTTCTCTCGCCCCATTTTAACCTGACCGTCGAGATCCCGCTGAAAGCGATCGTGCGGGGTTACTCCTGGACGGTCGTGCCCATCACCTGGCAGAATCGCAAGCACGGAGAGGCCAAACTCAAGATCAAGGAAATGGGCAGCCGCTACTTTTTCATCTGCGCCTACGTCTGGCTTGAAAAGTATTTCAGCCGCGGGGACTATCGCGTGAAGTCATTGCCGCGACGGAATTCCCGTTGAGGGCGCATCGAACTCTATGAAGGTCATCAACTGCGGACTGGAAGGCCTCCTGATCATCGAACCGGATGTTTACGGTGACCATCGGGGATTTTTCCTGGAATCGTGGAATGAACGACGGTATCGCGAAGCGGGAATCAGCGCCGCGTTCGTCCAGGACAATTTCTCCTTTTCCCAACGCGGTACGTTGCGCGGACTGCATTTCCAGAATCCATTGGCCCAAGGGAAACTGGTCTCGGTCTGGCAGGGCGAGGTCTTCGACGTCGCGGTGGACATCCGGCGCGGCTCCCGCACCTTCGGGCAATGGCACGGCGTGAATCTCACGGCCGACAGCAAGCGGCAGTTTTATGTTCCACCCGGGTTTGCCCATGGCTTCGCCGTCATCAGCGAGACCGCGCTGTTTCACTACAAATGCACCGAGATTTATTCCCCGCAGAATGAGCTCGGTTTCCGCTGGGATGATCCTGAGGTCGGCATCAAATGGCCGCTCGCCTCCCCAACGTTGTCGCAGCGTGATGCCGGGGCACCGTTGCTTGGAGAGCTGCCGAGGGAGAAACTGTTCTGACCGAATCCCCGATTCCTGAACCCGGCTTCAGTTTCAATTCCCTCCCATGAATTCACCCAGAATCCTTTTGTTCGGCAAGATCGGGCAAGTCGGTTGGGAGCTCCGCCGGACACTCGCACCGTTGAGCCAATTGGTCTGCGTGGATTATCCCGACGTCAATCTGACCAGCCCGGACTCCATCCGGCAGTGGATTCAGGACAGTTCGCCGGAGATCATCATCAACGCCGCGGCCTATACCGCGGTCGACAAGGCGGAAACCGAGACCACTCTGGCCACGAAGATCAACGGCGAGGCGCCGGGGATCATGGCCGTCGAGGCCAAGAAGCGGGGCGCCCTGCTGGTCCACTACTCCACCGATTACGTGTTCGACGGATCCAAGACCTCCCCCTATGTCGAGGAGGACCCGCCGAATCCGCTGGGCGCGTACGGCCGGACCAAACTGGCCGGCGACCAGGCGATTCAGCAGGTCGGCTGCGATCATCTGATCTTCCGGTTGTGCTGGGTCTATGGCGCCCGGGGCAGCAACTTCATGCTGACCATGATGCGGTTGGCCCGCGAACGCGAAAAGCTCCGCGTCGTCCGGGATCAGATTGGCTGTCCAACGTGGTCGCGAATGATCGCCGGGACGACTGCGCTGGCGCTCAAGACGACGCTCGCGGCGGCCAAGTCCGGACCCCGCCAGGGCATTTATCACCTGTGCTCGTCGGGCCAGACCAGTTGGCACGGATTTGCCAGCGCGATTGTCGAGCTGATGCCCGCAGAGGATCGGAAATGCCGCGAGATCGAAGGCATTGGTTCGTCCGAATATCCCACCCCTACGAAGCGACCGCCCTATTCCGTGATGTCGTGCGACAAGCTCGCCCGCGATTTCGGCCTGCGGCTGCCCGACTGGCGCGACAGTCTCGGTCTTGTGCTGGAAAAGTGATCTCCTTCACCCCTCACCCTTAAATGAACCTCCTCGTCACCGGCGGCTGCGGCTTCATCGGCTCAAACTTCATCCGCCAGCGCCTCACTGACAACGACCCGATCCTGACCAGGCTCGTCAATCTCGACAAGCTGACCTATGCCGGCAATCCGTCCAACCTGGTCGATCTGGCCGGCGACCCGCGCTACGTTTTCGTGCAGGGCGATATCGGCGATGCCGGCCTCATGAGCCGTCTGCTGGCCGACCATCGGATTGACGCGGTCGTCAATTTTGCCGCCGAGTCACACGTCGACCGCTCCATCGATTCGCCCGAGCCATTCATTCTGACCAATGTCGTCGGCACGTTGCGCCTGCTCAATTGCGCCCGCCAGTCTTGGACCCAGCTTTCCGAGCCGCGCAGAAGCGCATTCCGGTTCCTGCACGTGTCCACCGACGAAGTTTACGGCACGCTGGCACCCGGCGAGCCGGCTTTCACGGAAGAGACGCCATTCGCGCCGAACTCGCCCTACGCGGCATCAAAGGCCGCCAGCGACCATCTAGTCCGCGCCTACCACCATACCTACGGCCTGCCCGTGTTGACCACGAACTGTTCCAACAATTACGGGCCCTATCACTTTCCCGAGAAACTGATCCCGCTGGTGATTCTGAACGCCATCGAGGGGAAACCGCTGCCGGTCTACGGCGATGGCCGGCAGATCCGCGACTGGCTTTACGTCGAAGATCATGCCGCCGCGATCTGGCTAATCCTGCGCCAGGGCCGTTGCGGCGAGACGTACAACATCGGCGGCTTGAGTGAGAAGCCCAACATCGAGATCGTGCAATCCATCTGCGCATTGCTGGACCGGAAATGCCCACGCCCCGACGGCCAGTCCCACGCCGTCCAGATTGCTCATGTCGCCGATCGCCCGGGGCACGACCGTCGGTACGCGATCAACTGCGCCAAGCTTCAGCGGGAGCTGGGATGGGCTCCGCGCGAATCGTTTTCCACCGGCCTCGAAAAAACTGTCGACTGGTATCTCGCCCATCGCGAATGGGCCGCGGACATCACCGCGCGGAAATACGCCCGGGAGCGGTTGGGCACCGGAACACCAGGATGATCATGGTCCGGATGCCGCGGCCATGGGCGGAGGACAAACCTTGTCTGTGCCAGCGTGCAACAGCGCGGCAGCCGGGCCATAAGCATGAAAAAACTATTTACCAAATGCCCAAAACGAAGTGTGCTAAACGCGGATGCATGCTTTCGTTTCCGACGAAGGCATGGTCGCGGCCTAACCCGGAGAGTTGTGTGTAACCCCTCACCATGACCAACCGCCCTTCCCCCGGCCTTTCCCGCCGCGGCCTGATTCTGGCCGGCGGCTCCGGCACCCGTCTTTATCCGCTGACCATCGCGGTGTCGAAGCAGTTGATGCCGATCTACGACAAGCCGATGATCTACTATCCGTTGTCGGTGCTGATGCTGGCCGGAATCCGTGAAATCCTCCTGATCTCCACGCCGCAGGATCTGCCGTTGTTTCAACGCCTTTTCGGCGACGGTTCCCAGCTTGGGCTGCAAATGACCTACGCCGCCCAACCGCGGCCGGAAGGGCTTGCGCAGGCGTTTCACATTGGCGCCAATTTCGTGGCCGGCCACCCTTCGGCCCTGGTGCTGGGAGACAACCTCTTTTACGGTCATGATTTTGCCCAATCGCTGGCGATTGCCGGGGCGCGCACCGCCGGGGCGACCATCTTCGGTTACCGCGTGGCGGATCCACAGGCTTACGGTGTCGTCGAATTCGCTCCGGATGGCCGCGTGCTCTCCCTCGAAGAGAAGCCGAACCAACCGAAATCCTTCTATGCGGTGCCGGGACTTTATTTTTATGACGAACAAGCGGTTGCCCTGGCCCTATCGCTCCAACCCTCCGCGCGCGGTGAATTGGAGATCACAGATCTGAACCGCCTCTATCTCGAGCGGGGCCAGCTCCACGTTGAGCTGCTTGGCCGCGGCACGGCCTGGCTGGATACCGGTACCCACGATGCCCTGGTCGACGCCGCCCAGTTCGTCCATGTCATCGAACACCGCCAAGGGCTGAAAATCGCCTGTCTGGAGGAGATCGCCTTCCGTCAGGGCTGGATCACCGCGGACCAACTGCGGACCCGCGTCCGCTTCCTTGGCAAGACGCCCTACGCCCGCTACCTCGAGGCCTTGTTGCCCGGCTGACGCACCAGGATTTTGTCCCGAGAGGAAGCGAGAGCGCCGCCGTGGACGCATTCGCGTCTCCCGGGCCTCCCGGGAAACGTCCTGCCGCCCATGCATCTTTCGATCATCACGCCCCTTTTCAACCGCCTCGATTTGAGCCAGGCGTTCGTGGCGGCTCTGCCAGGCTCATTGCCACCGGGGCTCGAATGGGAATGCCTGTTGGTGGACGACGGTTCGACAGATGGTACGCGCGCCTGGCTCGACCCCCTGTCACTCCCGTTCCGGGGATTTCAAAACGAGCGGAATCTTGGCTTTGCCGCCGCCTGCAACCATGGCGCCCGCGAAGCTCGCGGCGACGTGCTCGCACTGCTCAATAACGATCTGGTGCTTTCGCCCGGATGGCTGCCGCCGATGCTTTCCGCGCTGAGCCGGCCTCGAGTCGGTCTCGTTGGAAACGTGCAGCGCCGGGTTTCCGATGGTACCATCGAGCATGCCGGCGTCGCCGTTGACCGCAACGGCAAGCTCGCCCATGTGCGCTCCCTGCCAGCGCACGCCCGCGGCACGAGCGTGGTTTTCGCGGTCACGGCCGCCTGCTGTCTGGTGCGCCGCGCCGATTTCCTGGGTTTGGGAGGCTTCGACGTCACCTTCGAGAATGGTGGCGAGGACGTCGACTTCGCCCTCAAGCTCCGCGCACGCGGTCAACGTACCGTGGTCTGCTTGGACAGCGTCGTGGGGCATCATGTCAGTTCGTCGCGGGGCCCTGCTTCCTTGCGGGACGAACGCAACAGCTATCGCCTCTGCCGTCGGTGGCGCGATATCATTGCCCAGGAAACGGCGCTCGCCTGGGCACGGGAAGCGGTGCGCCTCCAGCAACTGCGCGTGGGACCGGAAGCCCTCCGCGCCGGTCTGGCATGCCTGCCCGCCGCGATCGGCTTGACGCGCCACCCTCCCGCCATCGCCCGGCAGCACGCCGCCCATGCGCTGTTGCGCGAAGAAAACCGTTGGAAGAAACTCCTGCACGAGGGCGATGTCCCCGGCGCACCACCTGCTCCCAAGCTCTATCGCTGCGACCGGTTCTTTGTTGATGAGACGAACGCCGACACCGCGTGGCTTCGCGACCACGCCACCATCGAATTGCCCCCCGATTTCCCCGTATCGAATCTGTTTCTCAACGGCTTTTTGACTCCGCCCGATCCAACCTGGCCCCAATCGGCCGGAACTCTCGGGTTGCGCCTCCGGATCAACGGCGTGCAAACCGCCGCCGTTTTTCCTCTGCCAGAAGACAATTTCAATTTTGGCGTCGATGCGCCCGCCGCCGTGGCCGACCGTCCCACACGGATTGAAGTGACCCTGATGGGCGTCGGCTGGACCAACGCCCTCGCGTGGTTCGGTCGGGTCGTTGATGGCTGGCCGCTGCCCCGCCGTTTTCACCGCTGGTTGTGGATTTATCGCCAGCAACGGCTCAACCGGCGGCTGCGCCTGGCGCAGGTGGTCGCGGACGACGAGGTGATCTTTGACTTCAAGCATCAGCCGGCGCTGGCGCCCCGCCTGCGCAAGCTGGCTGCGCCCCAAGGAGTGAACCTCGTCGGCTGGTTTCGCGGTGAACTGGGAATCGGAGAGTCGGCGCGCTGTATGGCGAAAGCCTGCGACGCCGCCGGCCTGGCCACGACCCTCATCGAGTTGAAGCTCAATTGCCTGAATCGCAACGGCGACACCACCTATGCCGCGCGGCTGCAGGAGGCTAATCCGTACCCGGTCAATATCTTTCACCTCGATCCTCCGGTGTCGCAGGACATCGATCACCATCACGGGCGGGCCTTCCGCGCCGATCATTATAACATCGCCTATTGGGCGTGGGAACTGCCGGAATTCCCCGACGGCTGGGTGGATCGACACCGCTTTTTTGACGAGATCTGGTGCCCCTCGGAGTTCTCGCGCGCCGCCATTGCCGCCAAGTTGCCCAAGCCGGTGCTGGCCATGCCGCACGCCATCGAGTTCCCGGTGCCGCAGGGTGACTTCCGGAAGAAGTTCGGCCTGCCCGACCGCATGTTCCTGTTCCTGTTTGTTTACGACTTGAATTCGACCCAGGAGCGCAAGAATCCGCGCGCTGTGATCGCCGCATTCCGCCGGGCTTTCCCGATCGGCGGCCCGGTCGGTCTGGTCGTCAAGACGCACAACCCGGACCGGCATTCGACCGCCTTCGCCGAACTCCAGACGGAACTGGAGGGATTGCCGAACACGTGCCTGATCTGCGAGACACTGCCCCGCACCGCCGTCTACGAACTGCAGCAGGCCTGCGACTGTTTTGTCTCATTGCATCGAGCCGAAGGGTTCGGCCTCAGCGTCGCCGAAGCCATGTTTCTGGGCAAGCCGGTCATCGCGACCGATTGGTCGGGCACGGCCGAGTTCGTCAACGTGACCAACGGCTGTCCGGTCAACTACCGCCTGCTGACGCTCGACCGCAACTACGGTCCTTACCTGCGCGGCCAGATCTGGGCGGACCCCGACATCGATCACGCCGCCCATTGGATGCGATCCCTGATGGACGACAGCGGCCTCCGTGAGAATCTGGGCAAGCGTGCGGCCGCCGACATTCGGAAAAACTTCTCCCCCGAGGTGATTGGTCGCCGCTATCAACGTCGCCTGGAGGCGTTTTCCCTCTGGTAACCGGCCGCGGCGGGAACCAGGTCTGCCCGTCGACGCCCCCGACCGCCGAGGAAGTCATGGGGCGCACCCTGCGGTGGGAAAAGCGTGACGAACTCCAACCGCTTGGCTACGCCAGTACCCTCTTCATGAAAACCTTCGCCCATTCCGCTCGCACCCTCCTCGGTAGACTGCAATTTTGCCTCATGCTCTCAGCCCCTGCTTTCGCTGCGACCCAGCACCAGAATTTCGACGTGGCGGTCTATATTCCCGTCAGCGTCGTCCAGCATTTCGAGGAGCCCGGTGCGCTCCAGCGCGAATGGGAGACGATCAACCGCCAGGTGAAGGTGGACAAGGTTTACATCGAGTCCGAGCGCGACCGGCTCGTCGCCAGTGAAACGCTCCTGGAAACCGTGAAGCAGTTTTTCCTGGCGCAGGGCGTACGCGTGGCGGGCGGCGTCACGTTTTCGGCCAATACCTCCAGTCAGTACCGGTCATTCTGTTACACGAATCCGGAGGATCGCGCTTTCGTGAAGGGGATCATGGAAATGACGGCCCGCCATTTCGACGAAGTCATTCTGGATGATTTCTTCTTCGTCACCACCAAGGACCCATCCGACATCGCCGCCAAAGGAAATCGCACGTGGACCCAGTACCGGCTGGATCTGATGGACGAGGCCGCGCAGAACCTGCTCGTCGGTCCGGCCAAGGCCGTGAATCCCCGGGTGAAAGTCGTGATCAAGTTTCCCAACTGGTACGAGCACTTCCAGGGTCTGGGTTTCGATCTCGAGAAGGAGCCCCGGATCTTCGACGGCATTTACACCGGCACCGAGACGCGCGACCCCGTCATCACCGATCAATTCCTCCAACAGTACGAGAGTTACCAGATTTTCCGCTACTTCGAGAACATCAAACCCGGCGGCAACGGCGGCGGCTGGGTGGACACCTACAACGTTCTCTACCTGGATCGCTACGCCGAGCAGCTCTGGAACACGATGTTCGCCAAGGCGCCGGAGATCACGCTCTTCAACTGGGCCACCCTCCTCGAACCCGTCCACCCGGGCAATCGCGCGGCCTGGCAGGGCCTGCCGACCAGCTTCGATTACTTCCAGATCGTGCCGCCGCCCCGCATCGCGATCACCCCGATCATCAACCCGGATGCTCCCGCGCCGACAATGGCGCGCGTCGCCGGCTACTCCCTGGAGCAGGTCGATGCCTTTCTCGGCCGGCTCGGCAAGCCGATCGGCATCAAGAGCTACAAACCGTGCAACTCCACCGGGGAGGATTTCCTCCACAACTATCTCGGCATGATCGGAATCCCGATCGATCTCTACCCGACGTTTCCGACCGACGCCGACGTAGTGCTGCTGACCGAGTCAGCAAAGTTCGACCCCGATCTCATCGCCAAAATCAAGGGCCAGCTCGAAGCCGGGAAGTCCGTGGTCATCACGTCGGGCTTGTTCCGGGCGCTACAGGGGAAAGGAATCGAGGACATCGTCGAAATTCAAGCCACCGAGCGGCGGATCATTGCCGACGGATACTCGACCGGATTCGCTTCCGGCGGCCGGACGGGTTTGGGCACCGATGCCCGCGCCCAGCAGATTCTCTTTCCGGAATTCCGCTTCCTCACGAACGACGCCTGGGCCCTCGTCAGCGCGATGGCCGACGACGTCGGCTATCCGATCCTGATCATGGATCGCTATAGCAAGGGCGTCTTGTACGTCTGGGTGATCCCGGACAATTTCCATCATCTCTACCGGCTTCCGCCCGAGGTGACCGGTGCGATCAAGGATGTCTTGATGAAAAACTTTTTCGTGCGGATCGACGGACCCAGCCAGGTCGCGCTCTTCGCGTATGACAACCACACGTTCATCGTCGAGTCGTACCTGGATCACGAAACCGCGGTTCGGGTCTCGGTGTCCGGGGAATTCGCCAAGCTGCGCGACTTGGTGACGGGCGCAGAACTGGTCGGCCAGGAGCCGCCAGCTCTGCGCTGGCCGCGCCACCCGGAAGAGGGGCCGAAACCCCGGGTCTTCGATCTGCACCTCATGCCGCATAGCTATGCGGTCTTCGCCGCGGAAAAATAGCCGCACTGGGGCCACGGCCCGATGGACGCGACCGTGTCCCCGCCGGCTGGAAAGAAATGTCCGATTCTGCGTAGCGGCGAGCGCCAGCGAGCCGACGCCAGCAGCCTCGCACCCTTTGTCATTTAATAGATGACATCGGTAATTTGTGGGTGATCGATTCCAGAACCACTTGCTAGCGCTCGCGCCTACGGGCGAAAAAGAAAAGGCTAGAAACTGAAACGAGAAGGTGGAGGGGCTTGTCCACAAGACGCTCTGGGCTCGTCATTCCTTCGCGTGCTTTGCAAATGAGCCGCGGTAGATGCGCTTCCCTTCCGCCGATTCTTTTAACCCCTGTTTCACGCTGGCCAGCGCCTGCGAGTTCTGGTCGAGACACGCCTGCAAGTCGGCGGCGGTCAATTGCGGATAAGCACTCAGCAAGTCATCGGGATCATCCTCCGGCACACGTTTGGTGGGGTCGTCGTCTGCCACGGTCCCAAGCATTACGAGAGCGGACTGGCGCTCAATCGGAAATTTTTCTCAGTTCCCTCCGTTTTCTCCTTTCGTGTCTTTCGAGTGTTTCGTGGTCAACCTTCGGTCAGTAACCGCGGAACACGCGGAATGCACAGATCACCCGGATTTCGGGATCGGACCGTCTTCCGCCGTGGCGCTACAAGTCTTTGACGTCTCGGGGTCATAGCGCTCGCTTGCCATCGACAACCGACGCGGTACTTTTCCCCCATGCCAATTACGCTCCCACTCAAGAAGATGTCTCGCAGTGAAAAGCTCATGGCGATGGAGGCCCTTGAGGCTGACTTGTCTCGAGACGAATCGAAGATCGCTTCGCCTGCTTGGCACGGGCACGCCCTCAGCGAGGCTGAGCGTCTGGTCAAGGCCGGCAAGGCCAAGTTCATGGATTGGGATGACGCGAAAGTCGTTCTCCGCCGCAAAGCGGCCAAGCTCGCGTGAGACTCCAACTCCTCGATTTAGCGGGCGCCGATCTCTTGGACGGCTACCGTTTCTACGAGCGGCAGGCGGAGGGGTGGGATCCTATTTCTTGGAAACTCTGGTCTCGGATATTGAGTCGCTACGGCTATTCGGAGGAATCCATCGGCGTCTGTTTGGATACCATCGGTTGCTCTCGAATAGGTTTCCGTACGCTATCTATTACAAAGTCGACGGTGACCTCGTCAACGTTTGGCGTGTGCTCGATTGCAGGCGAGATCCCAAATGGATACAGCGGCAACTAAAGCCTGGCCAAACCTGAGGAGACTCAGTTTCCAGCCCGGCTGGAAATTGCATCCGATAGGACCGGAGGTTGGTAGAGCAGGAATGCGCCGAGGCCGATCACGAACATCACAGACATCCCGATGGCGAGAGTCAGCGTCGAAGCCCACACCAGCGGCGCCACCAGGGCTGTCGCAACGACGTTGCCGGCGGTTTGCACGAAGCTTTGACAGGAGGCGGCAAGGCCGCGTTGTTCTGGAAACAGGTCCAGCGCCATCAGCGTCAGGCTGGGCATGGCCAGCGCCGACCCAGTGAAATAGACAAAGATGGGCGCCACGCTCCAAGGAAGCCCCGGAGGAGCCAGCAGGTTGAGGACCACATTGCCCACCGCCGCGACCGTCATGATGCCGTAGGCCCACCAGACCGTCTGCCGGCGTGGGAGGCGTCCGGCGAGGCGTCCGGACAGCCACGCGCCGGCTACGATGCCCGCGGTCGAAGGGCCGAACAACCAGAGGAAGCCGGTCTCACTCACATGGAGGTGCCGGATCAGGAAGACCGGAGCCGCCACGATATAGATGAACACCGCGGCAAAATTGAACGTAACGGCGATGGACAATGCGACAAAAGGAGCCGTCCGCAGCACCTGCCAATAGGACCGCAGGAGGAAACGAGGATTCATCGGCTGGCGCCGTTCCAGCGGAAGCGTCTCCGGCAACGACCGCCAGCAGACCAGCCAAATAGTCCCGGTAAACAGCACCACAAATGCAAATACCGCGCGCCATCCGAACCAGACATGCAGCCAACCGCCGATCACCGGCGCCACCGCCGGCGCCACGGCGAAGACGAGCGTGATTTGCGACATCAATCGCTGGGCTTCGGCGCCGTCGAGTACGTCACGGACAATCGCCCGTCCCACGACCATGCCCGCCCCCGCGGTCATGCCTTGCATCACGCGGAAGAACAACAGGCTTTCGATGCTCCAAGCCAGGACGCACCCGACTGAGGCGACGAAGAACAGGGCGAGAGCCCCAAGCGTCACCCGGCGCCGTCCCAACGTGTCCGAAATCGCGCCGTGCCACAGCGCCATCAAGGCAAACGGCGCCAGGTACGCCGTCAACGTCTGTTGCACCAGCAACGGCGATGCGCCAAACACGCGGCCGATTTGCGGCATCGAAGGCAGATAGGCGTCGATGGAAAATGGGCCGAGCGCGGCGAGCGCTGCCAGCATTGCGGCGAGCTCGCGGTGGCTGCGGGCGGTCAGCTTGGAGGCGGTGCTCATCAAAGTGGGCGACCATGAACGGTCCCTCCGCGGGCGACAATTCCCTTCGCAACGCCGGCGGCACCCTCGGCAACAGCGTGGATCAACAACGCGGCACGGTCCACCACTCGGAATCCGAGACCACCACCAGTGTCGTGGTGAACGACCCGCCGCCGCCGCCGGCTCCGCCGCAGGAAGTGATCACGGTGCAACCCGAGCCCGCAGCCGTGTGGATTTATGGCTTTGGGGCTTTTGCCGGCGACCGCTATGCGTGGGTGCCCGGCCATTGGGAAGTTCCGCCACCGCGATGCCGGATGTTCGTCGCTCCACATTGGCGACGACACCGTGGCAGTTACGTCTATATCCAGGGCTACTGGCGCTAGGAGCGCCCCTGAATTTCATTCCAAAGCGCAATTGTAAGATGCTTATCAACGATATCTACCCATCACTTCCAAGACATTCTGGCGATCCTGACGCGCCAGAGCCAGCGGCAATTGCATTAGAAGTTGCGGTGGCTCCGTTCTGCCACCTAGGTTGAGATGAATCCAACTCACCCACGATGCGCGTTCAGACAACTCTCCTCTCTTGGTGTCTCATTGCGACCGCGGTCTGCGGTCTTTCTTCCGCGGCCAGCGCGAAATCCGAAGAATGGCAGGACACTCAAGGCAACAAGTTCCGCGGCGAACCGGCCGAAGTGATCGGCCCGGTGGCATTCTTCCGCACCGGCCCTGTTACCTCGCGCCGTCTGCCGCTGCACCTGCTGCCGCCGGAAGAATGCGTGCGGCTCAACGAGCAACTGCGCACCCACCCGGCCCGGGCAGACGATTGGGCAGCGGCGAAAGGTGCAATGACCCAGGAGTTGGCGGGCAACGTCCTGCGCCTCGAGAACGACAAACTCGTGCCCGCTGTCCTGAAAGGGCGCCCGGAACCCGAATTCTATATCGTACTCTATGGATCCCACGGTGAGGATCGGGCCTGGCAGATGATCGACGATGTGCTGCCCGCTTACGACAAATTCCAGCACGACTACCCCGGCGCGGTCGAGGCCCTGTTCTATGGCACGAGTGATACCGCGTACGACCATGTCGATATGGCCACGAGCAAAAAAATGCCCTGGCTTATCACCGACTTTCACAGTCAACATGCCATGGATCTCATTTCTCCCTTCGTTCCCGGATCGAAATATGGGATCGTCGTCATGAATCGCGACGGTGTGCCTTTGCTGTCATCGCCGGGTGACACCAAGGCGGCCGTCCAGCAAGCCATGGACGAGCTGGGCGCGTTGCTGGACACGATGCGACTGGAAAATCCCCGATTTTGGCCTGATCGTTTATACTACTTCATGGCCGTCCAACCCGCCACGTTCAAACAGGGCCACGCTGATCCCATGTTGGTAGGTAATCCACTCCTCGCCAATGGTTTGCGTCAACGCGCCGTCTACAGTTTCGACGCAACCATCGATGTCGCCGCGAATGGGAGCGTCACGGGAGCCACCGTCAGTCCGGGCGGAGACCTGCCGCCGAAGATGGCGGCGCCCTTGGGAGATGCGCTGCGCAAGGCAGTGTTTGTCCCGGCAGTGGATAACGGGAAGTTTGTCGCAGGCGTATACCACTACCACTTCGCGATTTCCCGCTGAGTCGCGAGTCAGGCGGCGCGGTGGCCGACCGACATGGCGGCACGGCGGCGCCTTGTCGTCTCCCGCCTAATCGAGTCTGACCACGGCGTAGCTGACCGCAGGCAACTGCACGCGCCAGCCTGGGGCATCGCTCCGCAACGCTTCCGATTCGCCGGCCAGCGTCTGCGCCTTGGAGCAGCGGAAGCCTGCGGGGAGACGCGCCTCACCCGGTCGTGCCGCCGGGTTGACCGCCACCAGGATCCGCTCGCCGCCGCCCGCGCGCTCGTAGACAAACGGCGATTCGCCGGCCTGCGCCACGACCGTGGCGAACGCTCCGCTCGCCTGCAGCGCGGGATGGGCCTGCCGAAGCGCAATCAGCGTGCGCACGGTGTTCAAGGTTGAGCCCGGGTCGCCTTGTTGCGCCGCCACGGTGGGACGGTCCGGCGCGGGGTCGATCGGGAGGTAAAGCCGGTCGGCTGGCGCTGTTGAAAAACCGGCATTGGGCGATGCGTCCCATTGCATTGGCGTGCGGGCGCCGGTTCGTCCAAAGCCTCCTTCCTTCGACGGCAAATCTGTGATCGATCGCATGCCGATTTCGTCGCCGTAGTAGATGAAAGGTACGCCCGGCATGGTCAGCAGGAAGGCATAGGCCACCGCGAGCTCGCGCGGATCCCGGCCGTCGCCGATCCGCGGGACCGTGTCATGATTACCCGTGGGAATGGCGATGAAGCCCCGACCCTTGGTCGCCTCATAGAGCGGTTCGAATTCATCCAAGAACCGCCGGATATTGCCGTGGCCGCCCGGATCAAAATATGCCGCCTCGTCCGGCGCGGCCTTCCGGAAAAGCGAGGTGTAACCCGGTCTGTTGTAGGGCAGAAGGAAATCCATGTGAAAACCGGAGGGGATCGCGACCTGCGGCATGGACCACTCCGAGACCATCGCGCGATCCGGATACTCGCGGTCCATCCACGCCCGGAATTCACGCCAGAGCTCGGCGGTCGCCCGGCCGTCGGGATCGTTCTTCACCAGCGAGCCCGCCATGTCCACGCGGAAGCCGCTCGCGCCGAGATCGAACCAGAACCGCATGATCTTTTTCAATTCCTCCCGCACCGCGCGCGGTCCGGGCGCATCGACCGGCTGCTGCCATGGCGCCTTGGGATCGGGCTGCGCGTAACCGTAATTCAACGCCGGTTGAAAATAGAAGAAGTTGGGAATGTAGTTGGCATCGCGTTCGGCGGCGCCCACCACGACCTGCTGGTTCGGCGCGAACCAGGTCCACACACTGTTGGTCCAGATGTACCAGTCCGTGTAACGGTTGCGTTCGCGGCGCTGGGACTCGCGGAACCAGGGATGCTGGTCGGAGGTATGCCCGGCCACCAGGTCCAGCATCACGCGGAGCCCGAGTCTGCGCGCCTCGACGAACAGCGCGCGCAAATCGTCATTGGTGCCGTAACGGGGCGCGACCCGGTAGAAATCCGAGATATCGTAACCGGCATCCCGGAACGGAGATTCGAAACACGGATTGAGCCACAGCCCCGTCACACCCAGACTGCGCAAATAGGGCAGTTTTTCGATGATCCCGCGCAGGTCCCCGATCCCATCGCCGTTCGAGTCGCGGAACGATTGCGGATAGATCTGGTAGAAGACCGCGTGTTCAAGCCATTCGGGGGCGGGGGAAGGTTCGGCGGCAGGCATGATTGGCAGACCGGGGCGCATAATTGCAGCGAGGGCGAGGAGAAGGATGTGATGAGTCGGGCGCATGGAATCGGGCCGACCGGGGCGGGCGGCATTGATGACTAGACCGGGGCCGATCAGCCTCCGCGTTCGGCGGAGCGGACTGCCCGGGCGACCGCAGACCGCGTGGCCCGCGCGGTGCGCCTCGCGGCCTCTTCCGCCGGCACCGCGTTGAGTTCCTCATCGAAGGGCTCCGCCGTCACCGGCCCGTCGTAGCCGGCATCGGCCAGCGCCTGCATGAAACCGTCGAGGTCGATCACCCCGGTCGCGTCCGGGAGCTTTCGGCGATTGTCGACGAGGTCGGCGCGGGAGACATCCGCCGGCGCGTCGTTGATATGGACATGCACGATGAACTCACGCGTGAGACCGCGCAATTCCTCGCGCGTCCCCCCGGCGCAATGCCAGTGCCACGCATCGAGGAGCAGACCGCAATTAGAGCCGATCGCCCGGGCCAGCTCCGCGACCGTCGCCACGGAATCGACAAACCGATGCTTGAAGGCCCGCTGTGCCGTCTCGGGCCCGATGAACTCAAGGCCGAGGCGAACCCCGTAGATCGCGAGCAGCTCCGCCACGGGCCGGAAACGATCCACGTGAAACCTGAAGTTGTCGGCGAACGCGAGCTCGTTGCTTCCGGGCAGAATCCACATGCCGGCGCGCCGCGCGCCGAGGGCGCGGGCGGTGGCCAGCAGAGGCGGGAGCCGTCCGAGCCAGTCGCGCCACTCCGCCTCCGTCACCCGGTACGGCATGAAAGGCAAGTTCCACGCCCCAGTCCTCAAACCGTGCTGGATGAAAAGATCGCCCACCGCCGGCGCACCGTGCGCCGCGACCTCGTCGTGCAACGTCGCCAGTTGGGCATCGTAGCCCCCGAATCCGTGGCGCTCCGCCAGCGCCAGACCCTCGCGCAAGGAAACGGTGATGCCCACGTGGCTGGGATTGAAGGAGGCAAACATCGGAGGAATTCAGGTTGAAAACTTCGCTGTGAGTTCGCCGGTGGCGAGCATCGACAACATGGCACATTTGCCCGGCCGCAAGGGCAGATCCACCCGACCGCGACGCCGGGAGGACTCGTAAGTGGCAAAAATGATCTCCGTGGCGCGGAGCGCCCGTTCGCTCGCCAGTTGCGGCACGGTGCCGGCCTCGAGGCAGGCCAGCACATCCGCGATCCCGCGGTAGATCGCCTTGTCGTCATGAATGTTCTCGCCGGTATCGATCACCTCCCAGGCGGCCTGGCCGCAGGGCCGGAAACGCAGCCAGGGCGCATCGGACAGAATCTCGATGATGCCCAGCTCGCCCGTGAGCCGCAACAGGCAGCCGAGTTCGGCATGTTGATGGCCGAAATGGTAGATCGCCCGTACGCCGTTCTGAAACCGGAATTCGGAGATCCCATGGCCCTCGTTGATCGCGCCGAAAATCCTGGTCGCGCCACGCATGTCGATCTGGCCCAGCACCCATTCGGCGGGTGTATCGCCATTGAAGTAGAACATCAGGTCGAGCACATGCGTGCCCGAATCGATGAGATTGCTCCAGGCGCCCTCCAATCCGACCAGGCGGCCGATGGCGCCGCTGTCGAGCATCTGTTTTGCCTTCGCCAGCGGCAGATTGAACCGGCGCTGATGGTCGATTGCGAGCAGGACGCCCTGCTTGCGGCACGTCCGATCCATGCGGAGGCAGGCGTCCCAATGGAGATCCATGGGCTTCTCACACATGATCACCCGGGGATGGAACCGTGCCACGGCGCACACCACTTCGGCATGAAGATGGGGCCACAGGCAGACGCTCACCACGTCAGGTCGGATGGTCCGCATCATCTTGCGGAAGTCGGAGAAGACCGGCGCATCGGGCTTGTGCGCCGCGACAAACAACTCGGCATTCTCGCGGCTGATGTCGGCCACGGCGGCCAGCACGCAACGGCCGGACGCCTCGTATCCGGCCATATGCCGGTGTCCCATGGCAAATCCTGTGGCCCCCTCGGTACCACGCGGTCGTCCACAACCGATGATGGCGACTTTCAACGGAGACGGCTTTCCGGTGCTCATTGCGGGCAGTGTACGGCGGACCAAGCTTCAGGCGATTCCATTCTGTGGTTTTCGGCCGTGAGACAAGAACTCGTTGGATTCGCCCCGGACACTGCCAGGGCGAATCTGCCAGCCGTATTGCATTGCCCGGCGAAGGACCGCTCGCAGAATCAAACAAGCCGCCCTGGGTGCCGGGCGGGTTCAACACGACCGGCAACGGAAGGCACAATCGGATCGATTGAAGTATATTGGAGTCGAACAACCAGGACCAGATCGCTTATGACTTTGCCGCATCCTCTCAACCCGATGACACGACATCTTCTGATTCCTGCGCTGGCGCTCTCGGGCGCAGCCGGACTTTGCGCCGCCGACCCGGCGGGCACCGTTTCCAGTTTCGCTGCCGCCGGGCCGCCTGCCAGCAGCGCGCTGGCCGAGCCCGCCACGCTGCGGGCGAGTTCGTCCCGCATCGAGGCCGAGTTGCGGCAGGACATTCTGCCCTTCTGGATGCAACACGTGCCCGACCGCGCGCACGGAGGGTTCGTCGGCGAGATCAGCAACGATCTGGTAGTCCGGAAAGACGCGCCCCGCGGGGGGCTGCTGACCGCCCGCATCCTCTGGACTTTCTCCGCCGCCTACCAGCGTTACCACGACCCGGCGTATTTGGAAATGGCTCGTTGGGCGCGCGACGACCTGGTCGGCCGGTTTTGGGACGAACGCGATGGCGGGCTCTACTGGACCGTCACACCGGACGGGGCGCCGCTCGATACACGGAAGGAGATCTACCTGCAGGCGTTCGGGATCCTCGGCTTGAGCGAATATTACCGAGCCACCGGGGATCCGGCCGCGTTGCAGCAGGCGACCACGCTGTACCATGCCATCGAGACGCACGCCCGCGATCACACGCACGGCGGTTACTTTGAGGAGTTCTCCCGAGAATGGAAGCTGCAGACGGATGTGGGTGTCCACCGTTCACTGATGGGCTCGCAGGCGCTGAAGTCCCAAAACGTGCACCTGCACATTCTGGAGGCCTACACCAACCTCCTGCGGGTCTGGCCCGATGCCTCCTTTCGCCAAACCCTGCGCGAACTCGCCGAGGTGATGCTGACGCGCGTCTATGATTCCAGGAGCCACCACCTGCGGCTTTTCCTCGATCCGGATTGGACACCCCGTTCGCAAAGCATCTCCTATGGCCATGACATCGAATTCAGCTGGTTGGCATGCGAAGCCGCCAACGAGCTGCACGACCCTGATTTGATCGCCCGAAGCAAGGCGATGGCGGTTGAGGTCGCCCGAACCACGCTGGCCGAAGGGGTCGACGCCGACGGCGGTATTTTCAACGAAGGCGGCCCGGCAGGCTTGACCGACCGGAGCAAAGACTGGTGGCCCCAGGCCGAGGCAATGGTGGGGTTCCTCAACGCCTACCAGCTTGGCGGCGATCCCGAATTCCTCCGGGCGTCCCTTCACACCTGGGATTTCATTGAGGCGCGGCTCGTTGACCGGGAAAACGGAGAATGGTTTCGCGGCGTGACGAAGGACGGCCGGCACTCATCGGACCCCAAAGTAAGTCTCTGGAAATGCCCTTATCACAATGGGCGGGCATGCATGGAAATGGTCAACCGCATCAACGCGGTGCTGACCCGGTCGCGCCCGGCCGCGGAAGCGGCCGCAGCGCCCCGCAATTGACCCCGGCCGGTCCGGCAGCCCGTCGGCCTTGGGGATATCTTCGGGCCGCCAAAGATTATCCGAAACCAGCCGTTGGATTCTGGCGGTCCGGAGGAGGCAAAGCCCGACAAGCGGCTACGATCGCGGCGCCAGCAATCGCTTCACCGTCTCCATCAGCAGGCTGACCTCATACGGCTTGGGCACGATCGCCTGGAAACCATATCGGGCGAAGTCGGCAAGCACGGGATCATTTGAATAGCCGCTCGACACAATTGCAGGCACCTGGGGATCCAGTTTGCGGATTTGCTCCATCGCCTCCCGTCCGCCCATCCCGCCGGGAATGGTCAAATCAAGGATGACCAGATCGATGGGTTGCCCGGCATTTCGGGCCGCGCTGAGCTCCTTCACCGCCGCTGCGCCGTCGCTCACCGTGACAGGCGTCAGGCCCATCCGCAGCAACAGAGCCGCCCCGAGGCGTCGTATGCTTTCCTCGTCATCCATCAACAATACGCGGGCCGGCCGCGTCGGCGAGACCGCCGGTGCCGCCGCGGGCACCTGGGAAGGTGGCATCTCCTTTTCGGCGTCGCCGGCCGGCAGCCACAGGATAAAGGTTGCCCCGCGCCCGGGAGTCGATTCCACCTCAATCCGCCCATCGTGCCGCTTGACGATTGAATAAACAGTGGCCAGGCCAAGCCCGCCGCCGGTCCTCTTGGTCGAAAAGTACGGATCGAACACCCGTGACACGATCTCGGGCTTGATGCCCTCGCCAGAGTCGGCGATCGCCACCCGGACATAGCGCCCGGCTGCCAGCGAGGGATTCGCTCCAGGCATGATTTCCTCGTTGGCCAGCGAAATTCGGATGACCCCGCCGTTCGGCATCGCCTCGACGGCGTTGAGGGTCAGATTCTGGATGGCCTGGGCGATCTGATTCTTGTCCACATTGGCGTTCCAGAGCCCGGGACGCACCTCGTAGTCGCACCGCACGCTGGATCCATGAAGCATGGACTCGGCAGCTTCCCGGACGATTTTCGGCAACGCGACGGTGCTGCGCAGGGGATTCCCGCCTTTCGCAAAGGTCAGGAGCTGCTGTGTCAGATCGCGGGCCCGGTAAGCGGCCCGCTCAATTTCCCGCAAAAACCCGCCGGCAGACTCGGCGACTTTCGGGTCGAACATCGCCAGCGACAGATTGCCGATCACGACGGTCAGAAGGTTGTTGAAATCGTGCGCAATGCCGCCGGCGAGCACTCCGACCGATTCGAGCCTCGCGGCGCGCTGCACTTCCGCTTCGAGCTGCACCTGCCGTTCCATTTGCTCGCGCAGTTGTTGGGTCTGCTGGCGAACCCGGCGGCGCAGCGCCACGACCCATGCCACGCTAAGCAGCGCCAGGGCGCCGAGCACGGCCGCAGCGGCCAGCGCGCGCTGCAGCGTCCACATGCGGGCGCCCCGCACCACCGCCACATCGTCCGCCGAACAAAGCTCCAACTGGAACCCCCGCAACTGCCGCGCATCATCGAAATCGGTCCGGTAAATCCCCGTGATTTCGAGGACTGCGCCCTGGTCGAACCCGGCGGGCAGCGGTGTGCCCCGCGGATGATCGAGCACCGCTTCGAACAGGGTATTGCCGCTCTGGAGCCTCAGCCGTGATTGCCGCGGCTGCCGCAAGACGTCGATCAACGTGCCGCGGGCTCTCACCAATTGCCCGTCGAGCGCGGAGGTGAAGCGCGAAGGGTCGGTCAGCCGGACGGGCGTGGGCAAAGGACCGGAGGCCAGCTTGCGAAACACCGCCTCCCGCAACACCGTCCGTGCGCCTTCCCGCCCCAGGATGCCCACGGCCTCGATCGAGTCGCCGGGAGTCAGCGGTACGATTTCCTGGCTGAAAAGCAGGAGACTTGCACGCTCATCATGCAGGTAG
>OCTA010001487.1_pt1 | contig 21523 bp, 23 predicted proteins | sample 1538991 | NCBI WGS metagenome assembly OCTA01 (sample SAMEA3539302, study PRJEB22396) | soil metagenome | biome: tundra; feature: field; material: soil | place: USA | collected 2010-05 | depth 0.15 m | reverse complement strand
ACTACGTCAACATATACGCCGGGAGCTTGATTCGTGATTGTCATTCTTGGTCCTTGTTCTCATCGGCGCGTTTGGGCGCGGGCGTACGTTCGGTTTTTTGGGGGGTTTTTTCTTCTATCGATGGCGCAACTTCTCGGAGAAACCCAAGGGCCAACTCATCGGTGATAGCGTCGGCATCAACGTCCTTGGCCACTTCCCCTGGCGCCACGTGGCGACCATTCGGCAAAGCGACAGGATACGGAGCCTGAGCGACTACTGTGATTTTTCTCATATCGGACTAGGTTCCTCACTACCGATTGCTTGATTCTCGACTTCTGTGTTTGCCTCCACGACTTCTGGGAAGTTCGGAATCGAGAACAACGTCGGCTCGGTCGGCGTGCCGTCAGCAGCAAACAGCGTGCTCGGCGGTCCAGCGAACTGGTCGATTGTTGGTGAAACGTAGACCTCAAAGTGAATCGTGGCGATTCCCTGCCAACGAGTTTGGATCGGCTCGCCTTTGAAGTAGGCGTCACCCTTCCAGTTCGTGGACTGAGCGAACCCCTCTAGTCCACCGTGCTGCACAATAGCGGCGCGGGCGGCAGCACCATAGGCGTAAGTCAAGGCTAACGTTTCCTGCCAGTTGGTACCGGCGTAGACAAAAACGCTAAGTTCAGCGGACCAGACCGAGGATATTCCGTTGACGTTGGTGCGCCCCTGTTGTGGGTCACCCACTGTACCAGGAACGATAACGTCGATTTGGGCATCGATTCCGGACGTGTGGGGACGATAACCGATTGGGCGATCGTACGTCTTGACTTGCTGGAGGTTGGCGCCAGTGTGGCGATTGAGTACCTCGATGTACGTCGGCAGCCATTTCTGGAGCGTGTTATACATCGCCTGCTGTACTGAGTGTCCGCCGTAGATCGGACCGTAGGCGTCTGGAAAATACGACAGATTCCAGTCAAGCCAAAACGCTCGCGTTGGGTCTGGTGTTCCGCCGACCGGCATTAGGCTTGGCTCGCTGCTGCGCCAACCACCGAAGCGGTTGCTGCGCCGTGGAGAAAGTAGGTTTGCATTATCTCATACCAAGAGATCAGCAGTTGAGTGCCCCCACCTGTCCCTCGGACCTCACCCAGAATGTCCATCACTGGGCGCTGCGGTACGCCATCACCCTTTTGGTGATACTGGGCGTAGGAAACGCGAGTTCCTTCGGTTAAAGACAGCGGCGTTACCTGGTAGAGCGAATAGGCGGTGTGGCTGGTCAGGCTGCCGCGTAGATCCTGTGTCGTTCCAAGGTCGCCTCGGACCTCACCACGGACCATCATCTTGTCAGACCAGGCGCCGTTGGATGCCTTCTTGAGAATGGTGTCGGGCGCCAGTTCCGTCCACCCTGGACCCTCAGTCGCCCACTTTTTCTTCTCGTAGCGCGAAAACGAACGGTCGATAATGGCAAATGCTGGCTGGAAGTTCAGACAACGACGGCGCATCTGCCGTAGCTGGTTCTGGAATACGCTGAAACCAGTATTAAGCTCGAAGCCCATTAGTAGCGCATCCAAGGATCGATCAACGCCATGATGGTGGTGTCGATGGTAGCGTGCGGTTCCTGCGGGTTGCCCTCAAGTTCGAGGAACTTCGCGGCCTGAAACATGCAAGCACGCGACAGGGACGGCGGGATACCAAGCGTGTAGCCACCGGAATACTCCACAACGATACGCGTCCCCTCTGGACAAAACGTACCGAGGGGCAAGCGACAAAAACCGTTGGTCTTCTCGGGACCGTAGATAGCGCCGAGTTCGACTGCTTGCGAGTTTCCGTAGGTCAAAAACAGTTTGATCGATTGTACGTTGTAGGTCCAGAGTTCTGGATTCTGCGGAGCGTACTGATCTAGGAAGAAGTTGCGCACCAGGTCGTTAGCACCAAGGGCATTGGCGTAAGAGATACCGAGAGTTCCGGCAAAGCCCATCGGCATCCCGGCGCTATCGTCCCCATACTCGTTGGGGTTGATACCGTTGGCCATCTCCTCGTACACAAGGTTCGTGAACGGAGCAAGGCGACGCGACGTGAGGTCCTCTAAGTACGAGGTTGCTTCGACCAGGATTTCCTGAATATCAATAGCAGCCTTATCCTGGCAGAGCATCGGGAAACGTCGCTGAAACCGAGCAGGGTCCGCAAGTGGGATCAGGTCGGAGTAACCGTCAGGAGTTTCCACGATTGTCCTTTTCCGTCGCTATCCTTTCGGCGTGACGAGAGCTAATGCTGATGCCATTCCGCTTGGCGCTGTCACGGACTCTGGTGTAATATCGACCGCCTTGATTTGCGGCTCAGTTTCAACCCTCTTTGGGCGACCTGGACCGCGCTTGGCGGGACGTGCGTCGTATTCCTCGGCCTGAGTAAAACCGGAGTGCGGCGTGCGAAGAAGCCTCAAAGCATCAGCTTCGGGCATCGCTACCACGGAGTCCGGGGTTTCCCACCAATACTCGCCCCAGCCATTAGGGGCACCAGCGGAAATTACTTGAATCTTTGCTTCAGACATCGTTCCTCAAATCTTGTCCCTCCAAAGGAAAAGCTAACGGCCGCGCTCCGATCGGAGGAACGGCTACCGAAACGCGGCCGTTAGACCTTACGGGTTGAGAACGACTGCCACGTTCGAGAGGCGACCCAGATATTTAGGTGCCCTAATTGCGAGCGTGGTGTCACTCACGATAGCGAACGGCAAGCTGTCCGGGCTGATTGTCGTCGGGTAGATGTCGATCGGCTGGAACTCACGCACGACGGGGCGCACGATGTAGTCCGAGTTACGGGACATCAGGTAGAGGTTCTGAAGACCACCCGTTACAAGCGGGGAGACGTTAGCGTTTGCACCGATAGCAGCGTAGTTCACCGGGTTAGCGGTGTTCTGCACGGTACCAACACTCTGCTGCGGAATCAGCGTCACACCGTTGTCGATGATCTGGTTAGCGGAGTACAGCGTGGTTCCGCCGTCAGGCGTGATGCCTGCGGAGACGTAACCAAGAAGTGTTTCCTGACCAGAGGTGGTCGAACGGAAGACCTTGTAGCTGATCGGTGCTGCGCCTTCGAACCCAGTTGGGATCGTGAAGCTCAGGGTGATCACGCCACTACCAGAGGTATTGGCATTACACTCAACCGAACCAACCGACTCACCGTCAACGTCAAAGATGGCGTCCACGACGTAGTAGTAGGTTGCGCTGACCAGCGAGCCGCCAGAGTTAACAGCAGCAGCGGTCACAGCGGACATCGGAGCACCGCGAGGCGACAAGAACGAAGTGTCCACGAACGGAATGTTACGGTAGCTGTTCACGTTCAGACCAGCGGCCACCTCAACCAACGGAGCAATGAAGCGCTGCTGGTTAGTCAAAAGCTGCGAGAGCTTCGACTGGGCGGTCGTGGAACCAACGAACATCCACTCAGAGTTGCACACGTTCTCGGCAAGGTTCTGCTGCACAAGGTCGATCAACTGGTCGAGAGCGCCGAGAGTGAAGTCGTTGCCCTGATAGTTGATGGCGTTGGTGCTATCGCCAGAGTAAACGGATGCGATGGTGTCGAGACCGTCGAACTGAGGAGCCGGACCGAACAAGGTCGATGCAGCGTTGCCCCAGCAGATAGCGTTCTCTACGGACCAGTACAGACGCTTTGCGGCGCCCATGATTTCCTTACCACGCAAGTTACCGATCAGATCGGCGGTCACGGCCTGGGCGTACCCAGTCACCGCACCAACAACCTGAAGGTTCTTGATCGGGTAGAGGTTCTGGTTGTAGACAGACGTGCTGACCGGGACGTGCCCACCATCAGTCACGAAGCCACCAACGGGCTGCTGCGTACGGTTGTTGAAGTAGTAGACCGTGGAGTTCCAGTCTACCGTGGGCAACGAACGTACGAGAGGGGCGTAACGACGCTGGTACTCAAGCAGGTTCGGGTCAATGCGCTTCTGGACAAGTGCGGAAGCACCAACCGCTGTAAGCGCTTCTTCTAGGGGTGTAGCCATTTGGGTGATCCTTTCAGGAATCGGAATAACGTGTGATGTGGTGCTTGGTGCTTAGAACTGCGATACGTGCTCGTCCGCACGACGGAACAGGCGACCCCAACCAGGAGCGGCCATGAATGTTTCGGTCGAGTAAGCCTTCAGCTCGTCGTCATCCATTTCGGAAAGCTCCTTGGCCGTCTTGGCCTCAGAAAGTTCCGCAACTGGCTGATTGAACTGACCCGCCGTCTGTCCGGCTACGAGACCGGTGCGCGGGATGATGCCAGCAGCACGCGCTGCCTCAAGAGCCGCAAGATCAGCTTCGACCTTGGCGTCTTCCTTGATCTTGTCGATGTCAGCCTGAGTGAAGGTTGCCGGAGCATCTTCCACAACAGGTGCAGCCTCTGCGACCGGAGCCGCAACAGGTGCCGCTTCGGCAACGGGTGCTGAGCGAGCTAGCAGAGCATCGAACTGCTCCTGGGTTAGGACAATCTGCGCAGGTGCAGCCGCTACGGCCGGAGCCGGAGTTGCTTCTGCTACAGGGGCGGTAACTACCGGGGTTGCCTCAACAGGTGTTGCCTCGGCTACCGGTGTATCGGTTTCGGTTGCCACAAGGGCCTCCTTGGTTTCTGGCACGGCCGGTGTTTCCGACTCGGCATTGGGGACTGCTTGACCACAGGTGGGACAGAACAAAGCGCCTTGCGGCATGTCCACACCACATTCACTACAAGTAGCAGACTCCATGTTGTTGTCGTCTACCACAACCGCTTCCTGAGAGGAAGAGGAATCCGTTGACCCGTCGGGCATCGTGAGATCGATATCTCCGTCTGCGTCGGGGTCAAGAGCGTTAAGACCGATGATCGCCGCTGTGGCAATCCTACGGGCCATTGGGGCGAGTTTTCCTGCGTCATCGGTGTAACCCGAAGCGCTGATCGATCCGCCGCCATTGTCGATGGACATCGAAGCGTAGGCTTCGAGAAGATCCTTGATGTCATCAGCGAGCGCATCAAAATCTTCGGTAACGTTGATGTTGAACTTTTTCGCTGCTGTCTTGATCTTTGTCTTGATACGCGCGACCTGGCCACTGGAGTAGGCGCTGGCGTTCTTGGTCACGTTAATGTAGGCCCATGCTGCCTTAACGTGTGCCGCCGTATCGATGGGGTAGCGCTTCTTGCCGTCTTTTTGATAGCCGTTGTCGGCGTAGGTCACGTCTCCGTAGGGCTTCTTGGCGTCAGCCTCAGCGATGGCCGAACCGTCGTCAAGCTCCTCTTCGTTGAAGATTACCTCAGCCTCAACAGATTCAAGAATCGGGTTGGTGGCATCGATCGATTCGAAGATCTCGGCGTGTGTGATCTGTGCACCCTCGACACCCGGACGGCCGGTCCAGTCGATGCCGAATACATCCAGGTCAGAAGCGGTAGTGGCATCCTTGCCATCATCAGCTTCAACTGTTTCGGGCTGCGCCATCCAGGCGCCGCGAATTGACAGACCACGAATGAAGGGGTTGTCAGGGTTAACCAGCGTAGCCATGTCGCGCCCATTGGAAGTGTCGGCGATATCGGCCTCAAAGGTGGCAGAACCGTCGTCTTCCTGGGCGACCTTGGTCACCTTGGCGATTGTTAGGAGAGCGTTGTCGGTGTCAGCAGATCCGTGAGACGGAAACATCGTGATAGACAAACCGTCCGGAGAGGACAAGCGGTCCTGCATACGACTCACGGCGTTGCCGATGTTTTCCTTCGTGTAAAGACGACGGTTTTTGGATACAGTCGGAACCAAGAAAGTTCCGCGTACGACGCCTGCTCGTTCCTTAGCCATTCAAAATCTCCTAGATCGTGCCAGCGGCGGCGTACCAACAGCGGCATCCTCCGTGATTCGGTATCGGCGGCACTGAATCTACAGGCCACGGGTTGCCCTCTTCGGCAGAAAAACAGCTAAGACACACCAGACCGTCCCCCGCCGTAACGAAGTCCACCTTCTCGCCAGCGTCTGCAATGTGTTGTTTCTGTGCTTCGGCGTAGAAAGCGTGTACCGATGAGCCAGCGTAGAACGCTGCTCCGGCACCAGCAGATACCGTTAGTGGAATAGCATTCTTAATGTCGTCAGCGCTGGAACCCTGGTTTTTTAGCGCGCCTAAGTGAGTGGAGAGATCACCGGCTAGTCCCGCCAGGATCGACGCTACCGTTGTGTCGGTTCCCTTGCCGTAGGCTGGGGACTTTTCGGCTTGCGCCCGTTCCTTTTGGTAGGTCTTCGGGATGCTCGGCACCGGGGCGCCTTTATGGTGATTCAGCAACGAACCAGCCGCAGTGACACCTTCGGCTGTAGCGTTAGCGTGAGCCGTGGCCACGAGACCCTTAATCTGTGACAGTAGGTCGGGATACCGGTTTAACGTGTCCGCCAGGACTTGCGCCGCCGCCGTCTTGGGGTCGTCATCCTTCAGGGCGTTCAAGATCAGTTCTTGGGGAACCACATACGAAAAGTTCTTGGCCCATTTCAGGATCGCCAGAACCGCTGTGTGCTCCAGAGAGTCGCGGCGCATGTAGAGTTTGTCTACTAGGCCAGCCTTGGAACCCTGCGCTTCGGCAAACGCTATCGGCACACCAAGGGCAAGAAGGTCCTCAAACAGCACCCCTGAGTGTTCGCTGAGATCGTGACCCCATTCGGAATAGCCCCATGAGAACGCCTCGACTAGCGCGGCGTTACGCGATGCTTGCGATGGTGCCAGGTCTTCACGTGTATCCCGCGATGCTTCCGCACGGCGAGGCGCTTCTTGAAGTGATGCGACCTGCTCGATTTCCATGAACCTCTCGTGCCGAAACTTGTCGGAGCCAGACGCTTAACGAATTTGTGATTAACGCCAGTGATCTTGTGGTGCGTCGCTGTGGCGTGTAGGTCGGCTGCCGATCGACGTGATCCCAATGGAGGACGCCCGCGTGTGTGGCTGAGCGTTCCCTTGCGAAGCGAGAGAGCGTGGCCTGCAATATGCGAGTTGATGCGCCGAGCATTAGCTTTCGCAAGATTCGCCTGACTAGCGGCAACCTGTTTGGCGGTTCGTGGCTTGCTTCTGACCGCTGCCCGAGCCTTGATTAAATTCGCCCGATCAGCAGCAAGTTGCTTGGCTGTGGTCAACCAACATCCTTTTGAATCAGCGCGGCGGCGGCTTTAGCCGTCATCGCTTTGCCGTCCGGTTCCGGACCTTCGATCGCCCCACCATTGACGCCGACTACTGGCTCAACCGGTACAGGGTAGAGGTAGCCAGAAGCGCTCTCAACCATTATCCCTCGACGTGATCCTCAATGTCGTCTGCACGGTAGTCATTCTGCGATGTCTCGGCTTCTTCGATCTTCTTTCCCTTGTCTTCAGGTGAAAGACCATCAAGACCGAGCGGGTCATCGGAACGGTACTCGTTCTGGGAAGTCAAGATTTCCTCTAGCTTCCCCTGTGCCTCGATGCTCTCCGGTGTCTGCAATGAGGAGTATCCAACGATGTCGCCCTCATCGGCGCTCTCGGCTGGCTCCAGAACGTCGCCTTCGGCATCCGTTGGCTCGGTTTCGTGTTCGACCTCAACGGTCTCAGAGAACGTGTGCGCGTCACCGGATTCCTCGACTGCTTCCACGGGAACCTCCACGACTTCTTCTACCGGGTCCGTGCCGTATGGCAGGTGCGGCGAGTTATAGCCGTAGATAGGGTGGAACGGCGCACGCTTGAGTTCAAAGGGCATGATTTTCCTCTAATAGATCGGCGATTCTCTGTTGGCGTACGGCGCGGGCTGATTCCCAGTCATCGCGGTATGCCAAATGGTCGAACGGTTCATATTGGTCTAACGTCGGCGGGTAGCCTTCGCTAGCTTTCGGCGGATTAGGCCCAGTCGGCTTTACGCCTGCTGCTCCGGTACCGGCAGCGCTCGACGCCTGTCCAGCGGTAATGATTGCGGCGAGGTTAGCAGCAGAGAGATCGGACATATCGCGCCATGCAACCAAGTTCTGACGGTCCACCAACACAGCTATGTCCCCACCATCGATCGGCGGTTCGCCAATGTCGGTGCGGTAGCGGTTCTGGGTCCAAGAGCCATTACGGACACGCATGTCGCGGATCTGCTCTATCGTCATGTCGTCGCGCCAGTCAACCTCACCAAACTTTAGGTGCCAGTCTTTGACACCGTAAGCGAGGTAGAGCAACTGGAAGGAGAACTTTTCAAGCACGAGTTCGCTGATCGGACCACAAGTGTTCACTCTAAAAGATCTATCTTGAGAATTGTGGGTCGGGATCATTCCCTCGCCGACGAGATACATGTGGTTCGGGGAATCCACCTCTATGCAGCGCATTGGTTGTACTGGAATCGGTTCGGCGCTTACGATGTAACGAGCTTTTTGCGCTAGCTTCCACTGTCCGCGTGCCTTGTTAATTTTGCGCGGAATACGAGCGAAGGGAAGTTCCGTCGAAACGTTGACGGTCCACGACTCAAGACAACCGACGCGACGCGACGGATGGTAGTTGATCGTTGGGATAGCGCCCAGAGATCGAGCCAACTCGCAAAAACCGTCAATCAGCGCCCTGTTCGTGTTGTCGAACATATAGGAGCCCTTGGCGTTTACGCAACCGTCAGAATCCACAAGGCCCTGAACGAGCGCCAACCTTTGGTCGTATGAAGATCGCAGATACGCTTCTGGGACAAACTTTCCGTTATGTAGCCCTAGCCCGCGCCAAATCTTACGCAGACCACCTGGAACCCCAAAACTACCTGGAGCCACGTATTCTGTCGCAGTGTAACCGGCAGCGCCAAACTCTTCGATCAACCAACCTCGGTCGTCGGGGTGACAGGCGATACCATTTGGTCCTTCTGTCGGTCCGTCGCCAAGCAGATAGCCGAGGCAATACGGGTCAATAGGCAGATCAACATCAGGACCGAAATCAAGTGCACGACTAGCGGGTATCGAGTAGTTGTTACCGAAACCGGTAGACAAATGGTCCACCATGTCACCGAGGCGCTGTGGACGCACGGACTTATCGTCCTTCTCGGGCTTTAGCCACTGAGACAAGACAGCGACACTAGTGGTGCCAAAAACCTCGGCAATGTCGTCGGCTGATGATCCTGAGTCCCTCATCTCGCGCATGGTTGTGCGGTCGCCACGAATCCATGGAGTCTTTTGGGTTCGAGGAAGGGACCAATTCGTCCAGTTTTCTGGGTATTCCCACTTATTGTCGGCCTGAAACTCCCACGACTTGCGTTGCTTGTCGGTCCAGGCCACCCACAGGTGGTCCTCGCAAGAGTCCACGTGAGTCCCATCAGAAAAGCGCAACCGATAACCGTTGGCCTCTGGAACATCGAATACACGAACAACCGAACACGATTGACCGTTCTCATCAAATACTAGGTCGCCGACGCTGATATCCCCCATTGTCGTCCAGCCAGCAGGCGTCACGAGGGGCGTATCCAACGCTACTGCGGTGCCCTGCCCGCCGCCAATATTTGCCGATTCGATAACGCCAACTTTGGAAGGCGGCACACCAAAGCCGGAGATCATTTCGTCGCGGCAAGCCGTGATGATCATGTCCCATTCGCTCAGCTTGTTGACGCCGAGTTCTTGAACGGCGGTTTGACCCTTGGTTTCGAAGGGATTGCCGATGTTCTTAGCGCCCAAGTTCGAGAACTGGTATTGCTGACGAAGCTGCTTCTGCACCGAGATCGGCAAAGCTATCGGCCAGTCAACATGCAAGCGGGACGGGTCACCGCGCTTCATTGTCTCTTGGATAAGACCAGCGGTGAAGAGATAGTTCGTGATCGGGATGTAGTTCTTCTGGACCGGCGACACTCCGTAGAGTCCGCCACCAGGAGAGGTCAACTTAACGTGGATCACCTGGTGCGGAGCGAAGTCTGCGGTCAGTCCGTTGGTCATTTGCTGGTGGTAGCCGTTGACGTTGCCGTGATTGTCGGCCAGCACGTCCATTGTCTGTGGGTCCAGCGGGTACAGGGCGATCGGGTTTCCGCCAAGGTACACAACCTCAGTGAAAGAGTCACCGAAGATAAGGAGATCCGTCACGACGCTCGTCATAAGCTGACGTGTGTCTTCCTCGTCATTGATGTATTCTAGGAGGCTCTGCACTATCTTGACTTGCGGTGGCGGATCCGGAATGATCGAACTCTCAAGCGAGAGGTTGTTCGGTACTGCCTGCACGCCGCCAGCGGTGATGGTGCGGGCGATTACGTCAACACAGTCTGCCACCCAGGTGCACGCAAGATATGCCTGAAAAAGTTGCTGCATCCAGGATGCACGCGTCAACGCACCAGCCGTAGTGGACTGGCCGGGATTCGATTCAGTGGATCCACCGATTGGGATGCCAGACACATAGCCGCGACGCCCAGCAGAAGCAGCAGCGTTCACAGCAGGGGAACCCATAGTTGGGGCAGAAGACGCTTCACTGATCTGGCGACTCAGTTTTGTTAGTGCCATATCAGCCGTTCATTCTGAATTCTCCACCAGCAAAGCGCCCTCCGTAGAGCGGTGATTGCGCCGGGAGATAAGCTGCGGTTTCCTCTTCATGTAGTTGTCGAATGTCCTCGGGTGAGGCACTAGATTCGTTTTCGTAAATTACGGGACCACCAGCGGTACCGGCCGTCATACACATATAGCGCCATGCGTCGGGCATGTGATCGGGAACATTCTTTGTCTCAGCGTCGTCAGGATCGGATGCTTTACGCGGAAGTTCGGGGATCGTCTCGACAAAGTTAGGACACTCATCGCCAAACACGTGAAGCAGCGGACAGGTTTCCCATGTATTGGGTTTTCCTTCGGCTTCTTCTTTACGCCCTAGTTCTTCGTGGTATTCGCACGCTGGGGCTTCACTAAGGAAGTGATGACAGCGCGCCCAGCCACTCGGGCGGTTGTTGTTGGCCTGCATAATGCCACAACCGTTGTATCCGTAGATGTCGGCAATGGACATCGGCGTACCGCGGTCTCCCCACATGGACGGGTCGGCAGAGCGGATAACGTCGTCTCCCTCTTCGGCCCCCTCTTCCGCTTCAAGGATCTGCATCGCTTGGGATTTGGCATCTACGCCAATGGCATACAGTTCTCGGTAGATCCACATGCGACCAGAGGCAGGATCCAGAGCGGACCAGCAAACAGCCCACGGCGCCGCCTTACCGTAGTCGATACCGGCGTAACGTTGCCATTCTTTCGGCAACTGCCAGTGTAGCGGAATGACATGGCGATCGTAACTCCACTGCTCGAAGAATTGGCCTACCTGGGCGTCCCAGTCTCCGTCGCGCATTGCGGCGCGGCGTGCGGGATCCTCGATGCCGTCAAGGATTTTTTTGTATTCGGCCTGGTTGATATAGGGATTATCGGTGTAAAGCGCCTGGATGTAACCAACGCTACGGCCGCTTTCGTCAACCGCCAGGTGATCGCCTCTGCCTGTCGGCTTAATGAAGCGATTCTTGCAGTAGGTGCCCCCAACGCCACCCGGGTTGGACGCTCCTCGCCAGCCGATTACCGGAACGGCAGGATTGCCAGAACGCAGGTTTTCTTCGGAATGCTTGATTATGACAGACAACGTGCGCGTGCACTCGTCAATATATATGACCTGATACTCACCACCGAGGATTCGGCTGATGTCTACTTCCGTTTCGGCATACGAGAAGCGAATCTCGCTGCCATTTGGGAAGCGCAACTTGTTGTCGGTCTCGCGCCACTTGCACCCGAGTGCAGCGGCGTAGTCGCATTTCTTCAGTTCAGCGAGAAACGATTCTGCCAGTTCAGGGACGGTGCGCCGCAAGCAAAGGATTCTGATACCGGGGTAGTTGACCGCAAAGTCAATGGCGTCCATGGTGAGCGCTCTCGATTTCCCGCCCCCGCGGGCACCTCCGAAGAGAATGGCGTCCACTCTTGCCGCCGACATTTCATGGAATCGCTTTTGCTTCGGCGTGGGAACATAGCCCAACAGAGCAAAGGAATCGATCCTACTGGGATTGAGGGCCTCCGACATTGCGGCGGAAAAGACACTCGGAGCGGCTCGTCTAGCCAAGGCTTTCTCGGATCATGCTGTTCACTACTCCGTAGAGTTCTTGACGTGGCTCCTGCTTGGCTTCGGCGTCGGTGTGGTGCGGCTCACAGACATAGACCGCTAACTCGATTCGCTTGAAGCGATCAGGGTAAACGGCATAGTCGGCGTAGTATGGGCACCCGTTGATGTCACATTCGGGGTCGTTGCTTAGAGAACTGCCCACATCACCATCGCAAAGATAGAAGCTACGGCGACCAGCAAGAACATCAGCGGCATCAAGGCGTTGAACGTTTGCCAGCAGGTGGCGATAGCGTTGATCCTTGTGGCGTTCGATGCGTCATGGGCCAAGGAAACTGTTCGGTTCTTGGCGACCCATTCAATGTACGCCTCGAACTGCTCGTTGCCCATCTGCTCTCGCAGGGCCGTTTCACCGGTTCCCACGGCATACGCTAGCTGGGGGTCTTCACCAAAAAGACCTCCGTGTTGTTCCTCAGACACTCAGGTTCCTCCCTAGAGCTAGAAGTCTATTACCTCATCGTGATCGCTCATCAACATTTCGAGTTGCAGGCGGTAAGCATCGATAGCCACTTCGTCGGGCGCATCACGAATCAGAATCATCTGAAGTTCCGTAAAACCAACGTAAGCTAGTTCGTCCTCTGTGGGGCGCATACTACTCACCGACAATCTTCCACAGCATAGGTACCCTAATCATAGCGCCGATCCACTTCTTGTCAAGTCTTGTTGGACACCTGTTTTCCAGGGGCCGCGCCTAGCCGATCGCCCGTCGGCGGGGGGCGGACACTTAGGAACCATCAAAAGACCATCCACGCTGGTGGTTTGCTTCTTGAACATCTCCCAACGGAGCCTGTCAGGGTTACCATAGTTGCGCCAAACATCGTAGTCAGCCCTACAATATCCGGCTATCTCCGCTGGGGCCGCTTCGCACACTAAACAGGGTGTTGTTTGGACGGGTCTTTGCGCTTTCTCTTCCTCCACTCGGTAGATCTCGCCAATATTCGAGTGTATCTCATGCGCTGCCACATCGATGAAGGTAATCAAGCTTTCGATATGCTTCACTCGTTTGCTTAGCTCGTCTCGTTGTGGTTTTTCCCTGGAAGCCGCTGCCGATTCTACTGGAGTCGAGTCAGACTGGCCTCGTCCTCCGTCACCCAATCGGCTGCTAGAGCTAAAACCATCGGGATGTGACGATATTGCCGCCCGCTTGATGAGATCCCGCAGCACCTTATCATCGAGCTTATTGATTGCCAAAGATCCCTGCTCCAAACGGTAGAGCATGCGTTCTAGGCGCCATTCGGCGCCACGACTTAGTTTTGTTTGCGCCACGTTCCTACTTTCCGAACGGGCGTTTTCGTAGCCGACGTTCTAGGTAACATTAGCACACTATCACTTGCTTGTCAAGTTTTTATAGCGATTCTCCTATAATAAAACGCTAAAACGCTGGGACCTGGCACTATAAACGGACGTTCTGCTTGACATTGGCCAGAAAGTGTGCTATCCTAACGCCCATGCAGAAGATCGACAACATACTCAGTTGGGCCACTGACCTCGAAGAGAACACCCTCGAACAAGCCCAAAAGACCTCTCGACTACCGTTCTTGGCCGGACCTCTGGCCTTAATGCCCGATGCCCACTTGGGCTTCGGGAGTACGGTCGGATCCGTAATTCCGACCCGCGGCGCCATTATCCCGGCTGCAATAGGGGTTGATATCGGCTGTGGGATGGTGGCTCGACGTTTCGATCTGAAGGCCGACCAGCTTCCCGACAACCTAGACGCCCTTCTTTCGGGCATTGAGCGCGGGATTCCGGCCGGAGTCGGCAAGGGGCGCGACAAGGATATCCCTGGTCAGGGGCGTATTCCGATGCCCAAGGCGCTACGCGAAAACGTGGCGTTCCTTTACATGGAAGATCGCCTACGCCAGACAGCGGCGAACCAACTCGGAACACTCGGCTCGGGCAACCATTTCGTGGAATTGTGTCTTGATCAGGAAGATTCCGTCTGGCTCGTGCTCCATTCTGGGTCTCGTGGGGTTGGTAACAAGCTGGCAACACACCACATCAACATTGCCAAGGGGCTGATGAAGGATTGGTTCATCAATCTGGAAGACCCCGATCTGGCCTACTTGGTGCAGGGAACACCGCAGTTCGACGCTTACGTCGCTGATCTTCTATGGGCGCAGAACTATGCCCTGGCCAATCGGGAAGCGATGATGGACCAGGCTAACGACGCATTGTGGGCCGCACTCCTGCATGAGCCGACCATTCTTGACACCATCCAGTGCCACCACAACTACACGCATCTAGAGAACATCGGAGGCAAGGAAAACGTCTGGATCACCCGCAAGGGAGCCATCTCTGCCCGTCTGGATCAGCGTGGAATCATCCCAGGATCCATGGGAACCCGAAGCTACATTGTGCGGGGTCTGGGTAACCGGGCGAGCTATTTCTCGTGTTCACATGGCGCAGGGCGGCGTTTGTCTCGTTCCGCCGCACGCAGGGAGTTCTCGATCGAATCGCTAGAATCGGCGATGGCGGGCAAGACGTGGAACGCCAATAAGGCCGAGGCGCTACTAGACGAGCATCCGGATTCCTACAAGGACATTGATGTCGTGATGGCGGCGCAAGCGGATCTGGTTGAAATCGAGTACACGCTGTCACAAATTCTAAATTACAAGGGGACATGATGGAATATCCAGAAGAAATACTGGACGACGATTGGGAGGACGACGGTACCATGCCGAACAACGTCGATACCCTGCGTCAGGCTGTGGTCGGTAGCCGGATTGTGAGCGTTGAAAAGGGCGTCGAGGTTCCTGGCTCATCGATCTGGAATGGGCCGGAGACCGCAACGGTCATCACATTAGACAACGGCAAGCGGGTTCGGCTCGTCAACACCAGCGACTGCTGCGCCTTCACGGAATTGGAGGCGTTTCTGCTCAACCCAGAGTCGGTCGAGATCGAGTCCGACTGTGACATCACGATAGCCGAGATAGTGCGGTAACAAAAATCCGAGAAATCTTCGATTTGCCCCTTGACAAACCCCGATCAGGGTGTATACTGGTAGTACGCTCGGTTAGATCCCGAGAGACGTTGGGTCAGATTCCCGTGGCGTCGCTTGCCGGGTTCGTATAGTGGTAGTACAACTGCTTCCAAACCAGTCAGCGAGTTTTCGATTAGCTCACCCGGTGCCATGAGAGCTTGTCCTTACAGGCGCTCCCAGTAGGCCTAACCATACCGAACGGGTTTTCGGTCCCTGGAGATTCATTTGATAAACACTTTTGGTCGCAGCCCGGCTAAAAAGTCATACATACCACAGATCTGGTACCGGCGCGGATCAAAAGCGCCACGGGCCAGATCCATGGGTTGGACCTCTGTTGGTTAGGGGACTTTGGCTGTAAACCAAGGGCGCACGCGCTTCGGGGGTTCAATTCCCTCCCAACCCACCTAGCGTCAGTGGCGGTTCGATTCCGCACCGGGCAACCGGAAAGGTGTAATGGATACACGGGCGCGCTGTTCTGCGGATTGAGCATTGCGATTAGATTATCGTTGGCGGATCCGCACACCTTCCAGAAGATCCGGACCAAAAACCCGGACGGCTTAGGTCGTTAGCTCAAGCGGTAGAGCACTGGACTTGGGGGTGTAGTGATAATGGAAGCACCTCTCGCTTGCAACGAGAAAGTCACAGTTCGATTCTGTGTACCTCCACCAAAGAAAGAACCCCAAAATGGATAGTGCTCGGGCACCACTTTAATCTGCCCGCACATGCCGGTGTGATGGAATTTTGGTATACATTCGATTTTTAGAAAATCGCTCTTGCAGGTTCGAGTCCTGTCACCGGTACCAACCCTCATTACGTTAACAGAAAACAACGACTCTCTTAAAGTCGGATCGCCGGGGCAGCACCGGCATGGGGGACGCGTGGGTCGAGAATGCTCCTCAACACTCGACATCTGGACGGACATGCGTGGAGTCTCCCCGGTCCGTGAATAACTGGAGACCTGAGAGGGGCACAACTGGTGCGGGGAAGACGGGAATCCGCTAGTTTTGGAAACTAGAGACACCGAGTTCGACACTCGGGCATCAGACCACCAGCGTGTGGGAAAGCTTGGGAATCCGCTCCCCTCGGACGGGAGAGAACGCAGGTCCAAATCCTGCCACGCTGACGCAGTAACACGGGGCTAACAGGTTTCGATTTCGTTAGTCAAACGTAGAAGTGCCATCCATCTTGCGAAGAGATGTAAAAAAGCGCACCAAAAATAGTTGACGAAAACTCAACCAACATTGCCGACGAGGCTCACGCATGGCTCGCAGCACAGCCAGTACGGGAACTCGTTTACGCTTAGGCGTCGGCTGGGGGTCGAACTTCCCCTCATTATCCAAGTAAGTCACGCGGGTTTCCTGCTTCCTTGAATCAAAGAGCAGGTGGTGGAATCGGTGGCGGAAGCCATCACCCCGAAACATGACGGCCGGAAAGACGGCTATGATGGTAGCATCCTTTACGGGAGAGACGAAAGACGCGTGTTCAATTCACGCTAGCTCCACTCGACCAGGCTAAGTCGTTAAACCAGCCGCCATTCCCGGGTGGTGTAATCGGTAACACGACTGGTTCTGGTCCAGTTATTGAGCGTTCGAGTCGTTCCCTGGGAGCCACGGTCCATTGGTATATGGGTTATTACTGATCTCTGTCAAGGATCAAAACCGAGTCCGAGTCTCGGATGGACCACCATGCATGTATAGCACAAAGGATGAGTGCACTCGGCTACGGACCGAGGGATCGGAGTTCGAGTCTTCGTATGTGCGCCAGTTTTGCCCCCATCGTCTAACGGATAGGACACTAGCCTCCGACGCTGGCAACGAAGATTCGAATTCTTCTGGGGGCGCTTTGCCGGATTAGTCTAGCGGGAAAACGGTTCACTGGTATTGAACAGTCGCAAGTTCGACTCTTGCATTCGGCTCCAAAAAGTGGTCAGGAAAGAGTTGCGCTGCCCTGTCGTGTGCGGGTTCAGCGAACGCTAACGGAGAATGGGCAAGCGTCGAGCGGTCACGATCGGTTCCGCTTTGGGGTCACACGCCCCGGCGCCATACACCTCACCCGCCACTTTTTTCTTGTCATCATCGTCCAAAGAACAGGACGCCCGGCCCCTACCCGGATAATCGAGGTTTGAGTCCTCGTGGTGACGCCATGGAAATGATCCGAACGGTCAGGAGGCTGATTGCTAATCAGCTACGACGTAACAGTCCAGCAGGTTCGATTCCTGTCATTTCCGCAAAGCGGGTCGGCCCCGAAGGTCGGACAGCCGTGGAGCGTAACGTCTCCACGATACTGAGCCGCCAGCGTAGACTCCGTATAGGGATGCGCACAGGGAGCACAAACTGATCAGGTGGTCAGCGGCGATTTGAAATCGTACGGTACCGGTAGCTCCGGTATTGGGACCGTTACCTATGTGCTCCGCGATTGGATAGAATGCGAATGGTGAGCGGCCTGCTCCGAATACAGGTACGGGTGAAAGCCCTTGTCAGTTCGACCCTGACTCTATCCGCCACGGAAAGTGAACCCCCTTGGAGGGGGCACCCGCTGGAAACGGGTTGGTGGTTCAGGCCATAGTGTTCGATTCGCTCTCTTTCCGCCACCGAAAGGATTCAATGCTACTTGTTCTGTTGTTGTTCTTGATTTTGTTCGTGGTCCTCGGATTTGCGTTTTCGCCGCTGATCTGGATTGCTATTATCGTTCTCGTCGTTATCGCCGTTTCCAATCGGGAGCGATGGTAGTTCTGGGGCGCGGCCCGGAGTCTTAAACTCAAATCCGCGCACCTTGCTCCGTTAGTGGAATTGGAGAACACACCTGGTTTTCACCCAGGAGATTACGGGATCGTGCCCCGTACGGAGTGCTTTGGCGTGTTGGGCGAGCGGAGAAGCCGTCACCCTCTCAAGGTGAAGATCACGGGTTCGAATCCCGTACACGCTACGCGACCTGGTGACTGGTCTGAAAACTCACCCGTCGTGCGAAGACGTTAAACTCGCCATACCGTTGTAGCTCAGTTGGCAGAGCGCCTGGTTGTTACCCAGGATGTCCGGGGTTCGAGACCTCGCAGCGGTGCGTATCGCCAGTTGGCCGAGAGGCAGAGGCGCAGGATTGCAACCCCTGACACGCCGGTTCGAATCCGGCACTGGCGTCCAGGTGGCAGTAGCTCAACGGCTAGAGCGTCGCGTTGCCAACGCGAAGGTTGCGAGTTCGATCCTCGTCTGCCGCACCAAAATCAATGGAGGAATAGTGATTCACGCCCAGACGCTGGCTTACAACACGGCCATACCAACGATCTCGATCAAAGATGGTCAGGCTGGCGACGCGGTTTTTTGCCACTCGACAGGATTGGTAGGGCGCGCCATTCGCATCGGCCAGTGGATTCGTCATTTCGGCGTTTACAAGACGTGGAATCACATTGGGTGGCTCGATGAAGCGGTGACGGTTCAAGGCGTCACCGTTGACTGGAAGGTTGGTCAGGCTGTTTCGCGTGGCGTCACCAACACGGCGTTGCTCTCGAAGATCGCACCTGGCGGAAAGTTCGAGATTGTTCCGATGACGGCATTTCCGACCGTTGTTCCAAACGACCACTTGGCACGAGAGATCCTTCTCGCCACGTTGCGTTCGCAGGTCGGCGTAGAGTACGGTTTCCTGACAATCGCCAGCATCATCATCAACATCTTGACGCCGAAGTTCCTTCACATCGATTTCCGCGCCGAAAACACCTGGATCTGCTCCGCTGTCTATTCGTGGGGTCTTCATTCGGGTGGCGGAACAGTAACCGGCGACGTGTACCAGCGTCTCCCAGCAGAAGTGGCGCAGAGCGCCGATAAGTAGCACCATGCCGATGTAGCTCAATGGTCGAGCAGCGTCCTTCCAAGTCGTTTATGCCGGTTCGATCCCGGTCATCGGTTCCACGCAACACAAAGTCTGCGCAGAGCAGGAAATGGGATTAGTGCGCAAACCCGACGGCAATCGTGAGGTTGTTGGCTTCGGAGGGGTAGCACCCCAACCGGAGTAGCACTCATTCTCGGCTAGTGTAACGGCAACACGCGAGTTTTTGGCACTCGAATAGGGGGATCGTCACCTCCGCTGAGAGCTTTGCTAGATCTGGATGGCCAGATTCTTCCTTTGTACCGAAGAAAGATCAGATCGTTACTGATATCTAGCTCCAAGGAGGAACAATGAAACTGCCGAAACTTTCGCCAGCGTGGACAGCACGCATCAAACGAATCGCCACCGATATTGTGACGGCCGGTGGAGCGCTCACGGCAGTTCTAACGATAGCCATCGCTGTCGGCCCAACAATGCACGTTACGCACCCAGAAATGGTTATCCTGATCACCGCCATGTCGGTTGTGTCGGCTCTCGTTTCCGAGGCGCGCAGAATCACACAGAAGAAGATTGCTGCCGTGAAGGCGGCGAAAACATCCGGTTGAGTGGTCAGTACCCAGCGAGATCTTATATGTCACGCGTAGCAAAGGCAGCATTTGCCAACCGGACCACGGTTCCTTAGCTGAGTTGGATTTGTAGCGCAGAGTTGAAGCCTCTGAGACGCCCGTTCGAATCGGGCAGGAACCACTTGACAAGAACAACCACCTATGGTAGAATGGTAGAGAACGCCGATCTGATGCATCGGAGATGCAGTTTCGATTACTGCTGGGTGGACCACGCCTCTATGATGTAATAGCGCTAGCATGAAAGGCTTTTACCCTTTTCGTCTCGGTTCAATTCCGAGTGGAGGCACCACGAACCATTAACTCATCAGGCTAGAGTGCCACCCTTACAAGGTGGAAGCGCGGGGATCGAGACCTCGATGGTTCACTTGACAGCAGCGCCGAAACGTGCTACTGTTGTCATGCGGCTTGAGGCATAATGGTACGCCGTGGGGCCGTGGCCCCCATGTAAGCGTGTTCGACTCACGCAGGTCGCCCTTAGAAACAAGGAGGAGTAATGGTAGTCAACGATAATGTCACGGTAACAATCCACCCGCCAAGCACAAACATTCCGACACCGCCAACCGGCTTGTGTCCAAACTGCGGCAGGTGTCCAAGTTGTGGCCATGTTCCGAACGCTCAGTGGTACCCGAACTGGTATCCGGTGTACCCATCGTATCAACCGTTCTATTGCTGAACGGCTACGACATAGACGGCACGTTAACGGCAGGCGTGGTTCCCCAGGAGCCATATATCGTGATCACCGGACGAGGGCCGGACGAAGACGACGCCTACGTGGAGACGCTTAGGCAAAATGCTCAGGTTTTCATGCGCCCCGCCTCTTGGCCCGCCACGTCAGAAGGTAAAGGCGAGTTCAAGTCGGTCATCATCAGCGTTATGGGCGTCACTCATTTTTGGGAGAATGACCCGATACAAGTCGATATCATCAGGGCCGACACGAGCGCCCAAGTGACGCTCGTACCAGCAACACCCCAGTAGATCGGGAGATCAGACACGCCTCATATGTGTGTTAGCTAGGCTCGACTCCTAGTTCTGGGACTGTCGGGGACAAGCCGCGGTGGCTGACGGGTCTCATAAGTCCGTGGGCGAAAGCCTATTGTCAGGTTCAAGTCCTGACCACCGCTCCCATCTTTCCGTCGTTCAATGGATAGGACGAGAGGTTTCTACCCTCTTCATGCGCGTTCGAATCGTGCCGGGAAGGCTTGTTGAAAGGAAACCCATGGAGCTTGATGCCGACACCGAGTATTGTCCAATGTGCGGCGCACCCATGATGCCCATGCACGCACACTACTACTGCCCCGTGTGCTCGTACTTTGACTCGTGTTGTGACGGGCAGATGCTACACTAGGCTCGCTAGCCCAATGCAGAGGCGCTGGCTTCAAGTACCAGATGTTCTCGGTTCGAGTCCGAGGCGAGCTACCACGCTAGACCTGCACGGTGCAGATTCCTGATTCGTATCCAGGACAGCGGAGATCGTTACTCCGGCCTAGCTCTTGACACACACGCAGATCTGTGGTATAATGGCAAATGATTCAACCCCGCTTGGCGCAAAGTAGACGCGCACGGTTTAAGCCCGTGTTTGTGCCGGTTCAAGACCGGCAGTGGGGACCAAATGAAAAGTAAACGACGGTGAGCCTTGGCCGCACCCTTGTCCTCGACGCCACTTCTCGTCCGGTTGAAGTTTGCGACGCGGCCGAAGCAATTTGGGACGTAATGAATAAAACCGCCTTCGTTGTCGAGTCCACTGGCGAATTTTGCCATTCTCCGACTACGGTCGTTGAGATCCCCTCCGTCATCCAGCAGTATCTCTATCACGCGCCGAAGACTCCATCCGGTCGTCCCCGCAGCCTACCATTGACGCCCAGAAACGTGACAGCAAGGGACCGCTGGGAGTGCGGTTACCAGATTGAGGGACTCTGCGCCGGGCGCGCCACCACAATCGATCATATCATCCCTAGGTCTCGCGGCGGCGCTAACACCTGGGAAAACGTGACCGCAGCGTGCAGGCCGTGCAATCACAAAAAAGGAAATCGCACGCCCGAAGAAATGGGTTGGGAGTTGAAGAAT
>OCTA010001485.1_pt1 | contig 21535 bp, 23 predicted proteins | sample 1538991 | NCBI WGS metagenome assembly OCTA01 (sample SAMEA3539302, study PRJEB22396) | soil metagenome | biome: tundra; feature: field; material: soil | place: USA | collected 2010-05 | depth 0.15 m | reverse complement strand
CTGTCCCGCTGGTTCCTATAGAATTAGAATTAATATTGATGGCCGACGTAACAGCGCCGGAATTATAAATAGCATAATAAACCCCGGTGGTAGAAGAAGTAGCGCTCCCCGTTAAGGAATTATTGTTTATTGAAAGATTGGCTACTATTGCTGAATTAAAAATTCCGGAAAATAAGCCAGTTGAAGCACTGTTGTTGTTACCGGTAAATATATTATTATTAATGGTAACCGCTGATGCGGCACCAATATTATAATATCCATAAAATACTCCTGTTGTATTTGAAGAATTTGTATTATTGGAAATATTATTATTATCAATGGAAAGAGTGGCAGGTGACGCTGAATTTGTGATTCCATAAAATCCTCCTGTTGTAGCAGTGGTATAGGTAGAATTGGTTATGGTATTATTGCTTATATTGACAGTATTAGAAGCCGCCGTAGAGCCAGCTGCATTGTAAACAGCATATAGGGCCTGGGTGGTTCCCCCACCATTTAACGTAATAGTATTAAAAGTAATAGAGGCAGTGGCACTGGTAGCAGTATTATTGAAAATACCGTATAAGATGTTGGGATGGTTGGTGCCGCTTCCGTTGTTATTATTAATAGTATTGTAAGAAATATTCAGTCCATACTGGGCCAGGGTCCGGATGGCATCCGCCGCATTAGTTGCACCAGTTGTACCACCATAATTAATGATTGTATTGCCTGTAGAGGAAGAACTTCCCCCAACATCGTTATTATTATCTGCCAAAGTAAAGGGAGAAGCTGCAGCATATCCTATCAACGCAATACCAGTATTACAATTTTGAATGATATTATTATAGAATTTATTATTAGAATTTGTACCAGCGGCGGAGACCGGGGTAACAGCAGTAGTAGCAGTTGTAGCCAATGCATTCATCACAATAATACCTGTAGAACCATCCACCATTGGAGCTGTGCCGGTTGCATTATTAATATTATTAAGTGTGATCACACAATTCTGAATGGTAACATATTGGCATCCGTTTGAAGTGCTTGCTTTATATAAGCCGTAGCCGTATTCCATGGTTGAAGGATTCGTTGTATTGGTTGCATTGTCCGTCAAGTCTATGCCACTTATTGTGACATAATCAGAACCTAGCAGTCGCCAGATACCATCCTGAGTGGCTGTAGACGGGGTGCCTACCCCCAAGGGATAAGCGGTGATCAGCGGATCAGCACCCGTAGTTAACGGGTCTTTTTGAAATACGATAGGGTTGGCGGCCGTACCGGTAGCAGTGACCGAAATAGTAGTTGTAATAGTTTCAGTATAATTGGCCGCAATATTAAAAGTGACGCCCCCTGCTCCAACGCCTGCTCCATTCAGGGCATTTACTGCTAAAGTAACTGTTAAATAGTCTCCTGGTATATGTTTGGTTCCGGATAACTGGCAATAAGATGATAAGCCCCAGAAAAGCAAACTTCCTGCATTTAATAGCTTCAACAGAAATTTGGCTTTCATGGGGATTAATAGATGAAATAACCGTTAAAAATGAAATAAAGATTCTTTGTAAAACGTAAACAATTATTATTTATTTCGATATTGATTACCTCCTTTGGATAGAAGATATGGATTTAATGATCTTTCATTCTATAACCGTATAACAGACTAAATATTAATACTTTATTACCTGGTCATCAGTATGTCATTTTTTTATTTACCGAATTCTTAATTCAGGTATTCTTATTTTTATTTCCGGATTTTAATTGAAAATAATTAGAGAATGAGGAAATAATTCCTGTGAATCAATTTTCGCCAACGCGGGCTAGTATATCCTCCATATCTATTCCCGAATGGCTTTCATCATAAACGCAATTACCGTTTTTTATGAGCAGTACTTGTGGAGATTGGTGACGAACTTTGAAATCGATGGCTATTTTATTGGAGATGCTTCTGTAATTAAATATATCCAGGAAATAGAAATCAATTCCTTGAGGTGCTTCGTTTCTATCAAGCCTGTTCTTTGCCATGCTGCTGACACCGCAGCGACTGCTGTGCTTAAAAATAATCTGTGGATTTTGGGAAGATTTTATTTTTATCTCTTCGAGCTGGTGCTCATTCAGTAGAGGAATCCATTTCATGATGGTAAAATTCGACAGCCACTTTTGGAATTAATGAATGATATTCTGTGTCATCGGGCAGCCCATTCTGCGTGAACTGTTGCAAGAGGCAAGGGTTAAAATTATTGAACCTGCCAAAATGAAAAGGATAAATATTTTTTTCATACTGATAATTTAGGTTTAAACTTTACTTTATTTTGCACCTTTTTGCAAATTTAAGACAACCTTTTTTAAGTTATTATCCAAAAACGAATTATATTTCAATCTATTGTTAAAATAGCTTAATCAATTATAAAGTTTTCGAATGCGAGTTCATTTTATAGCAATCGGGGGAAGTGTTATGCATCAGTTGGCCATAGCATTAAAGCATAAAGGTTTTGATGTAACCGGCAGTGATGATGAAATATTTGAACCAGCTTCAACAAATCTTGAAATAGAGGGAATACTGCCTCCGCAAAAAGGTTGGTTTCCTGAAAAAATTTCTGCAGATATAAGGGAAGTTATCTTAGGTATGCATGCGAAGGAAGATAATCCAGAGCTGATAAAGGCAACACAGTTAGGTTTAAAAGTCTTTTCCTTTCCTGAATATATTTACCGGGTGAGTGAAAAAAAGAAGAGGGTGGCTATTGGAGGAAGCCATGGCAAAACCACCACAACGGCAATGATAATGCATGTTCTGAAGCATCTCCGGAGAGATTTTGATTACCTGGTGGGCGCCCGGCTCGAAGGATTTGACCAGAGTGTGAAAATTACTAATGCGCCTTTAATAATCTGTGAGGCTGACGAGTACCCTGCAAGTGTGATAGAGAAGCGTCCAAAATTCCATTTTCTTCACCCTCATGTAGCAGTTATAACAGGCATTGCCTGGGATCATATTAATGTGTTCCCGACATTTGCTTTTTACTTGAAACAGTTTACCATTTTCATTGAAAAGATTGAAAAAGGGGGATTATTAATATACAATGCCACTGATAAAATATTGAAGGATCTTGTAAGAGACTGTAAGAGAAGTGATATCCGGTATGTCGGGTATGCCCTTCCCCTGCATATAATAGATAATGGGATAACGAGAGTCACTTTAGGAGATGAAAGTATCAATTTGAAAATTTTTGGTAACCATAACCTGCTCAATTTGCAGGCTGCCTTTCATGTTTGCAAAGATCTTGGAATCAGTAACCATGATTTTGCCTTATCTATAGCCGGGTTTGCGGGAGCAGCGAAAAGGCTTGAATTACTGGCAGAAAAAAAAGATTGCAACATTTACCGCGATTTTGCCCATGCCCCAAGCAAGGTTAAGGCAAGCGTTGATGGCGTAAAATTGCAATTTCCTGACAGGAAGTTGGTAGCTGTTTTAGAACTCCATACCTTCAGTAGTCTGACTGCACAATTTATGCTTGAATATTCAGGCGCTATGGAAAACGCTGATACCGCTATAGTATTTTTCAGCAAACATGCATTAGAGTTAAAACGAATGCCTCCTCTTGAAATCCAGGTGGTAAAAGAAGGATTTAATAAACCAGGCCTTGAAGTGATTACTGTGAGACAACAACTTGAAGAAAAGTTGAAAAGCCTGAAAATACAAAATACAAATTTTCTTTTTATGAGCAGTGGTAATTATGAAGGAATGGACATTTCAAAGGTGATGGATGTTTCGGAATAGCAAAAAAATTTAAATCCGATTTATAAGATTATTACAAAAAGTTCAATAGACTTAATTCAAAAATTCTAAATAAAAATAATGCCTTTACAACTCAAACGCCCATTGGTTTTTATTGACCTGGAAACAACGGGTGTGAATCTCGCAACTGATAGAATAGTAGAAATTGCTATTGTAAAAGTTTTTCCTGACGCATGCAAGTCAGTGAAGAGAAAAATAATTAACCCACAGATGGCCATACCCAGAAGCAGCAGCGATATTCATGGAATAACCGATGAAATGGTAAAAGATGCACCTATCTTTAAGCAGGTCGCCAATGAATTGAAACAATTCATCGATGATGCAGACTTTTCCGGGTATAATTCCAACCGGTTTGACATTCCATTATTGATGGAAGAATTTTTGAGAGCCGGACTAACAATTGATATGACGAACCGCAGGATGTTGGATGTGCAGCATATATTTCACATGATGGAAAAGCGAACGCTCGGTGCTGCCTATAAATTTTATTGCGATAAGGAATTAGCGGATGCTCATTCGGCCCAAGTAGATGCCCAGGCTACATGGGAAATTCTTGAAGCACAATTAGAAAGATATGATAAACTGGGAAATACTTTGGACTCGATACTTCAATTTACCGGGGAGGAAAAGGTTGTAGATTTTGCAAGGCGATTTATAATGGAAAATGATGTGGAAGTATTTAACTTTGGTAAGCATAAAGGAAGGCCGGTCACAGAAGTGTTAAAATCTGAACCTCAATATTATGACTGGATGATGAAGGGGGATTTTCCACTGCATACCAAGCAGAAACTCACCGAAATTCTTAATCGTACTTTACTTAGAAAATAAACCTGCTAAACTTTGAAGTTTTTTTTTAAAAGATTAATTGTAATTTCATTATTTATACAATATTCCTATTTTGGAAAAACTTCTTATTATACCAACCTTCAATGAAGGTGAGAATGTAGCCTCGGTAATTGAAGCGGTATTTTCCCTGCATCAAAATTTTCATATTCTTATTATTGATGATAATTCCTCTGATGGTACTGCATCTATTGTGAAAAGCCTGTTTTCGAAATATGAAGGGATGTTATTTCTAAAGGAACGGGAAGGCAAACTTGGTTTGGGAACGGCATATATCCTTGGATTCAGGTGGGCAATTGAGAGAGGGTATGAGTACATTTTTGAAATGGATTGTGATTTTTCGCATAACCCGCATGATCTTGGAAAATTATATGAAGCCTGCAAATTTGGTGGCGCTGATGTGGCGGTAGGCTCACGCTATGTGAGAGGTGGCAATGTAAAAAACTGGCCAGGCATCCGCGTTGCCTTATCAAAGGGCGCTTCCGCATATACCCGCATCATAACCTTTATGCCGGTAAAAGATCCTACTGCCGGTTTTGTATGTTATTCAAGGAAAGTGTTGGAAGCCATCAACCTTGACCAGATAAGTTTTGTAGGGTATGCCTTCCAGATAGAAATGAAATTTGCTGCCTGGAAACTCGGATTTAAGATAAAAGAAGTGCCCATCACTTTTATAGACAGGAAATATGGTATTTCTAAAATGAACAAGGGTATCGTAAAGGAAGGCATTTTAGGCGTGCTCAAGCTCAGATGGATGAGTATGTTCAAAAATTATAGAAGCAGGGTTAAGAACTTCAACGATACCAAAAGCTACGAAACCCATAACGTCTTAGTTGAAGGGAAATAATTTCTTGTTGGTTTCCCTATTTTTCTCCCCGATTCATTTCACGTTAAGGAAAGAAAAACAAGTTGTTTGTATTACCTGAAGGCAGGGTGAAATTGTTGCAATGTATTCCGTAAATATTCTCTGTCAAGATGTGTGTAAATTTCTGTGGTGGTAATACTTTCATGTCCAAGCATTTCCTGCACAGCTCTGAGGTCTGCGCCTCCTTCCACTAAATGTGTCGCAAATGAATGTCTCAGTGTATGAGGAGAAATATTTTTTTTAATTCCGGCTTTTTTTGCAATTTCTTTTATGATCATAAAGATCATGATCCTTGAAAGCTTCGATCCTCTGCGGTTGAGGAATACAAAGTCTTCATGGCCTGGTACTCCGGGGAGATGAACGCGAATCGTTTCCCGGTATATATTGATATATTTTATCGCATAAGTTCCTATAGGTACAAGCCGCTCCTTATCCCCTTTCCCTATTATCCTGATATATCCTGCGTCGAAGTAAAGACAGGAGAGTCTTAAAGTGACCAATTCACTAACCCTCAAACCACAACTGTAAATGGTTTCAATGATCGCCTTATTTCTTATACCTTGTGGCGTGCTCACATCGATACTGTTGCTCATCAATTCTATCTCGCTAAAGCTCAATATATCCGGAAGATGTTTTGCGAGTTTAGGTGTTTCAAGAAGGGCTGATGGATCTGTATTTGAAATTTGCTCCTGCAGGCAATACTTGTAAAAATTCCTGATTCCTGAAATAATTCTTGATTGCGAAGATGGCGTCATTCCAAGTTTCGCGATCCATTCCAAAAACCTTTCAAGGTGCTGAAGACTCAGTTCACCCGGTTTTAATTCAGGGCTGCTGATTGAAAGATACTGGGTAAGCTTGTCAATATCGCGGAGGTACGCATCTACCGAATTCTCTGATAATGATTTCTCCAGTTGCAGGTATGATTTAAATCCTTTTTTATAAATAAGCCACATTAAAGAGAGTCTTTTGGTTGTTAGCAACTGATAATGAAATATGAGCTAATTTTATGTTTTTTACAAAATGTAAATAACAATACAAAGGTACATATACCATAGCCACCATAATCTCTGACTCTAAATGAATGCCACTAATCTGCGGAAACACAAGAAAAACTTTGTCCGTAATAAAAAATATTTCAGAAGTTTTATTACCCGAATTGAAAACAAACCACCCGAAAATCTTGAATCGCTTTCAGAAAAATTGGATAAGGAAGTCTGGAAGCAGGTTGATTGTATGAATTGTGCTAACTGCTGCAAGGTGATGAGTCCCACTTATACCTTCAAGGATATAAAAAGAATTGCAGTTCATTTTGGAATGAGGCCCAAAGATTTCAAGGAAAAATGGCTTTATTTTGATAATAAGGAAAAGGACTGGATGAATAAATCCACTCCCTGCCAGTTTCTCGAATTAAAAACAAACAGGTGCACTATCTACCAAATTCGTCCTGCCGATTGTGCAAGCTTTCCTCACCTGGTAAAGAAACCAATAACTGATTACATGCATGTTCACAAACAGAATATTGAATACTGCCCGGCAACTATGGTTTTTGTAGAAAAGATGATGGAATCCCTAAGACCAAAATGATCACTTCCTGTTAAGCTTATTTAATTCTTCAAAAGGGATATCAAGTATTTCATAGTCGCCGGCATTTGGCAGGCTGAAATGCCACCATTCGGTTTCGAGATTGACAAATCCGTATTTTTCCATAGCGCTTTTCAGGAGTTTCCTATTTGCTAAAACTGAACCCGGTAATGCTGTAAAATTCTGGTGGGCTGAATCACTAAAATTATCAAAGCCGGTTCCCATAGGTAATTCTTTTTTTGTAGTGAGATCGACAAGAGTTAGGTCAACTGCTATGCCCCTGTTATGACCACTCCCCTTGAATGGATCTGCGGCATAGCGACTATCTTTTACTGCTTCCCAGATCTTTTCTGTCACTGAGTACGGCCTGTAAGCATCAAATATCTTGAGTGTAAGATTTTTGGCTTTAAGTTCTGCCACCACTTTTTCCAATGATTTTGCAGCTGTCAGCCGTAAATAAGTGGTGTTCAATTTTGGGTAAAGCCTGCGATGCATAAAATTATTAACTGATGAATACCTCAGGTCAAGTACCAGAGAAGGAGTCCTTTTTTTTAAATCCACCATACGTTTGTCGGAATCTGCAGCAATCTCAGTCTTTAAAGATTTTATATCCTTCACAACAAAAAGCCTATAGGAATTTTCTTCTCCTGACTGTGCAGCAATAATAGTAACTGTAATAAAATTTATCATTACAGCCACAATTAATATTTTTAGAAGTCCGTTTATTTTTTTAATCATATTTTAGTTCTAAATTAATCTAACGATATTTATTTCATTAATTCATTTTAATAAATGAAGCCAACAGGATATTTAATTATCATTTCTTTTATTCTCGCCGGGTCGCTTTGTTTTACAAGTTGCAAGAGCAAGCATGCTGCCGTAAAAAAGGAAATTGTAAAACAGCCTGAGCAGATGGATGACCAGATTTCTGATAATCTCAGGGCAGTATTACAATTTGCCAAAGACAATAACGGGAAAATAAATGATTCCATTAAATTATTTCTACCAGGGATCTTATCAGTTTATTATGATAAAAATGATTACCATAATATTTGGAGCAGTAATGAAAAATGGCTACCCGTCGCTGATTCGATGTTTGATTTTATAAATAATTCAAGCTATTACGGGTTATTCCCTGCAGATTACCACATGCAGGATCTCGCAGGGATCCGTCAAAAATTAATAAAAGATACACTTGGAAAAACTGATGCAATCATCTGGACAAAAGCTGAACTGATGCTCAGTGATGCATTTATGAAAATTGCAAAAGATATTAACGAAGGGAGAATTATTCCGGATAGTGTTTCCATCACCAGGAAACAAAAATATATTGATTCTTTTTTTGTAAAAAGGCTGGATGACCTTAGAAAAAATAATTCAGTCACTGAACTGGTAAAATCGATAGAACCTTTTAACAGCAGGTATCTTGCTCTGAGAAGCCTTGTAAAGAATTTTGTTGACAGCATGGATACTACTCATTACCAATATATTACTTACCCTGAAAATGATTCTCTCACTTTTATTGAAAATCTTCAGAAAAGGCTGGAGCAAGTCAGGGTAGCGACCGACTCAGCCTTGCTACCGGATTCTATCCTGCTGAGCGGGGAAATCAAAAAATACCAGGATATTCACGGCCTGAAAAAAGATGGTAAAATAAGCCAAAAGCTTATAGACATTTTAAATAATACCGACAGGGAAAAATTTAAAAGAATAGCCATTACGCTTGACCGGTATAAGAGTTTGCCTGACTCTCTGCCAAAAAAGTATATCTGGGTAAATATGCCGGCCTATTACCTGGAGCTGAGGGATGATGATACCATTGTAATTCGTTCAAAAGTAATTGTTGGAAAACCGGCAACTCCAACGCCAGCCTTATATTCAGCTATTTCAGACATGGTTACCTATCCGCAATGGACCATACCCGAAAGCATCATCAAAAAAGATATTTTACCAGGCCTGAAAAATGATGCCGGCTACTTGGCCCGCAAAGGCTTCAATATTGTAGATTCAAAAGGAGAAATCGTAGACCCTTTTACAGTTAACTGGTCAAAATATACCAAAGGCATTCCATGGAAAGTAATGCAGGGAAGTGGGGATGACAATGCATTGGGCGTTTTGAAATTTAATTTTAATAATCCTTACAGCGTTTACCTCCATGATACGAATGAACGGTACCTGTTCGGTAATTCGGTTAGGGCATTGAGCCACGGTTGCGTGCGTGTTCAAAAATGGAAGGACCTTGCATTTTATATCGCGAGGAATGATAGTTTGAATCTAACTCCTGATCAGAAGCTCGCCTATACAGTAGACTCTATAAAGAGATGGCTTGCCCTGAAAGACAGAAAACGGATCATTGTAAAAAATCGATTACCCCTTTTTATTGAATATTTCACTTGTGAGTCCGTAAATAATAAGTTGGTAATTTATGATGATATTTATCGTAATGATCAGGCTCTTTCAAGAAAATATTTTTCCAATAAATAAGTGAAAAAACAGGGGTCATTTACGGCTATTAATTATAAACTATATTTTTTCTAATACTCATTTTGCGAAAATTTATTCTTACCATAATCTTATTTGGAGCGGTGATTAATTGTGTGCGAGCGCAGGAAGATTCTGCTGACACTTCTCTGATCAACAATACCAGGAGTGACGGAAAGGCCGAAGGGATCAAATACGGAATTGCGAGCTTCTATACCGGAAAATTTAATGGACGCCAAACTGCAAATGGAGAAATTTATAATGATGGCAAGCACACTGCAGCTTGCAACGTTTTGCCTTTAAATACCTGGATAAAGGTTACTAATCTTAGAAATAATAAAAGCGTAGTAGTAAAAGTGAATGACCGGATGCATCGCAGAAACAAAAGGTTGGTTGATTTAACAAAAATTTCCGCTAAAGAACTTGGATATACCGGAAGAGGTTTGACCAGGGTTAAGATAGAAGTAATCAAACATCGTTAACTAAAATGGCTTTTATACTGACCATTAAATATTTGCTGATAGTAAAAATGCTGTATCTAAAGGATCGATTTTCTGATTGCAATTAATTTTTTCAGAAGACCTGCAAGCAAATCAAGTTTAAGCATATTAGCACCGTCACTCAGTGCTAATGCAGGTTCAGGATGAGTTTCAATAAATAATCCATCAGCACCTGTTGCAATAGCAGCCTTTGCGATTGTTTCTATCATTTGAGGATTTCCACCGGTAACGCCGCTACTTTGATTTGGTTGTTGCAGGCTGTGCGTGCAATCCATAATTACCGGTACCCCATGGTTTTTCATGATGGGTATATTTCGGTAATCAACTATAAGATCAGTGTAACCAAAAGAATTACCTCTTTCAGTAAGCATAACTTTTGACTGATGTAATGAAGTCTTCTGAATTTTTTCAACAGCAAATTTCATAGATTCGCCACTAACGAACTGGCCTTTTTTTACATTAACTATTTTCCCGGTTTTTGCAGCTGCAACTAACAAATCGGTCTGCCTGCAGAGAAAAGCAGGTATTTGTAAAACATCCACATATTTTGCCGCCAGATCAGCTTCCTCGTGGGCATGTATGTCAGTAATCAGGGGGAGTGAAAATTTCTCCTTTACAGAATGTAATATCTTCAAAGCGGTTTCATCTCCCAGTCCGGAAAAAGATGCGGCACTGGTGCGGTTAGCCTTACGGTAAGAGGCTTTGAATATATAAGGTATTCCCAGGCTCCTGCAAATTCCGGAAATTTTTTCTGCAACTTCCAAAACCAATTTTTCACTTTCAACCACACAGGGCCCTGAAATTAAAATGAAATTATTTTCATCATATGACTGGCCTGAAAATAGTTCCTTCAAAAAATCTTTCATGGTAATTCTTTAGCTGGTAAAGTTATCTGAAAGTGCTGATTTGAAAGAATAGTAATTCCTGATTTCTGAGAGGATTTTTCGCGATTTGTTAAACTATATTAAAAAATCTGTTGAATTTTGAAATAATAATTTTTAGAATCAATATTGTACTGATTTTCAGAATCATGATACTATTGAGGAGATAATTTAGAGACGTATATTGAAAGTTATTCTTCAAAGATGATTGTATTTATTTGCTGAAAAATCAGGTTGTATTTCAAAAATTGAATGGCAAAGTCAATCTCCAAATATTATTCTTCTTTTTTGAAAATAATAAACCGCTATCTATGGAGTGCGACTGTTCTCAATAAACGAAACCCTTTCATCAGGTATTCATTTGCGGTTTCACTTGTATTGGTGGTTACTTATTTCAAATTATTATTTTATGGAACCATAGGCGGCCAGGCTCCTTTTCTTCTATATTTTGGAGTAATTATCATTTGTACTGGTTTTGGGGGAATCGGCCCGGGGATCTTTGCGACAATTCTTTCCACGCTGGTTACCATTTACTTTTTTCTGTATCCCTACAGGCAATTGAGCCTGGACCATATTCAGGCAGTACAGACTGTTGTATTCATTTCGGAATGTCTCTTAATAATAGCCTTAAGCAGCGCCGTAACGAGCAGCGGGCGAAGACTACAAAGATCTTCCAAACGGTTTAAAGCATTGATCGAAAAGAGCAATGAAGCAATCGCCGTGGTAGATTTGAAGGGGAAAATTTTCTATGCAAGCCCTGCAACCCGGAAAGTGCTTGGGTATTCTCCGGCTGAATTAAGGAGAATCGAAGTTTTTTCAAAATTAAATCCTGATGAAACTGACATGCTTAGAAATCAAATTATGCCGGTCTTAGAAGTGGGAAATAAATCGATTACCGTCGAACATAGGTTCCTCCAGAAAAACGAAGAATGGGCATGGATTGAAAGCACTATTACAAATTTACTGAATGAGCCAGCAGTCAGAGGTATAGTCGTCAATTTCAGAAATGTAACGGAAAGGGTAATGCTGGAACGGCAAAAAGATGATTTTGTAAGCATCGCCACCCATGAGTTAAAAACTCCGGTGACGAGTATAAAGGCTTATGCGCAAATTTTGTTCAGGCGTTTCAATAAAGAAGGAAATACGGCTGCAGCCGGGATGATCGAAAAAATGGATGGCCAGCTAAATAAACTGATCGGCCTGATTGGAGACCTGCTTGATGTAACAAAAATTGAAAGTGGCAGATTGCAGATGCATGAAGGGCTTTATGCTTTTAATGGACTGATCACTGAAATAGCTGAAGAGTTGCAACGAACGACAGATGACCATAGGATAATTCTTAACCTCGATAGTGACATTGAAATTTACGGAGACAGGGAACGGGTTGGCCAGGTACTCACAAATTTGATTACAAATGCTATCAAGTATTCCCCGCGATCAAAGGATATTTTTGTATCAACAATTTCAAATTCTGAAAGTGTTACTGTACAGGTAATGGACCACGGAATCGGCATTTCTAAAGAAAGTCAAGAAAATGTATTTGAGAGATTTTACAGGGTTAGCGGTCCGGAAAATCAATCTTTTCCCGGCCTCGGTTTAGGTCTTTATATTTCAAGAGAAATCATCCAAAGACAAGGTGGAAAAATATGGGTGGAAAGCGAAAAAAATAACGGGTCCACATTTTGTTTTTGTCTATCGACAGATTTCCGAAAAGCTCTGCCACAGGATTTGAATAAACAATTAACTATCAAAAATGCCTGATATGAAAATATTAATAGCGGATGATGATCCCGGGATCATAGATGTGATGAAGATTGTATTGGAAGATGAGGGTTTTCAGGTGATTACTACAATGAATGGTGGAGATATCCTCGGCCTTTGCAGTGAAAAACCGGATATTATATTTCTTGATATCTGGATGTCCGGTAGTGATGGCAATATTGTTTGCCGGCAATTGAAAAAGGATAAAGAACTGGCTCATATCCCGGTAATCATGTTTTCTGCCAACGGGAATATGAGAAAGATAGCGAATGATTGCGGAGCTGACGGGTTTCTGGCAAAGCCTTTTGAGCTGGATGAATTACTGAATTTGATTCAAAGATATACATCCTGAAATTTAAAATAAGGTTGGCTTTTTACAGAAAAAAAAGTTAAAAACCCGCAATTTTTTATCACACTTATGCCAGTCAGTTAGGTGGGTGTAGAAACGGTTAAACCAGTAGAATTGAAATCCGGATATGGCAAACGGCAATACAATCCTCGTTTATGATTGTCCATTCAAGGCTTTACTTTTGTCTCAACATTTTTAATAATTGCCAGGGAATATTATTGTTAATCAGGAATAATAAATTGGATCATATTTAGGCTTCCATTATATATAATTAACTTTTTTCTTTGGCAGAACCCTGCGGAAGATTCCTGCCCATCTTTTTTATGATCATTAGCTGCCATATCAGGTAAATTATCACGATCCAAACACTACCACCTATAGAGTACGCTAAAAACAACAACCATACCGGGGTTTCAAATCTGGTAGACCATAAGGTTCTTTGTTTGAAGAAGTTAAGATTTGGCTTTTCCACTACTCCCCATGGTACAATTTTTTCAGTTGTCAAATTACCATAAGTATCATTGTCCACTACTCTTGCCACAAGCGTTAGATTTCCTTTTTCATCTCCCGGCATAGAATCCCTTTTATATTCTGCACTGGCTACACCGGTGGAATCTGAAGCGTAAGTATCAGCATCACCAACAGATAAATTTCCAAGCAGACGTTTAATTCTTAGATTCATATCTACTGCCTTTACAGGAATCCAGGTGTTTCCCCTTTTTTCTTCTAATTTTCCGGTAACCGTTCTGGCACCATCCACCAAAGCAGTATCAACTACAAGAATGGCTTTCTTAATTTTCAGATCAGCACTAAGCGCTTCGCTGCCGGTGGATGGAACAGATTCTGCATCGATAGTAAATTCATCCAATGAATCCCATGTTGGTTTTACGGAAGGTGGAAAAGCCACAATTCCTTTACCATTTTCTGCTGTTACAATTTTGCCTAATAATTCTTTTTCTGCTCCGCTTACCAGGTAAATATTTACGGGTATATGTTGAACAGGCTCAAATATTCTTCCCTCCTTCTTTTTGGTACTTATTTCCAGGTAGGGTACTTTATTTTCCGGCAGGAAATAACTGATGCCCAATATAGTTGGCGATGCCGTTGAGTCTTGTGCGCTTGCAGCGCGGATCGCTGTTCCAAAAAGAAATATTATTATGATTAAATATTTATGTTGATAATTCGGTATCATTTTGATCAGTTATAGTTTTATAAATTGATATGATCGGAAAAACTCTTACAAAAAAAGTAATTACAAGCAAAGCTCCTGCCAATGATCCAATAGTAATAGCCCACTCTTCCCAACTTGGAAAGTAATGGTGAAACCTTGCCGGTGCATCGTACATTGGTAAGAAAGGATGCAACAAAGTTGGGGTAACTATCAGGTAACGTTTGAACCATGCACCTACAATCGTCATTGCTCCTACTACAAACATTGGGAAGGGCTTTCTTCCTTTAGGAAATAGAAGCACAATAATAGGAATGATCATTCCTACTAATATGGCAAACCAAAACGTCGGAGCATAGTCACCGGTGAACAGGCCTGACAAATATGATGTTTCATCTTTTTTCATTTTAAAAGCCGGTACCAGGAATTCATTTACATTGAAATATAAATACAGGAGTGCAAGCATCACCAGGATCTTTCCCATTTTATCAAAATGCATATCCGTTATGTACGCTTCTAGTTTATACTCACGCCGGAAAACATACATAGCTACTGCAACGGCTCCTGCACCTACTAAAAAAGCTCCCGAAATAAAATAAGCGCCGAAGTTGGTACTGTCCCATCCGGGACGATAGGTAGTGGCAAATAACCATGAGGTAACCGTATGGATGCAAAATGCGACCGGGATAATTGTTATACAAAGAATGGTAATCAACCTGTTCCGGATGTATTCCTGCCTTTCCGTTCCTTTCCAGAATGAACCCAGCCAGCGATAGAATTTGGAAAAAGGCTTCCCTAATTTTTCCCGGGCTGCGATCATGATCCTGATATCAGGAAGAAGCGTTATGTATAATAAAAGAATGCTGAGGCAAAAATAGGTGGTGATAACAATCACATCCCACAATATGGGTGATTGAATACGACCATGTATGAATAGGTTTAGCAATCTTTCCGGTCGCCCCATATCAACAATGATGATGAGCGCCGCAAACGTTATATTTGATACTGCAATTATTTCGGCTATTCGTGTTAGTGGAGTCCGCCAGGGTACATGCGAAAGTCTGAAAACAGCGGTAATTAGTGAACCTACGAGGCTTACTGCGACAAAGAAGACGAAGTTAGAAATATAAATGCCCCAGGAAGCATAGTCTCCCATATTGGTAACGATAAGGCCCTGTCTTAACTGTTTGGTATAGGCAAATAAACCAATACAACAGATGACCACTAAGGAAGCGGTCCATATTTTTCCCCTACGGCCAAATTTCTGTGGCAATAAATCGTTAGTAATTCGTTCAGGAGTAAATGTTTGTAAATTTTCCACGGTAATAGTTTAAGATTTTTTTGCTGAAGGTCCCACATTTTCAAGACCTTCTTCAAATTTGAAATTCCGGTTAACTGGAGGTAAATAATAAACACTGGGTTTTGTGCCAAGGTCTTCCATCAGGCGGTATCCCGCTTTGTCTCTTATGAGATCGCTGAATCGAAAAGTTTCTGAGCCGTTAGTGACACTGTCTTCGATAATATCGCCATAGAAATACACTCCATTCGGGCAGGCCGACACACAATGCGGCAGCATACCCATGCGGGTCATATCAGGGCAGAAATCACATTTACCAACAGTACCTCTCTTCTGCGGTATGCTGGTTTCAGGATTGTAATCCTGGTCGGCTATATCTGCAGGCAGGTCAGGTTCTCCCCAATTAAAGACTCTTGTGGAATATGGGCAGGCCGCCATACAAAACCGACAGCCGATGCAGCGATCGCTATCAATTAATACAATCCCGTCCTGCCGCTTAAACGTGGCGTCTACAGGACATACTTTCACACAGGGTGGTTCGTCACAGTGCATACACGTAGTTGGCTGCCAGTAAGGTGCTTCCTTTGCTGCATCCTGCATAGGGTAAATCTTTATCCAGTTTTGAGTATCCTGCACATGGTGCGCATGGTTACACGCACTCTGGCATTTCTGTAAATTCTTACACCGGGAAAGATCAATTACCATCACAAATTTCTTACCTGGTATCCCTTTTCTTGCTTCTTCATTAGTGATGGCAGGCATGGAAGGTACCGGTTTCAGGAATGCCTTATCCACTTCGATGATATTGCCGTCTACCGAAAGCAGCTTTACTTTCTCGCCAGTTGCCATCACTTCCCCATCCGCCTGAAAAGGCGATTTTTTTGAATTACAGGCCACAGCTAAAGTTGTCAATAGGCCGGCGGCAAGGAATTCTCTACGTGAATTTTCATGATTCATTTTAAAGAGGTTTTTTTATTTCAGATGTGTCTTCTGAGTATCCAGTTTTGAAGTTCTTTATTGGTTATCTTTTTCTTCTTAGGCGGCAGGGCTGCTATTTCTACTTCTACCAGTTTGCCTTCCCGGGTGAGCATCTTTACAATTTCTGTTTTAGGTGTCTTCTTTTTTTCAGAAGGTAATAGAAATCTGAAAGCAGAAAAGACCGCCGCGGAAGCTACTCCCCATTTGATAAACCTTCGCCGGTTTTGGTTTATGTTTTCATTGATCATTTTAATTAGATTGAATATTTCTTTCTTTTTTTTGAGGTGAGGCTGTTAATTTGAGGCACAAGGTAATTTCCCCCGGATGGCCACACAATGTGATGAATCATACCGCATACTGATGTTAATCAACCCTTAATATGTGAGTAATCAATTTACTGATATAAATGAACCTTCTACGCAATAAATGGAGATATTGCAGCAATTTCCGGATGAGTGAGGGGCGGATAAGACTTCAGGTGAATTTCTTGTTTGGGTAGTGATATTTTCCATTAAGGAAATTCAATACTGGTAATAGAATTGGGACTGAAAGGTTCCCAAAAAATTATTGAAGGATTAGAGGTTGGCATTATTGAGTAAGATTATTTCCATAAAGGCCCATTTTTTCTTTAAATATGAAAAAGGAACAATAGCATCATTATAAATTTTAGTCAATAATGCCGTTTATTCCTTTTGTTGTCTGCCGAATCAACATTTACCTGATGGGCTATTTCTTCATAGTGCGTATATAGTTTACGAGGCTCCAGATATCATCCGGATCGGATATCTTTTTCTTAAAGCTTGGCATATCATCTCTTCCCTCTGAAATTTTATAAAAAAATGACCCATCAGTTTCCTTCTGTTCTTCATTCAGGGAAAAGTTTCCCGGATCTGTTTTCAATTGGGCTGCTTTGGATCCATCTCCCAGTCCTTTATTTCCATGGCAGGATTTACAATGCATACCCCACAATGATTTAGCATTATTGAGGGACTCTGAATTAGATGCAACTGGATTTTTCATATTTAGGTATTTATCGGGAACTACCCAGGGTTTTTTAGGCTGGTCATCGAGTACTTTAAAACCGAAGCAGATGAAGGCTGCAGTTGCTGTCAGGAATACAAGAATTTTTTTCATGTGATTAATTTGTTTTTAATTGATTAATTTTTTGCGGGGAATATTTTTAGTAGTAAAGATATTTAAGAAAGAAATAATTTGCTTTGATAATTGAAATTAATTCATATGATCTTAATCATACAATTATTCAACAGAAATTTTAAAAAAATTTTTGAATTCTTATTTTATAAGAAACAAGTTCACTTGGAGAAATAAAAGCCCAACACTGTATCAATATTTGGCATATCCGCCAGAATCGGGTCCTTTTTTCCATCAAAAAGGTATAAACCGCATATATCATTTTTGTCGTTGAGGTCAATGAAAACCTGCTTTTTATCTTCCTTGACAAACAGAAGGTACCTCGCTTTGGATGTTTCAATAATCTGTACCTGTGGCCAATATTTTTTAATTACTTGACGTGCATTTTGCATTTGGTAATGGCAGTCGTGAGTAAGCATATCAAAAATATTTTTTTCATTTACCGATTTAATTTTTATCAGTTGTAATGAATCGGGATTATAAAAAACTGCGGATCTTGTATTAATAATAATTGTATCGCTAAAGCTTGAAGGTGGCTTTTTAATAATCAAGTGCACTTTGGAAGAAGCGTTAGCTTCCTGTACTTTTTTTTCCTTAAAGGAGCCTGAACAGGAAGAAGCAAGAATTGTGAGGAGGATGATGGTATTCAGGGTAATTGGTAAATAAATAATATTTGAAAAGTAGATTTTCATATAAGAAAAGATGCGAAAAAAGCGTCGTTAAAATTTTATTAATGAAGAAATTGCCTTTTAAGTCTGCCTTAAGCAAACATAAAATTTAAGAACCCTATATTGAAATTCAATTAAGGGTTCTTTTTATTTCGGGATATGAAATATAACCTACTACATTTATGCCATCAACTCAGAAGTTCCACAATCTCGTAATGTTGAAACCAATCATAAATTGCCCTCCTTTAACCTTCGTACCGCCAGTTTGTGTATATCCAAAGGGATTATTGGTATTATACAAACTATTTTGTTGTGGATTGAGCAGGGAGTAGTTTCCTGCAAACAATTGGAAAGTGTGACCACTTGTATTAAACTCAAATCCAAATGCTAAATTGGGATTTGGGTTATTTGTCGGAAACCTGGTAAGAGGCTGATCATATTCTATCAAGATGGCTGTAACATCTGTGAGCTTGTATCTTGCACAAACTGATCCTGTAAACATATCAAATTTCTCTTCTTTATAGGCATACGTCACTGTATCCTTTTGGGCATAGAAGCCAGGAACTGAATTCTGGTGTGAGATGCTTAATGCAGCCTGTACCGAAAAGTTTTCAGTTACCTTCCTGGCAACAATTAATTGGTTGAAAAAGGATAAGCGTTCCGTTTGATAGGTAAAAAGAAAGTGATTTGGATCAGCTAGCATTTTGTATCCCAGGTTGCCATAATAAGTTACACTAACAGGATATTTTCCTTTTGTTTGCTTTATAATGGCATATTTGGCGCTTCCGTCTAACAACATGTTCGATTTGGAAAGGCCAAAACCAAGTGACAAATTATTGATGGGTACGTAACTAAAACCGATACGCATATTGGCTGAAGCATAAATACCAAACAAATCCTTAACACCATTTGTAACCGTTCCAAACCTATGTTGGATATCGGCTTCAAAAGTTCCTTTTATGGGAACCATTACAGATTGGTCGTCGATGATCCATACGCTATGAAATGTATTTTTAGCAGGTTTTTGTTTAACAGGCGCCTCAACTGCCGGCGTAGATGCCGTGCTGTCATTTTGAGCAAAACCCGTTTTATTTAGCAATACAAGAAAGCTCATAAGACCAATACATATCAGGAACTTCCTTTTTGCTTTATTTATATTTCTTTTCATTTGATTATTTTTAAATGTCACTTAATTATTTGGAGCGCCATTCCTTATCCAGTCATAAATTTTTTGCCTTTGAGTTGCATCCGGAATGTGTACTTCCATATTCCCGTTTATTTCTACGTAAATGGTACTTTGTGTCGGAACAATCGTATTTACAAAACCACCTAGAAGTTGCTGGTAAGCAAGTGTAGGTGTTAAATAAGGCATTTGAGATCCCGGAACATGGCAACCAGATAATGCGCAATTTGTGGAAAATAAAGGTATCAGGTCGTTACTAAAACTCACATACTGCGGAGGCGCTGTAGTAGCTACTTTGGGAAGTATTACATCTTTATAGCAACTACCTAACCCAAAACTCAGGAACAACAGCAGCCCGGCATATATTAATAATCGTTTCATAATAATTCAATTTTTGGGTGATCATTTATTATTGAAATTCATGTTACACTGTACTGCGATGACATCTGATATTTCTGAAGTTGTAACCCCGAAAGATCTGCAGTTGAAATTGAAGTTCAATTGCAACCCAAATACGTCATAGGCCGAAGCTGTGCCCGCTCCAATAGTAGATCTCTTAACATAGGAAAGTGTACCATTTAGAGTTGTGTCATGTGGTGCTGTAAGCCCGCCCTGCCAGGTCATTACCATTGTAACAATATAACCCGGACTGTTGGGATCAAACGCTACGCTGGTCGCTCTGATTATTGCAATGTTGGAATCTATCAGATTTTGGGTGCCTGTAATTATCTTAGGCGCAAATACATAACCTAAATAACAACCGACATCTCTTCCGGGTTCACCGGTGTTGGATGTATTAAGTTGTACGTATCCGGTAAAGTATGTTTTGGTAGGATCCCCTTCATAGAAGGCCCAGGAAGTGTCCGGTAATGGTTGGCCTGTAGTAGCATATTTTGCTTTTGCTGAAGCCGGGATGCTGGCAATGCCAAAATTGTTAAAACGGCCAGTTAAAAGAGCCCCCTGTTCGAGATAGTTACCAGACCACAATACACTGGAGTGTACCTGGTCAAATTTCCATTTTGTTGTATCCCCAACATTCAGCGCAGCAGTTCCGGCAAGGAAAACGCCATTACCACGGTTTATAACAGGCGTAGTTGATGCTGGTTGGGGCAGAACTAAGTCTTTATGTGTACAACTGGCTATATATACTAATCCACTTACGAGAATGAGCAGGATCAATAATAATTTGTTGTTAAGTAGTTTCATACAAAATATTTAAGAAATGAATAAATTATTAAAAATTGTTAATGCAAACCTAAATCAGGTAAAAAGGCATATTTATGACCATTGTTAAGTCATTGATTGATGTTAATCATATAGAAAGCTATTGTTTCTCATTCAGTATGAATAATCCGGTAAATAATCAGATTATGGATAAGAGGGATAAGTAAAGTCTGAACGTTTTATTATAATGGAGAGATGGAGGAAAAGGCTTGTGATTCAGGTTTCTGTATTTTTCTTAATGAAGGAAACGAAATAAAAAATTAATAAGATAAGACCAAAAGCAGCCAAATTCAAAAGAAGGCTAAGTGTAAAAATTCTCATGTCGTTTCTTAAAATATCCTTATTTGCAAATGCAAATAATTGCATATAAAGATCTCTTACCAAAAAGAAAAAAAATACAAGGCTATGCATCAAACTTAAAGATGTTTTCCTGGCAATAGCAGGTATCCAGAAGAGCATGGCTATTATACCCCATATGGCCAGGAAAGGCTGTCCCATAATTGACCTTAGATTTCCGGCTGCTGCATCATGAAATATATATTTTAATTGAAGTCCGAAGTATAAGGTTGCAACCAGGGCATAAGAAAATGGTAATAGTGAAACTATTATTCTATTAAAATTATTTTTTGCCTGGTGATTTCCAAAGATTAAAAAGATGATAGCATAGAGAAGCGTATATCCGGTGAAAAATGCCATCACTTCCATCAGGCGTATGTATGCAAAAAAACTACTACCCATAAATTACTATAAGGTCGCCAAATATTGAGTTATTAATTTTATTCCAAATAAATAAATAAATAAATAATTATAAAAGTATTTAAAATTATCCTTTGAGTATGACGAT
>OCTA010001484.1_pt1 | contig 21535 bp, 19 predicted proteins | sample 1538991 | NCBI WGS metagenome assembly OCTA01 (sample SAMEA3539302, study PRJEB22396) | soil metagenome | biome: tundra; feature: field; material: soil | place: USA | collected 2010-05 | depth 0.15 m | reverse complement strand
CATCCCCGAGTGTTCCGGCCGGCGCTCCCTTATACAACGTACCTACCGCTTCGGCAGCGTCTTCGATCACCGCAACTCCATACTCGCCGCAGGTATGAAGGACCGCGTCCATATCGACGCTTTGGCCATATAGGTGGACCACCACCAGCGCTTTGGGGAGACGGTTCATCGCCGCGCGCTGTCGCAAAGCGCACCACAGGACTTCGGGATCGAGGTCCCAAGTTGCGCGATCGCTATCCAGAAAGACTGGCGCGCCTCCCTGGTAGACGATGGCGTTCGCCGCGGCTACGAAGGTGAGCGTGGAACAGAAGACTTCGTCGCCCGCACCTACTCCCACGAGGCGCAGTGCGAGGTGCAGCGCCGCCGTCCCGCTGGACAGGGCCACTGCCGGGAGCCCCACCCGTGCGGCAAATTCCTGCTCGAAGGCTGTGAGGTTCGGGCCGACTGTTGAGAGCCAGTTCGAGGCGAAAGCGTCGCGCACGTAGCCCTCTTCGGCGCCGGACATATGCGGGATGGAAAGTAGAATTCGCTTCACTGGGATGCCATACTGGGATGCGCCTCACTTCAGACTGGAACTAAGCGCACAATAGAGCTTTGGCAGGTACTCCGACCACCGTGCAGCGTGCTGGCGCTTCTTTGAGGACAACCGCACCGGCACCCACGATGGCCTCCTCGCCGATCACTGCGCCGGGGAGCACGACGGCGCCGATCCCGACGTGCGCGAACGGGCCGACGCTCACCCCTCCGCCCAAGACAACGCGCGGCGAGATATGTACGTGCGCTTCTATTCTGCAATCGTGCTCGACTACCGCTCCGGTATTGATGATACAGTCTTCGCCGATGACCGCCCCCGCATTCACAATTACTCCTGGCATTACAACCGTGCCCGGTCCGATGCTCGCCGAAGGAGCAATGACGGCAGTCGGGTGAACGAGAGCCACAGGTGAGAGGCCATTTTCGAGCGCTCGGCTGAAACACAGGGCACGAGCGCGGTTGTCACCTACGGCGACCACGAAAGTGCTCCCGGGAACGCAATGCAGTTCCTCTGGTCCGCTCAATAGCGGGCAGTCACAGAAGGTAAGTCTATTCTTCGTATGGTCATCGTCCATGAATGCGATGTGCTCGAAGCATCCGGTGCTTCGAGCAACGTCCAGAACGACCTTTCCGTGTCCGCCGGCGCCCCAGATCAGTAAGAGTTTATTCATGTTGGCCGGTGACGTCTGGGGTTCCCATGAATTCCGGCATAGTGGCGTGGCCACTCTGGCTCACACCCTCCCGCCGCAATACCTTCACCAGCGTCAACCCGAGGATCTTCAAGTCGAGCCAGAAGCCGTTGTGTTCCACGTACCACACGTCGAGCTCCAACTTCTGTTCCCACGACAGCGCATTTCTCCCGTTCACCTGTGCCCAACCCGTAATCCCCGGCTTCACCTCGAGCCGCCTGACCTGCCGCGCGGAATAACGTGGCAAATATTCCGGCAGCAAAGGGCGAGGCCCGACGAGGCTCATCTCCCCTCGCAGCACGTTCCAGAGTTCGGGTAATTCATCGACACTGCTGCTTCTTAAGAATCTTCCGAACCGTCCAAGCCGCTGATCATCGGGCAGGAGGCGGCCGTCGTTGTCGCGACGATTGTTCATGGTGCGAAATTTCACCAGTCGGAATGTCTTACCCTGACGGCGCTGCCGCAACTGAAGGAAGAAAACAGGGGTGCCCACAATCAGCCACACCATGCCGCCCGTCAAGACCAGGAGGGGCAGCAGCATGAGTAGTGCACTGCCGCCGATCGCGACGTCGGTGATGCGCTTTAGCGCTTCTGCGTTCCCATCATGCTGTTCTGTTTGCATTTCATCCACGATGGTTCTTTCTGAGGCGCACGTTGGGCGCCGAGTTTCTTCCGCGAACCGTCGCGTCGATCAGCCACGCCATCAGTATCAGCGTCGGCGCAAGATCCATGATCCAGATCAGTAGGTTCGGCCCAACCACTTGATAGTGAAGGAGCAAGAACTCCGCAGCGGTCGCAGCCAGATACGTTAGGACTGCTTGTCGCGCCGACACCAGGGCCATTGCCGTGCAGCCGACGAGATCGCCGAATAACACTCTGGCAAAAAGCGGAGCCCGGCTTCTAATCAGGAGCACCTCTATGCTTGTCGGCAGGAGATAACACACCAGGAGAACGCAAAGGAGCAATCCTGGCAGCAGCCAACCTGCAAGCGACGCGGGTCGGTAGGCTCCCTTCGTTGGACTGGCACCGGTCACAGTCCTCGCGCGCAGCCCTCCACGAAGCTCGCAAATCGTGCCTGCACAAGGCGATGGTCGTACCGCTCCACTGCTATCGCCCTTCCTTTTTTCCCCATCTCCAACCGCTCATATGGGTCTTTGACCAATCGCCGCACTGCGTCGGTTAGGGCCACCGCATTGCCAGGCGGAACGATCAGCCCCGAGATTCCGTTTACTACGGCTTCCCGGCATCCCCGGATATCGGTGGCGACGACGGGAAGGGCTGCAGCCATTGCTTCGAGAATCGATCTAGGGAAACCCTCGCGATACGAAGCGAGAACGAAGATATCCATCGCGCCAAGGCAGTCCGCCACACGGTCAGTCATGCCAGTGAACACAAAACGTCCGGACAGGCCCGAGTCGCAAACCATTTGTCGAAAGGTCTGGCCGAATTGATCTCTGTCGCTGGGTAAGGAGTCGCCGACGACGAGATATGTGACATCTAACCCTTCTGCCGTAAGACGCGCAGCCATCTCTAGGAACTCACGATAGCCCTTCTCCTTTACGATGCGGCCGACCGTGCCGATCACCAAGTTGTCGGCGATGTGGTATTGCCTTCGGAACTCGCTCAGAGCCAGATCCTGTCGCTCGCGCGGGCGAAAGGCGTCTATGTCGACACCGTTTAAAATGGTGCAAGCGCGCGCATTGGACGCGGCTATTCCGATCCGTTGAGCCGTTTTTCTATCCTCATCGGAAACGAACATGAACGCATCAGTCAAACGTCCTAGAAGCCATTCAGTGGCGCTGAATACAAACCGTCGAATTGGCGGCATTCTGTCATGGAAATAGAATCCGTGGACGGTGTAGATGATGGTGTCGACCCCACTCACGAACCCGGCAACGCGGCCAACCGCCGCGGCCACGGGAGTGTGCGTGTTCATCAATCGGAACTTCTCCACTCGCATAAGCCGGATTAGCTCGATCACAGGACGTATATGCGCGAAAGGGTTGAATGTTCGACGTAGATTCACTACATGCATTCGAAAACCGGCATTCGCCAGTTTCTCCCAATACGCGCCCCTCGAGCAGGCAATGTGTACATCGAATCCCCGGTCTTTCAAAGCAAACAGCCAGGGCCTCAGCAGGACCCATGCGGTGGTGTCCAAAGCCACTACCACTAAGATCTTTTTCTGATGGGCACGCGTGATTGGCTGGATATGAGCGGATTGCCGGGCCAGCGATGTGTGTTTCATCTGTACCATATCAGGCGAATGCTGACCGACTGTTCCCAGAAGCAGGCCATTCTTCTTCGTTTTGCTCGCCGGACTGGCGAGGGCCGGGATCCGGCATGAGGTTCACGCTGGCGGTCTGACGCTGCGTGGGAGATAGCAGCCGTCTTGGTGGCTGGCGGGGCGGGTCATGCGGCGTTTGCCTCGATCCAGACGGTCGCTCAGTCGTAGGTCCTGGAAGCTGCAAGTTCCGAGTAGAGGCCCTCGTAGCGGGCGACTGTTGCTTGGAGGCTCAAATCCTCGCATGCGCGCAGCCGTGCGGATTCAGATAATTGAGAGTACTTGTCGTCTGTGAATGCGAGCACTTGGAGAATGGCATTCGCCAGTGCGGAGGGGTCATCTGGCGGCACGACGACACCTGTGGCCCCGATGATTTGGGCGGAGTCGCCAACGTCTGCGGCGACACAAACCGTACCGCAGGCCATAGCCTCTGCTAGAATGTTCGGGAAACCCTCTGAGTGGGAACTACTGACGACGACCCTAAATGCAGCCATCAGACGGGGCATATCTTTGCGGGCGCCAAGTAGGTGATATCGACCACGCAGTCCTTGACGCTCAAGCATCGCCTGGAGTACGTGATTCGAATCCGAGACATCATTACCGCACAGAACGAAGCGCGCGTCGACGCGGCGGGCAGCGACGCGGGCGGCGGCCTCAGCAAAGCCCGCGTGGTTCTTTTCGGGCCGGAACGCTGCCGGCAGGCCGATCAAGACCGCGGACCGCGGCAAGCCGAGTTCGTCGCAAACAATCCCATGCGCTTGGGGATCGGGACGGAATAGGGTGGCGTCGACCCCGTTGGGGATGACGGTCATTTTGGAGGCAACGTACCCAAGACTAATGTGCTCCCGCCGGCCTGCAACAGAGCAGCATACGGTTCGGCAGGGCAAGATCCTCGACAGATGCGCGCACGCGCGCGCGACGGCGATTGTGCTGCGCTTGATGTGCCGGACATCAAGGTTACTGTGGCGGATGTTCCAGGCTAACGCGGGGCGGCGATTCGTCAGATTAACGGCAAGACTGCCAAGCAGGTCGGCGTGGTACATCCAGGTTTGCACCACGTGCGGGCGGAAGCGGCGCAGCCACCCTGCGGTCCTCAGGATGGCTGTGGGCTTGAAGCAGCCTCTTGCAAGTCCAAGTGAGTAGACGGGCAGGCCGGCCTGCATTAGGTCGGAGCCGACCGGGCCAAGCGGTAGCAGGCTCATCACTTCCGAGCTGAAACGACTTCGGTCGATATGTGAGATCAGCTTGAAAAGCATCATCTCGGCGCCACCCACATCGAGGTCGGTGATGATGTGAGCGACTCGGATCACCCGCTTTTTCTCAAAAGCGTTCATAAATATGCCGGCCGAACCCGTGTTCTGTAAAGCTGGAAAAGTTTGCGAAAGAACTGCGTGCCGCCGAGGGACGCGGCCAGTGTGACGATCGCCGCCACGTCACCACAGGCCGCGGCAGACATCAGTCGCCGCCGACCGATCCGACCGTGTCCCGCCAGGAGGTGGTACGTTCCGGATGCTCTTAGCTTCCGGCAGCGGATAGTTCGCAACGTTCCGCCGCTATTTGGTGGGAAAAGCTCCACCAGGGCATCGGCAACTTCGGCCAAAGCAGCAGGATTGCCCATTTGGTAATCGAGAGTGCAAATGCGACCCTTGACATCGGTCCGGTATAGTACAATCGGTGAGTCGACGAACAGCGCCGGCCCACCCGCCAACATGCGCGCCCAGAGTAGTCCCTCCCCTCCGGCGCGCAGTCCCGGATACGACAGGTCGTGGGACCTGAGGTAGCACAGGTCCGCAACAGGGATTAATTCTCCGACGGGTGTAGTCAGGAAGGATTCACGACTAATCTCACAACGACCCTGAAGAGTATCAAGGCGTCGCATTCCGGGAAACTGCAGGCATGGAAAGAACAAAAGATGGTAACCGCTGTTCTCCCGAATGGCTGCGAGTATGTGATCGAGGGATCCGCCGATCAGGATGAAGTCACTATCGATTGGAAGAAAATAACGGCCCCTAGCTACCTTGAGCGCCAGATTGCGAGCCGGCCCGGGACCGTCATTCCGGGGAGAGCGGATCAGCTTGACTGCCGGAACGCAGGCCATATGCTCGGAGAGCCAATTCCATGTGCCATCCACAGAGCCGTCATCCACTACGATGAGCTCGACGGGTCGACAGACGGTTTGGTCAAGAATGCTTGCGAGAGCAGCGCGAAGTTCCGCCAGCCGGTTATATGTCGGGACGACGATGCTGATCTCTGGTGCTAACGATGCCATTGGACGGCTACAAGGAACGATTTGCGACCATCAACCCATCAGGTCACTCGTGGACAACTTGGACGAGTTTGCCCTGGGCTGTCTTTGGAATCTCTGAAGTCCACTCGAACCTGATAGGAGTTTCCTTCAACATGTGCTGTAGGCTGGCACGAAGATGTCTGTCCCGTTCCTGTCCGAATGGTCTCCCCGTGAGAAGCACCCTGAGTGCACCATCAGTCTGGATGCGAACTTGAAAGCCCTTGATCTCCGCATAGTCCTTGAACAGGTGATTCCAGTAAAGGCAACTCATCGCTCTTCCATCACTGAGTCGCAGACACCCGGAGGACCGCCCATGAAGCGTATGAATGGCACGGATACCGCTCTCATCGTGGTCGCCATCAGCATATGTACCGAGATCTCCTATTTCGTATCTCAGGAAGGGCGTACCCCGGGAGACGGTGCTCGTCCATATAAGACGTCCCATCTCCCCCGGAGCAGATGGCTTGCCGGCATGATCGAGGACCTCCAGAAACAACCAGGGGCGTAAAATGTGCAGCGACCCGCCAGCGGTATCCTGAAACGCCATGGTCGAGAGTTCGCGACCGCCGTAGCGGTTCAGAATAGGTACACCGAAGGCGCGGCGGAACAGCTCCACTTGGCTGTCGTACAGCATCTCGCCACCGTTCCAAGCCGCTGCCACCACGCCGGGCCGAGGCTGAAGGCCCAACTGCAGTACCCGTTCTGCCAGGAGTTCCAGTAGCGAGGAGAAGCCGTAGATTGCCACGGGACCCTCCGCCCGTATAATCGAGAGCACTTGGGCCACGGACCCATCATCGAAAGCAAAACCGGGCACAACGCGGTCATTGTAGAGCTTGCGCGCGAAGTGCTGCGCGGGCGGACTCTTCTTGCCGATATCGCGGTCGGCGCCCCAAACGATGACTGTGGCCATGCCCGGTGTCCAGCCCATCTTCAGCCGAGAGTAAAGCTGGCCGCCCCGGGATGCTCGCAGCATATGAGAGTCGAGGAAGAAACGCGTCGGCTCACCAGTTGAACCTCCCGTTGCATTGACGCGACCGTGCAGCTTGAATCGCCGGGCCATCGAGACCGGCTCGAACCGCGAGTTCAGGATATCCTTGGTTATCACTGGCAGAGAGGGCCAGATCCTCCAAAGCTCTTCGGGCTGGCGGATCCGGGCGGCCTCGCGCCATTCCGGCAGGGCATCCTCGCGCGTTCCGAAGTAATGAACCTGGTCGAGAAGACGCGCCGCCAAGATCGACCGTTGTCGAACGGGATGCTGGCCGCCGAAACTTCCCAGATCTGCGATTGGCAGCGAGCAGAAGCGTCTATACAATTGCCAGGTCAGTTTCGTCAGGAGCATGTTGACTCGCAAGCTCACAATGGCCGCGCCATCCACGTGGAGGAACGAAGAATCGCACCGGCAAAACATGGGAACCCGGCAGTTCGGATGCCCCAGTGCGAACAAGAATCTCAGTGGGTCGGAAGTCGGCCAGCGGCCAGGAACGGTTTTCGAAGGCTTCCCGAATGATTGGAATACGGTCGGGATCGAGACCCATCAGGCGAGCGTGGACGTAGTCGGCAGCCGCGGCGTTCAGAGCACCCGTCAGAAATCCCGAGTTGACCGGGCTCGCCTGCAAAGGCCCCTCACCTTCGCCGGCGACGATGGCATCAGTGATATTGATGACGGTCCGCTGCGGCATCGGCATGAGACGCCCATCGACACCGCCGTATTTCAGGATGCGGTTGAGGTCGAGGCACGTGCGCCAGACGGTGTCGTTGCCATACCAGGCTCCTTCGAGGTTATCGTCGGCGCCTCCAAATGCAGCGAACTTTCGGCATGCAGCCAGGATACGCCCCAGGCCAAAGCGCAAGACGCGTCCCTCACCGGCCCGGTTCACGGTATCCAGCGCAGCTTCCATCCAGTCTTTCCAGAGCGGCGCGCCAGGATAGCAGTCCCCGCCAGCGCCGCTTCCTCCCTTTCGATGATGGGGCAAATACTCCTTGTGCCCGTTAATACCCACAAGGTTCTTGAGGGCACCCGTAATGCAGGCCTTCGTGTGGCATTTCAATTTCGGTAAATTCACCACGACATCGGCTTCCAGGACTTCGCGCGCAATGAGATACCTGTGGCGCCCGGGCTGGTGCGTCGCGGCCAGCATGTCGGGGTCGTACGCAGTTACCCGAAACTTTCCGGCATCGCCGTCCAGGGGCCGGAGCAAGCTTTCATCGGCCAGATCGAATTGGACGAATCGTGCGAGGGGGCGGACGTCCTCCCTGCGCCTGCCCGCCGCACGGCCACCGGGGTTCACGGTTCGCCGGAAATCCGCAATCTCAACCGGCACGTCTTTCTGGCTTGCCCAGAGTGAAACAGATTCCAGACCAGCCGCAATGCCAAGCGCGTCGAAATCACAGCCTTGCAATGGGGCGTCGCCGACCGTAATCGCGGCGGGATGAGTAAGCGCGAGATACTCGAGAACCGCTTGAATAACGCTGGTATGGGTAATCAGGCTGTCCATCGACCCAGCGCCCCTCGGAGCGTGATAGACCCAATTCGGCTTGATCACAACTCTCGATCCCGCCGGGATCAAGGCACCCAGCGGATTCCAGCGCTCCGTGCCCATGTTTGCCTTGTCGAGCCCCCAATTATTGAAGAGTTCCCTGAGCAGGGCAAGGGCAATGCTTGCGGGGCTCTGCCGTTTTGGCAACTCGGGCGTTACGAGTTCCCGGTCGCAAGTGGCATAGCCTCGCGGAGCGCCGACGCCGCGCGAGAGTGCTACGACCGGCTGCAAATCGCTGGATTCAAACATTTACGGCTTCACTTTCACGTATCGCGACAGGGGCAAGCCGTCTTGTCCGCGTTCGCGGCAAAACGCTCCAGACGCCCACAAGAGTCCAGTAAACCATGGCGAATTTCATGTCGAGCAGCACCGTATTGGCCCCGAGCAGCGCCGCGAAAAGTCCGACGGAAATCGATCGCAGCAGAACGCCGAGTTGCCCACCTGAGCCGGGAAGATCGCCGCGGACCCAAAGAAGCCGGCGCAACATCACCATCAACCAAACGAATGCCACCAGGCCAGGAATGCTTTGCTCGACAGCGATCTTCACGATCTCGTGATGAGCGTACCAGCCTACTACAGACCATTCTCCCCAGAATCCCACTCCAAGAGGGTGCTGAAAGAAGAACCATAGACTCGCTATGTTCAGGCCGAGGCGGACTGCGAAATCGCCGATTGGCAGCGCCGAAACAAATGCGGTTATGGCTGGAGGAACGCCTGCCTGACTCATCGCGTAACCTGCAGCCTCTTGGAATTCACTTTGGGTAGCCCTGTCGAATTTCCTGATCATCTGTCCGGGGGCGACAACTCCCATGATCGCCACGCCAGCACCTATTACTACCAATAGGCAGGTAATTTGAAAGACAACGCTGACGCGCACTGAGCGATGCCTGGCCTTCGCCGTCTCCAGGAAGAAGTATCCCAGCGCCGCCAACAGAACCAGCACATTTACGCGTTCTCCCACCAGAAGCACCGCGGCGATGCACAAGCCTATTCCGATGCCGCTGATCAAACGCGATCCGGCAGTCCGTCCTTGCGACAGCAGGATAATGTTCAGGATCGCAATTGTGACGGCATAGTAGCCCATGTCAATGCCATAGTCGAAAAAAAACAGGTAACCCCTGAAAACCGCGGTATCGGCACTGTACAGCATGTTGCTGACAGAGCCACCGGCACTGGACCCGACGCTAAAGTAGTAGAGGACGCCGAGCGCAACGGTAACATTGCCGGCTACCGCCAGTTGTACCAGGAGGCTCCGCACTGAGCGCTCGTTGCGCGCGGACATTGCGTACCGCGCAGCCACTGCGCACGACGCGAGGGTCAAAATGTATCGGAACGCGTATAGTGAGTTACCCAACTGGTACGTTCCACGCCACAAAACCAGACCCATCGCTACAGAAAAGCATACCGAACCCGACCACAACATCAACGCGTGTCCGAACGCCGACGCTTCCCTGGGGAGCGATTTTCGCGCTCCCCGCAAAAGTAAGGCAGCCAGCCCCGCGGCCAGAACCAAGTCTCCCACGGAGAAGCCCGCGGCGTTTTGGCGATGACCCCACTCCTCGTATTGGGTGATAGTAAACAGTTTGGGTAGCGGCGTGGTAAGCAGGATCAGCGGCAAATACAGCCGTGGCCGGGAAAACAGGAGAAGCGTCATCGCGGCAATTGCTCCCAATAAGATCGCCAGAACGAGTGGGTCTTTCGCCGAAGTGTTCCAGGACAGTAGATTGCGGAATTGCTCCATCTTGTCAGTCCATCGCGTTCCTGTAGAATTCCAGCATGGCATGGCGCATTGTGGCGATCGAGAGTGGTCCGTCCAGGACCGCGGCCCGGCCCCGGCCCCCCAATTGCTCACGCTTGCCACGGTCTGAGATCAAAGAGCCCAAGGCGTCGGCGATACGCTCAACGACCTGACGCTGGGCGTCCCCACGAATCCGGCAGAGCAGTTCATCCGGCTCGACGCAGTGGAGGCCGGAGGAGTCGAAGATCTGATATGCAGGCTCCACCTGGATCCCATTACCGGTCAGACGCAGAAGATCCGAAAGCCCTGAATCGAGCCGCATTGCGAGAATCGGCAATCCAAAAGCCGAGGCCTCCAGCAGCGCCACGCCATAAGAGTCCGCCATCCCCAGCATTACGAAGATGTCGGCGTTGCTGTAGAAGCGAGCGTATAGTTCGGGCCGGGTAAAGTTGGGCTCGTAAAAGTTCACGACTCCCTCGAGCGCGATGCGATAGTGTTCACACTCAGGCGGCAGATCGCAGACGAAGTCTACGCTGAATTCCAACTCGTGCCGCAGTTTAGATATTGCCTCCAGGAACAGAGATCCGCCCTTGATCCAGAATCCCTTGGCCACGAACAGAACCCGGGGCAAGATTTCGCCTTTGCGCGGCTCCCGCGCCTCCAACGGAAATGCAATGGCCGGATGGATCACGCGCACTTTGCCGCGGATGTCCGGGTCCGGAAACAGCGCGTGGAAGGAGCGCTCAGCGCTTGCGGACCATACGCGGATTGCACGACAAGACGGATGGCCGAACATCCGCCGTAAATGACCTACAAAAAGCCGGCTGTGCAGGAGCCGGGGGGAGTAGAATGCCAGAACATTTGCGTTTTCATAGTCCCCGATCCACGGCGATCCACCGTAGGCGAGGTGTGAACAGCAATGCACCAGTCTGTCTCTGGGCGCAGATCGCAATAGCAACTCGCTTCGAACCCGCTGGTAAGCGATAGCCCCCGGGGCATATCTGCGCATTCGGACCACTACCTGATACGCGGATCTGACGGCGGGGTTGGTCACTCCGGAAATACCTGAACCCTCCCGAACGCGCGCCCCCACGATGTGGTAAGTTACGTCTCGCTTGAGGGCTGAAACCATCTCAGCCATTGCCGGATGGGCTGGCGAGGAGAGTGTAACGGCAGGGTTTATCATGGGAGCCGAGAATTACTGGACTACCTTTGCTCTCATTCAGGGCCGTTCTCTGGAGCGCGGCATGGAGACGCAATTGCGTGGCCGCCGCATCCGCCCAGGAAAGCGCGGAGCCGATCCTCCAGACTTGCTCCCTTGCCCGCCCTTCTTCATCCCGCACGACGGTGACCCTGAGAATCGTCCCAGACGCCTTTTTTCGGCATCCTGCTAACTAAGGGACCCAAAGTAACATTGCTCAAGAATGAGTGAGAGGTTTCTTGGCGAGTAACAGCACAGATGGAGTCATAGGGACATAGTTCAGCAGAAGAGCCACGAGTCGTTCCAGCCGCAGGCGCTTAATCGCGCCTACGAGACGGGGCGCCGCCTTGCCATTGCTATCGCCCAAGAGAATAGAATGGATCTTTGACTCATTCAAGTCGATGATTTCCGTGACTCCGGAGGCGCTCAGCCATCTTTTTACGCGGATCGTGTTGACTTTGAGTTGAAGATGATCCACAAAACCGCTGTCTTTACCCATAAGGGTCAATTGAAGTTTCAGTAGGGCGCGCGGAGCACCAGGCAGCCTCCAACAATTCGCATGAGGCTCACGTGGGAACAGATAATTCGGGCAGGTGAAAAGCAATAGGCCACCCGGCTCCATCAATTCCGCCATACGTTTTATAGCTGCGACAGGGGAAGTCACATGTTCCAGAACATTGGTACATTCGACGAGGTCAAAAGTTCGCGGCGGTGCATTGAGGGTTTCTATCGGCTCGATCGCAAAGCGGCAGCGAGGGCGCATTGCCAAGAGGGTCTGCGCCACTCTTACGGCCTCTGGCTCCACTTCACATCCCAATATGTCGGCATCAGGATATCTATACGAGAGAGTCGCGACGGACGGCCCGATGCTGCTGCCAACAATCAGTATTTGCCGCGGGGTTCGCCCAAGGCTGCGTTCGACCATCGGCCCCATTTCCGCCCATTTGCGTTCCTGATCGGATACATACTCTTCAAGGAGGGTGCGACTGCGCTCGGTCAAAGCGTGTTCGCTATAACCTTGCGCGCGGTCATACTGGCCCCTGTTTGACTCGTTAGCCAGGTACGCGCGCGTGTGCTCGCGAAGCTCCTGCAACATCGCGGCGGGCATCGCACCATAAAGCTGTTGTAGAACGGTCATGCTAGGTTTCGAGTCATCGGAAGGAAAGTTAGCGTCGGAGTTAGCGATCATTGGTCCATCCTTTCAGGCGATTTGGTTTGACCTTTCGTGCGTAACGGCAGGGTTTATCACTGGAGCCGAGAATTACTGGACACGGTACCGTTGCATTCATTCAGGGTCGTCTTCTGTAGCGCAGCATAGAGACGCAAGTGCGCGGACGCCACATCCGCCCAGGAGGGCGCAGCATCTGTTTCAACGGTGCCGCCACACGTGTGCTTCCTGTCGCCCCCAGTCTGTGCGTCGCGATTGTCGCCGGAGCCCAGAATCCTGATAAGTGCGGCGGTCACTTCTTCCGGATCGTTTGGATCTGCGGTCAGACCCAGATTTTCTGAACGGACCTTTGCACCGAGTTCGCCAAACCGGGTCGCCAGGACCGGAACTCCGTACTGCTGACACAGCGACAAGATGCCGCTCGATGCATTCGGCTCCCTATAGAGCAGCGCCACCACGTTGACCGCCCCCAGCAGAAGAGGCCACATCGCTTCGGTCACGAATCTGTTTTGATAAATGGTGTGATCCAACCATCCGCATTGTTCCGCCACGGTTTCCGGATCAGGAGAGATCCACGAGGGAGTATCCCCAATAAGCAGGATACGGAAGTTCTTTTCCGCCCCCCGAAGGGCGTGATACAGCTCGATGTAACCTTTCTGGGGAGCCATGCAGCCAATGACCGCTACGATTGGCTTATCGAGGGGCAACCCGAGCAGTCGTCGGCATTCTTGCGGATCCTTCGGGCGGACTGAATCTCCCGAGGGCATCGGAATCGTTCGAACGGAACTGGAGCCCACGTCGCGAATCCAGTCCGACGCCAGAGCCTCCGTCTGGACAAGGATCGTGGCCGCTTTGCTCTTGCAAAGCCGCCGCCGTAATGCGGCGCCGCCGCGGTAAACACAGGGAGCGCCGAACGTGGTAATGACGGCAGTCGTGCCGGCGCGGCGCGCCGCCTGGAAGCACCAGAGCGTCGGCCAGGAAGGAGGGCACAGTAGGTGCAGCACGGCGGCTTGACCGGAACAAACTGAGCGAACACTGTAAATCGTGGATATAACGGTGGCGAGCTGATTGTATAGGTAAATCTGAAAACGCCATCGAACGGCTGACGGCTTGGCCATTGACCCAGGCGCGATCCCGGTAAGTTTTCCAAAAGCCCAACGGACCCACCGCGGCGCGAGTGGCAGAATGCGGCGAACATCATAGCCGTTGTTTCGGAACTCCAGATCGGCTTCATCGTTCATTCCGTCGAAGGTGATCAGCGTCGGATTGAACCCGGCATCGATCAATGCCTTGACGAGTTTGCTTGCGAACCACGTCTGGTGCCCCGTGCTGCGAGCGAGTGGCTCAACGATCATGACGTTTCCAGGTTGCGCCGATGTTCGCTGATTGAACTCTCGCGCCCACTTGACCTGATCTGCCATTTAAGCCAAATTCCCCAAAGTGTCGAAGATCTCCGACAGGTTCGCGGTTTTCACCAACGGCTCACGTCAGGCTGACCCGTTTGGGCCGATGTATTGGCTCGCGGGTCCATGGGATTTCCGAGACCGCGCCGACCGCAGTAGTCAGGCTAAGTCCGCTGTCGGAAGAGTGCGGAGTCACGAGTCGTTGAAAGAAAGGAGAATCAATCATAATTCTGTTTGTTGGGGCTCATACAGCAGGAGAGGATTTTCGTTGGTCGCCCGCCCTCGCCTTTCAAGCCCGCCGAATTCGTACGATTTCCCGATAGGCAGCACGTAACCCTGGCAGTCTACCGACCGCATCCAACGCTGCGTCGACACGCGGGAGAAGGCGCCTTTCGAATGCGGATACTGTGCTGGTGTGGATCCCGGCGCGGCAGTCGCTCAGATTTCTGCGGGTGTTCGATGCGTACGCAAAAGCCTGCACGCCGTTCCACCAGGTGGGCGAACAATTCCCGGGGGTCCGTATGTCCAAAACCGGAGTAATCCGGTTACCCAGCCGAACCAGCCGGTTGGCCGCACGAACCCGTATGATGTTGGCATCATCGACGACCACAATGGCCCTATCCGCTAGGTGGGGGAGCATCAACTTGAGAGCAAGAAACTGCTCCTCAAATGTGTGGCCACCGTCGTAGTAATATGATCCGACGCGTGCAGGAAGCCACGGTGCCGCACCAAGAAACTCCCGGTAGCCCATCTCGTAAAACTTGACCTGACCCGGGTCCGTATAATCGCAGATGTTCCGGTGCAACTCAGTCCTCGGGCCACCGAACTCAGAGAAGTCGTCGCAGGCGTACGCTTTCGCCGCCCTGTTTCCTGCAAGTGCGCCGGCAAGGCTCAAACCCTGCCAGGTACCGATCTCCACATGCACTTCTCCCGGCTCCAGGTGGCGAACCGCCAAGTTCAGCAGCATGAGGCTGTTCTCCGTCGCCATGCCATTGATCCGGGACCGCAATTCTGCGAGACCCCTGTCAAGCGGACATTCGGCGGCCGCAAGCCTGCGCGGATCGCGAAGGCATGGCCACTGCCTTTCGCAATCACCAAGAAAAGCGCTCAGATTCATTGTTCCCCTTATCTGCGACTCGGCTCATTCGGATCTGGGTGTTGACCTCCGGGGCACCCTCATCGCGTTGGAACACGCATGAATAAGGGCGTCGGAGTCCATGAAGAGGCTATCAGTAACTACCCAAAACGTAAATGTGAGTTTAATCGTTATTCGCAAGGCGTATTCCTGAGCCCCAGCCCGAAAGGCGGCCTAGCTAGCTCAGGCCTAGCTCCCGTCCGTAACGCCGGGCGCGACGGTCACCTTACCACAGTCGCGCCATAAAAGGCGTTGCCGGTGACCGCCTTGCCGGAAAGGTTGCAGACGTTGATCGTTATCGTGTTTGGCGAACTTACCACCATGGAGCCAAGCACTTTCGCGGCGAATACCTCGACGGGCCACGCCGGCGCGACGGAGTCCCCAACCACCGCGCCCGTCACAGTCATCGTTCCGGAGGCGCACGCTCCGTTCGAGATCGGACCGAGGGAAACGAACTGCCTGTTTTTGATTCGGGCGGCGATTGCCCCCTGATCGGCCAGTGAACCACCCGAACCTGAAATTGTGCTCAGATGTAACTCTGTCGCCGTGTAAGCGCTGTTCGGTACAACCGCCTTGATGTTGGCCCACGGCTGACCGTGGTGCATGAAATCGATGCTCCCCGAGACGTAGGCGTCCGTGCGACCGGTGTCGAGCTTTAGGGCGCTGCCTCGGTAGCTCGGCGCACTATCCAGATATAAGCCATTCGCATACGGGTTGAAATCCAGCCATGCCGATCCTAGTGGGCCTGCATGTTGTGGGTCGGCGGCCTTTTGAATTCTCATGATGTCGTTGTTGCCGGCGCCTGGCTTCCCCGGTGGGCTGGTTTCGCTTATCTGAAATGTTGCGTGTTGTTGAGCCGTGTGCGCCTGTACCTGGCCAATCCAGAGTTGTGGAAAGCCATTGAGGTCATAGCTTGGCAGAAGGCTTCCGCTTGGGGACAGAATGGCGTTCTTGCCATTACTAAGATCAATAGAAGTGGCCCCCAAGGGGGCGAAGTTGGAAGACACTACAGTGTTTCCTTCGGAATACCGGTCAAACACCACGACTGGCCGAGCGGGTTCGCCAGTGTTCCAACTGATGAAATTGCCCTGGACCGGATAGTGATCTGGGGCTGCATCAAGCACAATGGGCGCCAACCCCACTGCATACGTGAGACCCCTAGCGGTGGCCCCGGGCCACGGAGCGGCCAGAGTCAGATGCATTGCATCCTCATTCGATGCGATCAGGACGTTAAAACCAGCCGCATAGAGCGGCGCCCCATTCAGTGGCGTTGACCCCCGCCACGTGCCGAACTCGGTTCCGGCCCCGACAACGGCCGTCGATCCGTTCGTAACAGAGATGGTGCCGGTATTCCCCTGAGCGTTGCAGCCATTCAGAGACAGACCGTCAAAGTGGTTTTCCCCTGTCGAAGTGATATGAAGGCAGCGCCGGGAATTCTCAAGATGGCAATCCGTACACCAGTTCGCGTTGCTTTGGAAATGAGTTGTGAAAACATTTGGCGAGTTGATCCAGATGCCGTCCTGAGCTCCCTGCACGTGGATATTGCGCATGTGCGTAAACGCTACTTCGCCAGCAGTGCCAGACAGGATTTCAACGCCGGCGGTCAGAAGGTTTCCGACTGGGTCGTCGGCAACAATCCACATGTCCTCGATCTGGTTGTTCACGGTGTTTCCGCGGTCTACAGATGAACTGGTGTTTACCATCACGCCGATACCACCCGTAACGCCCGTCGATTTTGTCAAAAGGAAACCTTTAACCTTGTTGTGGTATCCCTGAACCGTGAGCGCCGTCATGTTGTCCGTGGTCATCAGCAGCGTAACCTGGCTGTTTCCGTCGGCCTCGATGCACTGCCCATTGCTAAGGAGTAATCCGGATCCGCTCAGCCTGTATGTTCCACCGCCCAATTTCAGGCACTGTCCGCTGACCCGAGACTGATTGATTCCAGCCTGAAGTCCGGCGGTTGAATCTGCCTGTCCGGTAGGGTCCACCGCAAAGTCCGAGCCCAGCAACAGTTCGCGCAGTTTGCTCTCTGCCGTTCGAATAACCGGCCCAACGCTTCGCTGATTTACGACCTGCTGGGCCGTTCCACTCACCGTTACCATGATCGCCCATTGGTCGGGCACTGAATGTCCGGTCGTACGGCCGAACCTAATTCCAATACCATCGACAACTGTTTGGCAGGTACCTGAGATTCCAACGGGCGGACTCATCGGCCCGTCGTCCTTGCGCCAACGGAAAGAATCGGGAGCACCTTTCTCGGAAATAGCCACAGTGTAGATAGCATTGTTGTTGGTGCCCGCAGCAGTGCCGCAGCTTGAAGCGTCGTTAAGTCGGGCTCCCGGAAAAGGCGGGTATGGCGGTGTCGCGTAGTAGAAGGCGGGACTTATGGTAAGTTCCTGACTAAACCCTGACCCAGTGCCTAAGAGTACAACGACGACAATTCTTACGTATGGCATAGAGATGGCCGATTTGCGAACTGAATGAACGCCGCGCCAGCGTTGCTTCGCAAGCCCACATATGACTCCTGTGTCAGCAGTGCGAACATCAACCAACCTTGCGGAGACTTATGCGCTCCTGGGAATCGCATCCAATGCTCTGTGATCTCACGAAGATCGCATCCATCTGCAGAAGTCGGCCGTCATTCCGGCTCCACAAGTTATACAGTCCTAAGAGATCATAACCGAAGCCATCAAGGAAGCTCATCAACTCGTGCGGCTTGGATTGCCCTTTATAGGAAGGGACCACGATCATTTCGGTATAGATTATCCGTATCCGGCCCCTGGACAGCATCCCAGCCGCCCCTCTCAGGACCTCCAGTTCGGTGCCTTGGGTGTCAATCTTGAGCACGTCGATGCTCTCGATCTTGTTTTCGCTGCAGAATTCATCAATCGTGGCGACTTGCACTTCGACGGTTGTGGTTGTTTCCAACAGGCCTTCGCCCCAAAACGACGCTGCCGAATCCTCGGTTTCGAGCAGCGAATTCGTTGCCGACGAAGCATTCACTCGTAAAACCTTGGTCGCCGGTGCGCTGCCGAGCGCCAATTTGCGGGGAATGATTCGTTTATCACGGCAGACACTCCGCTCAAGCTCTTCAAAGACCTCGGCAAACGGCTCGAAGGCATAGATCTTAGCGTCCGGAAAGATATAGCGGTACGTCTCTGCGATAGTCCCTGTGTTCGCGCCCGCGTCGAAGATCACGGGGGCTAAGACACCACTCAGCAACATGCTTTGCTGTCGAAAAGGGTCTGCCGTCGCAACGCTTTTGTGGCGAAGCTCGTAGCCAGCGGCCAGAATGATCCGTTTAATCAATCCCTTCACTTTTGTGCTCCCTCATTTCGCCATGCCGGGTGCTCGGTATGGCCGCTCGCGATTCGCTGGATCTATGCCGTGGTGCGCCTCGCGGTCTGGTAGACATTCGTCCCGTTTCCTCGGGAACTGCAAGAATTTCTTCTCCAAAAGGTCGGGAGATCAGATAGCCGCGTTCCCGAAAAAACTTCGGAACGGCATCGGGGCTTCCGCCTGCTCGGGTGATGAGTTCATCTTCCCAGGATTCACAGAGCACGATGGGTCGATAGGTCGATATTGTTCTTGCGCTGCCGAGGAGCACGTCGTACTCAGCGCCTTCCGTGTCCATCTTAATGAGCCCAGGGTTCAGAGACCACCTCTCAACGAGACTATCGACGGTTTCGGTTGAAACATCTATCAGTTGGTATGACTCGTTCCGCACGGAAGGATGAACTATATTGCTGATGCTTGAATATTCTTCTTTCCCAGAGATGACCTTGAGCGCGAGTTTACCGCTTGAGCTCGATGCGGCGCCCTCAAATACAATGACGTTATCATTACTATCGTTCCTATCGAGGTTCCTGCGCAAGTATTTGAGAGCGCCCGGTGTTGGCTCAATAGCGAGGACCCTGCTGGAGGACGAAACTAGTCCAGACAGAAGGACGGTAAACAGACCGACGTTCGCCCCGACATCGATCGCGTCGCGCTCGATGTCAAGTGTGTTCTTAATGAAGTTTACAAGCTCAGGTTCATAATCACCATGAGTGAGAACTCGTCGGAGTGTATCAGAGCGAGAATCAATTTCAAATGAGCCACTGAAGTCGGGTATCCTTACAACGAGGCTGCCTTCCTCGACGAGTTGAAACAATTCTGTTAAGGCTTTTGGCAAGCGATTTCTCTTGACATGATGCAAGGCTTTTGCAAACCGGACGACCGGCGTCAATGATGATCGCAAAGCTCGGTGAGACTTGACAAATTGCTTGAGTGACGACATCACGATTCGTTTGACGCCTGGGATAGCAGAGAGCTCGACCAGGCTACTCTCATGCGTCGGGCCGGCCGACCCCCTCGCACTCGTCGCTCAGACGAAATCTGAGCCGGCATAAACCACCGAGGGCGGGGCGTGCCAGAGGCGCCGCATTTGCGAGAAAATCCAAACAATCAGAGGCATGCTCAGCAATACGATTGCAAAGTTCCCCGCCGCGAGTCCAGCGGCTCCCCAGAATCTGCCGAAGACGTACGTGGAACTGCCCACCAAGAGTGCGTTCAGCAACGATACACCCAGCAGCGGCTCCTGCTTATGCGCCCGCAAGTACACCCCCAGGAAATACGCGGTGCAATCCACGAGCATCCTTCCAAGGAGAAACAGAAATGTCACCGGCGTCACAATTCGCAGTCTGTAAGGACTGCCTGTTTCATTGGCTAGCAGGACTGCCAGCAGAAGAGCGAGACTGAGGAGAGAAAGCACTGAGAATGCCTGCTTCAGCGTTCTGAAGAACAGACGGTCCAGCGCTTCGAATTCGCCTTTAGCAACATAGACACCGAATTGGGGTGCCTTCGTGCTCACCCAAGCCAAGCCGACGGCCTGAGCTGCCAGGACCAGAGAAATGCTAAGTCCCATTTGGCCCGCGACCACCGGGCCCTGATATCGAAACAGGACGGGAATTGCCAATTGAGACATGAAATAGAAGCTAAGCCAGCTCACGCTGATTCGCCACTGGAAAGGCCAGATCTCGAGCCGCCAGTTGAGAATCGTTCCATTGGTAGGTGTCCGCAACAGGTCAGTGAAGTAGTTCCCCCAGCGCTTCGCGAGCCAGATGGCGCTGCAAGTAATCCCGACCGTCGTCACGATGGGTGATGCGAGCAAGGCCCAGCCTCGCCACAATGCAAGCCAGAGCGAAAGGCTCGTTAGAATGCTCGTCGTGAGGCGCACCAAGGCTACCTGGGCGACAAGCCCGGCGCCTTCTAGAAAGGCGAAAAATGGACTCGCGAACAACATGATCGCTGAAGCGAACGCCAACCACACCCAAGGTATGCGCCATGCAACGGTCGAATGGAGCGGGCTTGATTGTTGGAAAAAGATCAGGCCGGCTGGGAGTACCGCAGCAAAGGACAGCATGGCCGCGGTGCCGTACCATCTAAGCGCAACTCTTAAAAGCGCCGCGAGCCTATGCTTCGCGCGCACGTTTCCTTCGACGGTGCCATGCTCAGTCCAGACGAGGTGGGCCTTCTCATGACTGACGCACTGCATCAGAGTATAGGAGAAGCCCAGTTCAAAAAAAATCTGCAATCCGAGTATGCTGCTGAAAGTGTAGTAAAATCCCTGCTCGTCGGGCCGAAGGAAATGCGCGATCGCATACAGAGTCGCCACGCCAGCCACCGTGCTCCACGCCCTTGATAGAACCACGAACGCAATCGACCGGTCTATGCCAGTGAATCTTAAGAATTTCCGAAGGTTTGGTCCGGGATTCATTAGAACCTGCCCCAGAGCGTTACCGTCGATGCGCCGGCCAACTTCGCTTCGTGGAATTTTCGGATAAGAGCCGGCAGAACGTGCGACGACTGTAAATCGAAGTTGTCACCGGGTCCGTAAAGATTCGTGGGCATCAGACTGATGGCATCAAAACCATACTGGCAGCGGTAGGCTTCGGTTATTTTGAGCCCGGCGATTTTCGCGATCGCGTAGGGCTCGTAGCATTGGTAGATGCTTCTGCCCTGTCGCCATTCACGCCCCCCCAATTCCGTCGATTGGCGCACCTTCCCCCACTCGCCGGTGCTAGGACAATCCACAAATTTCCGTCGATTGCCGAGCCTTCCCCCGTTCGCCAGTGGTAGGACATTTCACAAGTTCCGTTTGCCGGACCTTCTCCGGGAACCCTGCGTAGAGGGACGACCAGGCGAAGGGCGTTTCAGGCGCCCTCGGCTGGCTTGTAGTATTTGTAGTATTTGCCGTAGTAGCCGTAGTAGTAATTGTCGCTCATGTCTTTGGTCACCTCGTTCAGCACCAATCCCACAACGTTAGCGCGCACGCGCTGCAAGGTGGTGAGTGCGGAACCCACGGCGTTGCGGTTGGTTTGGCCGGCCAGGGCGACGAGGACAACACCGTCTACGGCGGCGGCCATCTGCAGCGGCTCTGGGAAGCCCAGGATGGGCGGGGTGTCGATGACGATCAAGTCGTAGTCGGGGACGGCTTCTTCCAGGATACGGGGGAGGCTGGCGCCGATGAGGTCGGCGGCGCGACGGCTGGAGAAGCCGCTGGGCAAGATGTCCAGGT
>OCTA010001482.1_pt1 | contig 21541 bp, 20 predicted proteins | sample 1538991 | NCBI WGS metagenome assembly OCTA01 (sample SAMEA3539302, study PRJEB22396) | soil metagenome | biome: tundra; feature: field; material: soil | place: USA | collected 2010-05 | depth 0.15 m | reverse complement strand
CGTGAGCATCAATCGCGAAGCGCATCAGATCTTTCCATGGTAGCAGGATCTAGGACTTGCAAGCACTTCCAGGCGGCTTCCCAGGTAAATTCACACTCAAACAGGTACCGTCCCGCACGTCCGATGCGGTCCCGCAGCGCCGGATTGGCCAGCAGGCTGGACACGGCATCCTGGAAGCCCGGCGCGTCGTCCGCCAGCAATAAGTGCTCGCCCGCCCGCGCTGGAAGGCCTTCCGCGCCCATCGGCGTCGAGACTACCGGCACGCCCGCGGCCCAGGCCTCGATGATCTTGACGCGGGTACCGCTGCCAGCCAGCACCGGTACTATAGCCACCTTGGCGCGCGCCAGTTCCAGGACCGCATCCGCGACCGGGCCGGAGAGTTGAATGCGAGGATCGCCGCTGATGATTTTTGCAACAGCTTGCGGGTTCTTGCCGATCAGCCGCCACACCAATCCCGGCCAGCGCGCGCGCAGGTGCGGCCAAATCTCCTCCCGGAAGTAGCGCACGGCGGAGATATTCGGATGGTACTCGAGATTGCCGGAAAAAACGATCACATCCTCCTCGCGCCTGGGAGGCGCCGGCACGAGCGGTATCGAATTCGGGTAAACCAATACCTTCGAGCCGGGCGAAATGGCGCGTAATAGTTCTGCATCCGGTTCGGAAGCCGCCAGCAAATAGGTGAATCGAGGCAGCCATTTCTCTTCCAAATCGCGGCAGATTTTTTGAAACGCCCGATGTGCCAAGCGCGCCAAGGCTTGCGCGCCGCTTCCGGCCAGTGCGCAGCGCGCATGCAACACCGATTCGATGTTGTGCAGATCGAGTATGGTGGCGTCGCTCACGGCGGCGGCTTGCTCCCAATACGGCGCGCACCAGAAGTGCTCGATGACCGCGATTTCGTAACGCTGCCCGCGCGTGGCGGCGACGATTGGGCCGCCGAAGCCGGCGAAACGGTCCATTAGCGGAGGAACGCGCCGCGCCAGGCGTCCGGCATTACGCGCGGCGCGGGCCAACGCATGGCGCGCATGCGGCGGCAGTTCCACAACGTGCAGGCGGCGCACCAAGCCGGGAGGCAGATGCTCTCGCGGATCCGCGGCGCGCGGCTCGCGGAACGCGATCATATCCACCGCATAGCCGCGCGCCAGGAAGTTCAAAAGCGAGGCGCTCCGCAGAGCTCCTCCGCCCGCCAGCGGGTAGGGGGCTTCGGCGGAGATAAACAGCGCGCTATTCATGTGGCGCAGGCACTCCTGCCTGCCGCGACGGCACTCTTGCCGTCGCAGGCTTACTTAAGAGATCTTCCCCCGTTTGAAACCACTTCTTTCTTTTATGTCCGAAACCCGTCGCCGCCTCCCGCACATCTATCCGGAAGGCAAATGGCTCTTCGTAACCTGGCATCTGAACGGCAGCCTGCCGGAGGGTCGGTATCCGCCGCCCGGACTCCGAGCCGGAGAGGCGTTTGTCTGGATGGATCGTTACCTTGATACAACCCGAGTCGGCCCAATGTACCTGCGCAGGGAGGACATAGCCCGCATTGTAGTGAATTCTCTGCAACGCGGGTTCGAGCTTAGCCACTACGAGCTGCGGGCTTGGGTGATCATGGCCAACCATGTCCACGTACTCTTGCGGCCCAAAGTTGCGCCGCAGCGTTTGCTTGGCGCGTTGAAAGGCTGCACCGCGCGTGAAGCTAACCTGGTACTCGGTCGTACCGGCCAACCCTTTTGGCAAGCTGAGTCTTACGACCACTGGGTCAGAGACGAAAACCAATTCGAGCGAATTGTGGCTTACATCGAAAACAATCCCGTGAAAGCCGGATTCGTAACCCGTCCAGAAGACTACCCATGGTCTAGCGCGGCTAAACCGGCCGCGCGCGATGGCAAGAGTGCCGTCGCGGCAGGCACGAGTGCCTGCGCCACGTCTACCGCCGCAGAGCTTCTTCATAGACCTCATGCGTGAGTTGCGCCGTGCGCCGCCAGGAAAAATCCGCCGCCCGCCGCAACCCGCGCTCGCGCCATGGCTCAGCCCACTCGGGATGTGCCGCGATATCCAACATGGCGCGCACCAGTTCGGCGTGCGAGCCGGCTTCGAGAGCGGCGCCCGCGGCGACTTCCGACATCGCCGGATCCCGCGAGGTGATGACGCAAGCCCCGCACTGCATGGCTTCGAGCACGGGCAACCCGAACCCCTCGTAGAACGACGGATAGACGAACGCCAGCGTTCCCGCCAACAATTGCGCCAGCCGCTCGTCGGACACCTCACCAATAATCTGCAACCCAGACTCGGGTGAAAGTTGCGCGAAATCGGACCTGCGCCGCCCGGCCAGTACCAGATCCACGGAATGCAATCGGCGCACCTCACGCCAGGCGGCCAGTAGGCCTGGAATGTTCTTGCGCGGCTCCAAGGTTCCGGCATACAGAAAATAGGGCGGCCCGGGCGGCGCCGCGACACTATCTCTGGCGCTACGCGGGCGGAAACAGGCGGAGGCGGCGTGCGGGACCGCGCGGATGCGGTCCGGATGAATCCGGAACCGCTCGATAGCCTGCTTCCGCACCGCCTCGCTAGGGGTCACGATCATGGTGGCCAAGCCCAATCCGATCAGCAGGGGCGTCCGTTGGCGAACTCTGTCTGCGTTGGAATGCCAAGCCGCATCCATCCACGGGGAGAGGTCGTGCAGCGTCAAGACGCTTGGACGGCGCGGTAAGTAGGGTACCGCGAAATCCGTGCCGTGGAACAATCCGGCTTCCAGCCGATGCAGTTCGCGGTCCAAGCCCCAGAGCCACCAGCGGCGCTCGGCCGGATGACGCGGCCCGCCGCCACGCCGCAAATTGATAGGCGCGGTGTGAGGCATGCCGAACCGCTGGTCGGAAACCAGAAAAAACTCGTCCTGTGGAAAGCTCTCCGCCAGCGCCACGCTGAGTTCCTGCGTATAGCGCCGCAGACCCCCGCTGGAAAGCGTCAGCGGGGTAGCATCAATGGCCACGCGCATCGATCACCGTGCGCAACTCGTCCCGCCGGTTTTCGTAATTGCGCGCGTAGTAGGTGAGATACTCGCCGCTGCGCACGCGCGCCACCCAAGCCGTGTGGCGGCGGTACCAATCCACCGTGCACGCCAGCCCGTCGTCAAAAGCGACCTGCGGCGCCCAGCCGGTCTCGCGCATGAGTTTTTCGCTGGAGAGCGCATACCGCCGATCGTGTCCGGGACGATCCGTGACGTACTGGATCAGGCTGTCCGGCTTGCCCGTCGCCCGCAGGATGCGCCGGATTACTTCGAGGTTCGGCAACGAGCAATTCCCGCCGATGTTGTAAATCTCACCGTCGCGGCCGTGTTCCAAAACCGCGCGGATGCCCCGGCAGTGATCTTCCACATAGAGCCAGTCGCGCACCTGCATGCCGTCGCCATATACGGGCAGCGGCCGGTCTTCGAGCGCGTTGGAGATCATCAGCGGAATGAGCTTCTCCGGGAAGTGATACGGCCCGTAATTGTTGGACGCGCGGGTGGTCACCACCGGCAACTTATAAGTGAGGAAATAGGAGCGCGCCAGCAGATCCGCGCCGGCTTTGGAAGCCGAATACGGGCTGCTGGGATTCAGCGGGAAGTTTTCTTGGGCTTCGAGCGGCGGGTCCAGGCTGCCGTAGACTTCGTCGGTGGAGACTTGCAAGTAACGCGCGGTATGGTGGCGCCGGGCGGCCTCCAGCAAGGTAAAAGTGCCGCGCAAGTTGGTCTCGAACACCGGGCTGGGAGCAAAAATGCTGCGGTCCACGTGCGACTCGGCGGCGAAATGCACGATGGCATCCGGCTGCTCTTCGCTGAGAACTGCGTCCACCAGCGCCTCGTCGCAGACATCTCCGTGGACGAAGCGGTAACGCGGATCGTTCGCGACGGCCTCCAGATTCTCCAGGTTGCCCGCGTAGGTCAGCTTATCGAGATTGACGACGTGGACGGACCGGTCGGCCGCCAGAGAAAGGCGGATGAAGGCCGACCCGATGAAACCAGCGCCCCCGGTAACGAGGAGTTTGCTCATGCGCACCCTCTACTTGTGCTGTAATTCCCAATCGTAGTAAATGCCCGGATGGTTGTAGGGAATGCGCCCTTCGTCGGTGGGATTGTAGAAACGGTCGGTCGTGTAGATCAACATGGCAGGCGTGTTGCCGATCACTTTGTAGCCATGCCCGACTCCCGGCGGAATCAGAATCTGCCACGGCCGCAAGACGCCCGCGTAAATGGTATTCCGCGCGCCGAAAGTGCGGGAGCCCACACGCAGATCCACGAGCGCCACCTGCAGCATTCCCATGGCAGGCGTCCAGCAATCGGTCTGGTGCAGGTGATAGTGAAACGCCTTGATCGTGCCGGGGTAATTCAAGGCGGTCGAAGTCTGCGTGCTTTCGGGCGGAAAGTGCGCCGCCAAGCCCCGGCCCATGCGCTGCACCTCCAGGAAATAGCCCCGATCGTCGGGCCATACCGCCAATGGATCGATGCGCACGCCTTCGATCAGATCCGCCGCCGTGGGCGAACCAATCACCGATCCGATGCCTTTAGGGCACTCGGGTAGGACGAGTTCCAGCGAACCGGATGAGGCGATGGGCTGCGGCTCATGCACCGGCGAACCGGTCATCGTAGGGCTCCTTCCGCGGCGAGTCTCTCCGCTTCCGTTTGCCGGCGGGCGGTCACCGATTGCGCCACCAGGTTCGCGGCGCGCAGCAGCGAGTCGAATGTGCCGGCATCGGTCCACCAGCCATCCAGAAAATCGAAAGTCATGGAGCCTTCCTGGATGTAGGCATTGTTGACGTCCGTGATTTCCAGTTCGCCGCGCTTGGACGGCACCAGCGTGCGCACCTTATCGAACACCGTGGCATCGTACATGTAAATGCCGGTTACGGCGTAATTGGATTTGGGATGCCGCGGCTTCTCTTCGATATTGACGATACGATCGCCGGCGATGTCGGCCACGCCGAAACGTTCGGCGTCCGGGACCTCCTTGAGCAGGATCTTGGCCCCTTGCGCCTGCTGTCGGAAATCGCCGGCAGCCTTGCGGATGCTGGTTTCGATGATGTTATCGCCCAGAATAACGCACAGCTTCTGACCGTCGGCGAAGTGCTCGGCCAAGGCCAGTGCATCGGCGATGCCGCCTTCGCCCTCCTGGTAGGTGTAATCGATGTGGCTGAGCCCGAACTGCTTGCCATTGGCCAGCAGCCGCAGAAAGTCGCCCGCGTTTTTGCCGCCGGTGACGATCAGGATATCCCGGATGCCCGCATCGACCAAAGTTTCGATGGGGTAATAGATCATCGGCTTCTCGTAGATCGGCAACAGGTGCTTGTTGGTGATCTTGGTCAGCGGGAAGAGCCGACTCCCCGTACCGCCCGCCAGAACGACGCCCTTCATAAGGTCTCATGATACAATACGGCGCGATGCAGTATTACAATTGGAACCTGCTGGAGGAGGAGCCGCTCAATCCGCTGCTCGGCCGCAAGACGATCCACGGGCAGAACGTGACCGTCGCCCGCATTCGGTTGCGGAAGGGCGCCGTGGTTCCCATGCACAGACATCCTAGCGAGCAAATCAGCATGCTGGAGAGTGGTACGTTGCGTTTCACGGTTTCCGGCGAGGAGCGGGTGCTGCGCGCGGGCGACGCACTCGTCATCCCGCCCGATGCGCCGCACATGGTGGAAGCGCTCGAAGACTCGCTCGCCGTAGATCTGTTCTCGCCGCGGCGCGAAGACTGGATTCGCGGCGACGACGCGTATTTGCGGGATGCCGCTCACCGCTGATCCGGCCACAGTCCGGGAGATTCTGCAGACGGATCGCCGCTGGGCCGTCTACGCGCTGGCGGACCTCGCACCGGAATACAGCGCGGGTGCCCGGTGGCATGTCGCCGCGCATGGCCGGCCTGCGTTGCTGTTGGTCTATCGCGGTTTTGAGCCGCCCGTGTTGTTCGCTCACGGAGCCGTTGCGGACCTGGCTCCCCTGCTGCCGGAGGTCGCCGCCGAGCGGGATGCCGAGCGGGAGTTCTACCTCTCCGTGCGTCCGGAAGCCGCCGATCTGCTGCGCGCCAACGGCTATGAGATTCGTGATGAAAAGAGGATGTGGCGCATGGTAGCGGATCCGGCGCGTTTCGTGCCACGCGCGCACACTGCCGTGCGGCTGGGGCCTGCGGATTACGAAGCGCTGGCGAGCTTACATCGGGACGGAGACGCGGCCGGCGAGACTCCTCCATTCTTCGATGCGGGTATGCTGCGGCACGGGGTTTACTACGGCATTTGCGAAGGCGAAGCTATCGTGGCCGCGGCCGGCACGCATGTGCTGGCCGAACGGGAAAGCGTGGCGGCCATCGGCAACGTGTACACGCGCAGGGACCGCCGCGGACGCGGATTTGGCGCGCAAGTCAGCGGCGCCGTCACCGCCGAGCTGTTGCGCTTGGGCCTGCGGACGGTGGCGCTGAATGTGGGCGAGAGCAACGCCGCCGCGATGCGCGTCTACCAGCGGCTGGGGTTCGAACGATACTGCGAATATCGCGAAGGGATCGCGGCCCGGGTGCAAACAATACATTCTATTGTTTAGCCTGGCAGGATGGCTCTCCCTCTGCATCCAATGCCACGATGAACTTGTCGCCACACGCCTTACGCATCTCCTCTTGCGCAGCCTTAGCGGCTTCTTGCGCCCGCTCGGCCCGCGCGGCAGCCGCTATGGCTTCAGCCTGCGTCCGCCAAAATCTGGCGCGTATCTCGGCCGTAAGCTGCGGCGGCTTGGGCGATTCCTTCGGAGCGGGGGCCTGCGCGAAAGCAGCCACCGCCAGTAACGTCAACGCGATTAATTGTGAGTACATAGTCCGTTTGTCCATTGTGTGCAAGTAGTCGAAGTCACTCCAGCCGTCCCCGATGCGCTATAGCCGCCGGAGTCGATCGCGCCATATCCGGAAAATCCGCCTGTCACCTTTAGCACGCCAGCCGATGGCCGCTTGAGCCCAACGTCGGCAGCCCCCGAGAATACATTATTGGCGTTGTGCCAGACGATCAGTGCATCACTCGACAAGCTCGCCGTTTGAGTGTCCAGCGATATCTTATAATTCGTCCCATCGCCCGTAGCGTAGCCGCCATCCCAGTTGATAAACGCAATATTCGATCCGGCATTGTTTTGAAAGAGAATCGACCCGGCGCCGTTTGCAGCTTGGCTCGAACTGTTTTTGATGACGATTTGTGTGTTGCCGCTGGCCGCGTTATTGTAGATCGTTCCGCCAGTCGAGTTGAGCGTCGTACCGCCGAACGTCACCGCCGTGAGCCACAGAGGGCTGGTATACGTCTGAGTCGAATCCAAAGCATTGGTAACCTGCGCTGCCGTATAGTCGCCAGACTGTGTCACAACCGCTCCGGTGCGCCCGAATACGGAACTCACTGCGCCGCCACCAGAGGATATAGTTGCGGGCTGCCATTGTGAATTTGCAGCGCTCCACACCAAGCTCTGGCCATCGCTCGGAGCGGTACTCGCCACTGCGCGATTCCGAATCTTAGCCACCGTATTCGCACCTATACTGCCTGTAACGTCCCCTGCCAAGGCAGGCTGATTGATTAGATCGGTATAACTTCCACTGGACGCGACTGTAGCCAGAGCGGTCCCGTTGATTTCCAAGCCGCCGGCATCTAGGGTACCGTAGCCGCCCGAACCATTGGTAACCTTCAGAGTTCCACCAGCCGCCTCCCGTGCGAGTCCCGTATCGGCCACTCCGGAAAAAGCGTTGTTGACGCTATGCCATACGATAACGGAATCGCTGGATAACGTTTCGGTGCTAGTGTCCACAGTTATTTTGTAGTTCGTTCCATCGCCCTCCGCGTAGCCTCCGTCCCAGTTGATGAAAGACATCGTGTTACCGGCGTTGTTTTGCCAAATGACGGAACCGGCGCCATTCCCAGCTTGGCTCGAGCTGTTCTTAATGACGATCTGAGTATTGCCGCTGCCCGCTGGATTATAAATGGTTCCGCCCGTAGCGCTCAGCGTCCCGCTGGCTATCTGGCTAAGACTGTAATCGTTAGCCGTCGCCACTACAGGTCCGGTGCGGCCGAACACCGACAGCACAGTACTCGAGGCCAGGCTGATGGGCTGCCATTTGCCCGCCGAAGCAGACCATCCAAGATACTGTTGGTCCGTAGGGGTGCTGCTCGAAACCGGACGCCCCTGCAAACCGGTAACCGTGGTGGCCAAACCGGCGTTACCGACGTCGCCAGTTAGAGCCGGCATTTGCGCCGCCGCGAGCGTACCCGCGATGCCGCTCAGGTTCGACCACAGCAGATTGAGTGAGCCATCGGTGGTGGCCACTTGCCCGGAGGAACCGCCGCTGGTCCACAGGTTGAACTGCCCGTTAAACCCGGATGACGGAGCGCAGATCCCGGTGTCATGCACGCCGTTCGCATCCGACAGGTGCAGGCATCCGGGTGCGTTACTGCCGCCGTTGGCATAGACATTACCCGTGGCCGTCAATGCGCCGCCTGACGTAATATCGCTGGTGGTCGTCAGGGAAACGAGATCGGCTGTAAGGGTCGCATTACCAAAGGCGCCGGTAGTCACCACATCGCTAGGAAGCGCCGAATCCGGCAGTGTGCCGCCGATCTGTGCGAACGTGTAGTCGCCTGTCTGTGCGGTAACCGAACCCGTGCGCCCGAACACTGAGCTAATGGCTCCGCCGCCGGATGCGATCGTCCCAGGCTGCCATTGCGAATTCGCCGCACTCCATATCAGCGCTTGGCCGTCGCTGGGCGCAATACTGGCGAGCGCGCGATTTTGAAGCCTGGCCACCGTGTTCGCCGCGATCCCTCCGGTTACATCTCCTGCCAGCGACGGTTGATTAATTAGATCGGTATAACTTCCGCTGGAAGCCACTGTAGCCAGAGCAGTCCCGTTTATCTTCAATCCACCTGCATCAAGGGTGCCGTAGCCGCCCGCGCCATTAGTGACCTTCAACGTTCCACCCACCGGCTCCCGCGCGATTCCCGTATCCGCGACTCCGCTGAAGGCATTATTAGAACTATGCCACACGATAACCGAATCGCTGGAAAAGCTTGCTGTACTGGTATCCAGACTTATCTTATAGTTCGTTCCGTCGCCCTCTGCGTAGCCTCCGTCCCAATTGATGAAAGCCATACTCGATCCGGCGCTATTTTTCCAGATCACCGAACCTGCGCCGTTTGTGGCCTGGCTTGAGCTGTTCTGGATCACGACCTGCGTGTTTCCCGTGCCAGCCGGATTATAAATAGTGCCGCCCGTAGTGCTCAGAGTGCCGCTGGCAATCTGGCTGAGGTTGTAGTCGCCAGACTGCGCGGTGACTGGCCCAGTGCGGCCAAAAATAGAGCTGACCGCCCCACCACCACCGCCACCGCCGCCTTGGAGCGTCCAGGTATTTGTCGCCGTGCAGCCAAACAGGTTTTGACCTGGCGTCGCATCCGTCGCAAAGTACTGCTCGCCCACGGTACAGCTCGAAGGCTTGCTCGGCCCGAGTCCGGCCTTCGCCGGCAGAGTGTGAGCGCCGCCACTGAAATCCACCGTGCCTGTGACTCCGGCGATTCCGCCGGTGCTCAGTGACACCAGGTTGCCGGTCGCGCTGTCGATCTTCCAGCGGTTCACTAGTCCATTCCACGTAGATCCGGAAGCCCCGCCCGGCGCAGTCCCGAATATAATGTTTCCACCGTTCGCGGTACCGGTTCCAGGTCCGCCCGCGATGATGTGGTCCTGGCCCGCCACATTCGTTCCGCTGGCCCCGGAGCTTGAAACTAGAACGCCCGCCGGAGCCGCTGCGGTTACCATCCCATTACCCAGCCAGATCTGCTCTATGGGAGACGCGTCGCTTCCAACTACCATCTGATAAGACCCGTACACCGTAGCGTATGCGCCAAGGGCAATAGACTTGCTCGGAGTGCTGCTCTCTTCTGCCCCTAAACTAGAGTCTGCCGTGGTATCAACGTAGGTAGTGGTGGTATTATCGCTGATAGTGGAAACGTAGTACCAGTGCCTTGGCGCTTGGTTAGCGGTAATAACTGTGCAGAGTGTGGTCGGGCATACCACTGTCCGATAGACCTTGCGCGCCGATGCCACGAATGGCCCGCTATAAGTGGGAATTCCAGCGATCGTTACTTCCTTGTGCGCTGAATCCGTAAGCACTCCCAAATAGCTGTTGTTTGAAAGCGCCGTCTCCTGCCCGCTAAGGACATATGACACCTTGTACCAATACCAGCCGGCCGACAGATTGGAAGTCGCGCTGGTCGGCGTAAGAGTCACGCCCGCCGATGTGTTCGGATAATACATATCGGCATACGCTCCAAGGCCGGTTAGGTAGTGGCCGCTGGTCACGCCGAACATTGCATTGAAGCCCGTGCCGGCGTTGTCGTATCCGGTGGTGAGCGACCACAGCGTATTCATCCCCATGCAGGAGTTCTCGTACCCAGTCACGTTCCAGGCGCACGAATCCGTGCCGAAACCGCTATTGCGGTATCCTGTCGTGTTGATCCCCACGCTGTCTATCCCGAATGCCGCATTGTTGTAACCGGTGGTGTTTTGGTACAAGGCGCGCAATCCGAATGCAAAGTTATCATAACCGGTCGTGTTGTTCCCTAACGCATTCTCGCCAACCGCGGTATTGTAGCTACCCGTCGTGTTCGAGACCATCGCCAAATTGCCAACCGCCAGATTTTGCTGTCCGGTGGTGTTGGCCGTAAGAGCAAGCTCCCCGATGCCTACATTCTGGTTGCCTGTCGTCAAACCTCCTAATGCTTGGTAGCCGATGCCGACATTGTAGCTGGCAAGTCCAGCCGATCCGCCATTAGGAGTCATGGTGCGGTTACCGGCGCCATTACCAAAAAACACATTGTGACCCGTCGAAGTCGGATCGTGATACGTACTAAGCGCGCCATCCGTAAACAAAAGAGTGTCGGTAGCCCACTTGTCGTTATTGCCGCCATCTGCCACTAGCACGCTATTCGCCGCCGGAGTTCCTCCCGGATTCACGAGACCCCCGCCCGTGACGGTCGGCGTAACCGGTTTCCATGTGCTTCCGGCCGCATTCCAAGTCAAAACCTGTCCGTCGGTTGGTGCGGCGCTTGCGACCGCGCGGCTCTGTAACCCGACAACTGTAGTGGCCAAGCCGGTATTCCCAACATCTCCCGTAAAGATTGGCATCTGAGAAGCTGCCAACGTGCCCACGATAACGCCCAAGGTGGGAAGGTTGTTAGCTGGCACTAGACCACTTCCATTAAGCGCAGCATATCCGCCCGCGGCTCCCTTGTTTGCTGGATTCTCGGGCGTGAAGCCGAGCGCGGCGGTAACGTCGGACGACGTGGCCACGCTGGGCTTACCGGTTCCGGTGGTAATCTTAAGAAGCCCGGTCGGCAGGCTGGAGAGAGACACGCCGCCTAACTGGTTTGCGTTGATCTGCCCGCTGCCGCTGTAGCCCAGAGTGCCGCTGACTAGAAGCGCGTTCGCATTGTTTCCAGATCCTACGCCGTTGAACGCGACGCTGCCCACCGTGCCGCCTGTGTCTCCGCACAAGAACCCGTGCGTCACCAGGCTGTAGTTCAGGTGGTTCCCGCCGGTATCCGGGCATGCCGGAAGGGTTGTCCAGGAGCCTACCGCGGGAGCTGTCGTTAGTAGAGTCTGGTCTGATGCGCTGTTACTTGGTACGCTCGTGCCGTTGATCGCCCCGATCGCCGGCAGATTCGCCGCGGGCACCAGCGCATTCGAATCCAGCGGCGCATAGCCGCCCGCCGCACCCCTAATCCCCACGTTCTCCGCGATATATCCGAGTTGATTGACCGAGGAAGTGCAGGCGGAGGGCCAAGCTCCGGCGGCCTTCGGACCATATAGACAGTAGCTGCTCGTGTTGAGATAGTAATCCCCATTTGCCCCGACCGTGTTTAGCGGCGCGCCTGTGCCATACCAAATGGTAGCGCCGGCTGGGATTCCCACGGGCGATCCTCCTCCTCCACCAACGGTGATTTGCGCTGGCGCGGCAATAGCGGTCAGCGCGCACACCAGTACTGACAAAGCGATGCTTCTCATATTGCAGTTAGCCTCCCTGATTCCTAACCAGCCGGACTACCGTTGGTAGAGCATGCCCGTTATCACCGCGGCGCCCGACACGCTATCCACAGCGAGCGCGGTGGGATCAAGCACGTTGGAATCGCGCTCGTCTCCGACCACCACCGACTGGCCGGCCTGAAGTACTGCTATGACTCCCGCGCCGGTGGTTTTGTTCAGGCCTTTCAATCCGACAAAGACGGCATCGCTGGAGTTCGCGGTCTTGAAGGCCTGTACCAAAACCTTGTTGCAGCGCAGGGGAAGTCCGGACGGGGCCGGCACATTCGCCGTCAAACCCGTATCGCTTGCGGTAACAAAACCAAGAGGAATAATTTGTGCCACGTGAAGCGCTCCTTTTTCACTCACAATATAGCAGCCGCTTTTTTCCAGTCGGGGATATCAGAGTGACTTGCAGGAGCGGGATCGACGGCGTCTGAGCGATGAGCTTCCGCCCGCGAACTGGGAGGCCGGGGCCCTCCGGCAAGTGGACTGCCCGCAGGCGGGCGTCAACCTAACTCCTTTTTGGAGTGTTGTTTAGTGAGCGGTAACCGGTCCCAGACAGCAGCCTTTACGGCAGGCAACGACTCCCGGCAAGACGCCCTGAGAAGCCGGCCTCGATGCGTGCGGACCGGCTCCATGAAATTTTTGGCGAAGCGTGTGACTGGCTGTGTGGGGCAGGCGGTTTGCGTGCCTTCGCGGCCCTACTGCACCGAATTCAAATAGGCCACCAGATCCGACATCTGCTGCGGATTGTTGAACCGCGGCCATGTCATCTTGGCCTGCCGCATGCGCGTGAACATCTGCGGGCCGTGCTTCCACAGCGCCGAGACGATCGTGATTTCCGAGTATCCCCGGCCTTGCCCGGGCAGCGGCGGCGCGCCGTGCTCTCCGCCCGCGTGGCATTCCGCGCAGCGTTTGGCGGCGAACACCTGCTTGCCGCGCGCCACGTCCCCCTTGGCATACACAAACTGCCGCATCCACAGATAACTGAGCAACTGGCGCATTTCGTCCTCGGAAAGCTGCGGCACCGGCTGAATCATCCTGGGCGCGTGATTCCACATGTCCACCGCGATCTCGGTCAGCGCCAGATTGTGCAGGCGGTCCTCCAGGGCCAGCTTGCCCACATGGCATTTCACGCAACCCTTGGATTCGAAGATGGCTTGCCCCCCCTCCCCCGAAGTAAACGAGAAACGCGCCTCCAGTCCCCGCGTCTCCGGCAGGTTGCGCAGATAGGCCAGAATATCGCTCAAATCCTGCGCCGTCAGCTCCTGCCACGCGATCTTCTTGCGCGCGAAGGCCTCCCGCATGCGGCTGCTGTGGTCCCACATCTGTTGCACCAGGACCATGGGCTGCCCCAGCGATTCCCACTTCACTACCGGCGGCGCGCCTTCCGCCCGCGACTCGGTAATCCCGTGGCACTCCGCGCAGTGCCTGTCCGTGAACGCTTGTTTGCCGCGCGCGGCGTCGCCCGGCCTGTCGAAGAAACGCGTCGAATACAGGTACGCGAACAGATCGGCGGCGTCCGATGGGCTCAGCTTGGGCCGCTCCATCCCGGCCCCTTCCATGGCCGCCCACATCACCGGCGCATGGTTCCACATGGCGCTGGCCAGCAGAGCGGGCGTGAAGCCGCGGTCCACCCGCGCGCTCAGATCCATGCCCATCTTTCCGCCCTTGCCATTCACGCTGTGGCACTCGACGCAGCGTTGGTTTTCAAAGAGCCTGGCGCCTCGCTCGGAGTCGCCTGGGATCACGGGCGGCACGGCGGCCCCCGCGCTCCAAACCGTCAAAACGCAAATGCACAACCCTCGCATCGTTCCCTCTTCCCTTCACTACACTTCATTCTTCCTGAACCGCTCGATCAGATGGTCGCAGGCCCTCACCGTCAGCGCCATGAATGTCAGCGTGGGATTCTGGCACGCCGACGACGGATAGCAGGCGCCGTCCATCACGAACAGGTTCTTCACATCGTGCGCCTGGTTATAGGGGTCCAGGACGGACTTTTTCGGATCCGTGCCCATGCGCGCGGTGCCTGCCTCATGGATTGCCATGCCGGGCATCGCCAGATCCGCGTTGACCTTGATGTTCTTGGCGTCGGCGGCCTCCAGCATCTCGGCGGCGGTGGAGGCGGCGTCTTCCATCATGGCCTTCTCATTGTCGCCGTGCGTCATCTGGATGCGCAGCGCGGGGATGCCCCAGGCGTCCCGCATCTCCGGATCGATCTCGCAATAATTATCGAAGCGCGCCAGCGATTCGCCGAAGGCGCCCAGTTCGATGCCGTACGAGCCCGCCAGCACGGCTTTCTTGTAGCTCGCGCCGAATCCCTCCGCGCCGAAGTTGAAGCCGGCGCTGGCGCCGCCCTGGAATCCGTAGCCGCGAATAAAGCGCGGATGCCGCGGCCCGTTCGCAATATTGCGAAAGCGAATCACATAGATCCCATTGGCGCGATGCGGCGCGCTCGGCGAACTAGGAGTGGGATCGAAGCCCGGCAACTCGCCCGCCGCGCCCCCGCCCACCGCGTGATCCATCAGGTAATGCCCCAACACGCCGCTCGAATTGGCAAGTCCCTTGGGATACACGCGCGTGGATGAGTTCAACAGGATGCGCGTCGATTCCAGGGCCTGCGCGCAAAGAATCACGCTCCTGGCGCGCGCCTGGTAGGTCTTGTGCGAGAGGCGGTCGACATAGGTCACTCCAGTGGCGCGGTTGTTGGCGCTGTCCATATCGACGCTCCGCACCACGGCGTTCGTGATTAGCTTGCAATTCTTGGTCTTCAGCGCGTCCGCCACCGTGGTGAACGGGCTGCTGAAATACGAGAACGTCACGCAGCCGCGCTCGCAAGGCCCGCAATAGTGGCACGCGGCGCGCCCATTGTGATTCTCGGTGAGTATGGCCGTGCGCCCGATGGTGACGGTGCGGCCGAACTTGGCTTGCACGCGCTCCCGCAACCGCACCTCGCCGCAGGTCATTTTCATGGGCGGCAGGAAGTGGCTGTCCGGCAGCGTGGGATTCCCCTCCGCCGCGCCGCTGATGCCCACGTAGCGCTCCACGATCTCGTAGTAAGGCTCCATGTCCTTGTACGAAAGAGGCCAGTCTTCGCCATAACCATCGCGGCTGGCCGCCTTGAAATCCAGATCGCTCATGCGGTAGCTCTGGCGTCCCCAGACCAGCGTACGGCCGCCCACAATCCGCAGCCGCTGCCAGGTGAACGGCTTGTCCGCCGGGGTGCTGTACGGATTCTGCAGGTCGTCCACGAACCAGTCGTAGTTGTATTCCATGCAGGCGTAGCATTGCTTCTGCACCGGCCGCGTGCGTGCGATTTCCGGCGACATGTCGCGGTATTTCAGCTTGTAGGCCGGCATGTGCTCGGTAAATTCCTTGGGCGAGATGTTGCGCCCCGCCTCCAGCAGCGCAACCTTCAAGCCGGCTTCCGCCAGCCGCTTGGCCGCCCAACCGCCGGTCGCGCCGGAGCCTACCACGATGGCGTCGTATGTTTCGGAAACTTGTGCTGCTTGCATCGGTAAAGGTATTATAGTCCCCAAATGAACCGCCGTGATCTGTTCCGTCAAACCTTCCTGGGCGCCGCCGCAGCCGTATCGGGTCGTGTAGCCGCAGCCCGCGAGTTTCCGTTCAATTACGACGCCTCGAAGGAACTGGCGCGCGCCGATTGGAAGCCCCTGTTTCTGGACGATCATCAAGACCAAACACTCATCGTCTTCAGCGAGATCCTCATCCCCGCCACCGATACTCCGGGCGCCAAAGCGGCCTTGGTGAACCGATTCCTCGACGCGGTGCTGGCCGTCGAAACTCACGATACGCAGCGGGGTTTTCTGGACAGCCTCGCTTTCCTGGATGGGGAATCTTTCGCGCGCTACCGCGCGGCGTTCGTATATCTCACACTCGAGCAGCAGACTGAACTGGTAACCTTCATGGCCTACCCGCACACGCTCGAGACCTGGGACGAGAGCGCGCCCGGCAGCTATCGCGGCCACGCGCACTTCAGCAATTTGAAAGACTGGATCTCCAGGGCATACTACAGCTCCCAGGTCGGGATGCAGGCGCTTGGCTATACAGGAGTGCCCGGCGGGGTGTTCGAAGGTTGCAAATAGCTGCCTGGCGGCAGGATGACCCCGGTCATCTTCCAGCGCTACTTGGGGAGAGCGGGATGGTAATCGGCCTTTCACGGGAGCCATGGTGACTCTGCGCGGCGATTTGTTCATGCCAATTGAATAGCGGCTGCGCGCCGGGCGCGACTAACTCCTCAAAGACCCCGTGGCACAACTGCCGGAAGGATGTGTAAGTGTCTTGCAGGAAGGCCGGCCATGCCGCTGCGAGCGTCTGTTCCTTTACGTTGCAAATCTGATAGCGGCGCGAAAAACCGTACGTCAACGGAACCAGCGCTCCGTCCGCTTCGAGGACCACAACGCCCAAAAGCAGGGCTGGAACGGTTTGTTCCCAGTCAGGTTTCGTTGCACCGGCGTATATGAGCCCGGGATTGGCGAGCACGTGGTCGCGATGGAGCACATCTGTCTGGATCGTCATCACGCCGGAGTACTTGCACGCCAAGGCGACAGAGAGGAGGTAGACCTTCGATAGAACGTCGTCCGCAGCAGTGAGATCCTTCAGACCCAGTTCTGCCCGGCCGGCAAGCTCGAGCGGATGGAGTTGCAGCAGACGTGCGCCGTTTTCTGCGGCGAAGTCCGCAAGCCACAATAGATGGATCCAGCTCTCGCGCGTGAGGGTGTGGATGAAGCCGAAGTTCGTGCCGGATGTGCGCAAATACTCAAGACCGGCGCATAGGCGGTCAAACGCCTGGGGGGAAGCCCGCATGCGATTGTGGATTTCCGGAGGACCGTCCAGGCTGATTGCGAGCACGTCGATGCAGCCGCGCAACGGCTCCATGTGACGCGGGTCGATGAAATAGCCGTTCGTAGTTACGGTCGTGCGCATGCCGAAGCCGCGCGCACGCCGCAAGACGTCGCTCAGCCCTGGGTAAAGAAACGGTTCTCCACCGGAAACCGAGAGGACCCCATAACCCATCCGGGCAGCATCCGACACCACGTTGTTTACAACGTCTAGGTCCAGTTCCTCTCGCGACCACGGGCCTGAGCTTGAGTAGCAGTGCTCACATTGCAGGTTGCAGCGCAACGTTGGATGGATCTGCAGAATTCGCTGCCCGGTAGGGCCGCAACTCTCAAACGGGGCTGCCATCGCGATCGCGCCCGCCGGCAGAGCTAGCCCCCGGCGCCTGTTTCAACGCCGCCGCCTGCTTCCACTGGGCTTCCCAATGTCACATTCAATTGGAAAGCCTCGGGGTTCGTTATCCCGTAGGGAAAGACTGACACGCCGCTCAAGCGTGGTGTTTGAGTCAGGACAACGTTGAGAATGTCGACCAGGTTGGCGGCATCGATGGTGGCAGAGACGTTCAAGCCGTCCACGACAGGAGGAAGTCCCCTGGGGAACACGCGGAGCCTATCCAAGCCCTTGCCTTGGAGACCCACTACGATACCGACCAATTCCTGGAGATTTTCCTTGTCAATTCCGCTGAATCGAAGAAGATGAAGCAACTGCTTTTCCAAACCCTTGTCACGTTCGGGTGCACTCTGAGGACTCATACACTGACTCCTTTTTTCCCAAAAAAATCGCATTTCTTGGGCAATTGCGAGTATACAACGGTTTGCTCGGGGAGCTGCTGGTATTTTTGCGGCGTCTTGTGCGCTTTATTACGTTAGCCGGGTGGCCTGATGAAAGCTGACAGCTTTACCCCATCCGCCGGTGGTCTTTCAAAATACACCGGTCCATCACGACTTCGAGACCCGCGGCCCTGGCCCGCGCTGCGGCCTCCTCGTGCACCACTCCCTCTTGCATCCAGACCGCCCGCGCGCCGATGCGTATGGCCGCCTCCACAATCTCCGGCACAAACTCAGCGCGCCGAAAAATATCGACGATGTCCACCCGCTCCGGAATGCTGTCCAGATCGGGATAGCATTTCTCGCCCAGCACCGCTTGTACGAACGGGTTCACTGGAATGATGCGGTAACCGTTGCGTTGCATGTACTCCGCCACGCCGTGGCTCGGCCGGAAGCGCTTGCTCGAAAGCCCCACCACCGCGATCGTGCGGCTGGTCTTGAGTAGCTCGGGTATGGTCATCGCGCCACCCGCTTCGCGGCCGCTTTGCGGAACCGCTCGACTTCCTCCGCGGTCAGGTAGCGGAACTCTCCCGGCTTCAGCGGGCCCAGTTCCAGAAACCCGATCTTCACCCGCTTCAGCTTCTCCACCAGCCGCCCGAAATGCTTGAACATCTCCCTGATTTGATTCTTGCGGCCCTCCGTCAGCCGTACCTCGTACCACGGGTTCTGCGCGCGATAGGTCAGCTTCAGCCCCGCCGGCGCCGTTCGCCGCCCGCCCAGCGGCACGCCCTCGCGAAACTGCTGCTCCTGCTCGGGAGTCAGCAGCCCGGTCACCTTCACCAGGTACGTTTTGGGAATGTGCATGGCAGCCGATGTGATAGCGTTCGCCAATTCGCCGTCGTTGGTCAGCAGCAGCAGCCCCTCGCTCGCATAATCCAGACGGCCCACCGGGTACACGCGCTCTTTAATCCCGCGCACCAGATCCATCACCGTGGGGCGGCCCTCCGGGTCGGATACCGTGGTCATCACGCTGTGGGGTTTGTGCAGCGCGATCGAGATCAGGTGCTTGGGCTTACGCAGCAGCTTCCCATCCACCTTGATGTGATCGCGATCCAGATCCGCCTTGCTGCCGAGTTCCGTGATCGCCGCCCCGTTCACCGTCACGCGGCCTTCCTGGATGATCTGTTCGGCCTTCCGGCGGGAAGCGATCCCCGCCCGCGACAGAATCTTCTGGAGCCTTTCCTCTGGCATCAGTCCTGATCTGCCGGCGGCGCGGGGGCCGGCTCCGGCGCGTCTCCCGCGTCTCCATCGAAGGCCATGCGCCGGATCTCCTCGAACTCCTTTAGCGATGGCAGTTCGGTCAGGTCCTTCAGCCCGAACTGCACCAGAAAATCCTTGGTGGTCTTGTAGAGGATGGGCTTGCCGATGACGTTCTTGCGGCCCGCCGCGGCGATGAGCTTGCGGTCGAGCAGCGTCTTCAGCACACCCGCGCCCTGCACGCCGCGGATCTCCATAATCTCGGGCGCGGTCACCGGCTGCTTATAGGCAATTACGGCCAGCGTCTCCAGCGCCGGCAGCGACAACTTCAGCGGCGGCTTCAAGCTCCTGACGAAATTGCGGACCGTCTCATGGTGCTCCGGCTTGGTGGTCATCTTGTAGCCGCCGGCCACCTCGCGCATGGTGACGCCATGTTCGGGCTTGTCGTACTCCGCCACCAGCTCATCGAGGAGCGTCTGCACGCGCTCGCGGGGCTGGTTGAGAGCCGTGGCTATCTGAGCCAGAGAGAGAGGCTCCTCGGTGATATACACGATGGCCTCCAGCAAAGCCCTCAACTGCGAGCCTTCCGAAGAAACCGCGCTAGGCGTCTCCACCCCAGCCAGCAAATCGTCGGTAGCGATGGACTCGACAGGTTCGCCAGTCTCCGCGTCGGCATCGCTCTCTACATCGTCGCCCTCCAGGATCGCCGTGTCGCCGTGTCGCCGTGTCGCCGCGTCGGCAGCATCCTCTGCAGCGTCGCCCTCCGGGATCGCCGCGTCGCCGCGTCGCCGCGTCGCCGCGTCGGCATCACTCTCTACAGCGTCCCCCAACGGACTTTCCAACTCCAACTCTTCCATCACTACCGGTATTCCCTCTCGATCGCAATCGCCGGCTCATCCGCCGCAAACACCGCATCGAACATCAGGTGTCTCCGCAGCACGATTTCGCCGAACAAATCCGTCTGCGCCACCACCACCGCCTGCTGTTTCACCACCTCCAGCACCGCCAGAAACAGCGTGATCATCGCTTTCCGGCTGCGCTGCTCCGCGAAAACCCGCATGATGTACACCGGCTCATCGCCCGCCTCCAGGAACAGCGACTTCAGGCGCAGGATCATCTGCGCCACGCTGACATCCTCCTCGGACACCTCGTAAACCGGCCGGTTCTTGGCACGCTCCAGCAGTTCGCCGAATGCCTTCACTAGGTCGAAAAGCGTGATCGCCAGGCCCGGATCTTCGTCTTCGGAGGTAAACTGCGCGATTTGCGGATTCGACCAGACGTTCTCCTCGATCATGCGCTTCTGCTGCAGCATCTCCGCGGCATTCTTGAACTTTTCGTGCTCCAGCAGCTTCTCCACCAGTTCCTGGCGCGGGTCGTCTTCCGGGTTGTCCTTGGCCAGCGCCGGGTCGCGCGGCAGCAGCATGCGCGACTTGATGTGGATCAGCGTGGCCGCCATGTAGACGAACTCCGCGCCCAGATCGATATCCAACTCCCGCGCTTTCTCCATGTACTCCAAATACTGCGCGGTAATGGTAGCAATGGGGATATCCTTGATATCGATCTGCTGCTTCCGGATCAAATCCAGCAACAGATCGAGCGGTCCGTCATAGCGTTCCAGGTGGACGTTTAAAGGCGAAGACACCGTACTTCACGATATCACGGTTGGGGGTTCCGCCCGATTCTTGTGGGGCAGCCAATCTTGGCTGCCGCCGGCTTTTCAGCCGGCGCTGTGCTTGCCGCAATGTGAGGTCTTACCCCGCTGAAAGGGAGTTCGAGAGAGACCGATTGATAGGGCACTTCCGGCCCGACCCGTCCGCGCTCCCCCCGATGAAGTCGCACGAAGCCATAATGCTCCATTGTCTTCAACGTGCCGGACAGATTGGATGCCTTGCGGCCGGTACGCCCCGCCAGCTCCTGCAAGCGAAACCGGATGCGTCGACGCGATCGTCGCGAGCAGGGCGCGGTTCTTGTTCGACAAAACCTTCGCAAAACTTTCGGTCGAGGTAAACCACACCTTGGGATCTCCCGGTTTCGGCTTGAGCTTGCCCCGCGCGATCGCCATCGTTCGCGCCTTCATGTCCTCGTAGGAGGCGATTCCGATCCTGAGGGTTTTCATTGCACTATTCCCTTCAGCGGATGAGCTTAAAGCGTTTCAGATCTTCGTCCGTCCAGCAGGCTTGCAATTCGATCATGCTCTTCAGCGTTTTCCGCTTGAACGTGCTGCCGCCGTGGAAGCACGACGGTGACTCTCCGCGGGTCGGGATGGTAATAAATCTGGTGAGACCCGGATCGGCGCAGAAATGATCTCGCGAGCGGTAGTATTCCGAAGCTGTCCGTAATCGATAGGCACGAGTCAGACGGTCACCGCCACGCGAGGTTCGACGGTAACCTCGACCTGATCGGACGGTTCCTCCGGATTGCGATCTCCGTGCTCAAGCATGCTCTCGACGACCATGCAGACGAGTTCCTTGATATTCTTGAGCGCGTCGTCCTCCGTCTCACCCCAGGTTGACGCGCCCTGCCGCTCAAGAGAAGGGCAATAGGCGTGCCACCCAGAGGGATGTCCGTCGAAATCTTCGTCCGGCTCCACCACGATTTTAAAATTGTACGT
>OCTA010001481.1_pt1 | contig 21543 bp, 17 predicted proteins | sample 1538991 | NCBI WGS metagenome assembly OCTA01 (sample SAMEA3539302, study PRJEB22396) | soil metagenome | biome: tundra; feature: field; material: soil | place: USA | collected 2010-05 | depth 0.15 m | reverse complement strand
GCATGGCCATGAGCCTGATGTACGGCCTCGGCGGCGTGCCTGCCAGCGTCAAAGGGCCGTTCGGCGGCATCCGCATGGGCAGCCGCGTGGTGCGCTGGGGACCCGGCGCCAACGGCGACGGCACGGATGTGGCGGCCCTGACCAGGGCCGAGGTCAACGCCCGGCTGCAACTTTGGGACGACGTGCAGAAGTTGCGGAAACAGCCGGGCATGGATTCCCTCTACCTGGCCACAACTGCCACCTGCATCGGCGTGCGCGAAACGCGCCGTATCGTCGGTGAGCACGTCCTGACTACTCGGGAGGCCATCGCCGGAACGCGCTTTGCCGACGCGATCGCCATCAGTTCCAACCCGATGCCCCAGTACCACGGCAGCCGCTACTTCTTCCAGCACGAGGGGTTCGATATCCCCTACCGCTCGCTGGTGCCGAAGACGGTGGACGGGCTGGTGCTTTCGGGGCGTTCGATTTCCTGCGAACAAGGGCCCTTCCAATCGGCGCGCTCGATGGCTCCGGCGATGGCGGTTGGCCATGCGTCGGGCTGCGCGGCGGCGCTGGCGGCGAAAAAGGGCGTGACGCCCCGCCAACTGGACGTCAAGGAGTTGCGGAGGTTGCTGCTGAGCCAGAAAGCCGAGCTCCGGGCGTAATCCATGGAAGCGCAGTCTTCGTCAAATAGCCGCGGACCGCGGTTGTTTCGTATTGCGTTGTTGACGCTGGCGATGGTTTTCGCGGCGGCCACCTTGAGCTACACCTGCTTCTGGGTGGTTGCCATGCAGTTCGCGCAGGCCCCCACCGTCGAACTCGGTCTCGACTTGCCTTATCAGCCGTCTCAGCGCGCTTTTGTCGTGGCCAACGTGAGGCTCGGAAGTCCAGCGGAAAGGTCGGGGATAAGGGCCGGGGACAAGGTGGTCGCGTTCGACGGCCGCCCCGTCGAGGACGCGCTGGATCAAGAACGAGTCTGGAAGCGTCACGAGCCCGGGGATACGGTTCGTCTGACCATCCTGCGGCCGGGCCAGCCCGCTCCACTGGACCTGACGGGCATTTTCCGCCGCAGTTCGGAGACCTCTGGGAGTCCTGGCGGTCTGCGGGAAGCCGCCAGCCGTCTCCTGCGAAACACCCTTCCTCTAGCCTTCGCTGCCGTCGGGCTGGTCATTCTGTTCTGGCATCGGGAGGACCGGAACGTCTGGCTGCTGGTGTGCTTCTTCGCCGGCGTCATTGCTGCGGCCGGGTTCCCGAACAGCTTCCAAACGGCGCCGGCGGCGTTGCGGCCGTGGCTGGAGGCGTACCACGCGCTCTTCCTCGGCGCGTTGGGAGCGTCGTTTTATTGCCTCTGCGCGGTGTTCCCGGCCCGCTCTCCGCTTGACAGGCGGCTTCCCTGGCTCAAATGGGCTTCCGTCGCCCTCGGGCTGGCGGTGGCCGGCGATACGAATCTGCCGGATGTCTCGCGGCCGTTCGCCACGTTTTCGAGATTCATGGGACCCCAAGCCGCCGGACAACTCGCATTTGGCGTTGTGCTCGCGTTTCTCGCACTCGGGCTGGTTTCATTGGCCGCCAACTATTTCTTCGCGGGCGAACCGGAATCGCGGCGCAAGATCCGCGTGATCTTCTGGGGAACCGTGGTCGGCTTCGGCCCTCCCCTGATACGAGCCGCCGCCCAGCAGTACGGCGGGTTCCGATCGCCGGACTGGCTGGAGATGATCCTCAATGCCGTCCTGCTGTTGGTCCCGGCTTCGTTCGCTTACGCCGTTTTCAAGCAGCGCGTGCTGGACGTTCCCGTTCTGTTGCAGCGCAGCGCGCGCTACGTTCTGGTGCAGCGTGGCTTCCTGCTCCTGCTGTGCTTCGTCAGCTTCGGGTTGACGCTCCTGTTCGCGGCGTCGCTCGCGCATCTGCCGCCGCTGGCGATCGGTATGGGTCAATCCGCGAGCACGGCGCTGGGCGCGGTGTTCGGTACGGCGCTGCTGTGGACCGGGTCGCAGGTTCACAAGCGCGTGAGCGGCAGGATCGACCGCGCTTTCTTTCGCAGCGCGTACGACGCCCGCGTGATTTTGGAGAGCCTGGCGGAGACGTCGCGCACCGCAACCAACCGCGAGGCGCTGGCGCACCTGCTTCTCAACCAGCTCGGGGCCGCTCTCCAACCGGCGTCTCTGGTTGTCTATCTGGCGGCCAACAACGGTGACTTGGAAGCCTCCGCCGGGGTGGCGCCGCCGGCGCTTCGAACGATCTCTCGCACGTCGCCGATGCTCGTGGAACTGGCCCGGCAGGGTGGCCCTTGGGAACTGCCGCCTGCCGGTCTCGAGAAGGACGTCGAAACGGCGGCGCTGGCGCCGCTCCATTCCGGTTGTCTGGTCCCGATCTTGGGCCGCGAAAGCCGGTTAGTTGGACTGCTCGCGCTCGGCCCGCGCTTATCCGACGAGCCATACTCCGGCGAAGACAAGCGTCTGCTGGCTTCGGTAGCTAGTCAGGCCGGCGTGGCGATCGAGAATTTCCGTCTAGCCGAGGCCATAGCGGAAAAGTTGGAAGCCGAGCGCCGCACGGCGCGGGAGATGGAGATTGCGAAAGAGGTCCAGTCCAGACTGCTCCCTCAGACCACGCCGGATCTGAAGACGCTCGAATGCGCCGGGCGATGTCTCCAGGCCTGGCGCGTCGGCGGAGACTACTACGACTTTCTCGAACTGGGCCGGGACCAGGTGGGACTGGTGCTGGCCGATGTCTCCGGTAAAGGCGTGCACGCCGCGCTGTTGATGGCGAATTTGCAGGCGCATTTGCGCAGTCTCAGCGGACTCACGCGCTCCACTACGGGACTGATAACGCCGCCCGATCTCGTCCGGACCCTGCAAGAGGTGAACCGGATCCTGTGGAAGTCCACGGCCGCGCAACATTATGCCACGCTCTTTTTCGGCCTCTACGACGACAGCACGCGCCGCCTGACCTATGTGAATTGCGGTCACAACCCGCCCATGCTGTTGCGTGTGGACGGGAGCGTGGAACGGTTGAAGTCCACCGCGACGGTGATTGGGTTGTTTGAGAAGTGGGAGTGCGAGGCGCGCGAGATCGACCTGACGCCAGGAGATCTCCTGGCGATTTTTAGCGATGGCGTCACGGAGGCGATGCGTGGCGAGGAGGAATTCGGCGAATCCCGGTTGCTCGATGAACTGCGCGATACAAGCCAGGTTTCGGTGGAGCAAGTCGTCACTGCGGTTTTCACCAGGGTGCAGGAGTTCAGCGCCGGCACTCAGTCGGACGATGTGACGCTGCTCGTCGCCCGGGTCACAGCGGGTTGACCAGGGTGACCTTTTCACCCACCAACCGGCCCGTTCCCACCGACTGAACATTGTTGCCGCTCGAGAGGATGGAAAGCCCGGCGCCTTGGCCGGCCTGATAGGAGAGGCCGATATCGCGCTCGCCGCCGCCGCCGCGGATGACATTGTTGACGACGTTGATTACTCCCGTGCCGCTGTTGACCTGCGGGACGCCGATGTAGATGAACTTCCCCGCGCCGGCCCTGGCGCCGGAGCGAAACACCTTGTTGTCGCGGATTACGCTGGCCGACCCGCCCTGCACCGTGCATGCGATGCCGTACGAAGCGTCGTCGCCTCCGCCTTCGCCGAACCCTTCGATGTAGTTGTCCGCGATGGTGGTTCCCCAACATCGGTGGGCGTAGATGGCATGCTGCTTCACTCCATACAGGTGGTTGCCCATCACCTTCCACCCCGCGGCGTTGTCCATGCGAATCGCGGACTCGCCCGAGTTGGCGATCCAGTTGTCCAGCAGGTCCCAATCGGTCAGTGAGTTCCCCGGATCCGCCACGTGGATGCCGTTGGCCCCCGAGCCGCTGATGAAGCAGTTGGAGATGCGCCCGTTCACTTGCGTGGAGATCAAGCGCGTCTTCCCATCTTTGCTCAGGTTGGTAAGTTGGATGCCGTCGGCGGGCGCGCCGCGCACTTGTAGGTCCTCTATTACGGTGAGCCAGGAGCGGATGACCAGAGCGCTCGTGCCGGTGTTATTGGCGCGGTTGCCGTCGATTGTCATGTGGGCGATGCGGACTGGCCCGCCCGTGCCTGCGGCGTTCGATTCCCAACTGTCGGAAGCCAGCAGCGCCGGCAGGTTCGCGCCATTCGCCTGCCGGATTACTGTGCCGGTCCGGGAGTCGCCGAGGTAGCTCCGGTTGCCGTTCAAGACGATGGTCTGGTCGACCAGGCACGTTCCGTGGATGTGGATGGCATCGCCCGTCTTGCTGGCGGCGATGGCGGCGTTCAGGGCTTTCGCGTCGCCCGCGGCGTTGGCGCAGTTTACATCGACGGCGGCCGCCCTGGCCGTGGCGCACGCGGCTGCGGCCAGGACCAACAGCGAATACAGGGCGACCGAACTTCTTCGATCTGGCATGATCCAACCGGCTTGGTCTTAATCTCACTTGGTCCAGGCTGCCATTCGCGTCTAATCGAATCCTAGGCCAATCCCAGCTTTTTTATTTGGCGGGTTGTCAAAGTTACTGGATAAATCGAACCGGCTCCGCTGCGTCTCATCTCGTCCAGCGCGCTCTGAAATGAGTTCAGATCCAAATGCAGGTCCTTGGCCAAGAACCACTTGAGATCGTCAAGAGTTGAAAAACGGCGCACTGGTGCGAAGTCTTCGCGCGTGATAGGGGTGAAAACGAGTGAGTATTCTTGCGCTTTTCCGTTCCCATGATGCCGAAAAATGTGAACGAAACCGTCCCACTGGGTCCGGGCCTCCTGCTGGAGAAGCTTTACCAGTGAGTCGCCTGGGCTCTTCAAAAAGACTCGTCGCATTGGTACGCGTTGGTAGATGCCAGCCTTTTCGAGGGCGTCAACGACGGCCCCGTATGTAGTACGTGGCCCTTTGCTATCGTGCCAGGGGGTAGCAATGATGAGTTGCCACTCGTGGAGTTCCGGTACATAATTCCACTCACATAGGGTGACGGGAACACGCGCTCGGTCGAGCGCCTCCAGCACCTCCGCCTCGATAAGGCGGTCACTTTTTACCAATGTAGCTTGATCCATTCCAGCACTCCGTCCGGCGAGTTCAGAGAACCCACCATATCCGTCAAGCTGATCGGCGAGGTCTGCCAGTTTCAAAAGCTCGGTCAGGTCATGAGAGTATACTCTGCCCGCATGTTTCGCGTCTGCCGGAAAGTCGTGCCGTCTGGTTTTTTTGGCAATGCACGCTTTCAGAGCACATTCGACTGCAAAGCCAGCGAGGTAGTACGCCCCCTGTTGATTATGGCTCCTTGCAAGGGCAGTTGCCTCTTTGGCCCGCAGTTCAGCCAAGCGCTGAAAGTCCTTTCGAGTCTTCCTCGTTGCACTCTGGGCCGCAGTTGGGGTCATGATTGCGGAGCGGTGCCGCTCCTCCCGATCCTCACGATCCATGGTACCCCACTGGCCTGACCATCTCACTCTCGGGAGAAACGCTCGGCGGATTCCAAGATGACGATTGGTCTCGTTAGGGGCCGATCACGGGGCTGCCCGCAGGTGCCGCAAGTGGCGTGGAAGTCGCTCAGCTCCGGGGCGCCTGGGCCATTGGGAGAGTAGGCGCCGTTGGGATGAAGTCCCCCGCCCCGATTGGCAACCGCCGCCGGCCGCCATCGCCGCTCCACCGCCGTTTTCGCGGCCACTGCGCCGCTCCGCCCCGCCTGCCCCTACCCCTCCCAATGCACCAACTCCTCCAGCCCCCGCCTCCCTGGCGCTTCGGGCACGCTGGCCCCGCGGCCCACCGGCAGAATCGCCACCGGCACAATCCCCGGCGGCGCCCCGATGACGCGGCGCACGTCCTCTGCCTCGAACGCGCCTACCCAGACTGTGGCCAGGCCTTGGGCCGTCGCCGCCAGCATCGCGAACGTACACGCGATCGTCGCGTCCTGCACCGCATACAGGCGTTCCGCGCGCTTTCCGTAGCGCTCCTCGGAGCGCGCCGCGTGCGTGCAGAACACCAGCGAGACCGGCGCGCAAGCCACGAACAATTGCTCGTGCGCCGCGCGCGCCAGCGATTCGCGCCGCCGCTTCTCCTTCACCACGTAGATCTCGTAGGATTGCAGGTTGCCTGCCGAGGGCGCCGCGTTCGCGGCCTCCAGAATGCGCCTCAGTTCGTCTTCGGCGATGGGCGCCGGCAGGAAGGTGCGGATGGACCGCCGCTTCTTGACCACGTCGAAAAACTTCATCGCAACTCCTCGATCACGCGGTCCAGAATCGCCGGCACGCAGGCGGAGAGCGCCGGCGACAACTCGGACGCCATCTGCGCCGACGTCACCGAAACCCCCAGCAGCGTGAAACAAACGGGCATGGTCAAGCGGAGCAGTCCCATGGCCTGCCCCGCCGCAAGGTGGTGCGCGTGTCCCTGGTGGAGATCCGCAGCCTCCTCCCCGATTACCGATATGGTCCCGGGCGGCGCATCGTCTTGTATGGCGTCCACGAGAACGACGCGGCGGCGGCCCTCGATCTGGGCGGCGCAACGCAACAGGTCGGTCCCCCCGCGAATCACCTCCACGCCGTCCGGCAACCGCGGATCGCCGGCCAGCCGGTCCGCTACGTGCCAGCCGATTCCGTCGTCTCCCATGAGCGGGTTGCCGAGACCGATCACCAGGAGCGGATTCATCGCTTGCGCACAAGGTGGACCGAGCAGGAGATGCACGGGTCGTAGGCGCGCGCGATCATCTGCAACCGCCGGGCGATCGCGGCCTCGTCCCGTTCGGCGCACTGTTCCACGGCGCGGCGGAAATGCATCTCCATGCTGGCGGCGTTGAGGGCGGTCGGGGTAATTACGTCCGCCGACACGATGCGGCCCTCTTCATCGTACGCGTAGCTGTGAATCAGCAGTCCGCGGGGGGCTTCGGTGATGGCCGTGCCGGTCCCCGCACGCGGCTGGACGGGCATGGCGCGTTCGTCCTTGACGCCCTCGCGGAGCAGTTGTTCGATGATCTCCAGCGAGCGCTCCACATCGTTGATCAGCTCCAGCGCCTGGGCCTTGTTGTTGTCCATCGGGTTGTCGGCCGGCAGCGTCAGTTTGAGGCGCTTCATGGCGACCGCCAGCTTCCCGGTGAGCCGCCGCGGATTGACGGTCAGCCGGGCCAGGGATCCGACCATGAACGGATTCCCCCGGAACGTGCTGTGCTTGGCGTGCGAGTGCGGCACGGCTTTCTCATTGGTCAGCGAGCGGTAGTCCGGCGCCCGCACGATGGCGCGGTTGCCGTTGCTGACTACCATGACTTCGTCGCCGCTGTAATAGCTGTCCAGGTTGGGCGAGCGCAGCGCCGCGTAGCACGTCTCGGAATGGCAGAAATCCGCCGCCGGAAGGGCTGCCATGAGGTCGATGACCGCGTCGGAATCGGAGGCCGCCTGCAACAGGCCGCTGCGCAGCTCGATCAGTTGGTCCAGGCTCGGCGTCCTGCCGAAACCGCCCACCACGGGGTTCACCGGATGAACCGCGCGCCCGCCGACGGTCTCCTGAATCAGGTTGCCGAGCTTCTTGAGCCGCAAGCCCAGCAGGACCGCCGCCGGCTTATCCGCCGCCAGGGCGATGGCGCTCGGATAACCGAGGTAGTCCGGCACGGCCAGCATGAAGATGTGGAGCGCGTGGCTCTCGATGCTCTCGCCGCGGAACAGAAGTTCGCGCAGGAACCCGGTTTGCGGGCTCACACGAATTCCGAACGCGTCCTCGGTGGCTTTGAGAGACGTCAGCGTGTGGGCCGCCGAGCAGATGGCGCAGATCCGCGAGATGATGGGCGCCACTTCGTCGTAGCGCTTCCCCCGCAGCAGCGGCTCGAGCAGCCGCGCCCCTTCGAACACGTCGAACCGGACGTCCGTGACCGTGTCCCCCTGCAACTCGACGGTGATGCCGCCGTGGCCCTCGACGCGGGCCAGGTGTTCGATCGTAATCGTGCTCATTACGCCACTCCTCCGGGCGCGAAGGTGCGCAGACGGGCGGCCAGTTGCGGACGGCTGAGGCCCTTCTCTTCCATGACCGCCAGCAGGGAAGCCGAATTGGCGCCGGCGGCCGGTCCGCGGCAGCCCACGCAGGGAACCCGCAAATCCGGGCACCGCGCGTCGCAGCCGGCCACCGTGATGGGGCCGCAACAGGGCAGACCGCGTTCGATCAGCAGGCAATTGTTCTCGCGCATCCGGCACTCCGTGCATACCGGATACTCGGGGTAGAGCGGCAGATCGCCGTTCAGCAGCGCTGCGATGGCCGCCAGGAAGTGGTCTTTCTCAATGGGGCAGCCGGTGATGTTGAAGTCCACCGTCACGACCTCGTGCAGGGCCTGCGCGGGCACGGAATCGTATCCGCGCCCGGTCTCGCCGTAGACTTCCTCCAGCAACTCGTCCCGGTCGGAGTCGCGGTCGGAGCCGCGGTTCATGGCCGCCACGCCGCCCCACACCGCGCAGGTTCCCAGCGCCACCAGAAGCTTCGCGCGCTTGCGTACGGCGCGGAGCGTTTCGGCGTCGCGGTTGGTGAGAATCGCGCCTTCCACCAGGGCGATATCGAGCTGGCAATCCTTCTGATTCTCGGAGGAAGCCATCGGGAAGTCGCGAACGTCGATGAGCGCGACCAGGTCCAGCAATTGGTCCTCGCAGTTCAGGATGACGAGCTGGTCCCCGGCGCAACCCGTCAGACCAAAGATGCCCACGGTTGGTTGGCTCATCAGATCATCTCCGGCAGGTTGATGGCGTCCCAGTAGGTGAAAATCGGTCCCTGCAAGCAGGTGTACTTGTAGCCGATGCCGCAGTGGCCACACTTGCCGATGCCGCATTTCATGCGCCGCTCCAGCGACATCAGGATGTGGTTCTTGGGGAAGCCGAGCTCCAGCAGGCGCTGGAGAATGAATTTGTAGACCACGGGCGGGCCGCAGACCGCGGCGTATGTCCGCATGGGGTCGATCTTGGCGTGGTCGAAGAGGCCCGGCAGCCGGCCGACGTGGTTCTTCCACGTTCCGGACGGGTCGGCGTCCACGGTGAGCAGGCAGTTGATGTCGGTGCGGTCCACCAGCGCCGTTAGCTCTTCGCGGAAGAGCATATCCTCGGGCCGCTTGGCGCCGTACATGAGAGTGATGTTTTGGAACCTGTCGCGGTGGTCGAGGGCGTACCACAACAGCGAGCGGAGCGGCGCCATGCCCAGCCCGCCGGCCGCCAGCAGCACGTCGTTGCCCATGATCTCCTGCATGGGATAGCCGTTGCCGTACGGCCCGCGTACGCCGACCACGTCGTTGGTCCGTAGGCGGTAGAGCGCGTTGGTGACCCGGCCGACGCGCCGCACGCACAACTCCAGCACTTCCGGCCGCGAGGGCGACGAGGAGATGGAAATGGGCATCTCCCCCGCGCCCGGCACGCTCAACATGATGAACTGGCCCGGCTGGTGGCGGAACGAGTGCGCCAGGTAGTCTTCCAGAAAGCGCAACGTGAAGAGGTGGTTGTTATCCACCATCTTATAGATGCGGACGATCCGCGCCATGTGCGGCTGGTACGGATTGTCGCTCAAAACGGGATGATGGCTTGCGACTTCATCTGCTAGCAACATCTTCGACCCTCCGCGGTGGGGCGGGCCTCCCGGCCTGCCTTGTTATCTGCTGGCAACATCTTCGACCCTCCGCAACCGATCGATCACCTGCACTACGTCGATATGGACCGGACAGGCGCTGACGCACCTGCCGCAGCCCACGCAGCTCGGCCGGCCGTACTCGGCCACGAACCCCCGCTGCTTATGATAAAAGCGGTATTTGATGCGGCTGGAGCGCGGTCCCCGGAAATTCTCTCCGCTGGCCACCAGCGCGTGGCTCTCGAACAGGCAGGAGTCCCAGATGCGCGTACGCTTGCCGGCGCGCGATCCCAGTTCCACGTCGTCCACCACGTCGTAGCAGTAGCAGGTGGGGCAGACCATGCTGCAACTGCCGCAGGAAAGGCACTTCTCGCCGAGCTCGTTCCATATCTCGCTCTGGTATTCCATCTCGAAAATCTCGGGCAAGTCGCGGATCTCCACATCCACCTGGAAGGCCCGGCGCTTGTTCCAGGAGCGGCGTTTGTAGTCGTCGATCTCGGCCGCGTCCATCGGCTCGAAAAGATTGCCCGTGGCCAGAACCATGTCGTCGCCGAGCGCCGTACCGACCAGCGCCTGGTAGTAATCGCCCGTGTCGTAAAAGAACAGATCGAAGCCGTGGTCCACGAAATCGGCGCGCATGGAACGGCAGAAGCATTGCTTGTCCGGCAGACAGTCGATGCCTATGATCGCGATGTTCTTCCGCCGCGCCTGGTAGTAGGGATCCCTGTATTTGCCCGCGAACACCCGGTCCAGGATGTTGATCGCGTAAACGTCGCACGCGTGAACGCCGAACAGAATGATCCGCTGATCCAAGCCGTCGGTGTTCGGGACGAATCCCTCGCCGGGACGATACCGGAAAAGGGCTTCGCGCGGGGGCAGGAAATATTTCTTCGGCGGAAGGATGGTGCGGTCGTATTCGAGCCGCGCGTCGGACCACCGGGTGAGTCGTTTGAAGACGTACATGCCGTCCTGCTCGACCGGCGCGTGCAACTCGCCGAACTGCTGGACGACCGAAGCGAAAAGATCGAGCTTGTCCTTCGGGAGCTTGAGGATCTTCATCCTGGCCTCCTGGACCTCGGAATCGGCCCTGACTGATTATAGGAGAATATTATCTGATTTAAAAGGGGTAGGTTCCGGGTCTTTCGAACGGGCGCCCGGTCTACAAGCCGGCGAGGCGCGGAGCGAGGTGAGCTAAATTCAGGTCCTATTTTCTTGGCGGGATCGTTCGTGCTGGGCTTGGCCGCGTCCATCGGCCTGGGCCCGTGCTTTTGGCCGGGCCAACCGTCCCCTGGGCAAACTCCGTCGCCATCGGCTCGCCCGGCGGCGCCACCCAAGCCTCTGCCACGCCCAAAATCCTGCTTCGTAAGAATTGGGCCATCCAGTCTTCAGCCGACATGCGCGCGGAATTGTGGGGCGGGCCTCCCGGCCTGCCTTCCGTTAGCTTGGCTTCGATGAGGTCGCGAGCGCGCGCTCGCGGAAATACAGCACGGCCGCACCGCCGATCGTGATCGCTGCGATGCTGCCCCTGGCCCCCAGCCCCCGGCCCCCGACCAGGTCCCTTTTTCTTGACAGTCTCTGCCGCCACGTGATACTTACTCTTTGTCATGAAGACTCGCGCGGGATCGTTCGTGCTGGGCTTGGCCGCGTCCATCGGCTTGGGACTGTGCCTTTTGCCGGGCCAACCGTCCCCTGGGCAAACTCCGTCGCCATCGGCCCGCCCGGCGGCGCCCCCCGAAGCTTCTGCCACACCCAAAATCCTGCTTCGTGAGAATTGGGCCATCCAGTCCTCAGCCGACGTGCGCGCGGCCGGCGCGGCTGTCTCGGCTCCCGGCTTCCAGACACGCGACTGGTATCGCGCGACCGTTCCCTCCACCGTGCTGGGCGCGCTCGTGCAGCAGCGCGTTTACCCCGATCCCTACGTCGGAATGAACCTGCGGTCCATCGCCGGAACTTCTTACCCCATCTTCAGCAACTTCTCGAATGATCCTATGCCGCCGGATAGCCCGTTCCGCCACTCCTGGTGGTACCGCACCGAGTTCAAGCTGCCGGCCGCGTACAAAGGCAAGACCTTGTGGCTCGGTTTTGACGGCATCAACTTCCGCGCCAACGTCTGGCTGAACGGCCGCCGGATCGCCTCCTCGGAGCGGATGGCCGGCGCGTGGCGGCTGTTCGAGTTCGACGTCTCCGCCGTGGCCCGGCCGGGCGATACCAACGCGCTCGCGGTCGAGGTGTTTCCGCCCCAGCCGCACGACTTGGCGATTACCCTGGTGGACTGGGCGCCCATGCCTCCCGACAAGGAGATGGGCATTTGGCGCGACGTCCACATCACCGCCACGGGCCCGGTCGCCCTGCGCTATCCCGCCGTGTTCAGCGCGCTGAATCTGCCCGCCGCCGACCAGGCGCAGCTCACCGTGCGGTGCGAGTTGCGGAATGCCTCCAGCCGCCCCGTCGAAGGCGTGCTGAAGGGGAAGATCGAGAACATCGAGATCTCGCAGCCCGTGAAACTGGGCGTTGGCGAGACGCGGGTCGTGCGCTTCTCCCCGGAGAAGTTTCCCCAGCTCAAGGTTGCCAATCCACGCTTGTGGTGGCCGGCCCAGGTGGGCCCGCAGAACCTCTATCCGCTGGACTTACGGTTTGACGTCGATGGCCGGACGTCGGATTCCAGCCACATCCGCTTCGGGATTCGTCAGGTGACTTCCGAGGTCGACGCCAAGGGACATCGTCTGTTTCACATCAACGGCAAGAATATCCTGATCCGCGGCGCGGGCTATAGTCTCGACATGCTCCTGCGCTCCTCGCCGGACCGCCAGGATGCGCAGTTGGAGTACGTCCGGGATCTGAACCTGAACACCCTCCGGTTTGAAGGCAAGCTGGAAGACGACCGCTTTTACGACCGCATGGACGAGATGGGCATTCTGGCCATGCCGGGCTGGTGCTGCTGCGACCAATGGGAAAAATGGGGGACCTGGGACACGGAGGACGAGAAGATCTCTGCGGAGTCCTTGCGAGACCAGGTCCGCCGCCTCGAGCGCCACCCGTCCGTGTTCACCTGGCTGTACGGCAGTGACAACCCGCCCCCGCCCAAGATCGAGAAAATGTATCTACAGATTTTCCAGGAGAGCGATTGGCCGAATCCCTCCGTCTCCTCCGCGGCGAACAAGGACACCACCGTCGGCCCGAGCGGGGTGAAAATGACCGGCCCGTACGAATATGTGGCCCCGATCTACTGGGTCACGGATACCAGGTTCGGAGGGGCTCATGGGTTCAATACGGAAACCAGCCCCGGTCCCGCCATCCCGCCGGTGGAGAGCCTGCGCCGCATGCTGCCCGAGGATCACCTTTGGCCCATCGATTCCGTCTGGGAATACCACGCCGGCGGCATGTCCCGCACGCTGAAAATCTTCACCGACGCCCTCAACAAGCGCTACGGCGCGCCCGCCTCGCTGGAGGAGTACGCCCGCAAGGCTCAGATGCAGGCTTATGAAGGCCACCGGGCCATGATGGAAGCCTTTGGCCGCAATAAGTACGAATCCACCGGCGTCATCCAGTGGATGTTGAACAATGCCTGGCCGAGCATGATCTGGCACATGTACGACTGGTATCTGCGGCCCGCAGGGTCCTATTACGGCGTCAAGATCGCCTGCGAGCCGCTGCACGTTCAGTATTCCTATGACGACCGCTCTATCGTGGTCGTGAACTCCTATTACCGGCCTTTTCCAGGCTTGAAGGTAACAGCCAAGGTGTACAACCTGGACATGACCGAGAAGTACTCGAAGGAGGCTACGCTGGAGGCAGCGTCCGATAGCAGCGTGCGCGTGTTCGCCTTGCCGGAAATCGAGGGCCTCAGTACGACTTACTTTGTCAATCTCTCGCTGGAATCGGCGGGCAGCCTGGTCAGCCGTAACTTCTATTGGCTGTCGACAGCGCCGGAGGCGGTCGACTTCGATAAGGCCCCACAAGGCCAACCGTTCCAAACCATCGCCACCTCAATCCCCAGCAAGACCTTCGCCGACTACACGGCATTGAATACGCTGCCGCCGGTGGGCCTGGACGTCACTGCGCAATCGCGGACCGAAGGCGCCCAAGGCTCTACCACCGTCACGCTGCGCAATCCCAGCCGTGCGCTCGCCTTTGCCATTCGATTGAAAGTGAAACGCGCGCCGGGCGGGGGCCGCGGGAACCGCCAGGGCGTCGCCGATGACGAAGTGTTGCCGGTGTTATGGCAGGACAATTACTTTTCGCTCCTGCCCGGCGAGAGCCGTCAGGTCGCCGCGACCTACCACACGAGCGATCTGGGCCGGTCGGCGGCCGTTGTCGAGGTCGAAGGCTGGAACGTCAAGACGAAGCAGATCCAGCCCTGAACCGCCCGCCGGCTGAAGTACCCGATATGCGCTAAACTCGGCACGTGCAAACCACAACCCAATCGGTCGCCATGCATCCGGCGAGCGACGAGCACCGCGGCGATCTGGAACGCGTGCTGAAGGCCATCGAGAACACGCCTGCAATCGACCGCACGCTGGCCGTGCCCAGAGAGGAATTCCAGTCGCGCGCGCAAAAGGTGAACGACGCGCTACGGCGGCACGGGCACAAAGCCGGTTTCGTTTTTTCCGACGAGCATTATGCCGGCGACGTTCCGTATCTGGGCGGCAACACCAACGTCTCGATCGAGCAGGTCGCCGGCGTGATCGGGCCCACGGGGTTCCACATCGTCGCGGGCCTGGAAGGCGGCTACGTTGCCGAACAGCTTGCCGGGCGCGCCGGCGCCGCCGTGCACAAAGTGGAACTGCTGCAGTTGGCCGACGAGAAATATCCCATTGCCGCCGAACGGTTAGAGGACGTGATTACCGCCGCGGCGGGAGGGGCTGTCGATCACATTGCCTTACTGACGCCGAGGCAAGTGATCCCCGCCGGAGTGGTGCGCTATCTGGAGGATCTCTTCGGGCGCGAAGGCGTGGTGGATGCGCAGGAAATCTACTATCGCACGAAGTACGAGAAGAGCGACATGGAGATGCGCCTGATTGCGGATGCCTCGGCGATCGCCGACGCGATGCTCCGCGCGATGCTGGCGGTGCTGCGTCCGGGGCGCCTCGAGAGCGAGGTGGCCGCGTGGGGGGCGTGGACGGGCCGGATGTTGGGATCCGAAAACGACGGCTTCAAGATCATGGTCGGCGCGAACGAGGCCAACCGGACGTTAATCGGCCAGGCGCTCAATCGTCCTATCCGGGAGGGCGACTGGGTCCATCTGGGCGTCGCGCCCAAGCGCGATGGCCTCACGGCGTGCGTCCGCCGCTCCGCGATCGCCGTGGACAGCCCGGCCAAGGTCGGCGAGGAGCAACGGTACTGGTTCGACCTGGTCCAGGGCGGCTACGAAGTAGGGGAACTGTGGTACCGGAAGATCGCCGCGGAAAACCTGCCCGCCCGGCTGCAGGAGCAGGCGCTGGTGGACTACTTCAGCGCGCATTCCGGCGAAGTCTCCGCCCGCGTGGGCAAGAAGATCGACCTCGCGTCGCTGAAGCCGTACACGGGTACTCACAACTCCGGCTATACGGAGTGCCAGGAGTTCTTCGGGGCCATCACGCTCGACAGCCACGAGCCGCTTGGGCGCCAGATTGTGACCATGCTCGACGTAGCGTTGCGCGGCATTGGCAACTACTGGAACGACGTGGTGATCCCAGGATTCGATTTCTGTGTTGTCGAGAACACGCTGGGTAAGTACGGGACAAGAGTCGAGCGGCTCACGCGCCTGCCGATCGACGTGCAGGAACTTGTCATGAGGTGATGCAGGGACGCCACGGTCCCGCCCGTTGCCCCGGATACCCGCATCCTGATATCCTTGTCGTTCATCCGATCCCTCAAATCAATCTAGGAGAAATAATGGCAGTGAAAGTTGGCATTAATGGCTTCGGCCGCATCGGCCGGAACGTCGTCCGCGCGGGCCTCCACCGGGACGATATCGAATTTGTGGCGGTGAACGATCTTACCGACACGAAAACATTGGCGCACCTGCTCAAGTACGATTCCGTGCTCGGAACCTTGCACGAGAAAATCGTCGCGGATGCCGATTCCATCACAGTCGCCGGCAAGAAGATTAAGGTGTTCGCCATCAAGGACCCGGCGCAACTGGATTGGGAATCCGTCGGCGCCCAGATCGTCATCGAATCCACCGGCAAGTTCACCGACGCCAAGGACGCCGTGAAGCACATGCGCGGCCCGGTCAAGAAGGTCATCATCTCCGCACCCGCGAAGAATGAGGATTTGACCCTCGTGCTCGGCGTCAACGACGCCATGTACGACCCCGCCAGGCACAACATCATCTCCAATGCGTCCTGCACCACCAACTGTCTGGGGCCCGTGGTGAAGGTGGTCCACGAAAATTTCGGCATCCTCAAGGGGTCGATGACCACCATCCACAGCTATACCAACGACCAGAACGTGCTCGACTTCCCGCACAAGGACCTGCGCCGCGCCCGCGCCGCCGCGCTGAACATGATCCCGACTACCACCGGCGCCGCCAAGGCGATCGGCCTGGTCATGCCCCAGTTGAAGGGCAAGCTGGATGGTTATTCCATGCGCGTGCCGACTCCGGACGTATCGGCGGTCGATCTCGTCGCCGTGCTCAACACGCCCACCACCACCGAGGCCGTCAATGCCGCGTTAAAGGCTGCCGCCGAAGGCGAGCTGAAGGGCATCCTGGCCTACACCGAGGACCCCGTGGTTTCGACCGACATGCTGCACAATTCCAACAGCTCGATTGTCGATGCCCAGATGACCAAGGTGCTGGATGGCGACCTGTTGAAAGTCCTGGCCTGGTACGACAACGAGTGGGGTTATTCCTGCCGCGTCGTCGACCTGATCGCCTTCCTGGTCAAGAAGGGTCTGTAGGACTCGCACATACTCGGGCCTCGCGCGTCTGTGGGGCCCCGCGGGCATGCGATGATGTTGAGTCTATGCCTGCAACACCGCACGTCGAAAAGCACTTCGAGGCCTCGGAAACCGTCCGGGACGTCGTGATTGGAATGTCGGACGGCCTGACCGTTCCGTTCGCCCTGGCGGCGGGCCTCACCGGCGCACTCGCCCAGGTCCATGTGGTCGTGATCGCCGGGTTGGCCGAAATCGCCGCCGGGTCCATCGCGATGGGGCTCGGCGGGTACCTGGCGGCCCGCACGGACCGCGACCACTACGAATCGGAACGCCGCCGGGAAGTGTACGAAACCGAGCGCCTGCCCGACAAGGAACGGGAAGAGGTGGCCGACGTGTTCCGGGGCTATGGCATGGCCGAGGAAGCCATCGCGCCGGTAGTGACGGCCATCAGCGCCGACCAGAAGCGCTGGGTGGATTTTATGATGCGCTTCGAGTTGGGCTTCGAGGAGCCCGACCCCGCGCGGGCCCGCAACAGCGCCATTACCATCGCCTTGTCCTACGTCGTTGGCGGCATGGTGCCGCTCGCGCCCTACATGCTTTCCAGAGACCTGTTCACGGGCCTCTCGTTTTCGGTGGCGGTGACGCTGGTTGCGCTGTTCGTCTTTGGCTACGTAAAAGGCAAGCTGACGGGGATCGCGCCCCTGCGCGGAGGTCTGCAAACCGTCGTCATCGGCGGCCTGGCATCTGCCGCCGCGTTCGGCCTCGCCCGTTGGATCAGTTAACCGCGGCCGCGCGTGGTAAATTGAACTTTGCCGATGCGAAACGTTGTCATCATAGGTTCCGGGTGCGCCGGCAACACGGCCGCCATCTACGCCGCTCGCGCCAACCTCAAGCCGCTCGTGATCGGCGGGCATCACGCCGGCGGCCAGCTCTCGCTGACCACCCTGGTCGAAAACTTCCCCGGCTTTCCCGAGGGCATCAACGGCCCCGACCTGGTCGAGAACATGAACAAACAGGCGCGGAGCTTCGGCGCCGAGTACGTTACGGGGGACGCGCTGGACGCCGACTTTTCGGCGCGCCCGTTCCGCCTCAATGTCGAGGGCGAGTGGATCGAGACGCGCACCGTGATCGTCGCCTCCGGCGCCTCGGCGCGTTGGCTGGGCCTGCCTTCGGAGCAGAAGCTGATCGGCCACGGGGTGAGTTCCTGCGCCACCTGCGACGGCTTCTTCTACCGCAATAAGAACATCATGGTGGTCGGCGGCGGCGATTCCGCCATGGAAGAGGCCAATTTCCTCACGCGCTTCGGCCGCGAAGTGACGCTGGTGCATCGCCGCGACGAGTTCCGCGCCTCCAAGATCATGCTCGCCCGCGCGCGCCATAACCCCAAGATCAAGTTCCTGCCCAATACGGTGGTGGAAGAAATCCACGACGTGGCGCAAACTCTGGTGACCGGCGCGCGCCTGCGCAACGTGAAGACCGGCGTGGTCTGGGACCAGGCAGTGGACGGTTTCTTCCTCGCCATCGGCCACGTCCCCAACACCAAGGTCTTCCGGAGCCAGATCGAAACCGACGCCGAGGGCTACATCGTCTCGCACGGCGGCGCGCGCACCAACATCCCCGGCGTCTTCCATGCCGGCGACGTGCAGGACCGCGTGTACCGCCAAGCCATCACGGCTTCCGGCGCGGGCTGCATGGCGGCCATGGAAGCCGAGCGCTATCTGGAAGCGGAGGGACACTGACACATGATTGAGCGCATCTCGCCGCCCGGGGTTCCCGCCCCGCGCGGACCCTATTCGCCGGCCGTTCGCGCCGGCGACTTCATCTTCGTTTCCGGCCAGGTCCCCGTCGACCCGGCCACGCAGCAGTTAGTCTCCGGCGACATCCGTCGGGAAACGCGGCAGACGTTAAACAACGTCAAGAGCGTTCTGGAAGGCTGCGGCGCGACCCTGGCGGACGTGGTGAAGTGCGGCGTCTACCTGGCCGACGGCAAGGATTTCGCCGGCATGAACGAGGTCTACGCCGAGTTCTTCGGCGACGCCAAGCCCGCCCGTTCCACCGTGGCGTGCCAATTCGCGGTCCCCGGTATCAAGGTAGAGATCGACGCCATCGCGTACAAACCGGGCCCCGCTAGCCCAAGTTCGCCACGGAACGATCGAAAACTCGTCTAACCCGTTCAGAATGAGTTCAGGCGATCGCAACGATCCAACAAGGCAACCCGCAACGCTCCCGCAAAGCTCTTCATTCGTCGCTCACTGCAACTTGTGCAAATATTGGCGTGGTTCAAGGCGGAAGCGGCGCGCGCCTCCCGCTGAAACGCGGAACACGATGACCCATCCCAGGCCGGCCAGCACCGCGCCAATCTGATGCTTCCCGGAAATCGGATCCATGGGTACATAATACAGCGGATGTTCACCTTTTCCAGCATGCCGCTCCCATGGTCTGAGCGGCAGTTCTCACCTTGACGCTCTTGACGTTGCGGAGATGACCTGCCCTGCCGCGGCAAGAAGGTTCTAAGTTTGGCCGAGCCTTCTCAGTTTCGTGCAGACGGTTGTGATATCTCGCCCATCGCGCCGAAGCAAAAGGATAGAATCTAAATAATGACTGCCTCTACCGCCAATCTTCCGGTCGAATGGACCAGGCTCGCGCCGCCGCCCCGGAAACTCACAGACGGAGATCAATGGAACGTTTTCCTCTCCTATCGGTCAGTGAATCGGCCCTGGGTGCTGAACCTCTACGACGTGTTGGCGCAGCAGGGCCACAAAGTCTTCATCGATCAGTGCGTGCTGAAAGCCGGCGACCAGTTGACCAAGCGACTCCAGGACGCGCTGCAGACCAGCCAGTCCGCCGTGCTGGTCTGGTCGTCTGCTACTGGCGACTCCGAGTGGGTCAATCGCGAATACGAAGTCCTCGAACGGCAGGCGACCGAGAAACGGGGATTTCAGTTCGTCCCGGTTCGCCTCGATAGCTCCGAACTACCGCCGTTTGCGAAAAATCGCGTTTTTCTCGACTTCAGCTCCTATCCGGATGGCCCGAACGGGGGCGAGTTGCTCAGGCTCTTGCACGCCTTGGTGGGCCAGCCGTTGAGCCCGGAAGCCGCGCGGTTCGCTTTGGACCAGGACGACGCCGCCAAGGATGCGGCGGCCAAGATCGGCGCAGCGATCAAGAATGCACATCCGGACCGGCTGATTCAACTGTTCGAAGAAGGAGGCCTCGTCTGGCATACGTCATCGGCTTTGGGGTGCAAGGCCGCCGAAGGCCTGAGCAGACTCGGCCGTAACGAAGACGCAATCGCTCTCTTGGACAAGATCCGGCTACGCTTCCCCAGGGCTATTCGCCCCAAGCAGTTGTACGCGCTCGCTCTCGCGCGGCGAGGTCAGGGCGATGACCTGATGAATGCCCAAGAGGTTCTGGGAGAACTCTACGAACTGGGCGAGCGGGATCCTGAAACGCTCGGCATTTATGGCAGAACGTGGATGGATCGCTACACGAAATCCGCCGACCTCAGCGACCTTCAGCAGTCACGCGATCTCTACGCCGAAGCCTTCGAGAGATCTCCGGACGACTACTATACCGGCATCAATGCTGCCGCAAAAAGCGTCTTCCTGGGGACCCCTGATGACCTCAACAAAGCGGCCGACTACGCCGAAAGAGTCCAGAAGATCGTGGGCAGCGCCGCACACGCCGGAAACTACTGGATGACGGCAACTGTGGGCGAGGTGTTCCTGATTCAAAGGAAGTACCGGGATGCGGCCCGCTTGTATGAGGCGGCCGTCGCCATGGCCCGAAAAGAGATAGCATCCCATCTCTCAACTTGGAAGCAAGCGTGTCGCCTGATGGAAAAGCTAAACCCCAGCAATGAGGAGCGCTCGCTCGTTCGTCAAGCGTTCACCGGCCCTCTCCCCGATTGCGATTGACTGGCGGCGGCTTGGCCGTCGCTAAAACGCCGTGCAGTTCTTGAATTCCTCGTACCGCGCTTCGATCTCCTCGCGCGTCAGCGTGCGGAAACGGTCGACTCCGAACTGCTCGCAACAGAAACTGCCCATGACCGAGCCGTAGATCACGGCGCGGCGCAAGTCCGCGAAATCGATCTCCGCGCCGTCCAGCGCCACGCGGCGGCCCGCCAGATAGCCCATGAAGCCGCCCGCGAAACTGTCGCCCGCGCCGGTGGGGTCGAACACGCTTTCCAGCAGATATCCAGGCGCCATGAAGTGACTCTTCCCGCGGAAGAGCACGGCGCCGTACTCGCCGCGCTTGACGACCAGCGTGCGGGGGCCCATCTCCTGGATCTTCGCCGCCGCGCGGCGTAGGTTCTGCTCGCCGGAAAGCAGGCGCGCTTCGCTGTCGTTGATGAGCAGGAAGTCCCAGTCCTTCAGGGTCTTCAGCAACTCGGCGCGAAAATCGTCGATCCAGTAGTTCATGGTGTCGCCGCCGGCCAGCTTCACGCGGTGCATTTGCGCGCGCACGCTCCCCTGCAGCGCGGGCTAATCGTAGCCGCGGGCTCCGACGCCTGGGCCATCAGTCGGGCGGGCCAGACTTTCTCATCGGCGACGGCAGCGAAGCGGGTGACCTGCGCCACGGCCGAGAGAGCGCTGTCTGAATTCCTGGGTCGTGTGGAGCAGGTCAACCGGGACCCGTATTTCTTGGGCAAGGTAGTCCGGGTAGTTCTGTTCGGCAGCATGTTGAAGCCCGAGGTCGTGCGATTGAGCGATGTGGACTTAGCGGTCGAGCTGGTCACGAAGGAGGCCGACTTCGACCGTGCGCGCGAGGAGAATTACCGGCGGGCTGAGGAGTTGGTGGACAAAGGACACCGATTCCGGAACGTGGTCGAATTGGAATTCTGCTGGCAGTTGGAGACGTTCCGATATCTTAAAAGGGGGAAGCCGCGTAATCGCTCTAGCCGACTACAAGGCGGAGAAGTCCTTCGTCCTGAAGGTTCCGCATCGCGTGCTGCTAGGCGACGATGAACTACCGCCGGACTTGCCGGCGCCGAAACAAGCGCGGACGGCTCGAGGCAAACGCCCGCGAGGCGGTCCGTTTTGAGCAGAGCGTTGCCCGCTCCGGAACTGGCCGAAATCCTAGTTTCCGATAACCCCACTTTTCACTCGCTTATCGGAAACAGCCCTGCCCGGAAGTTCTTGTCACAGC
>OCTA010001477.1_pt1 | contig 21584 bp, 16 predicted proteins | sample 1538991 | NCBI WGS metagenome assembly OCTA01 (sample SAMEA3539302, study PRJEB22396) | soil metagenome | biome: tundra; feature: field; material: soil | place: USA | collected 2010-05 | depth 0.15 m | reverse complement strand
ATGATCGTGGGCGCGAGAAACTCGCACACGGGTCGGACCGAACTCAGGGGGTCAGGCCAGGATGGCAGGTTCTTAGGGAACAGCTACAGAAGCGGTGTGATCGTCACAAGCCCAGAACAGACTCGATCTACTACAACGGTGGCACTATCGCGGTTCTGCTGGCTACGACGGTCGCGACGCTTCTACCGACAGGTTTCCATCCTGGGTGGGTCCCGCGCGCGCTAACGGGACTAGCAACCTTCTTGGTAACTGTTCAGGTGGTCTCGGTTCAGTCGCCGACCCAGCGGCGATACGCGGCGAGCAGGCGTGAGGTGGTTGGGTCTGCGTGGAGTTCGATGTCGAGCAGCGCGACCTCGTAGCGCTGTCCGGCGCGTTGGCAGGCGGCGATCAGCTCGCGGCGATTGTCGCTGGCGCTGACGGACAGGACGTCGACGTTCTCGCCGATGACGGTGCCTGGGCACGGGAAGCTTGCGTCCTCGTCGAAGGCGGCCTCGAAGCCTGTGAGTTGCTCGTATTCGTCGTGGCAGTCGACGGTGATCTCGTCGATTAGGCTGTCGAGTTCGGGGTCGGCTTGTCGGGTGGGGCTGATGGTGGTTCTCCTTCTGGGTGGCTGTCAGGCGGCTGGGTTGAGCCTGTCGAGCACCAGTGGCGGGCAGCGGATCTCGCCGCTTTTGGCATTCCGACGGGCGTGTTCGTGTGACACCGCTTCCATTAAGGCTCTCCGTCGTCCCTCTCGCGCTGCCCGCCGCGATGCTCACGCTGCTGGCTGGCCCGGTGGTAGCTGTCGGCTGCCTAGTGGTCCGGGCCGCACACGAGCGGCTCGCGGACCGAGTCTCGCGCCGGCTCGACTGGGCGTAGGGCGGTCGCTCGTCAGCGGATTACAGCGCCGAGCGGCGAGCCGGTCTCGCGTCGCCCAGTCTGATCCCGCTCCGCGCTAAGCCCAACGACCGGCAGCCTCGCTCGCCGGTCGATCGGAACGAGGTCGGCACCGGCGACCCCCTGTGGTGGTCGGAACACGATGGTGTGCCGCACCGCCGTCCGGCCCTACGCGGGCGCAAGCCTTTGTCGCCGAAGCGATCGCGCCGGCTCGAGCGGCATAGCGGCCGCCGTCGCCGGACCAAGGCGAGCCTCCGACCGACGAGCATGCGCAGGTGACGAGGGGCCCGCGATCCGCGCGGAGGAGGGCAGGCGCTGCGAGCGTCACACGCCCGGCGACGCGCAACAGTAGGAGTGCGACACGGACTTGTTCGGGCTGCCGCTGCTGGGCCTTCAGATGCGGAGGCGATGAGCTGGGTCCTGGTTCTGGCTTTTCGAATTGGTCCGGACGGTGGACCACCGCCAACCTGGCAGAGCCTCCAGCTTTGCCGCTCGGGCCGGATCCAGCGCGTGCTTGCTCTGCGTCTGGCGTTGCCTCAGGACCCAATCCCGCAATCCGCCTCCGTCTCTATCCGCAAAGGCAGCCGGTACGCGGACGTGACCCTCCCTCTGCGCGAAGGCCTGGAGGCGCTCGTACCAGCCCTCCCAGACGGCTTCGCGTGCATCCCATGCCCAGCCCGCCAGCTCCTCGAGCCGGCGCTGGCGCTCGTCGGCAAGGCGTCCCAGAACGCGCAGGTGCCGCTGATGGACAACCCACAGTCCCAGCGCCTCGCCGGCGGCGTCGACGTAGCTTGTCGGCACGCGACTGTGTCCCTCGGCTCGCGCGAAGACATCCAGTCGGGCGAAGGCGTGCTCCCAGGCGTCATCTTGCGGCGCCCAGGTCCAGTTTGGCAGTGCGACGAGAAGTCGCTGTCGATCGGCGGTTAGCTCGCCGCGCCTTTTCGCTTGTCGCTGCGCGTGCACCCAACGGCCGAGCTCGTAGCCGTCCTCGTCACGGTCATCGGTGGAGATACGACTCGTCCCCGTGCGCTCGACGGTCCTGAGGATCCGCGCATATCCGTCGTCCCATGCCGCGGCGTTCTTGTTCCAGGCCCAGCCGGGAAGCGCTCCGAGGCGTTCTTGCTGATCCTCGGAGAGCTTGGCCTCTCGGTACCGCCGCTGTTGTCCTCTCACCCAGGCGCCGAGACTTCGGCCGTCTTCGTCGCGATAGCTCCGTGGCACTAGAGCGTTCCCCTCCCGCTCGACATAACCGACAAGGGCATGGAAGCTCGCCTCCCACATCATCTGATGGCGCTCTTTGAGCGAGGCGCGGGGGGTGTTCTGTTGCAATGCCCCCCGCTCCTAACCGGCGTCGACGACCAGGTCCAATTCGGCAACCTCTCTAGCTGCGTGGTCCGCGCTTCCGAGAGTCGGCCGTCGCGTTGCGAACTGCGTTGCTTGGCGACCCAGCGGCCGAGCGCGAAGTCGTCCGGGGTGCGGCAGTCGCCAGGCACGCGCGCGTGATCTTCGGCATTGACGAACTCAAGCAGGCGGTCGTATGACTGCTCCCAGGTTGAAGTCTCACGCCGCGCGGCCCAGGCCCATCCCTTCAGTAGCGACAGGCGTTGAGCTCGCCCGGCCAACAGTCGCCCGCTGCGTTGATATTGCCGTTGCTTTCCCACCCACGCGCCGAGCGTGAAGCCGTCAGCGTCACGGTAGGACCCAGGGACGCGAGCGTGCCCGTGTTCAGCGACGAATGCCGTCAGCCTGCCAAAGGCGTCCTCCCAGTTCTGTTCCTTCTTGCTGATGGGAGCCCAGCCAGGCAGCCCGCGAAACCGCTGCTCGTGATGCTTTGAGAGCTTGTGGCGTTTGGCGAGCTGCTTCTGATAGGAGACCCAGCGCCCCAGGCGATAGCCGTCCTCATCACGGTAGGAGGAAGCAACGCTGCTGTGGCCCTCGCGTTGCGCGAAGCGCAGTAGACGTCGATAGCCCTCATCCCAATTGGCCTGCCGCACAACGCGTGAACTCCATTCCCAGCCGGCAACGGCTTCAAGTGCTTCAACGCGTTCAGGTGAGAGCTCTGAGCGCTGCAGTCGACGGACGCCGACCCACTGACCAAGTCGGTAGGCGTCTTCGGTGACATACCGCCGCGGCACCCGCGCATTCCCCTCACGCAGGACGTAGCGCAACAGGCGGCCATAGCCGTTCTCCCAGTCTTCATCCTGAGTGCTCCAGATCCAGCCCGGCAGGTTCTCGACGAGTCGCTGGCGGTCCGGGCGCAGCTTGCCCGTCTTGCCGAGCTGCCGCTGGTAAGCGACCCAGTCGCCCAGCCGGTAGCCATCGTCATCACGGTAGTCGGAGAGCACACGGCTATGACCGTCTCTCTCGACGAAGGCGAGCAGGCGACCATAGGAGAAGTTCCAGCTCTCGGTTGTCAGTTCGACGAGACGCACATTGAAGGCGTCGACGAACAACGCTCCGACGCGGGCAACTGGCACGTCAAAGTGGATCCTGCTCGGGCGATGCGGACGAACATGTCGGGATCCGAGTTGCCGGCGCAGCTCGTCAAGCTCCTGGCCCAGCCGCTCGTCATGGGCACGGAGTGCCTTGAGTACCTCCCAGACATTGCGAAAGGCCGAGCGATCAAGCGCCTGATCAGGATCCTCGTCCGGACTAAGGAAGACGGGCAGAACGATCGTCCCCAATTTCTTATCCGGTGACCGACGGATGGCGCGGCCGACGGCCTGGATGACATCGATGACGGAGCGGCGAGGGTCGATGAAGGCGACCCCATCGAGCGCCGGCACGTCCACACCTTCACTCAGGCACCTGGCGTTGCTCAGGAGCCCAGTCTGGCCGGCGTCGAGCTCGCGGAACTGCAGCAGGATGTGATCACGCTGTCCGCTAGTCATCGCTCCCGAGACGTGCTCGCTCCAGAGCGTGCCTTGCGGTCTTGCGCCGGGAGGCATCCACGCAGCGAAGAACGGCAGCTCGTCGCTGAACTTCCGCGCCGCGCGAACGCGGCTATGGAATGAAATGACGCGCCGCAACCTGTACTCGCGCATCGTCTTTGCCAGCGCAATATGTCCCGCCAGGGACCGAGCGTCGGTAATCCTTTTCCCGTCTGGGGTGATGAACGTGCCGCGCTGAGCCCAAGCTCGGTAGATCGCATCATCGACGCCAACAACGACCACCTGATAATCAGACAGCAACCCACGCTCGATGGCCTCGCCAAAGGTCAGCCGATGCAGGATCCGGCCGAAGCGCTCCTCATCGTCCATCGAGGCGACCTCGACACCATGCACCCCTGCGTCTTTGCGGAGGCGCTGCGTGTAAAAGCGCGGAGTCGCCGTCATGAACAGCCGCCGACGAGCTCGGATCTTCCGGCCATCCAGGACGAGTGCGAATTCGCTCGTCACCCTCCCCGCGCAGCGATGCGCCTCATCGGCGATCGCAAGATCGAACTGTGGACAGCGAGAGTGAAAAGCCGCCGCCACCTGCGGCGAGGACTGATAGGTGGCGAAGACGACCCGCCGCCCGCGCCGGCGCAGAAAGCCAGCGATCACCGCGGCGTCTGTCGTGACCGGCAGCCCTAGCTCCGATGTGTGCGCGACGAGCTCGTCTTCACTTACCACTGTCGAATCGGAACAGACCGCCAGATACTCAAAAGGCTCCCCGGCGTTTGCCGTCCACTCGCGCAGCGTCTGCGCCAACAACGAAAGCGAAGGCAGCAAGACGAGCGTGCGGGCTGATTTCACCCGCTCAGCGATCCACATAGCCGCCAGGGTCTTCCCCGTCCCACACGCCATGATCAGCTGACCGCGCTCCGCATCCTTTAGCCCAGCTGAGACCGCGTCGACGGCCTCCCGCACATGCGGAAAAGGAGTCTTGCGAGCAGGGCGAGACGGGCGCAGGTCGTCGGGCGACTGCGGCCAGTTCACCTGAGCCAGTTCCAGTTGGGAGCGCAGCAGATAGCCGACGGGCTCGCGCTGCGAATCGAGGGTTCTGCGCGCAGTCGCGCCGAGCCGATCGGTCGTCGCAACCAGCAGCCTGTATGAAAACTGCGGTCGGCTCGACTCGCTCAAGAACGAATCGACATCGGCCTTCTTAATCGAGTAGGACGGGTCATAAGCCTTGGCCTGGATCGCCCACAGTCTCCCGTCCTGCTCCTCGGCGACAAGGTCGATGCCGGCATCCGCCGCCCACGCGCCCGGCCAATCCGACCAAAGCCAGACCTTCGAAAAACGTCCCCGGTACTCAGGGGCGTTGTTCAGATACCAGACGCAGATTCGCTCAAACTGCCGACCGCGGGCCATGGGACGTGAATCGAGCTGACGAAGCAGATCGGCAAACACGCGTCCCTCCTCACTGTCGCCGAGAACACAATGCAGCATTAGCAGCCCCGAGCGATCAAAACCCACCTCGACCAAACCTTCGCTCGTTCGCTGGCGCAGGCAGAAGCCGATCAAGTCTACGGCCGCCCCAGGACAACGGGCGCAAGGTGCTTAACTGGTCTGGGAAACCTCCAGCGCAATCAGCTCCGGGCTCCGCCCGCAGCAACACTGCGCGTCCAACGACGGGAAGCCCCCGGGTCAGTCATAGCCGATTGCCGCAACGACGGCGGCTCGGTCTCTCGACCAAGACGCGAGCGACCTGCTGGTCGCCAAATCCGGGGCCGCCGGTCAGCGCTCCAGACCGCGCTGATCGGCGCGGCTCGGCTTCGGTGTGCACGAAGCCGGATCAGGACGACCGCAACGTCGCCAAGGCAATCGCCGGCGGTGGAAGCAGCGCTGCGTGGAAAGCACTCGTCCGGCCGCGAGGCCTCCCGCGGCTGCTCCCACGCGTTTGCACAAGCGCGCCGGTTGGCCCGGTCGGGTTGAAAGCAGCAGCCAGCGCCCAGCGTCCCCCGCCACAGTCCTGCGGCCGGCGACACGGATCGGCGCGAGCGGATTTGGGCGGGAGCATGCGCCCGGTCCGCCCGGCCCGGACGCTCGGATGCGCGGTAAAGCGCTCGTCCGGCTCGACGCCCGTGGAGGCGTGCTGAGGCTGCGTCGTACCAAGAGCACGCGCCAGGTCCGAGCGGCGCGGGTGATCGCATTGCCGATCGAAGCGGCAGCGAGCGCGACGCGGACCCAGACCGCTGGTCCCGTTCCCGAGCGCAATGATCCACAGCGAGGCCGTGGCTTCCGCTTCGCTCAGCCACTCGACGGGGCGTTGTAGAAATCTGACAAACGCGAGGCCGCCGCGGGGGCGGCTGGCGTCAGTGCCGCGTCGCGCTCATCGGAGAAGCGGGCCGTCGGCAGACCGGGCGCGTGGTCGTCGTCAAGAGCAGGCTGTGCGGTCAACGTTCGAGAACGTGGGTGGGCGTTCTTGTCTCGCTATCTATCGTCGGATGAGTACTCAAACGTGGTCTCGTATGCGCATCGTCCCTGGACCGAGAACACGAGGGGCCCGGCGTTGATGTCGATCGAGTCGCTGAACAGCTCACGGCCGAGGTGGTGGTGGCCGGGAATCACACACGTCACCGTTTCCTGGTCGGGGACGGGCTCGCGCACGCGGACCTCGACTTTGCTGCCCGCCCGGAACCAGCCGCGCCCCGGGGTGTGATCGATCTCGATCTCGAGCGCCTCCACTCCCTGCAGATCAGCGTCCTTGAAGACCCACGGGAACTGCTTGCGTGCGGTCCCGCCGAGGCGACCGGTGAAGATGTCGGCCATCGCCGAGCGCTGGGACTCCGTGCCTCGTGCGTCCACGAACAGCGCGTAGGTCCACGGCGAGCCGGGCTCGTCGTCGTGGTAGCGGGTCACGAGCACGGCCTGCATGCCCGCGAGTTCCACGTCGCCTGCCTGCCCCGCGTCAACGATCCATGAGAGCGCGCCGAAGCACTCCCCGTATGTCGAGCGGCCGCCGGGTCGGCCGCCAATCCGCCGGCACGGGCAGATCGCCTCGCAGTTGCACGCCTCGAGGTAGCTGCCCGAGATCTGCCAGGGCACCATCAGCGCATCGCGGTCATGGCGTGCATGGCGTTGTGGTGGCTCGGGACGACGAGTCCGGGGACGTCGTGTGGCGCCGCGACGACCGCGATCGCGAGCGCGAGCAGAACGGCTGCCGTGCCCAACGTGGCCGCCCGCCCCCACGGAAGGGTCTTCTCGAGCGCGATCAGCGCAGCGACGAGCGCCATCCACGTGAGACTCATGACCCCGAGTGCGAACAGCGCGGCCATCAGCGCCCAACAGCAGCCCAAGCACCAGCCGCCGTGCCTCGAGCCCATCTCCAACGCGCCAAGCCGCCCGTCCCGCCAAGAGCCCAGCAGGAATCCGACCGGACTGCGGCACTTTGCGAGGCAGACGTCCTTCAGCGGCGTGATCTCGTAAACCGCCGCAAGCGCGAGTACGCCTGCCGCGAACCATCGCCCGCCGGCGTGCCAGGCCAGATCGCCACCGAACACATCCAGTCCCAGGCGAAATACGCCGTAGGCGCCCAAGCCGGCGCTCCCCCACACCAGCAGGTAGCCGCTCGCGAACAGCAGCCCGCGGTCGAGCCCATGCCGCCGCGTCATCCTCGCGTAGAGCGCGACCGTCGGCGCAAGCGACGGGAACATCATCGCCGCCATCATCACGACCCAGACACCCAAGAACCAACCGACGGCACCGAGATCGGTTCCCGGCCCGGCATCCATCCCCGCCATCCTGTCGGCCGTCGACCACCACGCGACGGCGGCCAGCGCCAGCAGCAATGCCACGAGACCCAGCCGTGCGCGAACGGCAGCGAACGCCGCAGCGAGCTCGTCGCGGTCCCGGCGCTCGCCCGCGATTGCCGGCGGCGAAGACAGGCTCACGCCGCCCATGCAAAGTGCGACGTCGAGAAGGCTGCCTTTCCTTCGTACTGGATCCCGAACGCGTCGATCCTCGAGCGGGTCGCGTGCGCCACGGTCAGCTCGGATCCAGCCGGATGGAAAATCCCGGTGAGTCTTGCCGGCTCGCCCGTCTCCACCCCGAACGGCACGACGTCCTCGATCTCGAAGTCGATCGCATCCCCGATCCGGATCGAGTGGCGTAAGCCACTCTCCTGCACCTCGATCGGCGCACGCTCGACCCCAAGGCTCTCTCCCACAAGCGGCCCCAGCGCCGCCATCGGACCGCCCAGCGCCCCCGAGAACACCCCGCCGAGCTTCTCCGCCTGTTCGTCGGACGCCGCGGCATCGATAAAGACACCGAGGCGCCAGTTGCCCTCACTCATCACCTTCGGCGTATCCGCGACAGCCGCGACCGTCAGGCCACTCACATCGGTCCCGTCCACCTGTCCGTCCTTGACGTTGAACACCAACGTGACTCGGCAACGTTCATGCGTGGCCCCGAGCGCCAACGACGCGGTGCACGGACACACCACATCACACGAACACGTCTCAAAATAGGACCCTTCAAGCTTCCAAGACATGCAGCCTCCTAACCGGCGAAAAGGGATGAACCCCGATTCTCTGCCAGGACGCAGCCCCCGTCAACCGCAGCCGCCCGCACGACACAGCACGGCTCTCACTCGGCGCCCCGGGGGGCTGCACGAGAGTTCCGCTCTCCGCCGATCTCGACAGAGTTCGAGGCGAGCTCGTCCGGCTCTGCCGGCGGGCGCCGCGTTGTCACATCTTGACAACGCGGCGCGAACGGCTCCGCGGAAGCGGAAGTCGCCCGGACCGTCGAGTTCGTGACCGCCCCTGGGGAGCCGCGAGAGCGCCACGCATGGTTCCGCGGACGCCCGCAATCCGAGCTGAGCGTCAGTCGGCGTGATCGCTTGCCGGCGTCTGACGACGTCGCCTGGGCTACGCCGCTCGGCGCTGCCGCGCGGGCTGGCGCAACCCAGGCGACAGCAGGATCGTGATCTCCATCGACGCGTCGCGTATCGCCCTGCCGAACGCCGCCGGCCCTTCCTCGAGACCGAGCGAGTCGATCCGAGCGGCCTTCAGCGCGCTCAGGTGTGGGCCGTTCTCAGCGGTCACGAACCCGACCGGCCCCCACAGCGACGGCGCCGGCGGCCCATCCATCCGCCGCGCGACGATCAGGTCGCCCATAGACGTGTGCGCGGACACCCCGTGACTGATCACGCGCACGGCGTCTTGTCGCGTTCGGTCCTCGAGTTCGATCCACAACCCAGGCGCGACGCGTGCGACGCGCATCAGCCCGAGCCTCGCGCCGGCGATCCTTGCTGCGATATCGCGCTCATCTGCATCGAGATCATCGAGCCGTGAATAGCACTCGGCCGCCGTGCCGCCACCGGGCAGCTCGCGGTCGTTGAAGATCCAGGCAGCGATCAGCTGCACGTCCACCTCGCCAAGCGCGGCATCTTCCCGGCCACCGGTGATCTCCGCCCACGCTGCGTCGAGCGCGTCGCGATGGTGCTCGCCGGCCCAGGCCTGAATCCGTTTACCGACAGCGGCGTGGACCCGGGCCGTCCTCGCAGCGGTGTCGGCGAGCTCCGCGCAGCAGCGCATGAACTTCCGGCCGCTCCCGCACGGGCATCGCGCGTTCCGAGATGTCACGCTCACCGCCACCACGCTACGACGCGCTCCGGATGGAAGCCGCCGCTTCCGCTCTGGACCGCGGACCGGCGGTCTCCCGTCCGCCAATTGGCATAGCACACTTGTCCCCACAAGCAGGCACCAGATCGACGTCCGACTCCACTCTCGCTTTCACGCGCCGGCCAGGCGCTGATTGTCACATTCCCACAAACGCTCGCATCTGGGTCGGGCTCAACGTCGTCGGAGCACGCTGGCAACGGCGGCCGACCCGCGCCGTGCATTCGTCGCGAAGGGTCCCCGGGGACGCATCGTCGACGGACCTGGTCGCCGCGCGGACCGGGTCTCTCGACTGAGCAGAGCCGAGGAGCGTGCCAGACCGAAAGCGGGTCTTCGCGGGCGCGAGCGCGCGAGTGCTTTGCACCATCTGCAGCAGTGTCGTCGTCGGCGACGAGACTGCTCCTCTTGTGCTTGCTGGCTGACGCGATCGAGCTAACTCTTCGCTGCGGTCCTTGCATGGTTTCGGCGGGAAGCTTGCATGTCGACCGTCCCGGCGGATGCCCCCTATTGGCGATTTGCGAGACCCGCCATGCCCGTCGAGCCGAAACCTGCGTTCGCGCTCCCACGGGTACGCGTCCGCAGGTACGCCTTAGAACCAACACCGGCAGAGGGCTCGTCGACGGATTTCCGCCAGTCCCCGCTGGGCACGTCGGCTGGACCGACCGCTCCGTGCCGCGCTTCCGCCGCCGCAGCTTGTACGATTTCGCGCTCGAATCTCGGGGGCGGAACCCGCCGAGGCGAAGGGGGATGAGTTGTTCAAGGCATGTCGTTTTGCAGGGCTTGCGGCCGTTGTCTGCGCCGCCGGCGCGTCGTTCGGTTCGAGCGCCCGTGCGGCTCTCGCTGTGACCGCGTCGGCCATTCCGCAGCCCGCTGCTGAGAACAGCCTCGCTGACGTCGCGTGCGTGTCGAGTTCCGACTGTTGGGCTGTCGGTTCGGCCCAGGACGTCAACAACAACGTGTCGGACGAGATCCTGCATTGAACTGGATCGACCTGGTCTCTCGTTCCGTCCCCGACGCCAAATGGCCGGCTGAGGAGCATTAGCTGCGTCTCTGCCACGAGCTGTTTCGCTGTCGGCTACTCGGGCAACAACGCGGCCCGGGCCCTCGCGATCCGCTGGAACGGAACGACTTGGACGCAAACCCCGCTGCCGAACGCATCGAACGAGACGGTGAACGACGTCAGCTGCACATCGGGGAGTGGCTGCTGGATCGCGGGAGCTTCGGGGCGGACCCGGAGCGTGATGCTCGCTCTGCGTTGGTCAGGGTCGCGGTGGTTGCAGACAAAGACGCTGCCTGCGGACAAGTACGGCGAGGCACTGGACGTGATCAGCTGCACCAGCAAGTCGCGCTGCTGGGCGTTGGGCAGCTATACGGAGCGCCGCTCAAGCCGACCGTGACCAACTACATGACCGCGCTGCGGTGGGACGGCTCCTCGTGGCATAAGGTGTGGACTAGCAAGCCATTTCTGGGGGGCGACTCGTCGCAGGACGTTATGGTCGGCGAGTTGAGCTGCGTTACCGCCTCGAATTGTTTGGGCGTGGGCGGCTGGGGCCTTCCGGGCGTGTATTCGGATGCGCTCGAGGTTCGCTGGAACGGTCGCTCATGGAGCGAGGCGACAATCCCGCACTCGCAGGATGCCGTGCTCTACGGGCTCGCCTGTACCCGGGCCCACGGTTGTTGGGCCGTCGGAACCGTAGACGGGGTAGACACCCGGGGTGGGGAGCGGAGCCTCACGCTGCGCTCGAGCGGTGCTGGCTGGGTCCGTGCGAAGGCACCCGTCGCGGCGGCGCTCTCGGCCGTGAGCTGTCCATGCATCTCCGAGTGCTTCGCTGTCGGTGAGGCAAGCACCAGTGCGGGCTCCGACAACGTCATCGAGCGGTGGACAGGAACCAGCTGGGTAGGCGTGTGAGTCCGATCCTCTCGCTCGGATCGCACCGGCCGTGATCGCCTGTACCACCCACATCCCGCTCAAGCAGATCCCCGCGCACGTCATCGTGGTCCGCGACGGTCAGCGGCTGCGCAATCCGCCGAAGGTCGGGACTAGTGGGACCTCCCCGGGGGGGACGGCCACGACCCCTACTCCGATCACACCCCCGGCCAAGCCAGAGAGCTTGTTCTTGCAGGTTGGAGACAAGATCACGGTCAGCCGCCCGGCCGTCTTCACCTTCGGCTACGCCGGCAACCGCTACCGGATCCCGCACGGGTCCGTCACACTCGTGTGCAAGTCGCTCCGGATTGGAAGGACGGCCCGCTCGCCGGCGACGGGAGTCCTCGCGCTCGATCTCAAGTCCGGCCAAGTCAACGTTCGGGCGGAGACGCATGCGCGTGAAGCGCTCGTCTTGAGCCCGGAGATGCTGGCGTTCGCGACTGTCCCGGGCACCAACTTCGTCGTTGATCGAAACCCGCGCGCTTCGCTGACGTCGGCGTACACGCTCGACCAGACGATCATCGCTGCCGATGCCGGCAATCCGAAGCTGCGCATCAACACCCGGATGTCATACACGGCGCTTGCGAATCGCCGAGGAATCCGGCTCAACGTCTGGCAGTTTGATCTGTCGCCCTTGCAGCGTCCCACGACTCCGGCCGATCATCTGCCTCCGTTCTGGGCAGGCGGCTCGTGCACGGTTGGCTGCTTGCCGGCTGGAACGATCCCGGGGTGGCCGCTCAAGCCTTTTCACCAGCAACACGCGATCCGCGCCGGTATCGATGAGCTGCGACCCGCCAACTTTCATGTAGCGGTCGACATCGAGGCCAACAACTTTCAGCCGGTGTACGCAATCCAATCCGGCTACGCCACCGTCGCTCAAAGTGGCTATGAGGACACCAAGGTCACGGTCGGCGACTACACGTACTGGCACATCGCACCGACGGTTTCCACTGGTCAATATGTGGTCGCGTACAAAACCGAAGTCGGGGCCGTCGAAAACGGCTTTGGGCACGTTGCGTTCTCGGAGGGTGGCGACAACGACTACCTGAATCCACTGAGGCCTGGAGGGCCCCTCCGTCCGTACACGGACACCGAACCGCCCGTGATTGGCGTCCCGGAGATCTTCTCGGATGGCCGGGTGATCGATCATGCCTTCGATCCTCAAAGCTTCATCCATAAGACGAGCTATCTGACACCCGTGCTCGCACCTGCCGCCCTCGCGTGGCGGCTCTACAACTCGCGCGGCCAGGCCATCACCGGCCTGGAGTGGGCGCTCAACAGCTCGGGCTACATCTCTCCGTCACTGAAGCCCGTGATCTTTGCGCCAGGTGCGTCGAATCCGGGGTTCGAATGCTTCTACACCCAGCTCATCTGCATCCCGAACTGGGTCTACAACCTCGCGGGCGGACTCACCGAGCCGCTCCCGTTCGGCAGCATGTCGCCTGGGCGCTATCGGCTCACGATCTACGCGTGGGACTTTGCGGGGAACACATCGGCGCTTGACTACTGGTTCCGTTTCCCGCTCGCCTCGTCGGCCTCGGTGAATGCTCAGGAGTTCGGTCCGCTCGATCCGAACTTCGACCCGTAACCCTACGACGCCTATTCTCCAGTAGCGCGCGCGCTCCGCCGCACATCTTGAGCACGATCTCGACATCCCCTGGCGAGGCGCAGAAACCGCGGCTCTCAGCCGGTCGGGCGGGGTGGGCGGCAGGAACCCGCGGGGGAGCGCTCGCTGTGATCCTGCTCGCAGCGGCTGTTCGACTCCCGACGCTCGCGCAGCAGAGCTTCTGGACGGATGAAGCCGCGACGCTGAGCGTTCTCCACCACTCGCTCGGCTCGACCTTCTCAGCGATCGCGCATCACGAGTCGACGCCGCCGCTCTACTACGTGGTCACCTGGCTCTGGACCCACGTCTTTGGCTACGCGGAGTTTTCGGTGCGCTTTCCGTCGGCGCTCGCTGGGATCAGCTTGGTGTGGTGTGGGTCGTCTATCAGGCCGGCTGCGACCTAGGCGGTCCCCGCGCCGGCCTCGCGGCCGGGCTCCTCGCCGCGCTCAATCCGCTCTTGGTCTGGTACTCCCAGGAGGCCCGCTCGTATGCGTTCCTGGCGCTCTGGGGAGCCGTTTCGTTCTACCTCACGATCCAGAAGCCGGCCAACGACTCTGCGTTGCGACGGCAGCGCTGGGGATGGGCGATCGTCGCCGTCCTGGCGCTCTGCACCCACTACTTTGCCATCTTCTTCCTGATTCCCGAGGCGGCGTGGCTGGTGGCACGCGCCCGCCGGCCGCCGTGGCTCCAGCTCGGCCTCGTGTCCGCTGCCGGCCTTGCGCTTCTCCCGCTGGCGATCGAGCAGCGGTCCTCGGGACATACCGATTGGATCTCCGGCACTTCGCTGCGAACGCGCTCCGCATTGATCCCGAAGCAGTTCGTCACTGGCCTGAGCGCGCCCCACCAGACGGCGCTTGCGGTCCTCTGCCTTGCTGCGGCGGCAATCGCTCTCGTTGGGCTCGCCCGACCATCTCAGAGGGCTCCGCGCGAGGCGTTGCTCGCCGGCGCCATCCTCGTGGGGGCGCCGATCCTGATGGTGGGGTTGGCCCTCGCCGGGGTCGATCTGGTGCTGACTCGCAATGCGATTGGGATTCTCCCAATCGGGATCTTGGCCGTCGCCGTCGGGATTGAGCAGCTGCGTGTGCACGTGTCGCCGTGGGCCGCCGCCGCGCCACTCGCCGCGCTGCTTCTGGCAGGAGCGACCGCAATCGCCGGCGTTGACTCAGACGCGGCTTACCAGCGACCCGATTGGCGGGCCGTCGGCCAAGCCATTACAGCAACCACAGCGGCCCAGGCGGTGATCTTGGAGCCGCCCGCGGCAGCGCTCCCTCTGGGCGTATATGTGCCGCTTCGGCGGATCGGCTCGCCTCGAGCGATCGGGGTCCGCCAGGTCGACCTGGTCCAGTTCCTTCTCAACGTTCAGGGCGGCCGCACGCGGCGGGGTGAGATCCGGCCGCCGCGCGGCTTTCGCCAGCGAAAGCGAGAGCAGTGGCCCGGCTTGCGGCTGACGGAATACGCATCGGCTCACGCGCATCGCCTGCCAATGGACGCGCGCGGCGCACAGACGTACCTCGTTTTCGGCCGGTGACTCGCGCCGTTGAGCTCAGGCCACTGTGACCTGGAACGACGCCTGGTCGTAGTTGCCCGCGAGATCGGTGGCGTCGAGCTGGACGGTGTAGGCCCCGGCGGCTCTCGGGACGGGCACGCTGAAAGCGTGCTCGCCGTAGGGGAAGTTGCCGCTCGTAAGAAACAGCGTGCGGCCCGCGCGCATGATGGTGATCCCCACACGAGAGATCTTTGACACGGTGAAGTAGACCTGCGCCTGCACGCCTTTCGGCAGCCGGCGCGTGAGCAGGTGAAGGGCCGGTGGCGTCTTGAGGTCGTGCTCGAAGTCGGCCCCAGTCTGACAGTAGAGCGCGATCTTTGTCATCGCGCACAGCTGCTCGAGGAACCCTGTCACCAGCTGGTGATACGAGAGGTCGTCCTCCAGCCCCGCCTGATAGAGGGACCACGCGCCGGTATTAAACTGCGGGAGTTCCGCCAAGGCCTCGGCGTTGCCTTCGGAAAACAGGCGCTCGGCGGTCGGATCGTGGCTGGTCCGCGCGTAGTCGTCAAGGCCGATCAGCGTCTGAAGGAACGTGTTGATGATCTCGTCGCCGCGGGCCGGGTCAAAGGTGTACTGCACAAAGCGCAAGCCAAGCGGAGTCCGCACACCGACCCCCGCTGGCGGGGCGACGCTGAACACCGGCAAGGCCTGGCGAGCGATCGCCAGATAGGCCGGGTCGCCCAGCGCCTTATAGGCATCCGCGAGCGCCTGAACCGCTGTGCCCTGCGACATCGCGCTCGTCCACGGCGGAGAGCCGCCGTCAAAGCTGAAGTAATACTCCCACGCGATACCCCCCGCGCGCTTCGCGGCGAGAGGGATCAACTCCGACAGGATCTGTCGGCACTCCAAGTGATATCGGGCCCCGGCGGCGCAGACCGCCTGGGCCTTCGAAAAATTCCCGAGCGCAGTCAGCTGGATGCCCTGCCCCGGATAGAACTCCCAAAGGAGCTGCGACCCAGCGAACTCGACGCGCTGGCCGTAGCTGAGCATCGGGCCGTTCGTCCACCACTGCCGGTTTCGGTCGAGAGTCAAGAAGAGCGCTCGGAGCCTTGAGGGCGTCAGCAAACCGGCTACCGCAATGTTGTGCAGGGTCACGGTCACGGACTCGAGCTCGGCGACCCGGGCGCCGGTGAGCCTCCGCTCGGCCCTCAGCGCGGTGTTGAAGTCTCCTAGGCAGGTCTGGAACGCGGCGGCCGAGATCGCGCCGATCCGCCGTAAGTGAGCGAGAGTGCTCCGCACCGTCACGCCCGTTCGCCGTCTTGCAGCAGCTGTGAGGTGCGGCATCTGCTCCTCGTCCGGCGACGCCGGGGCCGTTACGCCCGAAACGAACCGGTCGTCCTTGAGCACGACGTGCGCGTTGCGAGTCATGACGAGGACCGCCGCCGCGGACGCTGCAGAAGCCCAAGCGAGCGAGACCACGACGACCGCAAGGACTGCGCTGCTCCAGCGAACGGCCGACATTCGGTTCCCGAGCTGCGGCGGCACCCCGATCATTGTCGCGATCGAACAACTCTCGTGCATCCTGTGACCTCGTGCTTGCAGTCCTCGTCGGCGCTGCTCCACATCACGGCGACCGGCTGCTTGGATGACCCCGGCCAGCCGATCCCCAGATCTGTTCCAGGTACTCGGCCACGGGGGGCGGCTGGCTCAGCGGGCGACCGCTTATGATGCCCGGACAACCGGCGACGGGACGGCGACTGATCGGGAGGCTAGGCATTGAGCGGTAAAGCGCTTGGACTGTGGATGCACCGGATTCTTGGGTGGCACAGCTCGATGCGTGCCCGCCAGGCCCTGGGGTTGAAGCGACCACCCTCGCGATTCTCGTGTTAGCTCCGGCGGTCGCCACGGCCGCGATCATTCCGGGCTACGACATAGCCGGCCTCAAGCTGGGCGACAGCACCGCCAGGGTCACGGCCCTCCTCGGAAAGCCCGGCGAGCTCCAGAAGAACAGCGGTGGCGAGCAAAACTGGCTGTACTTCGGCAAGGGACCGGTGGACTGGGTGACCATCCAAGCGAAGGGTGCCAAGAAGACGGTCGAGGGCCTCGAAACCTCGGATCCGAAGCAACGAACGTCGAAGGGCGTAGGCCCCGGTTCGTCGCTGGCTGCTTTGAGGAAGGCCTACCCGCATCTGACCTGCAGGAAGGGATCCCTGGGTACGACGTTCTTGTCGTGCTGGATTCTCACCTCAGTCAATGGCCAGAAGATCCCGACCAACTTCGTGCTTGCTCCGGGGAAGCCAGTCAGCCTGGTGGACATGGGCGTGTCCAGGTTGGCGCACTCGTCAGCGAGCTCCGGCGGGCACGGCAAGACCTTGTTTGTGAACGCGGCGGAGGAGCTTGCGCGGGCCACCGGCCTGGAGGTGCTGCCGGCGAGAGCAGGAGAACTCGAGCAGGTTGCCGCCGCGAGACCCCCGGTCCCCATGCGCCGCGAGGTTTTCTATCCGTGAGGTCGCGGCTCAGGGAGTGATGACCGTCACCGTGCAGGGAGCCGAGCTGCTCGGCAGGTATCCGGGTTCGCCAGGATAGTTCGCGACGAGCGTGTATTGCCCGTCTTTGGGTAGCGAGGTGGTGGCTGAGTAGCTGCCGTCGGCCTGCGTGGTCGTGGACACGCTGGTGGAGGCCGGACCGGAGGCGATGGTCGTGATCGTCCGCCCAACCAACGCTGGGGTGAGACTTCCGGACAGGCTGAATGGGCTGCCTGGAGTCGGGTTCGCCTTCGGGCACGTCAGCGACACTGCCGTATTCTGCGGCGGCGCGGCCGACACGTTGACGGCGCAGGGCTGCGAACTGCTCGCCGAAAATCCGGACTCCCCGGCGTAGCTCGCGACGAACGTGTACTGCCCGGCCGCGGATGGCGTGTACGTGGACGAGTAGCTCGCATCACCCAGCGTACTGACGGAGAAGTTCGTCGAGGCCGCGCCCGTGACCGTGATCGTGACCATCCGCGAGGCAAAGGACGGAGTCAAGGCACCAGACAGAGTGATCGGTGTGCCGACGGTGCCGTTCGTCGGACAGGTCAGGGTCAACGAGGTCCCGCGCGCCGGAGGCGGCGGAGGCGGCGGCGGCGCATTGCCGAGCGGAGGCAGCCCCACGATCGGCAGGCTCCTGAAGCCGGGCGGGCACTTCACGCCGGGCCGGGAGAAGATCGTGAACACCGGATAGCCGACCATGTTGCCGCTGCTGTCCTTGCGGTTGACGACTCCCGCCGCGACGAAGCAGTCCCCGTATGGCGGCGCCATCGGCCGGATCGTCTCGTAGTCGCCGACGGGATCGCCGGCGAGGCCGCCCACCTGCACGTTGTCCGAACTGGCAAGGGCGTCGGCGACGGGCTCGAAGGCATTGCTGCGGTGATCGCGCGGGTACAGCAGGCCGACGGCGTGGTTTGCGTAGTACAGCCCGCCGCCCCCCCAGACGACGTCGAACCCGACCTCGCCGCTGGCGTCCGTTGCCAAGTCCGGCAACGAGTAGGTGAAGCTGGGGTTCTCGTATTCGTGCTGCGCGCCGAGGGTAAAGCCGACGTGCCCCGGAATCGGTTGTAGCTCGGCCACGCCGATGTGTGACTGCGCATATTTGGCGGTGCCATTGGGCAGCTGACGAGCCTCGGTCCAAGCCGCCCACAACGTTCCGTCCCCGCCCTGGGTAACGCCGGTGACTTGGGTCCCCTGGGCACCCGCCTGGTGCAGCAGCATGTCCTCACCGCCCGGCGTGGTCGACGTCCAGTCCTTGGTGGCGATCGTGGGCGACTTGACGATCTGGGAGTTGATGTAGTTGGAGTTGTCATCGACCCATGCAACGGTCAGCTGGCTGTTGCCGTCGTTACTGACGAAGAACTCCCTCGACCCCTGGACGTTCTGCGCGACTCGCAGCGATTTCGGATCCAGGAGCGCATAGCCGAACGGCGGCGAACCCCCCGTGCTCGTGAAGGCGCCGCGAGGAATGCGGATCACGGCCGCGTGCTCGAGCTTGGCGCTCTTGTTCCCATGCGAGTCCGTGTTGATCACGCCTTGGTTGAGGCTGATGTAAAGGAACGCCGGCGTGAACCCCAGCCGGGGCTGGTCGAGCCAGGCGTTCTTCTTCCCGGCGATCACGTTTGGATCGAAGTCAAACCACGACCACGCCTTGGCCCCCAGCTGCTCGAGGCGCGTCGCACTCGCCCAGGCGATCCGGATGTTGTTCACGTCGGTGTTGCCGCACTGATACTGCAGCGCCCAGATGAAGACCTTGGTCGTGGGGTCGTATTGGACGACCTGGTCGCAACCGAAGCCGCCGGATGCGGCGGCGGGGAAGACCGAGTGCGGATCGAGCTCGCTCCAGGTCCGCCCACCGTCCTTTGAGTACGCGGCGTCCCAGTTGAACGCGTACATCACCAGTCTGCCAGCGTCAGCCACGCTCGGCTCCTCGGCCCCGAGCGTGTCGGTCTTGCGAAACGGGGTCTCGTCAGGTGTCAGCAGCTGGGTTGCGGCGATGCTGATGTCCACCGGACCGCTGGGGGGCAGCGCGTTGGTACCGGCCGTCGGCGCGACCACGCCGACGATCTGACGCACGGTGGGTGGGCTCAGAAGCGGTCGAGTCGGACCGATCGGGATCCGAGCTGCCTCGCCGGGCTCGTTGGGCACGTCCGTGCCCGGCGGCGGCGGCGTAAACCCGCCGCTGTGGGTGTGAACGACGAGCCTGCCGTGATGAACCGGAAGGATCCTCACGCAGAAGTGAAACCGGTGGCGGTGCTTGCCATGCCCGATCTTCACCGACTTGCAGACGCGTCGCGAGGTCGGCTTGCCCCGGTGCCGCGCAGTCGATACTGCGCCGCTGGAGGACGACCAGGCGGCGAACACCGTCGCGCAGGCAGCGATCAAGAGCGACCATCGCCACAACCCCCAAAGCTTTCGACCCACCGCCTCCATCAGACGCAGTATCTCACCGTTGCGGGCGCGCGCACAGTCCACTCCGAAAGGCGAGCGCCTGGGCGCCGAATTCGCCAGCAACCGAACGCTTCATCGGCTGAGCCCGCTCTCGGCGGCCCGGCCCGATGGCCGCGCTTGGTGCGAGCCAAGACACAAAGCCACGCACGGTCAGCCGCCGAGGTTGTCCGGATCGTCGTGGAACTTCGACGGCGGTCTCCTGGGTTGATGGTCAGACGGTAACTGGCTCGGCGATCTCCTGGCGGTCGCGGTGGTTCGTAGCAACGAGGATGGTGTGACGCTCGATCGCGATCACGAGCTTGGCGAGGTCGCGGTAGCCGATGATCCGTCGGAACTGCTGCTCGGCTTGGAGCATGCCGGCGGCGGTCCAGCGCTTTCGCATGTCGCCGTCCCCAGCGCTTCACGTTGCGCTGCGTGTAGCAGACGATCTCGATCATCGACTCGCACGGGTTCGTCGAGCAGAGCGTCTTGGCGAGCTGCCCGGTGATCCCGAGCCGCATCTGTGTCAGCGTCTCCGGCAGGCCTTCGCGCAGCGAGCCCGCGGCGTCGGGCCACGTCCGGTCGAACTCTGAGGCGAGCAGCTCGAGTCGCTGCTCGGCCAGCTCGGGGTTGGTCAGCGCCCACGCCGCGCGGATCCGGGCCTGGACGGCGGGCCGGTCGCGTTCGGGGAGCAGGTCGCAGACATTGCGCTCCTTGTGGCGATGGCAGCGATGCACCAACGCGTGTTCGCCGAACACGTCCTTGATCGCCCGGCGCAACGCCTTGCCGCCGTCGATCACGAACAGGATCGCCTGCTCGGGGTCAAGGCCTCGATCGACCAGGTCGGCCAGCAGCGCCCGCGCTAGGGCGGCGTTCTCGGTCGAGCCTTCCCACAGCCCGAGCGGGATCTTCACGCCCTCGGTGCTGATCCCGAGCGCGACGACATGGGTGCGATCGGCGATCTCCAGCCCGTCGAGCATCATCACCGCCAGGCGCATGTCGTCCAGCCGACGGCCCATCAGCTCTGACAGCGCGGTGCGGGTGCGCTCGATGAATAGCTCCGAGACCGTGCTCTTCGAAGTCGAACTCGAGTCCTGCTCGACCTCCGTGCCGACCGGCTCACCCACCCTGGCGAACCGGCGCGTGGAGACGCCGGCGAGCATCCGATCCATCACCGCCCGCGTCAACGGGTCACGATCAGCGAAGTACCCATATGTCGTGACAGGCAGCTCGTGCTCGTCATCGGCCGTGCGCATCCGCGGGCGGGAAACCGGTACGCGCCGCCCACCGAGTGTCATCGACCCGCGCTCGTGGCCGTGACGCTTCGCGGTCCGATCCGGGTCGTGCTTGCCCTTGGTGCCAACGACCTCGGCCACCTCGCGTTCCATCAGCTCATGCACGACACCCAGCCCGACACCGACACTGAGCGCGAGCAGGCCCTCCCTCGCTGCCCCGACCAACTCGCCGAGCGCCTCCTGAATCTCCGCAGGCAGCGGACTCTCTGACGCCTCCAGGGTCGTGACGACCTTCGGGGCAGGTACCTTCTTCATGGCGGTTCCTCCTGTCCTCTCGGACTTGGTTAGCGCCCCGAACGCTCCCAACCGGAGCGGACGAGGCGGGAGGACCGCCGTTCAAATTTCTACGAGATCTCGGACAACCTCCAGCCGCCCTGCGACATACCCGTGGCACGACAAAGGCAGGACTTAGCCACGCCGACGGTTGCGTCCCCCAACTCGCCTCAGAAGCACGATTGCGCTCCGCGGCGGGGCCCCGGAGGTCATGGCAGCAAAGCACTGCCCCGTCCGGGGCGCTCAAGCGACCGCCGCGCGGTTGCTACCGGAACGTCAGCCGCAGTTATCTGAACCAGGCGCGCAGCTCATCGCTGAACCGCTGGTCGCCAGCCGCCAACTTCAGATAACGCGCGACTTCGCATAGAAGCAGAAGAGGGCCCCGCCAGGCGACTGGCTCCCCGGCTCGCGCCGGGACGATCGCTTCCGGGAGAGCGATCGCCAACGGGCTCTTAACCGACGCGAATCCTCCCCATTGATCTCGCAAGTCCAGCCGCCGGCCCCCGAGACCCAAAGCGAAACTCCGCGACGGCGCGTGTCGCCCCGGTCGTCACGTTCGGGTAGTCGCCGATGCACTCGCTCGGGGCAACTGGGCGGGAAAGCGACTGCGATGGTCCG
>OCTA010001472.1_pt1 | contig 21597 bp, 15 predicted proteins | sample 1538991 | NCBI WGS metagenome assembly OCTA01 (sample SAMEA3539302, study PRJEB22396) | soil metagenome | biome: tundra; feature: field; material: soil | place: USA | collected 2010-05 | depth 0.15 m | reverse complement strand
TCCTGTCCCTGCCTCATACAGAATGCCACACTTTTCATTAAGTGAACAGTATTAGGGCTAGACGGAATCTCAGCCTTCCTGCTGGGATGTACTTCGTCCAAATTAGTGCGGAGCTCCCGCCTTGTTCTGTTCCTTCAGCCACGCATACAGAGGCGCAAAATAGTCCAGCATCGCCTGCGCATCCAGATGGTCGGACCCGGTCATTTCTTTCAGCGTCTGCTGCCAGGGCTGGGACTGTCCTGCCTCCAGCATTTCCTTAAGCTTGTCTCCAGCCGCTTTTGAACCGTAGAAACTGCATCGATTCAGCGGACCTTTATATCCGCTCGCATCGCACATCGCCTTATAGAACTGAAACTGGTAGATGCGCGCCAGAAAATACCGCGCATATGGCACATTCGTCGGAATGTGGTTCTTGGCTCCCGGGTCGAAGTCCGCCTCAGTTCGTTCCACCGGCGGCGCCACGCCTTGGTATTTCGCCCGCAGTTCCCACCATCCGCTGTTATAGTCGGCAGGCTTAATCTCGCCCGAAAAAACCTCCCAACGCCACTTGTCCAGCGCCAGGGCAAACGGCAAGAACGCTACTTTGTCGAGTGCGGTCCTCAGTTGCAAAGGAATATCCGCTTCCGCTGGCGGTTCTGTCGTCGCCAACCCCAGAGTTTTCAGATAGGCCGGCGTAATCGAGAGTGCGATAGCGTCCCCAATGGCCTCGTGAAACCCGTCATTGGCGCCATTGCGAAAGAGAAACGCCTGCTTGTTGTACGCCCGTTGATAGAAGTTGTGGCCCAGTTCGTGATGCACGGTGGTGAAGTAATCGGCGTTCACCTCGATGCACATCTTCACCCGCAAATCGTCCACTGAATCTAGATCCCACGCCGACGAATGGCACACAACCTCGCGATCCCGCGGATGGACAAACTGCGACCGCAGCCAGAACGTCTTCGGAAGCGGCGGAAATCCCAGCGACATGAAGAAGTCTTCGCCGTAATGCACCATATCGCGACCCGCCGCCAGCTTAGCCGCATAACCGGCGTCAGAGCTCAAATCGGTTCCGGGGGCGAAGGCCGGCGCCGCCGCAGGATCCTTCGCCGCAATCTGCTTTTTCAACGCCGCTTCCAGATCCAGCGGCTTGAACTGCGAAAGCTTTGGATCGGTGGGTGCCACAATGTCGTAGATATTGCCCCATTCCTGAGCCCAAATGTTCCCCAGCAATTGCGCGGGAATCATGCCGTCCGGGCGATCCGCGGCCTTCCCATATTTGGCGATCAGTCGCGCCCGGACGTACGTGTGCAATTCCCGATAGAGCGGCTCGAGTTGTGTCCACGCCCGTTCAAGCTCGGCGGAAAACTGTGCGGGCGTCATGTCGTAACCTGCTCGCCACAATTCCCCCGTATCTTTGTAACCGAGTTCGCGAGCACCCATATTTTGCAATTCCATAAACCGGGCATACTTGTCGCGCATCGGAGCGCCCACCGCATGCCACCCCACCCAAAGCTTGGTCAGTTCTTCGGGATCGCGCGACTTGGCCATCTTTTCTGAGATCGCATCGATACTCAGGCAGTCCTTTCCCTGGCTAGCGCTGTCAGGACAGAACTTCCCCTTGCCGTACATGCCCGTCAACTGCGCGGCAATCTGCGACTCCTCCGCCAGCAGCTTTGGATCCTTGGGCGCTGCCGGCGCATTTACCTGCAGCAACATGATCTGGCGCCGCATTTGAGCCGGCAGAGAGAGGTGGTCAAAGCGATGGCTCTCCTCTGTCAACGCAAGCGTAAGTGCAGTTTCTTGTTCATTCAGCAGCGCTCCGGTCGCTTCCGTGTCATCCGTAATATCCGTCTGGGCCGTCCACTGGGCGTGGCTGGCATCCGTCGTCGCTTTCAGAAGCTGCGCGTTGGCGCGATTGGTAAAGGCATGGGCCTCTTCCACGGTTGCCGGCTTGTTTTCCACGGCGGAAGTCTTTGTTTCGTTAGGGTTCTGGCCGGAAAGCAAGGAACAACTGACTGAAAATGAGAGGACGAAGGCAGACACCTGGTTACGCATGCGGGGAAGTATATAACGTTCACACAGAGTGACTTTTGGTCTCGCCAGTGGCTCGGACAGTCGCTCCCAATTACGCATTGCGCTATCATTACGTCTATAGAGTGTGCGGCCCTGTTTCCCCTATCGGGCTGCCTTGGTGGTGTGTGTGTCTCGATTCTTCTCCCGAATGGTCTTCGTACTTGCGGCAGCCGTTTTTACGGCCCTCGGACTGGGCTTCGCTCTAGGCGAATTTGGCATCTTTGGTGTCCACGCCGGCGGCGAGCAGGAAGGCGCCTACCGCCAGATGCACGTCTATGCAGAAGTCCTGAAGCGTGTTCAGTCGGACTATGTCACCGAGCCCAGCATTAACGACGTCACCACGGGAGCGCTTCACGGGCTGCTCGAATCTCTTGACGCCGACTCCAGCTACCTCACGGCCACCGAATACAAGATTTACAAAGATCGGCCCGCGAGCGGAGTTGCGCAGGTTGGTCTCACCGTATCCAAACGCTTCGGCTACGCCACAGTGGTCAACGTTCTTCCTGGTTCCCCAGCCGATCACGAGCACATTGCAGATGGCGATGTCATTGAATCAATTGGCGATCAATCGACTCGCGAACTTTCATTGGCAGTCATTCGGTTGATGCTCGAAGGCAAGCAGGGATCCACCGTGGTTCTCTCGCTTGTTCGCCCTCGCAAGAATGGTGATCCTGAGAAAGTGACCCTTACCCGGGTCGTTCCCGGATCCCCGAGTCTGGGTGAGCAGCAGTACGAGAACGCCTCGATCTTGTACCTGAAACCCGGCGTACTTTCCAAGTCCCGCGTCGACGAGATTGCCTCCAAAATCAAAGGTGCCGGCAAGACACGCAAGGTTCTGCTCGACCTCCGAGATGCCTCCGGCGGTGAACCTGAAGAAGGCCTGCGATTGGCCAATTTCTTCGTCGGTCAGGGTACCCTCGCGACTCTGCAGGGCCAGAAATTCCCCACCCAGACGTTTACGGCCGATCCGTCCAAGGTGCTCACTACGGCCCCTGTCGCCGTTCTGGTCAATCGCGGAACCTACGGAGCGGCCGAGCTTACGGCCGCAGCCATTGAAGGCGCAAAGCGCGGAGACGTCATCGGAGAGCGCACTTTCGGTGAAGGCTCCGTGCAAAAAACCATCGACCTGCCCGATGGCGCAGCCCTCATGCTGACCATCGCCAAGTACGTGGGTCCCGACGGCAAGAAGATTCAGGATGACGCCGTAACACCGACGGTTCAGGTTGGCCACGCAGTCGACGACGACCAGGACGAAGCCACACCTTCGCCCAAAGGCGACGAGCCCCTCAACAAGGCTCTAGAACTTCTCAAAGCCAAGAACAGCTAGCAGCAGAACGAGGGGCCCAGGCTTCCTGGCCAGGTTTCTGGGCCTTTCTTTCCCCTTCCGGAGCTTCCAGAGTCGTTCCTGCTGCGGGGCGTTGCGGGGCGAATAAAACCGTGTTTACCCCGCCAGACGCGTAACTTCTTTCTTTACTTGCCTCTTGGATGATTAGACAAAAATAGCCTCCGTACCGCCCTCCGCTCGTCCTTACCCCCTTGGTTCGGTTCGTGCCCGAGAGCACATCGAGGACTCTAAACCCGTGCTACGCTCAGAGGCATAAAGCATTTTTCTCCCTCGCCCGTTTGAGAAATGCCCATGAGGCCTGAATCGCTTGGCTGCCACCCCAACCCAGCCTGCCGAACAGCGCGGTCTTGGCCGTTCGCATCGCCTTCCGCCGGAGCGAATCCCTCCCCGGCCCCGCCGTAAGCTCGCCGGTCGCGGCGTTCTCATCGCACTGATTGCATTGGCACTTATAACCGGGTCTCTGGCCGGTCTGACGCTTGTTTACTCAGTCGATCTGCCTGAGATTCACGATCTCGAGCGCTACCGCCCCTCCACAACGACAACCCTTTACGATCAAAAGGGCCGTATTATTGGCTCCTTCGCACTCGAGCGTCGGGTCGTCGTCGACTACAACGGTTTCGCCCCAATCCTTCGCCAGGCTGTTATCTCCATCGAAGATAAGTCCTTTGAATCCCACTGGGGCGTCAATGTGTTTCGCATTGGAGGAGCCGTATGGCACGACCTGCGCACTCATGGCCGTGGACAGGGCGCTTCCACGCTCACCATGCAACTGGCCCGCAACCTGTTCCTCTCGGCCGACCGCACTGCGATACGTAAACTTCAGGAAGCCTACCTCTCCATACAAATCGAACGCTCCTTCACCAAGGAGCAAATCTTCACCCTGTACAGCAATCAGATCTATCTGGGCAGCGGAATGTATGGATTCGAAGCGGCCTCGGAGTTTTATTTCTCCAAGCATGCCAAGGATTTATCGCTGACTGAAGCGGCCCTGCTCGCCGGCCTGCCCAAAGGTCCTGTGGGTTATTCGCCGCTCCTGAACCCCGACAAGGCGCTTCGCCGCCGCAACCTTGTTCTCAGTGAAATGGAATCCGACGGCCTCATCACTCATGTCCAGGCCGAGCAAGCGCGCAAGACGCCGCTAGGCTTGCATATCGCCCAGCCTGAGATGTCCGTCGCCCCCTGGTTTCAGGAAGAAGTACGGCGCGAACTTGAAAAGCGCTTTGGGGCTGAAGAAGTCCACGCGGCTGGTTTGCGCGTCGACACCACTCTTGACCTCGATCTGCAGCAAACCGCCAATCGCGCCGTGGTCGATGGCCTCGCCGCTTACGAACGCCGCCGAGGCTGGAAAGGCAGAATCCAGAATGTCCTCAACGACGGCATCACCATCGAGGATTACAAGCACCCTGACTGGGCTCTCAAGGCTCATCCCGGCGACTACGTCCACGCCATCGTGACACGCGTTCTGCCCCTGGAGATCCATGCACGCATGGGATCTGAAGAAATCATCCTGCTGCCGGATGACTGGAAGTGGACAGGCCAGCGATATGCCGATTCCTTCCTAAAGCCCGGCGACGTTATCTACGTTCACCTCGCCGATGATAAGGAAGGAACATCTCTCCGCGGCTCACTGGAACAAGATTCGGGCGCCCAGGGCGCTCTGATGGCCATCGATAACACCACCGGCGACGTTCTTGCCATGGTGGGCGGTCGCGATTACGCACTATCCCAGTTCAATCGTGCCACCCAGGCTGAACGGCAGACTGGTTCAAGCTTCAAACCGTACGTCTACACCGCGGCCGTCGAAGATGGAACCAAACCGACCGACATCATCGTCGACGCTCCTGTCAGTTTCGGCTCGTATACTCCGCACAACTACGAGAATGACTACAAGGGCGCCATGACGATCACCAACGCCTTTGCCGAGTCCCGCAATATTCCCGCGCTCAAGCTGGCTGCACGCGTCGGCATCCACAAGGTCATCGAAGTGGCCCATCGCTTTGGCGTCACAACCAACATTCCGGCCTACTTGCCCGTCGCTCTGGGCGCAGTTGAGATCACCCTGCAGGAACAGGTCGCTTCCTACTCCGTCTTTCCCAACGACGGCATCCGGATACAGCCGCGACTCATTCGCAAAGTCTCGAATGCCGACGGCATCACCCTCTGGGAAGAACCGCCCGCTGTCAATGAAGTCATCAGCCAGTCCACCGCGCGCACCATGATGAGCCTTCTCCGCGCTGTGACCGCCCGCGGCACTGGCGCCGCAGCCGCGCAGCTCAATCATCCCGTAGGCGGCAAAACCGGTACCACCAGCGACTACACCGACGCATGGTTCCTGGGCTTTTCGCCCTCTGTGACCTGTGGGGTATGGGTGGGCTTCGACAGCCGCGAATCGCTGGGTGAAAAGGAAACCGGCGCCAGAGCCGCGCTGCCCATTTGGATGACGGTGATGAAGCAGGCCATCCTAGGCAAAGACGACGAGCAATTCCTCGGCGACCAGCCCGGCCCTAATGATCCCAAATCGCTCAAAGCCGCTGTAGACGTTCCCACAAAGCCCAATCTATCTTCGGCTCCCCTTGGGTTATCCAGAACTGCGCCACCGGCCTCGGGTGTGAAGCCCGCCCCGTTGACGCCCATTGTTCCTAAATCAACAGGATTGAATTCGGCGAGGCCCTTTCCCGGCCGTGCGGCTGGAGCGAATCCTGGACTGCCAACTCCCATTTTCCCTAAGCCAGGAGTGCCGCAAACTGCTTCGCCTCGTTCTGGCGTTGCAACACAAGGGGGATCGAAACTGACGGTCAAGCCCGCCTTGACCAATCAGCAATCCCCTATCAAGCCCTCACCCTCGGTCAAACCGGCCTTACCCGAGGCCAAGCCAGATTGAAGACGACATTGTCTGTTTTCTTCGAACTGTCACCCTGCAAACGCAGCGAAGTCGTATAGAGGTCCGCGTCTTGGACTTCAGCGCAACCGGTGAAGCTACTGGCTTTTGGCAGTCAGCGCAAAAAAACGCTTCGCTTTACTCACATCCTTGAAGATCTGCGCTTTCAGAGCCTCCGGTGAAGACCACGTCATCTCCGGCCGCAACCGCAGCAGAAACTCCAGCTCAAGCGTGGTCGCCTCACTCAAGTCCACTGGCTCGAAATCCAGAATATGTGATTCTACGGCGAACGAAGCCTCGCCAAATGTCGGCCGGTTGCCCACATTCGTCACTGCCTGAAAGCACCGTTCGCCTACAGTCAATCGCGTCACATACACGCCGAACGCCGGCAGCAGCCCGGGATAAGCGGCAAGGTTCACCGTGGGCACCAGGAGCCTGGTTCCGATTCCTCGGCCCCGTGCCGGCGTCGACCGCACCGCGAAGGGCCTCCCCAGCATCCAGCGAGCCCGCTTCATATCGCCAGTAGCCACCAGGTCCCGCACCGCGGAGCTCGAAACCTCAAGCCCGTGCACACGAACCGCTTCGTGCACTTCGAGGCTGAACCCGAATTCAGTGCCGAACTCCGCCAGTTCCTGAACGCCTGCTTCTGCCCGATAACCAAAATGGAAGTTGCCACCTTCGTGCAAGCTGCGGACCTGCAGCGCTTCCACCAGCACTTTGCGCACAAACTCCCGCGCCGACAGACTGGCCAGCGATGCATCAAAGCGCAACACCACCACCGCGTCCACACCTGTGCGCTCTAAAAGCCGCACTCGCTCCTCCATCGGAGTCAGAAGCATGGGAGCTTGGCCTGGCCGCAAAAACTCGTCGGGGTGAGGATCAAACGTCACCGCCACCGCACGCATTTCCCGGTGCCGCGCCTCGGCGACCAGCGCCCCCAGAATCTTCTGGTGCCCACGATGGACACCATCGAAGTTCCCGATAGCAGCTACCGAAGGGCCAAACCCGGCTGGAATATTCTCGAGTGATCGAAACACTGAAAATGTACGGGTCGATCCTGAATTCATAGAGACACGGCCACTTCCAGGCCGTCGTGGGCCAGCGCCATGCCTTTGGGCAGCAGGCGGTTGGTTTCTTCGTGCCCCAACTCGTGGGCAATGTGGGTGAAAAATGTCTGCCGCGCCCCGATCCGTTTCGCCCACCCCACCGCCTGCTCCACAGTCGCGTGACTGGGGTGCGGTTTGTGCCGCAGCGCTGGCAGCACCAGGGTTTCAAGGTCCTCCAGCAACGCAAAGCTCGCTTCGGGAATGGCACTCACGTCGGTCAGGTAGGCGGCGTCTCCAAAACGGAAACCGGCAATTTCCTGCTCGCCATGCATCACCGGCACGCGCAGAAATTCAGCCCCAAAGACGTCGGTGCGATCTGCCAGCGACTCAATTTGCAGCCGCGCACGTGTGGGGTACGTCGCGTCCGGCGCAAAGGTGTAGTCGTAAATGCGCTTCAGAACAGAGGCTGTTTGCGGAGTGGCATAAAGCGGGATTGGCCCACCTTCGCGAAAGGCAATGAAACTCAGCGGTCGCAGGTCGTCCAGTCCGAAAATGTGGTCGGCGTGGGAATGCGTATAAAACACCGCATCCACGCGCGCCACCCCGTTCCGCAATGCCTGCTCGCGGAAATCCGGACCGGTATCGATCATCACCACGCGCTCGCGTTCGGCGGCGTCTCGCCATCGCACCGCGATCGAAGGCCGCATTCGCCGGTCGTGCGGATTGGCTGACGTGCAGACCACACAATCGCACCCGAGCGTCGGTACCCCCATGGAGGTTCCCGTTCCCAGGAATGTGAGCCGTCCGTCCATCAGCACCTAGATCTTGCCGGGTGGGGGCGCCTGGACGCCTTGCAGACTGATCATGTTAGTCAATTCAAGAAAAGCCATCCGCGTTTCAAATAAAACCGCCTGCAGGGTGCGCTCCTCGGCTGCGGAAAGATTGCCCTTGGTCTTCTCAGTCAAAATGCCAAGCAGCTCGATAGTCTGGCGCGCCCCCAGAATGTCGACGCGCGGGCGCTGTCCCTCCTGCGTCCCGGCTCCCATCTGGATCATGGCGGAAACGTAGAACTGCTGCACCAGTTGCTCAAATGTCACCGGCGGCTGGGGACCCACACCGGGGTTCTGCGCCCGGATCAAATCGTCCAACCGCTGGGCTGCGGCGTCGTAGGCGCTGTTTTGTTGACGGCTTTCTTCATCCGTGGGAGCGGGAGGCATTTCAGCCTCGGGCACGAACTCGGATTCATTCAGGTCCTGCTCCGGACGATCTTCCGGCACCACCAGGCGCGGTCCTGCTGAGGGCTCTGGCGCGGGCGGCTCCGATTGAACTGCCGGAGCAGATGGAGTCGCCTGTTCCTCTTGTTCCGCCTTAAATTTGCGGCGGTCAATGACTTCAAACTTGGGGGAGTCGCTCATATGCTTTTGGCCCTTCTCATCCTTTTCCGTCAAACGTTGGCGGTGTAGCCAGAATGCGGGCAATGCCCGTGGCCTCTCCCACCGCATAGTTAAGGGGCTCATTACGCAGCTCGGCCTCGCTGCGAATCATTCCCATCGCAAAGATGCGTGGGCCGCTTGCCAGGATCAGTTCAGAAGCACTCGTGATATGCCCCGCCGCATTTCCCGCGGTCATAAGCGCCGTTCCAGGCGCAGGCAGCGGCCCTTCAAGTTCCAGAGACCGCAAATGCCGGTGCACATTGCCGCGCGAGCGAATCCGCTCCACTATCTCCTGCCCGAGGTAGCAGCCTTTACTGAAACTCAGAGTGCGCATCTGCGAGGTTTCCTGCGGCAAATCCTTCTCCACCATATCGATGCCGTACGCGGGAATGCCCTCTGCAATTCGAAATGTTTCCAGTGCCTCGCTACCTACGGAGGTCGCACCCGCTTCGGCTAGTGCATTCCACAGCGCGGAGACAGATTCGACCGGCACCCAGATCGCGTAGTGTTCCGCAAGCGTCCCAAACCCGCGGCGAATGCGCAGATCGACCCCGTTCCAAAAGGCTCGCGTCGCCGTCATGGGTTCTGTCAGGACCGGAAATCCCATTTTTGCCACAACCTCGGCTGCCCTCGGTCCCGTTAACCCGAGCGCCGTTTCAAGATTAAAATCGACCCCGGACAATTGCACATCGTCCATGATGATGAAGTGGTCGAGGTGCGCCAGCAAACGGTCGTACTGGTCTGCGGCAATCTCAAGCTCGATCGAATCATCGTCTCGATTCGTATCCCCGGCGGCGGTCACTGATTCGGAACTAGCTGCGGTCCTCGGCTCTCGCCAAACCGTCAGATCGCCTTGAATGCGCCCTTGTGCGTTCAGCACCAGGTTCCAAGCCCCATCATTCACAGGCAGGTCGTTCACCATGTTGGTGACCATGCCGCTCAGCCAGCGAAACCGGTCTTCGCCCGTAACCTCAACGCGGCGAAGCCATCCCAGATCGTGCACCGCTGTTCCCGCTAAAAGAGCTGCTGTTTCATTTGCCGGTGCGTCCAACCTGATAGGAGTGAGAGCGCCGCGATAAGCTTCCAAATCCAACCGACGCTCCTCGGAAGACAGCAAGGCTGTCAGGGGAGTAGCCGTTGGAGATGCGGCAGTGACCATTTCCGTCATGAGGGACTTTTCTGCCGTTCAGCGAGGTTATTTACTCAAGAAATCCCGCGCCGAACCGCATCTTAATTATAGCCTTGAGTGAGAATGCGGTACCCGCGCCACGCGCTGGCGCCGAGGCTGCAAGGAGAGTGAATGAGTCAGCAAATCAGAATGGGAGACTGGCGCAAGTCCGTGCTTGCTGCAGCCCTAGGCCCCAGTATTGCCTTGGCTGCCGCGAGTATTGCGCTCGCGGGTGTAGCAGCTCCCATAGCTGGTGCGCAACAACCTGCCGGCGTTGCCCAGCCCACCGGCAGCAATGCAGCGCAGGTCAAGGCGCCCACGCCTCAGCCCGGTGGCCAGAAACCGCAGCCTAAGCCCTCTACCGAGACTCACATCACTCCCGAACAGGCCAAGCAGTTATTCTCTCTGGTCGATCAATTGATCCAGTTCTCTTCTCAGGAGACAGGTCTGCCGGTCAAGAGCACCGTCAAGCGCCAGCTCACGACCCGTACCGCCGTGGAAAGCTATTTGAATGAGAAATTCCAGGACGATGAGGGAGCCAAGCGCCTGCAGCGCGGTGAAATCGTCTTGAAAAAGTTCGGCATGCTCGATCGCGATTTCGACCTTAAGCCCTTTCTGCTCGCCCTTCTCAAGGAGCAGATCGAGGCCTATTACGACTCCAAAACCAAGACTGTCAACATGCTCGACTGGGTCGACATCGACGAGCAGAAGCCTGTTCTTGCGCATGAATTGACCCATGCTCTACAGGATCAGCACGTTGACCTTGAAAAGTGGGGCGACCAAACACCCTCTGAGGTTTCGACTAACTATCGCGACGACGTCGACCACCTCGCTAAAGATGAGGTCGACACGGCCCGCGAAGCGGTTGTTGAGGGGCAGGCCACAGCCGTGATGATGGACAACATCCTCAAGCCCATGGGCAAGAGCCTCATCAAAGACCCCGAAGTAGTGGACCTGATCAAGCAACAGATGGCCGGCTCAGACAATTCTCCCGTTCTCGCCCGCGCTCCACTCCTGCTTTCGGAGTCTCTCTTATTCCCTTATCGCGAAGGACTCAGTTTCGAGCAGGATCTGTGGATGGATCAAGGGCAGGCCGCAGCCTTTACCGGTGCGCTCGATCGTCCTCCAAGCTCGACCTGGGAGATCATCAACCCGCGTGAATTCGAGAAGTCCAAGATTCCCGTCGTGCCCCTCATGCCCGATATTCATCCCATCGTCGATAGCACCTACAAGGCCTATGACATCGGCCAGGTAGGCGAACTCGATCTGCACATTCTTACCGAATTATTTGGCGGGGATAATGCAGCTCGTGACCTCACTTCGTCTTGGGATGGCGGCATCTATTGGGCAGGTCAGCGGCTCAGCGCGAAAACGACCGCGGAACTGGCCAGCACCAAGTCCATCTCGCTCCTTTACTTGTCTGCTTGGAAGAACGAAGCCTCCGCGCAAGCCTTCGCCAAGCTTTACGCAAATTCCTTGGGGCGCAAATACTCTGGCCTGCATCGCGATGAAGAAGCGCAGCGCGCTGCCCCCGCCGACGCACAGGAGGGCACAGTCGAGCAGGTTTTCACCACCAGTGAAGGGCCGGTAGACATCACAACGCGCGGCAAACTGGTCTTCGTAAGCGAAAGCTTCGAACTCGACATGGCTCGCAAGCTACTGCGCTCATCCTCGACGCGCAAGGTTCGGGCGAATTAAAAATGGCCAATGCGCTTCCAGCCGCGCTTCCGAACTCAGGAGTATCAAACCCGACCTTGACCTCGGGCCTGGTTCATTTCATGTCCGATTGCGGCGTGATGAAAGCTGCGGTTCAAGCCGGTCTCAGGGTTGCCGCGCAATAGTCTGAGCGCGCGTTCTTTGAACGGACTCGATCGTTCAAAGAACGCAATATCAATTCCCTACACATCACCCCGGCAACTGCGGCGCAAGCTTCTGCACGGCTGGCGTGTCTCCGCCCAGCCAGTCCGGATGCCGAATCGTCGAGTCAAAGTGCGTGGTAGTTTTGAACAGTTCGTACTTTCCTGCCGTTGCTGCTTCTTCCGATTTTGAGATCAACGAAGCCACCGCTGCTTCATCCATCGGCTTGAAACTCTTCACCGCGGTAAACGCCTGGTTCAACAGCGCCGGCGTATTGATGCCCGTGATCAGAACCGACACCGGCACATTCAAGGAGTAATTCAAACAGTCCATCGGCTCAACCGCGCCGCTCTTGAGAATCACTCCTCCACCAAAGCACTTCATGCCGAGCACGCCGATGTGCCGCTGCAGCGCCTGCGGCACCACTAGCTGCGCAAAGCTGCGAAAGTGTGCATCCATGATGTTGATCGGCATCTGCACGGTGTCGAAATGGAAGCCGTGCCGATCCGCGACTTCAAGCATGTAGAGATGGATGTGAGGGTCTTTGTGGCCCGTGAATCCGATGAATCGCACCTTGCCTGCCTGCTTGGCGGCGACCGCCGCTTCCATCGAGCCGCCCTCGCTGAAGATGCGATCTGGATCGTCGAAGCGAATCACTTCGTGATGCTGCAGCAGATCGAGATGATCGGTCTGAAGGCGCTTGAGTGACGTGTCGATCTGATTGGCCGCTTCCTCTTTTGTGCGCCCATCGATCTTTGTCATGACGAACGCCTTCTGCCGGTAGCCGCCCTGCTGCAACGCTTTCCCAACCCGCATTTCACTGCGTCCCTCGTTGTAGTCCCACGAATTGTCGAGGAAGTTGATGCCGCGATCGAGGGCCTCGTGCACCAGCCGCACGGCCGTATCTTCTTCAACGTTCGCCTGCCCGAGATGCGATCCGCCGAGCCCGATCGCTGACACTTCAACGCCGGTCGACCCGAGCTGGCGGTAGAGCATTTCTCCGCGCAACGTGCCGGCTTCAGTCACGCGGGGTAGACTCGCCGCTGCGCTCTTTGATGAGGTTGCTCTATCAAGAATCGGATTTGCTTTAGGACTTTCAGCCATGGCGGATCCCACGGCAGCCGCTCCCGCCAATGCGGCGGAGTAGGAAATAAAATCACGTCGGCGCACGTTGCATCTCCCGATAAATAGGAATTTGACCGATTGGCTAACTGCAGGAGCCAAGAGGAAACCTGCGACTCCGTTAACCTATTTGGCGATTGGGATGCACGTGCCTGTAAAGAAGAGGTCCGGATAAGACCATGTCCGTTGGGAAGGTGTTCCTCAAATCTTGCTCAAGCGAGATTCTTTCGCTACTCGAGAATCTTCCCGATCAGCCACATGTGGCCAAACGGGTCGATAACCGCGCCCTGCAACATCCGCTTGATGGGGCGTGGGCCGTCGGTTGAGTAGTTGTGTTCGATCACCGGTCCTTGTTCGAGTGCGCCCGCAGCCACGGCTTGCGCGAGCACCGCGACGGGATCATCCGCGAACAGCTCGATCCTCACAGTCGTGAAACCAGCGGAAGCCGGGTTTTGGGTGCCAAAAGAAGGGGATTCGGTGGCGAGAAAAAAATCGGCACCGCCGATCGAAAGACCAGCTACCCAGGTGGGCATCGTTGCCCAGTTGCCATTGGAGTTCAGCACCAAATGCGGCCTTATAAAATTCGACCGCTGCAGTGCCGTCGCTGACAGACAGCATCGGGGAAATTTGGACCGTCATAGCAACCTCCCTGATCAGGCCGGCTCTTTCACCACCAGGTACTCGTCTACCAGCACCGCCACCAGCACAGCCGTTGGCACTGAGACCAGGGCGCCCAGCACCCCCGCCAGCGCCGATCCAACCAGCAATGCCACGATGATCGATAACCCTGGCAAATCCACGCTGGATTTCATGATGCGCGGGGTTAGAAATGAATTCTCCACCTGCAGATAGATCAGGTAGAACACGCCCACCCCAATCACCCTGCCCCATGAATCCACGGCCGCCGCCAGCAATGCTAGGGCGATACACAGAGCAGCGCCCAGCACCGGAATGATGTTCAAGAGCCCGGTCAGAACGCCTAAAGCATAGGCATACCGTACGTGCAGTGAAAGGTAGACCACGGTGCTTGTAAGCCCCAGGATCAGCATCAGGCTGCCTTGGCCCAGCAGCCATTTGCCCATGCGCACGTCTGCCCGGCGTAACGCACCGTCGAGCCGCTCGCGGCTGTCGAGCGGAAAGAACGACAGGAACCACCGATAAGCAACATCGCCCTCGAGCGTGAAATAGATCGTCAGAATCAGGCCCATTACGATTGCGAAAAGGCCGTTAGCCCAGTTCTTGATCGAGAGCAACAGGTAGGTCGCACTGTGGCCTACGAAATCCTGAATTTTGGTATTCAGATCGTCTGTGCTGACGCGGTCCGCCAGAGGAACATGCTTCAATTTCTCCAGCAGGAGCGGCAGCCTCACCGGCATCTCTTTGCCAAACTCCTCCAAATCGCGAGCCACCGGTGGCAGCGCGAAAAAGAAGAACGCAAACAGACCGCCCAGGACGAGAACCAGCAGCACAAAAATGGCTGTACTCCTGAACGGACGAAACTTGCCGATGCGCCAGTTAGCAACAAACTGCACCAGCGGCTGAATCACAACCGCAAACAGCGCGCTCACGTACAGCAGCACCAATACACCTGGAATCAGCCAAGCCACGTACCCGGCCAATGCCAGGGCAAATGCAAAAGTAATGTCGCCGCGAAGACTGCGGGAAGTGCGGGTCGAGCTTATCATTCGCAAAGTTCCTGCAAGCCGGCAACAAACGTACCGGTCAAATTAGTGAGTTAGATGCACGGTTCAGACGGATCAAACCATGCCCGCATCTTTACTTACACTGTGGCAGCCGGATTCAGGATTCTGATTGTCCTTCAAGGTTCTGGCATCCAGAGCGAACCACGCAAGTCGACGTCGAGCCTCAAGCTCAGGTCTGCCTGATTAGATTGTCATCCTGAGCGAGCAAAGCAAGCCGAGAACTTGAGGATGCCTATCTGGCAGAGAAACAGAACGCGGCCCCGGGTCTGAAACCAAGACCCGGGGCCCCTGGACTACTCCCCTCCGCGTAGTATCGAGCCCACTATCCCGCCAATCACGCCCGCCCCGGCAGCCGCCGGAGCCTCACGGCCACTGGAGTGGGGCAGGTAGTGTTCCAGCTGATGAGCGAGACGCGAAATCGGCAAAGTCTGTAGCCACACGGTACCCGGCCCAGTCAGCGCCGCAAGGAAAATTCCGTCTCCCCCAAAAATCATGTTTTTGATCCCCGGCACCATCGTGATCTGAAATCCTACCGACGTGTGGAATGCGCCCACATGTCCAGGATGCACCCGCAGGACCTCACCCGGAGCGAGCGTCTTCATAATCAGTTCACCCGACAGTTCAAGCCAGGCAGTTCCAATTCCGCCCACCTTCTGAAGAATGAATCCGTCGCCTCCAAAGACACCTGTCCCCAGTGACTGCTGAAATCCAAGCGACAACGTCACCTGTGGGGTGGCACACAAAAAGCCGTGCCTGTGAACCATGTACTCAGGCCCCTGTCCTAACTGAATAGGAACAATATGTCCGGGAACTTTGGTCGCGAACGCAACTTCACCGGGGTATTGATACGCCCGGTATTCTGTCATGAAGAGACTTCCGCCTCCGACCACCCGCTTGAAGACTCCCAGCAATCCGCCGCCCCCACCCATTTGCGTGTGCGTCGTCATCTGCACCGATTGCGTCATCCACGACAGCTCGCCGCTCTCTGAGAACACACTCTCATTGGGGTCAAGCTGCACCTCGAGTACCGGCATCGTCGTCCCTTGGATCCGTGTCTGCATACCCGCAGCCTCCTCATCAGCAGACAGTGTACCTGCCTGCGGGCAATAGGCATAGATATTCCAACTGTTGGTGGACAAAAGATAATACAGAAGGGCGCTAGTTACTCAGACGCGAAAATGGGTGCCCGACGACCGCCCCTCAGGCGTCAGTCGAGCACCCATTCAGTAAATCAGCGCGGTCGGGATCCGACAACAAGAGCTCGACAATGGAGGTCGAACCGAATCACAGTCTCAAGTCAACGTTTAAGCTGGTCGATGAGAAGCCGCAGTGCGGGTCCCTCCCGCCTCACCTGTTATTTGTTGCTTTCCTGCGTCGATACATTGTGGGCTTGCGCAATCTGTTCGATCATTTGCAGATGCTGTGCTATGACACTGTAGCCCTGTTTGATCGCTTGTTGCAGGTTTGGATCCTGCGTCATTTGCGCTTCGTCTTTGAAGTCCTTCAAGTCCTGCTTGTGATCCTTAACCATCGCCTTGATGTATTCCTGATCGAATTGATCGCCCGACAAGCCCTCTAACTTCGCCATTAGTTGTTTGTCTTTCTTCGATGGTCCTTTGGGTTCACTCACGCCAAGCTTTTGGGCGATGGGCTTCATCTGTTCACCCAGCTGCGTGTGATCCTGGACCATCTTCTGTCCGAACTGCTTTACGTCTGGACTTTGCGATTTCTGTTGCGCCAGTTGTCCCAACTGCACTTCCGCGTCGCCGCCTTCAAGCGCCTTTTTCACAAAGGCCTGGTCGGAAAATCGCTGTGCGGTTGGAGCGCTGTTATCGGCGCCAGCCATGGAAGGGCCAGTGCTCGGCATCGGTTGTGTATTCGGAGTCGATGGCTGTCCTCCTCCGCTCGGCGCCTGCGCTACGGCCGTAATTCCAGCCAAAAGCACCGCCGCAGAAGCTAGCATCATCCTCTTCACAAAGAGTGTGTTCATCATCCTTCAGAAACCTCCTTCTCACGCGTGGGGACTTTAGAGTTAAGTGCTACCGCTAAAGAGTCCTTGGTCGCGTTTGTGTTCGCCATTAGAAAACTGTTTCGTAAATGCGCATTCTGATCTAGGTCATATCGGAACTGCTGCCGATCAACCTGCGCATGGAAGTGGCATCTCTAATTGAACAAGCCACGACTGGCGGTTGCGAAATAACGTACAAACACTTCGAAACTGCCTACAGGCTACGTTCGATGCCATGAGTGATGAGAGGTTGTCTTCTGACCGATCCTACTGTCGATTTGCGGACGCGCGTTGCCTTGGGCATGAGTCGGTTTGAAACAGCACGCCATCACATAAATCCCGCAACACCCCTTTTATGTATCTGTTACGAATGAGCTATCGCCGAATCGTAACTAAACCATGTATTGCAAACAATGGTTCAACCCGAGATTGAGACCCATTTATTCGATGACGCGCAAACTTGTCTCCGCGGTGGCCAGCGAACTTCCGCCTACCCAAATTTTGTAGGTAGTCGGCTCAACCGTGCGCTTCACATCAGCGTTGTAAAAATTAAGTTCGTCAAAACCCAGCGGAAACTCCATATGCTTTTGCTCGCCCGGCGCCAACGTCACACGTGTGAACCCCTTAAGCTCCCGCACTGGCTGCTCCACGCTTGCCGACTTGTTACGAATGTACAGCTGCACCACTTCTGTGCCGGCGATACTGCCTGTGTTCTTGACGTCCACGCCTACCATCGTCACTGGCTTTGCGCGCGGGCCAATGATCTCCTTCACCGGCACTTCACTGCGAGTGACTGTCGGCGTCGAATAACTGAACCGCGTATAACTCAGGCCCCATCCAAATGGAAACAGCGCAGAGTTCTCCTCATCGAGGTAACGCGACACAAACTTCTCCGGCGCACTCGTAGGCAGATGGCTCAGGTCGCCATGCGCAGGACGCCCCGTAGGCATCTGCGCGTAGTAAAGCGGTTCCTGCCCCACCGCACGTGGCAGACTCGCGGGAAGTTTTCCTGAGGGATTTACATCGCCGAACAATACATCGGCCACTGCATGTCCACCCTCAAACCCCGGGCTCCACGCCTCCACGATAGCAGGCACATGACCGGCAGCCCACTTTAGTTCGAGGGGTCGCCCTGCGAGCACAATCAAAATCACCGGCTTGCCTGTGGCCACCACAGCTTCCAGCAACTGCTCCTGCGCGCCCGTAAATCCTAGTGTCGCCCGGCTCGACGCTTCGCCTTCCATCCAGTTGGCGCTCTCACCCAGCGCTAGAATTGCCACATCGGCCTGCTGCGCCATCTCTACAGCATTTGCAATGGTCTTCGTATCATCGGGGATCTGCGTCTCCGTCGCACCCGCAGCGACTGATCCGCCAAAGTTCACGCGCTGCAGAACCTTCGCATCTTCTCCCGACAGCAGCCCGCATCCCTCCGCATACAAGAGCCGGTCGCCCAGTTTCTCGCTTAACGCCTGGCGCAGCGTGACTACGAATTTTGGATCCCCGGCCGACCACGCTCCCAGCAGATCGCGCTGGTTATCGGCCATCGGTCCAATCAGCGCCACCTTCTTCACTTTCGCGGTCAACGGCAGTAGAGTCCCTGCGCCCTCCACTGGATCGTTCTTCAACAACACTAGTGTTTCGTCTGCCACTTTGCGGGCCAGCGCGCGACGCTCGGGAGTAGCGTCATATGCGGGTGATTCTTTCGTGTATGGGTGCTCGAATAATCCCAGCGCAAACTTCACGCGCAGAATGCGGCGCACGGCTTCATCCACAACACCTTCTGGAATCTTGCCCGATCGCACCTGTTCGGCCAGCGTAGTGCCAAACAGGTTGCCCTCCATGTCCATGTCCACACCGGCTTCGAGTGCCTTCCGGGCGACCGTCGGCCCATCGCCGATAGAGTGGTTGATCAATTCCGCTACCGCACCCCAATCGGAAACAACAAAGCCATCGAAGCCCCATTCCTTGCGCAAGATTTGCGTAAGAATGAATGGATTGGCTGTCGCAGGAACGCCATTGATGGAATTGAAAGAACTCATCACGGTGGCGGCGCCTGCGTCCACTGCTGCGTGATACGGCGGAAGGTAAACCTGCCGCAGCGTAATCTCGCTCATGTCCGTTGCGTTGTAGTCACGGCCCGCAATCGCCGCGCCATACGCCGCGAAATGTTTCACGCTGACCGCCGCCGAATCCGGCTTCAACAAATCATCTTGTTGATACCCCTTCACCCACGCCCTGGCCATTGCCGAACCTAGGTATGGGTCTTCGCCATTCGACTCGATGATCCGTCCCCAGCGTGCGTCGCGCGCGATGTCCACCATCGGCGAGAACACCCACGGAACTCCGTCGGCGCGCGCTTCCAGTGCGCCCGTATGCGCCACGATCTCCGCCATCTCCGGATCCCAGCTCGCCGCCACGGCCAACGGAATCGGAAACGTCGTGCGGTGTCCGTGAATCACGTCCAGACCGAAGAGAATCGGAATATGCAGCCGCGTCTTCTCCATCGCGATGTGTTGATAATGATTGGTCGCTTCAGCTCCGACGACATTGAGGAACGACCCGACTTGTCCCTTGGCCACCAGATCTTCGTAGCGCACGTTTGACGCACCCGGCCCCGTGGCAAATCCCGCAGAAAACTGCACCGTCTGGCCGATCTTTTCTTCGAGCGTCATCTTCTTCAGCAGCGACTCAACACGCGCATTCAGGTCCTTGGCTGCTAACTGAGGATTAGGCGACGGCATCGATTGACCTAGCGCCGCGACACAACCTGCTGCGGCGAGCAGCGCAAACGCGATTACGTTCCAGAAACGATAGCTTTTCATGACGCGGCCATCATAAACGTTTCGGTTAACGCATGGCAGGCGGCGGTGATCCGCTATCCGTTCGGGATGATCGCAATCAGCACCGGATAGAGGCTTTTGAGATTTTCGTCAGCATACGCAATTTGCACCTACATTGTTTGCAGGTGCCCATTGCGTCGATGTTCGATTGTGTCTGATTACAGCTATTACTTGACAGTGAGCGTGAATAACTTCTTGATGGTTGACTGATCCCAACCCGCTGCATAGATCGCCACATTGTGGCTGCCTGCGCTCAGGCTCACACTCTTGTTCAAGAAGGTGTAGTTTGAGAAGCCGTCGATCTGTTCGGCTTTCTTGATTCCGTCCACCCACACCTCCACGTCGCGCATGATCACGCTACCGGAGGCTCCCACCGAGAACGCCACCGGCGAAGCCACCGCCGAGGTCGGCGAGCATACATTCACACCCTTGGTTCCCGTGGGCGCCGAACAGCTCGGGAAGCCGCCGGACGTCGTATTCAGCAGGGTAGTTTCCTGATAGGCAAAGCAGTGATCGTCCTGACATGTGGAGAAGAATACATCCGGCTTGGTATTCAGATCCCCTCGCAGCACCGTGGGTGCAGAAGCGATTTCATAATACGGAGCATAGGAACCTGTTACTGCCGGAGAGGTATAGATGGTTTGGTCGCCGTTATACGTGCCATTTGTATTCCGTGTGATCACATCGATGTAACGCGCTCCATACGTGCTACCGTCGCTGCAATCCGCCTCCGGAATAATCAGGTCGTTCACGCCGTTGCCGTCGAGGTCAGCGGCCGTTGCAGGGCCAAACGGACAACGCGCCGTCGTAATGGTCTTGCGCGTCGCGAAGGTGCGCGACGCCTGACCGTAGAAAACAGAAAGATTCTTGACCGGTGTTCCTATCTGTACTCCTACCACGTCCGTCAGTCCATCGCTGTTCACATCGGCTGCGGAGAAGTTGGCGGCGCCGCTGGGCATGGTCACGGTCGCTGTCTGCGGGAAATTTCCGGTCCCGTCACCATAGAGGACATAGGCGACATTCTGATTTGCCGTGTCGGCCAGCAGCAGATCGGCCTTGCCATCTCCGTCGAAGTCTCCAAGCACCGGGGCTGTGCCGTTCACGCCCATAGACGGGCCCGGTGTAAAGCCTCCCTTGCCGTTTCCAAACCAGATCGTCAATCGACCGCTCTGTACAAAGGCAAGATCCGTTAGGTTGTCGTGGTTAAAATCTCCGGCGGTCGCTTGCGCATAACCGGCCGCGGACGTTGACAAGGAAAATGTTCCTCCCAACGTGAGGGCGCCAGCCCCGTTGTTCAGAAAAAGGTAGAGATTATTGTCAGATCCGAAGACGGCCACGTCGGGCTTGCCATCGTTATTGAAATCCCCTACCGTTAGATCGGAAATCGTGGTGGTCCCATCCGTGCCCTGCGGAATTCCATATGCAGTGTAGCCACCATAGGTGCCGTCTCCATTGGAGAGCTCAACATAAAACGCGCCGTTATCGCCCATGTACGGGTGATACGCAAAGACAAGATCTTCTCTGCCGTCATTATTCATATCTGCGTGACGATATAGATTTGGTGCGCCGCCGCAGTTATACACGCATGAGTGAGTGTGATTGGTAAAGCTTGTCGAAGCACCGTAGATCGTGCCAGGAATCATAAGCAAGATCGAGGAACCAACTGAGACACACAACTTCGGAAACCGCATACTGCCTCCCGCCGAATTATAGTGCTTGGATTGTGTTGCGGAGTAACAACCTTAAGATGAACTACGCATCTGGGGAGTTGTTCACGAGGGGTTAAATTGGGGTGAATTGACTGCAAAGATATTGCGCTCTGCCATTCGTCCGCGAACTTATTAACTCCAACTCAGGGTTCAAACTCCGCTCGTAACTCCGAAATAGCTGCGCGGCTAACTTCGCGGATGAAGCCACGATCCCTATAACTATCCGTATGGCCGTTCAAATTTGTACCACCGATGCTCCCCGCCCGTCGCCTTTTAATGGCGGACGGTGAAAGAACACCAAGCCTCAATTCCTAAATCACGTGGTCACGAGACCAGGCATTAATCGCTGGCCAAGCCACCTTGTGCTTTGCTCGATTGAGTGTATCCGCCCGGGCAAGTGCATGGTTGACGGGGTCTACTGGGCAGGGGTAGGTTA